>JAEEGF012438574.1_pt1 | contig 11048 bp, 8 predicted proteins | sample 9134171 | NCBI WGS metagenome assembly JAEEGF01 (sample SAMN16246542, study PRJNA631951) | gut metagenome | biome: gut microbiome; feature: rumen; material: AP-attached | host: Bos | place: Iran: Karaj | collected 2018-10
TGGCTCATTGCACTTATATAGGAGTAGTTATAATGAAAAAGAATAAAAGAAAAGGCGCTCCGAAACACTGTGTGAATCAAAACGCCCTTGTTTGTATACAAGTATACCAAATGTGCAAATTTTGACAATTGCCTTTTTACACAAAAAAGGTATGACAATTATCAATTACTATAACAATTATTGCTAAATTATCGATTTTTCATAGCGTATCAAGTTCCTCCTGCCATAATCTTTTATTTTTTTAATAACAGATGGTTCTTTTCCAGGTCATAAAAAAGAGTACACTCAGCTTCTTTCATGTCATAAACTTTTACGATCTCTTTGTCACTTTCACGGTCAACAAAATCTAAGATTATGTTTCTATAACCGGTAAACTTATCGGGTGAAAAGCTACGTGTCTGGTCATTAGCAAATACGGCTGTATATAAAATATCAGCCTCAACAAGGTCTTGGAAAATATGGCTTCCATAAGAAAGCTCTGGATTATACCCAGCTTCCTTCTCCTCCACTTCACATACCACTTCAAATTCACTAATATCAGAAAAAGACGTTGGAACTCCAAGTTCAGGTGATGAAGTGCCAATACGTCCTGGAACAATCAGCATCATGTGTCTTCCCTGCCCTCTGAATGTCCAGTTCACCTTACCAATAATTCTCGCTATTCGTGTTTTATCTGCGTAAGGCATGTTATAGTATGCCTTAGGATCCACATAAACTACTATATCTATGGAAACGCTTCTTGAAAGCCCCATTGAAGATCCTACACTTTCAAGAATAATGTCCTCTTTAGGAATCTCAGGCACTGATACATTCACTGTATCCTTAGCTACCTGAAGGGGTCTGCATTGTAAAAGATTTATAGAATATTCCCCATTCTCAGAAAGATTCATAGTAAACTCAATATCAACAGGATGTTCATATTCCTGCTGGATTAACTGCATGAGCCTTTGCATCTGCGACATTATTATTTGTTTTTTGACAAGCCCTCTACAGGATATAAACCTTACATCTCGATAGATTCCTCGTTCCTTTAATGAATCCTCAACCTCATAATCATGCTCAAGAAGAGTATTGATCAAATACATCGGCATTTTGCCTTCTATGTCCCTAAGTTCTAGGCGTTTCAATACATGATCACTTACGTCCATAGCCTCTACTGCCCTCTGTGAGAATTGGTGCTTCTCTGCTATTGTAACGGATGAAGTAGCCTCCGGCATATCAAGGCTCACAAGTCGTGGGTATGATCCCATTGTCCTATCAACAGCTGATGTCCCAAGTCCCATTACTAGTCGCAGCATTCCGGCTTTTGGATCTATTCCTGCAAGGAATTTATATGGACTGTAGGAGTAGCCAACTCCTGCAGCACACGGCATATAGTAAGGACCATAATAAGACCCCGATACTCTCTGAATAAGCAGTGCCATCTGTTCATCTCTTTTATCCAACCCTCTTCTTTTTCTGTAATCAAGCGCAGAAAGGCTCATAGTACTGGCATATACAGTTCTTATGGCATTCTCAAATTCATCTAGTCGCTCTTCTAAAGTTCCTCTGTTAGCACAAAATACAGATTCATACTTTCCGGCGAAGGCATTTCCAAAACCATCCTCCAGAATACTGCTGGAACGTACGATAAAAGGATCCTGTCCATAGTACTCAAGGATGTGCTTAAACTGTGTCTGAAGATCCTCAGAAAAAGAACCCTGCTTCAATTTTTCTGCAAACTCATCAGCCAGCGAAAAATATTCTTCATCTGTTCTCTGGCGTATACGCATATCCCAAAATTCATTGTCTACAATATAGGTATAATAAACATCCGAGCCCACAAAGAATGAATCGTGAGGTTCAAGTACTTCATTTATCTCCTGACTCATGTTTCGGATTATTGCTCTGGCAAGGAGCATACCACAGGATTTACCACCAATAAGCCCGGTTCCTATCATATGATTTCTGACTGCAAAATAGTCCTTTGGCTTAAAATGCTTTTTTACCATTAGCCTCATCTTCTCATCTCTGGTCATCATGATATTACACATAGTATTGCAGGAATCAGTCAAATCCATATTGCTTTCAAACTGCATCTTAGCAGTGTTAAAAAACTTGTCCCAAAAATCAATGTACTGATCTTCTCCGGGTCTCTGAAAATCGTCCAGAAGCTGATAAAAACGGCTTGACTGAACTCCATCCAAAATTGGTCTAAATGTCCCCTTCTCCTTTTGGTAAATATGTGGAAGGAACATGGTCTCTGAATTTCTGTTCCAAACCTTCTCCGGACGGACATATACATTTTTTGCATCAGAATACACATCAAGAAATAGCTGCGTTGTATTTAAGATCTTGTTTATTGCATGAAAGGAGTGCTTTCCCCTAATTATTGGAAAGAATGCAACAGTATCAAGAATAAACAGAAATGGACATGTCACTCTGAAGAAATTACCCATCATAAGATCAGTAGCCCAACGTATCTGAAGTTCTGACAGGCAATCAAAAACATAAAAAGCGTCCTTTCCCTCTTTTTCAATAACATTATGAATATCTACGGTAAACGTCTCAAAACGATGAGTCAGAGGCACAGAATATGTCTTTACTTCAGGACAGTCTTCAACTAATGGCTCATGGCTGGCAAATCTGAAATATATAATATTCCGACCGTCTTTTTTAGCCTGTTCTACATAAGGATCTACGAACAGCTTAAACTCTGCAAGGTCAGAAACTCTGAAAACAACATTGTCTCCAAGTCTTATGTTATCAAGAGCTTTATCCATTTCCGGAATTCCGGATAATACTCGTTCAAATGCAGCCATGACTCTTTCCTCCTGTCTTTATTACAAGTTCATTAATGGAAAAAGGCAAAGACCACCATCATCTCTGAAAGCGTCTTTGCCTCTAAACAATATAATACAATCTTACCATTCTCTCCTTATCTTTTCAAAATCGATAGTCTTTCCAACAAAACTAAACTAATAATTGATGCCATATTTTTCCCTCTCTATTTCTCTTTTCTCATCATAAGTTATTCGTCATTATGGCTTCATCCATGATGGCCTCTACATCTGTCCCTGCAATATCCAGACCGACTGCCTTAATTATTTCCACATTATTTATCCCGTAGAAATTCTGAGCAAGTGTTTTTATATAGCCAAATCCAAACTCCAATGGGACAAAGCTTCCACCTGCCGTCGTAACATAATAAAGCTTATTTGCTCTGCATAAGCCTTTGGGAATTCCTTCAGATGTGTATTCAAAGGTAACTCCAAGCACATTTATGGCTTCAATATACTGTTTCAACATAGACGGAAAAGACAAATCCCAGAAAGGCGCTGCAATCACAATAGTATCTGCTGCAGCAAACTGCCTGGCTAAGGCAAACATATCATCATCAAACAATCCTTGAGATATCAGATCATCTCTCTTTTTCAGGTAAGTCTCATCTGTCACATCAAAAGAAATCTTCTCCAGCGCTATATGAACAGTCTCATCATTTAGTTTTGACAGCAGAGCCTCCGCAAGCTTTTTCGTCCTAGAATGTGTTCTAACACATGCATCTACAAATAGAATCATATTACTCACCCGCTTCGACCGACCATTTCTACTACAAATTTTAGTCAAAACGAGCTGTATGACAGTAAATATACCATCATACAGCTCGTCAAATATCTTAGTGTATCTAATTATTTAAGCTTAGCATTAAGCTTCTCGATTGCATCCTCATGTCTCTGGATTGCAAAGGTTGCTGATTTGATCCTAAGCTCAGTATTCATACGTTTCTTATGAATTTCATTTCTCTTAACATAGTACTCGTAGATAGCTTCATCAGAAACTTCAAGGAATTTATCAGCAATGCAGCCAGGAAGAACAAACTTCTTGACTACGTCTTTGAATTTAACCTCAATATATTTGCCATCCTGAGTAATAACCTGGCCTTCACCAAACTTCTTGTGAGAAACCTTCATCTTAAGCGCAGATTTTTCTCCAAGAGCTTCCTCTTCTTTGTCCAGATCACTCAAAGCAGCTGCAAGATCTTTCTGCTCAGTTTTGAGCTCCTCGATCTTATTAGAATTCTCTTCAAGCATTTCCTTAGTCTTTTTAGTTGGCTTTTTCTTGGTATCAGTGCTTTTTACTTCAACTTCTTCGTTATCCATACTAAGGCCCATAATAAAAGTCTCCTTGTTAAAAAACACAAATAAATTATCGACTTAACAATAATATTTTATCGTATTTCACAGCAAAAGACAAGCCGAAGGCTCGCACAAAAAGCTTGAAAACACGGTATTTTTCTATAATAAAAATATTAAATTTCTGTATATTTTCCTGGAAGTAATTCTACTGCTTTCTTATCTACTTCAATCCAAACTGGAATTGCACTAGGATTATAAGCAAATGTTCCATCTACAGAAACCTGGATTCTGTCAGAAGCATCCATATAGTCTACTATATCGATATTAGTTGCATACCAGATATCTTCATGTCTTCCGATATCCTTGGCAAATTTCTCCATAATTTCCCAGTTATTATCTCTGTCAAACTCATAGCTGTGTCCCCAAACATAGAACATCTGGAGGTACTGCGTTTTATGGAATTCAGAAAAGGCCTTAGTAAGTCTTTCTAAGTTTGAATCTCCATGTCTGCAGGTAGGATTCCATCTAAGGAAATCTGAAGGCATGTCAAATGAAAGTGTCTGATTTACAGTGCGGGCGTGAACTATTCCGCAGCTCTTAAATACATCAACAACCTTGTCATCAAAAGAGCCATTAGGATAAGCCATTCCTCTTACAGTTCTGCCTAATATCTTTTCAAGCACTCTTCTGTCCTCGAGCACCTGCTGAGCTATCTGCTCTCTAGGGCATCTGGCGATTGTAGGATGTGTAAAAGTATGACATGCGACTTCATGACCTTCGTAAACATCTTTTATCTCTGAAAGAGGTATATGCTCCTGATAGAATTCTGTAAAAGGAGCATTTTCAAGACCACCATTAAGGTTAAAGGTTCCTTTAAGTCCATATTCATTAAAAAGTGCTACAAGTCTCTTATCTGGGATCTTCCCGTCATCATAACTAAGAGTAAGGACTTTATGTTTACCCTCAGGGAATGCAGTATATATATTTCTCAGCTTCTTATCCATTTTTTCAATTTCCTTTTCTATAATGATTCTTTTAAAAGTAAGCAGAAACTAGTTACAATCATCCTTCTACTCTTTTAGTAAGTGTCTTGGAGGCAAGCTTTATCTTTTCCTCATCAAGAATCTGCCCCCATTTATAAGGAGTATTCTGATATACATAATAGTTAAGCCAGTTTGTGTATAGGTTATTGGCATGGGAGCGCCATAAAAGATCTGGCCTCTTATCAGGATCATTATCAGGATAATAATTTTCAGGAACATGAATATCAAGGCCCTTGGAAAGGTCTCTTCTATACTCACTATCAAGGGTTAATCTGTCGTATTCTGCATGTCCCATTACAAATATCTGACTGCCAGATTTATTCATACACAGGAATATTCCAGCTTTTTCTGATTTAGCAAGTACAACAAGGTCTTCACATTTTTCTATATCATGTGTGGGGGTCTCTGTGTGTCTTGAATGAGGCATATAAAAAGTATCATCAAATCCTCTTACAAGAGGGACTTTTCTGTTCATCACGCGGTGCTTAAATATTCCAAAGAGTTTCTCATCGAGGGGCTTTTTGTTAATGCCATAGTGATAATATAATCCTGCCTGTGCCCCCCAACAGATATGAAATGTGGAAGTCACGTTAGTCTTGGACCATTCAAACACTTTGCAAAGCTCGTCCCAGTAGTCTACCTGTTCAAAATCCATCTGCTCAACAGGCGCACCTGTGATAATAAGTCCGTCATAGGTGTTATCCTTAAGTTCATCGAATGTGTTATAAAATCTGTTCAAATGGTTAGGTGATGTATTACTGGAGTGATGGGAACTCATTTGCATAAAAGATACATCAATCTGCAGCGGTGTATTAGACATGGATCTTAGCAGCTGAAGCTCTGTATCCTCCTTGAGTGGCATCAGATTGAGAATACAGATCTGAAGAGATCTGATATCCTGATGAAGCGCTCTGTTCTCATCTACAGCAAAAATATTCTCCTGTTCAAGTATTTCCCTTGCCGGAAGATCATTTTGAATTTTAATTGGCATGTTACAACCACCTCACACATAAATTCTAGTAATTATCTATTATATCAGCATTGAGCATTATGAATAAGTGATTTATTTAAGCATTTCTAGAAATTCTTCTTCTGTAATTACCTTAATTCCAAGATCCTGAGCCTTTGTAAGCTTACTTCCAGCTGCTTCTCCAGCCAGAACAAGGCTTGTTTTCTTGGATACGCTTCCAGATGCCTTTCCACCATTTTTAACTATAAGCTCTTCTGCCTCTTTTCTTCCAAGTGTAGGAAGAGTTCCTGTGACAACAATTGTCATTCCTGAAAGCTTATCTGAGGCATCCTCATCGATAGCAACTTCCATATTAAGGCCCAGAGACTGCATTTTTTCCAAAATATGGAGATTATTCTCGTCATGGAAAAACTCATAAAGATCATTAGCTGTAGTTTCTCCAATATCTGGTATTTGTAAAAAGCCTTCTCTCGTAACCTTAGCAAGATCCATTAGGTTATTAAAATGCTTCATGATCTCTCTGGCTGTTGATTTTCCTACATTTCTGATTGCAAGACCAGTAAGGAGGCGAACAGGATCATTTTCCTTACTCTTTTCGATTTCTCCAAGAAGCTTTTCAGTATTCTTAACTTTTCCGATTATGCCCTTTTCAATAAGCTCTTCCTTGTGCTCAAAAAGAGTATAGATATCAGCGTAGGTCTTAAGATAACCCTCGGAAACAAGCGCATCTACAAGTGTATCTCCAAGGCCCATGATGTTCATGGCATCTCTGCTAGTAAAATAAGCAATAGTTCTTGTAACCTGTGCAGGGCATGTTGGATTTATACATCTGATATCTGCTGTATCCTCTTCTCTTACAAGGACAGAGCCGCAAACAGGGCACTTTTCAGGGGCCTTATAAACGATTTCAGGAACCCTTACGCAACCATTTAGTTTTGGAATGATCTCGCCACTCTTAAAGAGCTTATATTCTCCACCAATACCAATCTGCATCTCATTTATGTAGTCCTGATTGTGAAGAGTAGCCCTTGATACACTTGTTCCGCAAAGTCTAGCAGGTTTACCAGTTTCTTTGTCGTGGAAGCTACCAGTAAATGTAAGCTTACCAGTTCTTCCTACATCTACTATAATTTCATCCATAACTACGACACGTTCTTCTGGCGGATACTTATAGGCAATATGGCCGCTGGAATACTTGGAGCCTGCCGGAAAATCTGATCTCCATGCAGTATGGTCAACCTTAATTACCGCACCATCAAGATCAAAATCAAGTTCTTCTCGCATAGAGCCAATTTTATCGATAGCTGCTATAACCTCAGAAGCCTCAAAGCATTTTTCATGATAAACAACAGGAACACCAGCTTTTTCCAGGATATCAAGGCCGCCGCAGTGAGATTCAGTAATTTCTGCCGGACCATCCTGAATATTAAAGATAAACATTCTAAGACCTCTATCCCTTGTAACTGTAGGATCAAGCTGACGAAGCGTTCCTGCAGCCAGATTTCTTGGATTTGCTGCAATCTTTTTTCCAAGCTTCTCCTGCTCCTCATTAAACTTATCAAAGTTATCCTGAGACATATAAACTTCGCCTCTTAGCTCAAGATAGTCATAAGGGAGGTCGATTACTCTTTTTACATCAGGAATCATAAGAGCATTTGCAGTAACATCCTCTCCGATAAGTCCATCTCCTCTTGTTTCTGCAAGTTCTAAATGAAGCTTATTGTCAGAAGAATCCTTCCTGTATCTTAATGACATACTAAGACCATCTATCTTGATCTCAGCAGAAAATAAAGCCTGTGGGTGAAGAGTGTGCACTTTATTAACCCACTCAATTACAGCTTCCTTGGTAAATACATCTTCAATTGAGAGCATGGGAACATTATGTGTGATCTTAACACCAGCTTCTCTCTTGGCAACTCCGCCAATTATCTGACTTGGTGAATCCTTTGATATTAGTTCAGGATAATCTGCCTCATACTTCTTTAATCTGATCATAAGCTGATCATACTCATAGTCTGAGATTTCAGGCTCATCCTGATTGTAATATAGATCCATATGATGCTTTATCTCTTTTACCAGAGCATCATAGGCATTTTTGATTTCATCTGTGATCTGACTCATTTTTCCCCAACCTTTTCGTTTATTATCAGAAGTCAAACTTACTTTTGACACCTGGATTATTAAAATATTCAGGACAGCCTGCACTCCCTGTATAGCTTGTCTATTTCAGCCTTTGGAAGTTCTACATATTGGCCACTTTTCAAATTATAGTCTGAAAGTCTCACAGTCATGACTCTTATTCTCTTAAGAGAAACAACTTCATAGCCAAGAGCCTGACACATACGTCTTATCTGCCTGTTAAGACCCTGCGTGAGAATAATTTTGAAACTACGCTTTCCGGTCTTTTGAATCTTGCAGCCCCTTGTTGTTCTGTCAAGCTCCTCAAGATAGACTCCATTCGCCATGCGATTTAGAAAATCGCCGTTTATTTCCCTGTCTACCTCTACCTCATATTCCTTTTCATGCTTATTGGCTGATTTCATCATAGCTTCAATAAGCTTTCCATCGTTAGATAAAAGAAGTAGCCCCTCTGAGTCTTTATCTAGTCTCCCGGCATAGGTTACTCTAGTATGATATTTTATCTCTGAAATTACTGTTCTTTCGGCGTGAGCATCTTTCTCAGTACAGACAACTCCAACAGGCTTGTAGTATGCGAGAACTATTCTAGACTCAACCTTACTGATCACCTTTTTATCAACCTGCACTACATCCTCAGGCGATACCTGCATTCCAGGGCTTGGAATCACCCCATTTACAAGTACACGACCTGCTGCTATCAGTTTATCCGCTTCTCTTCTGGAACAAACGCCACATGAAGCAATATATTGATTTAATCGCATTTTACTCCAAACCTTTAATTAAGAATCCTATGATATAAAAAGAAGCGGATTAGCTTTAAATCTAAACCGCTTCCAATAATATGCTATAAGCTATCAGCAAACCTTAGAAAGCTCTGAAAGAGCGTTGTCTTTAATGATACACTCAAAATTCTCTTTATAATGGGCAATTACATTTTGATTAGTTGCCTGGAAATGGCCAAACTCATAAGCCATTGTGAAAAGAGCTGCAAAAGCCTTGGGGTCTTCCTCTCCACGAAGAAGATCCAGATAATACTTGCCATCTGTCTCATTCTTATAAAGAGAACTCTTGATCTGAAGATTTGTAGGAGCCTTTCCGCAAAATGAAATAACAGTCCTGATATCATCAAAAGTAAATACATACTCATGGAACTTAAGTCTTGCAGCATCTGCATTCTTGTCAGATGAATTCTCAGGCGCCTTTCTCGTTGCCCCATTAGCAATAGAAGCAGCCTTTTTCCTGCCATCCTCTATAGAAGCATTCTGGTTGATGATTGCCTTATCATGATTCTCAGCTATACCGCTTTCTTCCATGATATTCTTGACTGAATTAGTAAGCTGCTTAAGACTCTTCAAATACTCATTTAGACGATTAATTCGCTCTTCATCAACAGAATCCCCTATGTCCTCAAGAACATTTTTAGGAATCTTAATTCCTGCCTTGTCTGTGAGATTCTTTAAAATCTCACCAAAAGAAGCAGAAGCATTTTCAGATAATGTAAGCGATATTGAATGATCTGGAAGAACAGTGATCTGCATTGGCATAAAAGAACCTGTTGGCTTGTAATCAACCTCTTCTTCTGCCTTTCGCATAACCTCATGAAGAAAGTCCATAGCTTCCTTCTTTTTCTCAAAAAGGTCCTCAAGCTTGATGCCCTGTTCATCCATATCATCTTCAGTAATGATACAAGTTACTGTATCTTTATTTATTCTCTTAAACTCCATTAAATATATCTATCCTTTCAAAATTCAAAACACAAAAATCTCTTTTAAAAGTCAAAACATATTGTACAACATTTAGCAAATTCTTGGAAGACCTTCTCCGTACATCAGACCAATTATGCGTTTGCCTCCAATTTTAGTGTTAAGTACCACATTATTATTATCGGCATTTTTCTCATCTTTATGTACCTGGCCAATAATGCAGCAGTTTTCGCCATATTTTGATGATTGTATAAGAGAAACTGCTCTTTGAGCATCGTCCTTGTGTACAGAAAGAACCATTTTTCCTTCATTACCCATGTACATTGGATCGAGCCCTAAGATACCGCAAAAATCTCTAACTGCAGCAGATACTGGAATATCTTCCTCATTAAGCTCTATAGAGCACTTTGAAGCTTCGCTAAATTCATTCAAAACAGTTCCTAGACCGCCTCTTGTGACATCTCTCATGGCATGAACACGAATTCCCTCTGAAAGGAGCTTTTCAACCATCTGGCAAAGAGGTGCTGCATCAGAAACAATACTGGACTCAATTCCCATTCTACAACCCAGAATTGCAGCATGATGATCCCCAAGATTTCCAGATATAATGATCTTGTCCTCATCCTGAAGCTTAAAGGGTCCTGGTACATCAAGAGAATCATCTATGAAGCCCACACCAGAAGTGTTGATGATAAGGCCGCTTTCTCCACCTTTATTCTCTATAACCTTAGTATCACCGGTAATTATCTTTATTCCAGCTTCTCTGGCAGTTTCAGCCATAGATGCGATAACTTTATCAAGAATCTCTATATCAAGCCCTTCCTCAAGAATGCATCCGCAAGTAAGATACATAGGCCTTGCTCCACTCATGAGAAGATCATTGACAGTACCGCAAACTGACAATCTACCAATGTCCCCACCTGGGAAAAGAACTGGTGTTACCACAAAACTGTCTGTAGTAACTGCAAGTTTACCAGAACCGGGAACTACAGCAGAATCTTCTAATCTATCTAATATTTCATTATGAAAGTGCTTGGCAAAAACATCTCTTATAAGCTGTGATGTTGATTCGCCGCCA
>JAEEGF010286455.1_pt1 | contig 11047 bp, 9 predicted proteins | sample 9134171 | NCBI WGS metagenome assembly JAEEGF01 (sample SAMN16246542, study PRJNA631951) | gut metagenome | biome: gut microbiome; feature: rumen; material: AP-attached | host: Bos | place: Iran: Karaj | collected 2018-10
TGCATTCTGATACCTCCTGTTTATTGATGGTTAAAGTATACCTCCAAGCCATACTCTAACAGAAGATAGGAATGCTAAAACCCCGTCGGAACAATCGAAGCACCGAATCCCGTTTACAGAAACTCTTGTTAACGGAACGACTTACACTTTATCTTCCCGGTTCCCGTAAACGGAGACCGGGCACTTTTTTATGAAAAACAAGAAGGAGAAAACATTATGGAAAACAGAACAATGAGACTCTACACAAGAGTAACACCGTCCGAACTCAAGAAAGTCCGGTCGTTTGCAAAAAGGTGCGGACTGTCCGTATCCGAGTATATCCGGCAGCGTGCCCTGGGCTTTGCGCCGCGCAGCCTGCAGCCGGAAGTTTTCTATGAGCTGATCAGTCGATTGGAAACTGCTTATCAGGAAACCGACAATAAGCGGGCAGCGGCCGAGCTTCTGGCGCTGCTTGGCGATATCCGGCAGGAGCTAATCCTTCCAGAAGCTGACAGGGAGGTGAGACGATGGCCACCACTGGATTCTGGCCCGTCAAAGGGCAATTGAAAAAGGTACTGGATTACGCAGATAATCCGAAGAAAACGTCCGTCTTCTCTCCCGATACCGATCTTGCCCAGGCGCTTGAATACACGGCTGACTGCCAAAAGACCGGTCAGTTGCTCTTTGTCCATGGGATCAATACCCTACCGGAGCATGCCTATGAGGATATGATGGCGACAAAACGCCGCTTTGGGAAACTAAGCGGAAACATCGCCTATCACGGCTATCAGAGCTTTCGGGCAGGCGAAGTGACACCGGAAGAGGCGCATCAGATTGGACTGGAGACTGCCCGTCGTATGTGGGGATGGGATTATCAGGTTCTTGTCACCACGCACCTGAATACCGACAATCTGCATAATCACTTTGTTGTAAACTCCGTTTCCTTTCGGGACGGGAAGAAGTTCCTGAACAAAAAGAGCGACCATATCCGGCTCCGGGAGATCTCCGATGAGATCTGTGCCTCTCGGCAGAAATCCGTCTTGAAAGATACTTCACTCTACGGAGGAAAAAGTAAATCGTACTGGGCGGAGAAGGCCGGTCTGCCAACACACCGGGAGATCCTGAAGATGGATGTGCAGGAAGCGCTACGCACAGCACTCAACCTGAACATCTTTGAGTCCAATCTGAAGAAGATGGGCTACACGATGGTCCGAAGCCGCGAATACCGGCACATTTCCGTGAAGGCACCCGGCTGGAAACGGGCTGTCCGCCTGGACAAGCTCGGCTTCACCAACGATTATCTGCAGCAAAAGCTGGATAACAATCTGGAAGACACGCGGGTCTACTGGGAGTACCGTGCGGAACAGGACCGTAAGAAGGAGACGCCGTTATTCGGTTTGCTGGAGCAGTATACAGCGCATCGGTCAAGACCGGGCTTCGGTTTTACGGATTATCATCCGGTTCATCCGGGCGTTTATCTTGAGTCCGCCGTATCCTGCGTCCAGCTGATTCTGGTACTCTTATGCGCCTTTACGGGGAGAGATTGCCCCTTTCTGGAACAGATCCTTGGGATCAGGGCCCTGCCGCCAAAGCAGAAGCCGCTCTCTCCCGAAATGCGGCAGGAACTGACCAAACTGAACGAATATGACGCCCAGGTCCGCCTGCTCGCGACAGAGCACATTGAAACGGATACTGGTCTGGAGAACTTCATTTCAAAGACCGGAAAGGATCTGGAACGTCTGGAGCAGCAACGCCAAGCCCTCCGCAACAAAGAAAGAAGGACGAACGAACCGGAGAAAAAGGCGGAACTGCGAAAAGCGATCAAAACCTGCTCCGCTCAGATCGCCCCTCTTCGCAAAAAAAAGAGTCTAGCCGAAAAAATCCGCAGCCGTTCAGCTGCGCGGGCAAAACTGCTTGAATCCGAACTGAATGCGGAACGTGCCGTATTAATCCAAAACAGGGATCGGGGGAATGTCCGATGACAGTACCGACCCTCAACGATCAGGAGAAAGTTACCTTCTTCTTTACCACGGATCCCTCAGAAGAAACCCTTTCATCTTTAGTCAGTTGTGGTATAATCGATGCGAATGAGTACCATCGATATATCACGATGGCAAAAAAAGACAAAGTAAAACAGGTTCACTCTCATGCTATTACACAGGGCAAGGGAAAGGACCGCCGATGGTTCACGAATGTTCGTGATCCTAAGACCGGCAAACGAAAGCGCGTCGCCGGGAATACCGAGGAGGAAGTATATCAGAAGCTGTACGAATTCTATTGTACAAAAGAGAAAGAAAAGAAACTGACTCTGGAAAAGATCTATCCCGAGTGGCTGCGCTACCGGGTCGCTACTGTCGGAAAAGCCAATACCGCACACCGTCAGGATACGGACTTTCATCGGTTTTATCTGAAAGAACCGCTCTCCAGACACTTGGTCAGCACTCCTGTCACAGAGCTGACCCGTGCGGAAATCAAGCAGTGGGAATGCGAACTGATCAAGAAATACGACATGACCTACAAAATGGCGACAAACGTCTTCAGCATTCTCCGACAGATGATGGATTATCTGGCTGACCGCGATCTTATTGACCGTAACATCTCCCGAGATATTCATCTGGACAGAACGATCTATCGAACAGTCAGCAAAGCGCCGGCGGAGACGCAGATCTTCTATCCAGATGAAATCGAAGAACTGATGACTCTCTGCTATCGGAAAGCAAAGGAAACAGAGGATGAAAACTATCTAGCCATTCCGCTTATCAGGTATCTCGGGATACGGATCGGCGAATGCCTGGCACTTTCCTTCAGCGATTTCGACTCCAAGACGCATAAGGTGCACATCCATCAATCGCTGTGTGTTCACGATGAACTGCTCCCGGACGGTACATGGGCCAAGAGACAGTTCAGAGTCGAGGATTCCTTAAAGCAGGGGGCCCCACCCAGAGACGTTCTGATAACGGAACAATGCTTTGAACTACTCAAAAGAATCAAAGCAATGCTTTTCAAGAAGGGCATTATTCGGGACCGGATCTTCGAAAACGCGACAGAGGATACCATCCAAATGAAGCTCTATCGGCTGTGCGATGAACTCGATTTAGGCAGACGCTCTCCTCACAAACTGCGTAAGACCTATATCTCGCTGTTGCTGAACAACGGCCTCGATCCGGACTTTGTCCGAAAACAGGCGGGACACCGGCAGCTGCAGACGACGCTCAACAACTACACTTATTCAACAACACGCGACGAGGTGATTGTTGAAAAACTCAACCAAGTGCTTGCACTTTGACAGCACAAAAAAACGAGCACAAGTCTGTGCACACCTGTGCACACTTTTGCGCTCATTTCAAAAGCCACGAATATGCTGTAATATCAACATATTCGTGGCCTCTGGTTCGCGGAGAAGGAGGGATTTGAACCCTCGCGCCGCTATTAACGACCTGCACCCTTTCCAGGGGTGTCCCTTCGGCCAGCTTGGGTACTTCTCCGAATGCAATAACGGATTATAGCGGCTTTTTCCGCGGCTGTCAAGCACTTTTATACTTTTTGCAATTTTTATCCGAAGCGGTTATAATAGGGGCTGAAGCTCTGTATTTCCGTTCGCACGCGCGAACGCCCCCGAAGGGAGCCGCCATGTTTTTTCTTTATTTCGCCGCCGTTTTATGCCTGCTGGTCCTCGGCGCGGCCTTTCTGATCTTCCGCCTGACCTTGTACAGTCCGAACCGCAGCCAGAACGATGACCATCATATTTATGAAAGCGGGCAGATGGCCCCCTTCCGGGACCGCGTCCACGCCATGATCGACGAGCTGAACGCGCGTCCCTTTGACACGCTTACCATCTCCTCTTTCGACGGCCTCACGCTGTACGGCCGCTATTATCATCAGAAGGACGGCGCGCCGCTTGCCATCTGCTTCCACGGCTACCGCGGGACTCCCTCCCGGGACTTCTCCGGCGGCACGCGGATCTATCTGGAGAAGGGCTTCAATCTCCTGATGGCCGAGCAGCGGGGGCACAAGCGCAGCGAGGGACACCGGATCACGCTCGGGATCAAGGAACGGCAGGACTGCCTGACCTGGACGCGCTTTGCGCGGGAGCGCTTCGGCGCCGGGACGCCAATCGTTCTCTGCGGCATCTCGATGGGCGCCGCCACGGTGCTGATGGCTTCGGCGCTTCAGCTGCCGGAAAGCGTGCGGGGCGTCATCGCGGACTGCCCTTACACCACGCCGGAGGCGATCATCCGGAAAGTCTGCCGCGGGACAGGCCTGCCGGACAAGCTCCTCTATCCCTTTACATGGCTGGCCGCGCGCCTCTTCGCGGGCTTTGATCCCGCGGCCGCCGACAGCCGCGAAGCGGTGAAGCAGTCTCCCGTGCCGGTCCTGCTGATCCACGGCGAGGAGGATCACCTGGTCCCCTGCGATATGAGCCGCGAGATCGCGGCGGCGGCGCCGGACAAGGTCGAACTCCACACCTTCCCGGAGGCAGGCCACGGCCTCAGCTATCTGGTCGATCCGGATCGCTATAAGATGGTTTGTTCGGCGTTTCTCGACAAGATCATTCGGTAAACGAAAAAGGAGCTCACAAAGAGCTCCTTTTTTTCGCGGAGAAGGGGGGATTTGAACCCCCGCGCCGGAGAACCGACCTGTCGGATTTCAAGTCCGATACCTTCAGCCACTTGGTTACTTCTCCCTATCAGCAAGCCCGATTGTACAGGGCAGCCGCCTTTTTGTCAAGAAATTTCGGCAAAGCGCCTTTGCTGCGGCAGGCAGTTCTCCCGCCTGCTGCAAGATCCCTTCAGACATCCTCGATCTGCCAGTCGATCGGGCTCTCTCCGTGCGCCGTCAGGAACTCGTTGCAGCGGCTGAAATGACGACAGCCGAAGAAGCCGCGGTAGGCGGACAGCGGACTCGGGTGCGGCGCCTTTAGGACCAGATGCTGCGTATTCGTCAGCAGCGATTCCTTCATGGCGGCCGGCCGGCCCCAGAGCAAAAAGACCATCGGCCGGTCCTGCTCGTTCAGGACGCGGATCGTGGCGTCGGTGAATTCCTCCCAGCCCAGTCCGTGATGGGATCCCGCGCGGTGCGCCCGCACGGTCAGCACGGTATTGAGGAGCAGCACGCCCTGCCGGGCCCATTTCACCAGATAGCCGTTGTTCGGGATGCGGCAGCCCAGATCGTCCTGCAGTTCCTTATAGATATTTTCCAGCGACGGCGGCGTTTCTACGCCGGGCCGCACCGAAAAGCACAGGCCGTGCGCCTGTCCCGGCTCGTGATAGGGGTCCTGCCCCAGGATCACGACCTTGACCTTTTCCAGCGGCGTCAGCTCGTAGGCTGAAAGCAGGTCCTGCGCCGGCGGATAGACCGGCCCGCGCGCATACTCCTGCCGGACCGTTTCGTAAAGTTTCCGGTAATACGGCTTTTTAAATTCCGGGCCCAGCGCCTTTAACCACTCTCCTGTCAGCATTCCCATCCTGCGGCCTACTTCTTCAGCGCTCCGGCATAGGCGAAAAAGTCTATGGCCGGTGCATTTTCGTACTGAGCCATGGTCCAGCTGTCCCACAGCTCGGGGTTATAGATCATCTGCTCCGTACGGGCAAAATTCTTCAGTGTCTTATTGATGGTGTCCTCCCGGGCAGCCAGCGCCATCTCCGCCTTGTGCTGCTCCGTCGCGTCCGCCAGATACGGGGACAGACAGCGAACGATATAATACTTTCCGTTTTCCGTGATGACCGGGCTCCACTGATCCTGCTTCAAGGAGAAGGCGATGGTCTCAAAGCCGTCGGAGTAGGTGCCGCGCACCACGTTTTCCTGCCGGACCGTCACGCCTTCCAGCCCGCTGATAGCTTCGGCCGCGGACTGCGCCGTCTTCAGCGTCTCCGCCAGTTCGGCCGCCAGCGCGTAGCCGGCCGACTCATCCGCTTCCACGATCTGCAGGCTGATCACGCGGGCTTCTTCATCGCTGATCTCCAGACGGGCGTCCGTCACGGTCTGCCGGTAGAAGATCTGCGCGAGGGCATAGTGCGTATAGGCGCTGCGGACTGCATCTTTCGTAATGCCGTACCGGCCCGCCGCGTCGCCGAGATCGGTCATCAGGGCATCGGCGGCCAGTTCCGCCGCGCGCTGCTCCGCCTCGCTCAAGGAGACCCCCAGCTGCTCCGCCGCACGGGCAGCCAGCAGCATGGTTTTCAGATATTCCAGCAGCGAGTCCCGGATATACGATTCAAAATTTCCCTCGGAGAGCGAAACGTCCCAGACCTCGCTGCCGTACTCGCGGCCGTAGGCCGTGTACTGCGTCAGAATAAAGACCTGCGCTTCTCCCCAGCTGCAGATCGTATTGCCCACGCCGAGCAGCTGGTTCCGTTCCAGCTGAAGCTCTCCGCTGCGGCTGCAGGCGGAAAGAAGGCACAGCACGATAAGAAGGATCCCTGCCGTCAGACGCCGCTTCATAGCTCCTTATCCCGTTCCCGCAGTATTTTCATAAAAGCACCGGCCTGTTTTCCGCTGTCGCTGCCGAACACCGCGCTGCCGGCTACGATCACGTTGGCGCCGGCGTCCAGGATCCGGCCCACGTTTTTCAGGTTGACGCCGCCGTCCACCTCGATATCTGCGGACAGGCCCAGCTCCGTGATCCGTTTGCGCATGGCGCGGATCTTTTCATCGCAGTACGGAATATAGCTCTGCCCGCCGAAGCCGGGATTGACCGTCATCAGCAGCACCAGATCCAGCTCCGGCAGGATCCAGTCCAGAACGCTTAAAGGCGTGGCGGGATTCAGCGCGACGCCCGCTTTCAGGCCCAGGTTCTTGACGGCGCGGACCGTCCGGTCCAGATGCGTCACGGCCTCCGCGTGCACGGTGATCAGATCCGCTCCCGCCTTCGCGAAAGCCTCCAGATAGCGGTCCGGATCTTCGATCATCAGATGCGTGTCGAAAAAAAGCGAAGATTTTTTGCGAAGGGAAGCGAGGACCGGCATGCCGAAGGAAAGGCTGGGGACAAAGGCCCCGTCCATCACGTCCAGATGCAGCCAGGAAGCCCCGGCTTTTGCGACGGCCTCCGTCTCCTCGCCCAGGCGGGCGAAATCGGCGGCCAGGATCGACGGAGATAAGATATAGTTCATAAGCGTCACCTGCTGCGTTTAATATCGTTTCCGGCTGCGTAGCTCGTCCAGCAGACGGCAGTAGCTTTCGTACCGGGCGGCCGGGATCTTACCCTCTTCCGCCGCCTTCCGCACGGCGCAGTCCTTCTCGCGGCTGTGCAGACAGTCCCGGAAGGCGCATTTTTCGCCGTAGAGTCCAAATTCTTCGTAATAGTAGCGGAGGCGGTCCTCCTCGAGCTCCGGCAGATCCAGCGCCGTAAAGCCGGGCGTATCGCAGAGGAAGCTTTCCTTCTCCCAGCAGAAGATCTCCGCGTGCCGGGTCGTGTGCCGTCCGCGGCCGAGCTTCTCGCTGAGCGTGCCCGTCTCCATGGCCGCCTGCGGCAGAAGCGCGTTCAGCAGCGTGGATTTGCCGACGCCGCTGGCGCCCGCCAGCACGGTCGTCGTGCCCCGCAGCAGCGCCTTCAGGTCTTCCAGGCCCGCTCCGGTCTCGGAGCTGAAGGAGCAGATGCGCACGCCCGCGTCCCGGTAGATCGAGCGGATCTCCGCTTCTTTGCCGTCTTTGTCCAGGTCTGTTTTGCTGATCCCGACGATGACGGGCACGTCCTGGACGGCCATCCAGAGCAGGAAGCGGTCCAGCAGCCCCGGATGGAAGGCCGGATGCCGCGCCGCCACGATGATCAGTGCCTGATCCACGTTGGCGACCGCCGGCCGGATCAGCTCGTTTTTCCGGGAGAAGACCGTCTCGATGCGGCCGCAGCCCGGGTCCTCCTCCGTGAGGAGGATCTCCACGTTGTCGCCGACCAGGGGCTTCAGCTCCTGCCGGCGGAAGCCGCCGCGCGCCCGGCATTCGATGACGGTCTCGTTCCCGTCATGCACGTAATAGAAACCGCCGACGCCCCGGATGATCTTTCCTTGCATGGTCTCCAATAAGCGCCTCTTTTCAGTCGCCGGCGGCGGGCGTGTTTTCCGGCGCTTCGGCCGGCGTCTCTTCCGCCGCGGCCGTGGTCGTTTCCGGCTCCGGCGCTGCCGTAGTCGTTTCCTCCGGCGTGGTGGTTTCAGGCGGCGCCGTAGTGGTTTCAGGTGGTGCCGTGGTCGTTTCTTCCGGCGTGGTTTCCGGCTCAGCCGTGGTCGTTTCTTCCGGCGTGGTCTCCGTTTCCTTCGGGAACGTCGTTATCAGTTCTTTTTTCTCCTCGTCCGGACGGGTCTCTCCGCAGGAGCAGGCATTATAGTGGATGACCGTGATCCGGTAGATATAAATGGTCGTCGCATCCTCTTCCGAGAAATCCGTGGTCGTGCGGGAAGCTTCCGTAAACGAGTGCACGTGTTCCTTCGAGAACGTGATCTCGACCGTATCGCCGTCCTTCAGCGCCGTCCCGGCGGCGGGGCTGACCGCCGTCACCCTGGCTTCGGCCGGATCCTCCGGCGCAGCGCCGTCCTTAAAGCTATATTCGATGCCGGCCGCTTTCAGGATCGCGGCAGCCTCTTCCACGCTCTTGTCGATCAGGCCGTCCGGCACCTGTTTCGCCCGGACGTAGATCGTCAGCTTGCTTCCCTTGGGAACGATCATGCCGGCCTCGGCCTCGATAACGGCGCCTTCCGTTTCCGGATCCGGCACGGTCACGGAGGAGACGCTGCCCGCCGGCGCGCTGCTCTCCGTTTCATAGATGACTTCCGTCTCCAGGCCGAGCTCCTCCAGCTCCGTCAGCAGCGCTTCCAGATCCGTGCGGCCGGTCATCTTCGGCAGCTCCGGATCCGATGCCGCCAGGGACAGGTAGATATGTCCGCGCAGGTCCACGGACGCGCCGGGGCTGACCGTCTTCAGGCTGCCGCTGACCGTCGCCTCGATCTTCGCCACGGTATCCGCATTGTACTTGCTGTCCTTGACCGTCTCCGTCCTGAAGTGTACGTAGGTATCCGTATTGAAGCCGGCCGTCTTTAAGGTCGCGATCGCCTCCTCCTCGGTCTGGCCGAGGATGTCCGGCATCTTGACGGTGGCGGGCCCGCTGCTGATGATCAGGACGATCTTGCTGCCCCGCTCCACCTGCGAGCCCATGCTGGGCTTGCAGTCGATGACCTTGCCGTATTCGATCATCTGCGAAGCCTTCCATTCCGCGTTGGGCGAGACCGTCAGGCCCGCGTCGGCAAGGATCTTGCTGGCGTCCGACACGCTCTTGCCCACGATCGTCGTGGGAACGTAGACGCTCGTATCCTCCTTGACGGCGATCCAGAGCGTGATCTCCGTTCCGAGCAGCACCACGGTCCCTTCCGGATAGTTCTGGTCCACGATCACCGGCTCCGTGTCGTTCTGTACGTACTGCGTTTCAAAGGAAACGCCCAGTCCCAGATCTTCCGCCAGTTCCCGCGCTTCTTCTATGCTTTTTCCAGTAAAACCCGGAACCACAACTGTGTTTTCCGGGTTTGTCTCAATAGGTCGATCCTGTGTTGTGGTTTCCGCGGACGGCGGCGCTGTTGTTGTGGGGGCCGCACTCGCTGCGGCCGACGAGCCCGGGACCGACGGCGTGGTGGCGTCTGTCGGTGCAGCCGTCGTATTGCGGCTCACGTGCGGCACCGCCGTCGTCGTAACGGCCGGATCCGTCGGGCCGAAAAGCGCGCAGGCCTTGAAGGCGATCGCGATGATCAGCACCAGGATCAGCACCGCGATGCCGAGCATGATGTAGCTTAAGATATGCTCCGTCCGCTTGGCTTTTGCTTCCGCCCGTCTGTCCTCTTCCTGCTGGGCGGCCGCGCGCGGTGCGCCCTCTTCCAGGGCCAGGAGCGCCTGTTCGGCGTCCATCCAGTCGCGGCCGCTGGAGGTGATGCCCGCCACCTTCAGGATATCCGCGTCCTGCTTGCTCATGCGCAGGGACGGATCGTTTTCCTCCTCCTGATGCAGGACCACGAAGTCCTCGCCCGGGGAGACGATCAGCCGCCGCAGATCCAGCAGCAGCGCGGCCATGGAGGAATAGCGGTAGGCCGGATTCTTCTGCGTGCATTTTAAGATGATCTTTTCCAGATTGCCGGAGATGCCCGGCTCGATCTGACGCGGCGAAGGCATCGGATCCTGAACGTGCTTTAAGGCTACGGCCACGGAATTTTCTCCGTCGAAGGGCACCTGGCCGGTGACCATCTCGAACATGGTCACGCCGAGGGAATAGATGTCGCTGCGGGCGTCGCAGGCACCGCCGCGGGCCTGCTCCGGGGAGATATAGTGGACGCTGCCCATGGTCGTGTTGGAAATGGTTTCCTTGGAGCTCATGCGGGCGATGCCGAAGTCGGCGACCTTGATCTTGCCCTCGCGGGAAATGATGATGTTCTGCGGCTTGACGTCCCGGTGGATGATGCCCTGCTCGTGGGCGGCTTCCAGGCCGCGGGCCACCTGCATGGCGACCTCAACGGCCTCGCGCTCCGGCATGCGGCCGGTCTTTTCGATATATTTCTTCAGCGTGATGCCTTCCACCAGCTCCATCACGATGTAGTACATGCCGTTCTGGTCGCCGACGTCGTACACGCTGACGATATTCGGATGGGAAAAGCCGCCCGCCGCCTGGGCTTCCCGGCGGAATTTCGCCACAAAGCCGGCGTCCGTGCTGTATTCTTCCTTCAGCACCTTGACCGCGACGGCACGCTTTAAGACGTTGTCCCGCGCGCGGTAAACGTCCGCCATGCCGCCGGTCCCGACGGTATTTAATATTTCATATCTGTCATTTAAGACCGTTCCTGCCCGTAATAACATGAATCCGATTTCCTTTAGCTGTTTTCTGTATCCAAAACGTCAATCAGTATGACCGTGATGTTGTCTCTTCCGCCGCCCTTTTTGGCTTCGCCGACCAGTCTTTCCGCCGCCGCCTCGGTATCCGCTTCCTCCGAGAGGATCAGGATGATCTCCTCTTCCTCGAGCATGCCGTGCAGGCCGTCGGTGCAGAGCAGCAGCCGGCTGCCGGGCGCCGCCTCGGCCGTGAAGAGGTCCTCCTCCACGTAGG
>JAEEGF010091901.1_pt1 | contig 11045 bp, 9 predicted proteins | sample 9134171 | NCBI WGS metagenome assembly JAEEGF01 (sample SAMN16246542, study PRJNA631951) | gut metagenome | biome: gut microbiome; feature: rumen; material: AP-attached | host: Bos | place: Iran: Karaj | collected 2018-10
AATCGTTGTCGCGGGTGAACACATTGAGGATATCCATCAGGAAATTGCTTACCGTCAGGATATCGTAAATGGTGTAGTTGATTCCCCGGCGCACGCCGAAGCAGGACGAGAAATCAGTTCCTCCCACCCGAATATTCAAGACAAGGTCCTTATGTTTATCCAGCACAGACTTGATGGCGATGAGTTCATCCAGACGCGATTCCTTGTACGCAACACGGCGGTCCTCGATGATCGGCATGCCATAGATCACCTCCCCGAACCGGTCATTCAACTCTTTCAGGTGGCACATATAACCTTCCGCTGTCACGCTGTTAAACTTTGGGAAGTTGATGCCGGTGATGAACTTGATGTGCTCCGGCTTCAGCATGGAACTGAAGTGGTGGAACTGCTCAAGATTACGGACACGGAAGAAAATCAAGGGAATATCCTTGTATTCCAACGCTCCCTCTTTGACAAGCCTGTCCAACTCATCCAGCAGATGAATCGAATTCAGTTCCGCGGCGGGAACGTCTTGCTCCGGGCAGGCATCCTCGAAGCACATCACCATCGATGTGAGGCCCGGGTAACTCCTGTCAACAATCTTTTGTACGAAATCCTTCGTTCCGGGCATATACATCGTGGCGCCCAGACAATACTGAAGCAACGCGCGGTCCGTGTACTTGTCAAAGTTTACAGGATCCTTAACGAAGGTGAAATGAGGATTATACTGATGATGCTTCATTTCTCTCAAACAAGTTCATAAATATCCTTCCGCATGATGGACTCTCCCCGATCATCCAAGACATCCATCGTTTGAAGGATATGTCTCATCTTTTCGTCCACTTCCCGATAAGAACCTGCCCGGACGGTGAAAGAGACGATTCGCTCACTCGACGACATGTCGCCGGAGCACATCATGCCTGTTGGTTTATTGGCATACAACGTATCAATGCTCCCATCAGCTTTCAATTCCTCGCATCCGACCAATGCCGAAAAGACCCCTTTACGAGGAAAGACATGATATGTCGCATAAACGGGGAGTGAGGGCTGCTGTATTCTCAACTCAGGCTTCATCCCAAGGAAGGCATCCGCCGAAGTGGTTATGATATCCACCCCGGTCATATCCTGGACGATCCGGAAACTCAGATTGCCACCGAACCGAATCCCGAACTCGATGACGGACACGTCACTGTCTGTCACGATCGCCTGAATGTATAAAGGTCCGTTTTCAATGCCTAAAGCAGTCGCAATCCGATTGCTGATGGCATGACAACGCCGTTTCATTTCATCGGATATCCGGGCGGGAATCAATGAGCCGTAAGAAAGTGTCAGGATGTCGCCGTTGTATTTTCTTTTCTCCTTGATATCCAATACGACGGCCTCTCCGTCGGCCACGAAACAATCTATCTGGATTTCGGGCCCCTGGACGAATTCCTCCACGATGGCCTGCTGATTGCGACTCAACGACAAGGCCTTCTCCACCGCATCCTTCAATTCCTGGGAGTTCCCTACTTTCGAGATGCCGATCGAGCCGGAAGCATCCGATGGTTTTACGACCAATGGATACCGAAGGCCCTCGTCCTGAATATCTTCCATGGACAGCACCATCCGGAAATCCGAGGTGGGAACACCTATCGATTTCAGCCATGCCTTCATCTTGTTCTTGTTCGTGACAATCAGAGAGGTCTCATAACTGTACGGATGGTCAATTCCCAATCTTTCCGCGACATAAGCCCCCACCGGTATCGCCCTGTCGGTACACAAATCCATGATGTACCGGGCATTCTCCTTCCGGCAGATCTGCTCCACTACGGCCGCGTCCAATGTACTCTCCTGATAGTGGATATCTACGTGGTCCTTGGCGAAGGGATGAGGGAGATAGTCGATCAAGACCGTCCGGTATCCTTTCTGCCTGAGATAATCAGCCAATACCGCATGAGGCCTGACTCCTCCCAAAATCACGACCGTTTTCAGCCCTTGCATTTCAAATCATTCAATTCTTTCACCATTCCGTTCATAACTTCCTCCCCATAGCGCTGATCGACCGGCAGAGGAAGCATCTGTGATGCAAGAAAATACTCCAAACTGACTTCATTGACCCAATCCAAAACGTCCGGCCAATAACATGCGACGAACACTTTATCGGCAATAAGCCTCTCCCGTAACCCCTTGACCGATGTCAAATAGGGATAAACCATCGGGACAGCATCCTCCTCAAGATCCAGGAAAATCTTGTTGGATTCGCCTAGTTCGCTTTCCAGCAGGCGGTAATTCGCTCTACGACGACTGGCAATCCCCTCATAATCGATACCTCGCATCAACCGATGAGTGAGTCTCGACATCCGACGGACAGGCTGTCCCGAAAGGAGGTCATCATTCTTCCGGAAATCGTCATAACCGGACTCCGCTCCCTGGTCGATACGCCTGAGAAGGTGGCTCATCCGGTCATAAGACTCGTCCTGCTCAAATTCACCGCCAAGCAGTTTGTCCGTATAAAGATAGGCGCCATCCGGCACGCCAAAGAACTTACGGCAGGAATAGAAAGTGTCAATGCCCTTCACCGGTTTGGCATAAAAGGCCTGCGTGTTGTCAATAATCAGGCTCGTGCCATACTGTTCGGCCAAATGCTCGACATACCGCTGCTTCAATCCGAAATAATTCACATAGAGCAGCGCTTCGCCTGCTTTGACGGAAGGTTTATCCTTCAACTCCAGACGCTCATCCACGTGGTAAAACACGTATTGAACGCCCAGTTTCTCAAAAGGCTCCAGAACCACCGAACAGATATAATAGGGCAGGTAAACCTTTTTATATCCACGGGACTCCAGAATATACTCAAGACAGTTGCGCCCGGTATTCAAGCGAAGGGCATACTTATGATACTCCTCCACCAAGGGCAGTTCCAAACTGAAATACCCGCCGACAGGCTCCGTCATCTTACAACCACTCTCAGCCATTCCCGCTGATGGGTAATGGCATGTTCCAGTTCTTCGGCCGATTTGAAAGAAAGCACCAGCGTACCGATGGCGTTATTCGCGCCTTCGAATGCATCCACATGTTCACCGCTGTCCACCCATAGATCCTCCTCCACAATCTCTCCGGAGAAACTTGGCGCAATCTCAAGATGGTCAAAAAGCCCCCCTTGATCGGCGTGCAGGATGATTTCCGCCCAATACCCGTTGTAAGGCTTCTGTTCAATGCGGTCAATAATCGGATCCCCCACAACCGCACGGGTAATGGCGGTAATCATGTCCACGCCTGTTGCATATCGCAGCATCTCGCACAGACGGTTACCTCCCCCACGGGGCGTCAGTTCCATGATATAGGGTTTGCCATTGGTTCCGATACGCGTCTCAATGTTATAGACTACCGTTTTCAGACCTAGCAAAGTAATCAGCCGCTGAATCTCGGAAGTCAGATACGCCTCCTGTTCCTTGGTAAAGGTGGACGGCCAAGAATAGGCAGCGGGCGTGTATGGATTGACGGCATCTGCATCAAAGCGCTGGGCACAAAAACTCGTGAACGCCAGTTTTCCGTCTATGGACATGCTGTCCGTATCGGAAGAACAGCCCTGTTTCTCGATAAACTCTTCGACAATGATATGACCGGAAAGGGAGTTCTTCCAGGCATGCTCCAAGGCAGGTTCCAAATCATCCACTGCATCCACACGGGTCACGCCTTTGCTTCCCGCAGAGTCAGTAGGCTTGACAATAACCGGGAAAGAGAAAGAGCAAGCCTCTTTCATCGCCTTTTCGACACTGTCAAAACCCTGATGCTTAGGGACATTGAAACCGTTCTTCTCCAGAAAATCCCGGAACTTGTCCTTGTTCTGGAGAATCTCCACGGATTCAAACGGTCCGAAAGAGGGCAGCCCCATCTTATTCTGGACATAGGAGGCAGAGATAACACCAGGATCACATGCGAAAGACATTATGCCATCAATCCGAAGCAATTCTGCTTTTCTCAAAACAGCCTCCTTGTCTATTATGCTTACATTACAATAGGCATCACTCCACGAGTGAGCAATGTTATTAGGAAGATAATCCGCAGTAATAACACAATACCCTTGTTTATGAGCAGCATTGATTACTGGTTTAAGGTAACGGAGCCCACCCAACAACATTAATCGCTTCATAACACTCTACACTCGATAATTAAGATGACTGAATCCTGCTATTTCGGAGAAACAATCGCCTCCGGATAATACTCTTCAATCACCCGCTTCACCAAAGCGACCTGCTTTGCTCGTTTCCTGGCATCCGCCTCCGTGGTATCCCAACTATGCGTAGCGGCAACGGATCCGCCGGTCTTCAGATACACAGGCGCACAAATGCGGATGAACTCCGGCACTTCATAGTGGCGGATGAAGCCGCCAGAGGACTTCGGGTTCTCCGTGTGCAGATCAATCGGAATATCAATGGCAGCGCGGATAGCAGCAAGCATCTGAAGTTGGATGTCGCGGACGGGATTGAACGAGTTTGCACCCAGGGATTCCATCAATTTGGCAGAGCAAGGATTCCCATGGCCGGTATGGGCCGATACTTTAAAGTGGCAATCTTTGGGGATGAAGCCCTGCTCCCGCATCTGACCGAGCAGCCAAAGCGCTCCTTCGTCATAGACCATGAAAGAACGGCAGCCCAATCGGGCGGCTCGACGGACGTCCTCGACAGCGCGGACAATCTGCTCCTGACCTCTCAGACGGTATCCCATACGCTGGCCTTCTTCCGTGTGGACTGAAGCAGAAGTATCTGTAGTGGCGCGAGGGCCGATGGCCAAGATGAGTTCCACCTTCCACTTGTCCGCGTACTCGACCATCTGGGCGATTTCGCTGTCAAGCAGCGTCCAGATGCCCTTGGTCTGCGTGACCCGATGAATCTGGATGCCATAACCATCCAGCGCCTCCAGCAGCGCTTTCATCGTACCAGGCGCTTGAATGCCAGGAACCTCGAAACGATACTGGCCTCCATCTTCAAACCGCTTTTCCGATGTCGGGAGCGAATAAAGGTCTCCTTCAGGCATTCCTATAGACGCAAGAAAGGCTCTTGTTTCTTTCATACTCATAATGTTATTTCCATTCTATGGGGGTTGTCGCAATATTGCCGAATTCCGTCGCAAAAGTTATCGTGAAATAAGGACGTTCTTCCTTCATTCTTTCAGGGGGGATGGATATGTATCCATTGGCAATCTCTTCTTCCGAAAAACGACGGCAGATGGTTTCATCAACGGTAAAATTGCGCCCTCCTGCTTTACTGCAAAAGAAGAGGGATACCGGCGTGGAATTCTCGCTTCCAAAATATACCTTCATCTCGTCAACCGAAGGAATGACTGTTTTGTCCACCATCATCCAAGTTGTGTAATCACTGTCTCTTTCTCCCTGAAAGATACGAGCCTGATACACGCCTGAATCCAAATCGGAAAGTCGGATATTCTCCGTCTCCACCGTGATAGAGGCGTGTAAAAAACCATCCTTATAGACCTGCACGGAATCCCCCGGAGAAAGAAGATTCAAAGTAACGGCTTCTCCGACAAAGTAGCAGGACCGGTCCCCTTTGTCTACACAGATATCATCATTATAAACAAACGGCACCGGATTCTCATCCAGAACACTCACAAACTCCGGAGCCGGTGTATAAGCCGTATTCTTCTCCAGATGCTTGTATCTTAACACTTTCTTGTATCTGTTTCCTATCATTGCCGGAATGGACCGACGCTCAATCGTATATTTCTGGCACCCATTGGGGCGAGACTCGGAAACCTCCAAAAGGACAACACGGTCTTCGCTATCCCGGATGACATCCGAAATGATGGCGACATGCCCCTTCCGCCACAACACGTCTGCCAGATGGAAAACATCGGTATCCGTGATATCCAGTTCTTCCATCTCATCGAAAACCGGGAAATCATAACTGCCCAGAATAGGCATAATACCTAAAGCATAGGAAACCAAACCGCTGCAGACCGTACCGTAATACGCGCGACAATTCGTGCCATGATAAGGTTTCCGGTTGATCCAATCCGTGTAAATCTTGCTCCTTGGGTTATGGATCGCCGTCATGAAGGTGTGGAAACTGGTATTCGAGCCGACATATGTTCCAATCTCTTTCACCGAAGAATAAATCATTCCCGTATAGGTGGAATCGGCCAGATATGTCCCGATGTTGTTGGCGATGGGTTTGAGCGGGGTAAAAGCGATATCCGTCAGTTGATAGGTCTTTTTAACTGCATTCAGTGCCCCTTGATATGCCTCTTCGCTGAGGGAAGGATGCCGGTATTGTTGCTCAGAACGAACCCCTTCTTTTTCCAATAGTTTTTGCTTATCCTCCCCTGTCAGATTGGAAGCATCCGCTTCAACAAGCGGGATCTTCTCGCAAGAAAGAGCGAAAAGGAAGAGAACAAAGACAAATCTGATATGGGCCGACTTAATCAAGTCAACGAAGGATCAGGGAAAGGATTTGATCGAGATCGGAAGAACTCAAGTTATGGTGCATGGGCAGGCAAATCACGCTGTCTGCCATCTTATGTGCCTTGGGAAGATTCTCCGGAGTTGCGCTCGGGAGTCCCCGATAGGTGCTGAAGGTGCTGATAAGCGGATAGAAATACCGCCGCCCCAATACACCGTTCCGCTTCATCTTGAAATACAATTCATCCCGCGTCATCCCGTATTCTTCCGCATCCACGAAAATGGGGAAATAAGAATAGTTGTGACGGACACCAGGCATATCGTCAAAGAAGGTGATGCCCGGGACGTCACGCAGTGCTTCCCGATACCGGATGGCAACCTGATGCCGCGCTTCGATGGCCGCATCCACCTGCTGGAGATTCAGCAGCCCATAGGCGGAACGGACTTCGTCCATCTTGCTGTTGATGCCGGGGCCTACGACCTCCGTCTCTCCGGCGAAGCCGAAGTTCTTCAGATAGTCAATGCGTTTTTTCGTCTCTGCGTCGTGCATCACCATGGCTCCCCCCTCGATCGTATTGAACACTTTCGTCGCGTGGAAACTGAGTGTGGACAAATCTCCGGCGTTCAAAATGCTTTCCCCATTCACCTCCACACCAAATGCATGGGCTGCATCATAAATGACCTTCATGCCATACTTGTCGGCAATCTCCTGAATCCGTTTGGTGTCGCACGGCTTCCCGTACACATGCACCGGCATGATGGCACTCGTTTTCGGCGTAATGGCCGCCTCGATCTTGTCCGGATCGATGTTCCCGGTAGCGGGATCGATATCGACGAAAACCGGCTTGCAATTGTTCCACCAGATTGAGTGCGTCGTCGCGACGAAACTGTAGGGTGTCGTAATGACCTCTCCGTTTACACGGAGGGCCTGCAGCGCAGTCAACAGCGGGAGCGTCCCGTTCGTAAACAAACTGATATACGGGACTTTAAGGTACTCGCACAACGCTGCTTCCAGTTTCTTGTGGAAGGAGCCGTTGTTGGTAATCCATTGGCTGTCCCAAATCTCCTGGAGCAAAACATTGAACTCCTCCAAATCCGGAAGAAGAGGGGACGTAACTGTGATCTGATTGTTTTCTGTCATCTTACACCGTATCCATGAAACTCTTCTGCACCTTGTTGAACACCACGATACCGAAGGCGAGGAGAGCGACCATGAAGACAAAACTATAAATGAGCCAGCGCCAGCCGACGAACTCGCCGCAGCCCAGGAAACCATACTTGAACGTCTCGATGATCGGTGTTACAGGATTGAGACACATCAGTTTATGGACCGGTATTCCGAAATACTGCATGCTCTTCGTCTGGCTCAGCGGATAGACGATAGGAGTAGCGTACATCCAGAGTTGGACCAGGAAAGAGAACAGAATCTGCAGATCACGATACTTGGTCGTCATGGAAGAAATAATCGTTCCGAAGCCCAAGGCGAGTCCGGCCAGCATGAAGACCATGACAGGGGCCAGAAGAGCATACCAGGTAAGATGTGCCTGGCAGGTGGGATCCGTGAAATAGTAGATGATATACACGATGACGAAGAAACCGAACTGGATGCCAAAACGCAACAGATTACTGGTCACATTGGCGATCGGCGTCACCAGCCGGGGGAAATACACCTTTCCGAACATGCCGGCATTGGCGACAAACGTGTTCGACGTATTGTTGAGGCTCATGGCGAAATACTGCCACATGCAGGTTCCCGCCAGATAGAACAACGGCCGGGGAACGCCATCCGTAGGGATTCCCGCGATGCCGCCGAACACAATCATGTACATCAAAACCGTGAGGGCAGGCTGGATGACAAACCAGGCAGGACCCAGGATGGTCTGCTTGTACTGGGTGATGATATTCCGCTTGATGAACAGGGCGCACAAGTCCCTGTAACGCCAAAGTTCCTTGAAATCGACCGATAGGAGTTTGTCTTTCGGTTCGATGACGATGTCCCATTTTTCCCCCTGGACGGAGTTCTTTGCTTCTGCCATATCTAATGTGATCTTTTATGCTTGAACAAAATGTTTCCTACCGTACCCCAGAAGTAGCGCCAGTCAGTGGCGAAGGGGTGCTTGTGGTAGGCTTCGATATATCTCTTTTCCGAGGCCTGGACGTCCTCGATGGTCTCGGGGGTTTTCTCATCGTAATAGAACGGGGGCAGCAGTCCCGGCTTCACGCTGATGTGAAGTTCCTGCATTTCAGGAGAATACATCTTGAAATACTGCCGGCTGAGCGGCCGGACCCCCACCAGTTTCATCTGTCCTTTCAGGATGTTGATGCCCATCGGCAGTTCATCCAGCCAGGTGCTGCGGAGTTTGCGTCCCCAGAAATTGACACGGTAATCGTGCGCGAATTTCCCGCCCTTCTGTAATCCCTCATGTTCCAGGATATAGGGCTGTAGGTACTCCGAATAAGGGAACATCGTCCGGAACTTGTACACGCCGATCATCTTCCCTTTGTATCCGACCCGGTTCAACTTGACGAGGGCCCCGTAAGTGGGATCATCGTCCCAGATGGGCTTGCGGAACTTCTGTCCCAGGATGAAGTACTCCCCTTGATGGAACCGTTCGTCCACGACCTCGAATCCAGCCCGATACATTCGGCCCAGCAACTCCACGCGGCTGTAACTCCGATTCTTTCCCTTCGTAACCCACATATAGAACCAGCGGGTGATCTTCAATCGCGCAAAGAACCGATGCCAGAGATAGTGAAAGAAATAGAGGACCTTGCCGATGAAACCCGGATGCGACCGGAGGATGATCTGTTTCTTCAACCCCGATGTCCGGGAATGGCACCACAGATACCCGCCGTCCACCATCGTCTCGTTCGCCTTGTTCAGGAAGGTGTTCAGGTGACGGATTCGGGTAAGGCCCAACCTGTTGATGATGAGCCGGGGGTGGTGGCCTTTCAAAGTTTCGAGAGCGTTACCGTCATCGGTGTTGACGATGAACGTACTCTCATCAAACTCTTCGAGATGCTGGTCCAGCCAGGCCAGGATCTCGTCCATCGCCATGTTCTTCGTGGCGTTGTGAATCTTTGTCAGATCCACGTTCCCGACCAACTCATCTTCCAACTTGGCCCCTCTATCCACGCCCGGCTCGGAGTAGTTCTTAGGAATGAACGGCTCCTCGTGCTGGAGTTCAACCCAGGGTTTCTTGCGCCAGAAAAGAATCATCGGAGAACTTTGCGGATGGCGTTACAAACGGTATCGATCTGCTCTTCGGTCAAGTACGGGTGCAGGGGAAGCGAAAGGACGCGGGAGCAGAGGCTCGTAGCGACGGGGCAGAGGCCGACATGAGAATCCGCAAACGCCGTTTGAAGATGCATCGGCTTCGGATAATAGACCATCGAAGGAATCCCCTCCGCTTTCAGCGCAGCCTGAAGGCCATCGCGCTGAGTGCTGTCCTGAAGTTTGATGGTGTACTGGGCCCAACTGGAGCGGAAACCGGCCGGGATAATCGGGGTTGCAACGAGATCCTTCAACCGTTCCGTGTATTTCTCGGCCGCGACATTGATGGCATCCAACTCATAATCGGCAAACGCCTTGAGTTTCACCTGCAGCACTGCCGCCTGGACCGTGTCCAGCCGGGAATTCATGCCAATCCGGACGTTGTCATACTTGAACTGTCCCTTCCCGTGGATCCGGTAAGACCCGATAAGGGCAGCCCAGTCGTCATTGTCAGTGAAAACGGCACCACCGTCTCCATAGCAGCCAACAGGTTTGGCCGGGAAGAACGATGTCGTCGCAATGTCGCCGAACGAACACGCACGTTTTCCGTCAATAGTTCCGCCGAAGCCCTGTGCACCATCTTCAAGGATCAAGAGCCCATACTTGTCAGCAACGGCACGAATAGCCTGATAATCGGCCGGGAGGCCGAAGAGGTCCACAGCAACGACAACGCGCGGACGGAGTTTACCTTCAGAAAGGACTCCCTGCACAGCACGCTCCAAATCCGCGACGTCAATATTAAACGTATCTTTGCAAACATCCACAAAAACCGGCGTAGCCCCTTCCAGAGGAACGACCTCGGCACTGGAGAAGAACGTAAAGTCGGGAACGAAAACAGCATCACCAGGGCCGACACCCCAGGCCTTAAGGGCCAATGTGAGGGCATCCGTCCCGTTCGCGCAAGTCAAGCAGTGCTTGACACCCACATAATCGGCCAACTGCTTTTCAAGTTCCTTCACTTGCGGGCCCATGATATAGGCGCCGCTGGCAACTGCTTCTAAAATGGCACGGTCCATCTCCTCGCGGAGGACCTGGTATTGTTTTTTGAGGTCTCTGAATTCCATAGATTCTTTCGCTTCGCTCAGAATGACAAAATAAATGTACGGCTTCGCCTTTGCTCACCCTATATAAAGCAAGCAACTACTTGATTATGAGATTCTTTCGTCGGCCTCACGGCCTCCTCAGAATGACATTATTCAGCTTTCTCGAGGTTTTCCCCGATCAGCCTGTACTTCCTTCCGCACTCGCAAGCGAGACTGTCGTCCAGACGACGGCCACACTCGCACACCCACCCTATCTGCCTGGCCGGAACGCCGGCCATCAAGGCGTAATCTTTCACATTCTTGGTCACGACGGCACCGGCGGCGATCAAGGCGCTGCGCCCTACCGTAT
>JAEEGF011341458.1_pt1 | contig 11045 bp, 8 predicted proteins | sample 9134171 | NCBI WGS metagenome assembly JAEEGF01 (sample SAMN16246542, study PRJNA631951) | gut metagenome | biome: gut microbiome; feature: rumen; material: AP-attached | host: Bos | place: Iran: Karaj | collected 2018-10
TAAAACCTTGAAGTGAAGCGACCTCAAAACCTTAAACCTCAACGAAACTGAAGCTTGCGAAAGTTGAGTTATTGTTATTTGTCACAATGCTACAAAAAGAACATTTTTTGTGTCAAAGCGTCAGAAGGAAAATGTGCATCGGAAAATGCAAAATAGAATGAAGAGGCACAACTATGTACCGACAATTCATACAGTTTACAGGAAAAGCAGTTGAGAAGCAGTGCTGAAAAACGGCTTTTTTACCGCTTTTTTCACTCTTAAAAGATAGCTTTCAGGGTGTAAAAGCATAGCTTTTAGGGTGTGAAGTGATAGCTTTCAGGGTGTAAAAGCATAGCTTTCATATTGCAGAAAACGGTTCGTTTTTGCATCATACTGATAGTCAGATGGATGCAAAAATACTAAATTCTGGCGTATTTGAGAGCAGAAGAGCAGTTGCTGACTAATATCGCAAGGATTAGGGGCAAAGAAAAATCACTTTGCTGAGGAAAAGAACATTATCCTGACAAAGTGATCCACTTATTTTTAACAAAATGTGTATGAAAAAACGTGTGTTAGTCAGCCTTGGGAGTCATCAAGATGTGCAGTGGCACATCAAGATGACTCCGCTGACATAGTATCGATTAGGTTAACTTGTTCAAAACTTATAGTCTATACCTAAGCCAATCACATGGTTGGTGCGGCTGTAGGTCTCCTTGGCACTAAATGGTGTGCCGTTATATCCTGTACCGCCATACATTGGTGATGTGTATGTTTTGTCGTAGTCGCTATATATAGATGTGAAATAGCTTACGTTGAGACGAATCTTATCGTTCACGTTCCATGCACCGCCCAGACCTACGGAGTAGCTGTCGCAGGCGAATGATGTGTTCTGCTGGTACTCGTCAGTCAGACCGTAGTCGGTGCGCTGACCGCCGCAGCTGACGGTGAACTTATCGTTGATGTCATACTCCACGCCGGCGAGTATCTCGTGTGTGCCGTGGCTGAGAGTCTTCTGACGGTCACCGCCCATCTTGGCGCTCTTGTCGTCATAGAAGTGATACTCCACAGCAGCGCGCAGCTTCTCTGTGAACTCATAGCCAACAGCGAAAGTCAGCAGTGAAGGCATATCATAGCGAGTCTTGGCGTTAGGCAGGTAACCAGCCACTTTGCCAGCCATGCTGCCAAATGAAGGGTCTGCTGCCAATGCCATCAGCACAGCCTCATTACCGTACTGTTCAGCCATAGCTCTAACATCAATAGTTGTACCACCCTTTGCGAGTGAAAGAGTCTCAGTGTCGTTCTCTGTTGAAAGCTTTGTGCGGAACTCATACTTCACAGCTACGGTCCACTTGTCCTTATGGAAGTTAAGGCCTATGACAGGTGTGAAGCCCCATCCACGCTGTACGCAGCTAAGCTGCATATCCATAAGTGGATCTATACCAACTATTCCACCTAAATTCTCGCCAGGCATTGCCGTTACATGTCCTTTGTAGTAACCATCATAGTAGCTTGCACGCAAACCTACTGCAGCTGACAGACAGTCAAGGATTTTATATGAGAAGTTTACCTGACCACCATATATATACTGCTTACCCTTCATTGAAGAATTGAGCGAGAAGTCGCGAGCCAGCAATGCTGCATTCCCTGCAGGTACTCCATTTGTGACAAGGGTAGTACCAACAGCATTAATGACAGAAGCCGTTACTGGCACATTGAACATTGGCACACCGTCCTCATACTCCACGAAGCCGCCGCTACCAACGATACCAATCATACCTGACACAGCCCAATTATCCTTGTGGTAAGTAGCGAAGAGGGCAGGTACTATAGGTGCAGATGCTTCGCCTTTGTATTTTTTTGTCGGGAAATCAGTTTTAGAGAAACCAGGAACCATTGTCGGGTCAACATCGATATCGATATCACGATTCTGCCAAGGCTTCTGGAAGTTGAGTGACATCTCAAAGCCCTCATTTCCCCATACCAATCCGGCAGGGTTAGAGAATGTAGCGTCAATCTCTGTTGTTGCGCCACGGGCGAACATACGGTCGAAAGCAATGTGGTAGTTAGTGTTGGTCATCAGTCCGCCAGCCTGTGCAGCTACTGATGAGAGGCAGCAGAACGCCGCCATAATAAGATGTTTCTTGTTCATATACTTTTTTACCTTAAACAACTAATACTAACTCTGGCTCGCACGAAATCTAAAGTGCCTGTCGGCTTTGCCGGTACACGGTGCGAAGCATTGATTGAGTGCAAAGGTAAACAAAATATATTTACGAAAACGAATTTGTGCTATAAAAAAGGGGACTAACGGGCCAATTCGCCTAAAATGTACTATTCCCAAAACAATAATATACTATCAGGACGTCATCCTATCAGTCTGTCACGGTACTGCTGCGGGGTGTAGCCGATGTGCCTCTTGAACAGACGCACAAAATAGGACGAGTCTGTAAATCCCGCGCTCTGTGACACCTCGCTGACAGTCATTTCCGTACCCAGCAGCAGTGTCTGCGCATGCTGTATTCTCTTTTTTATGATATACTGCAGCGGAGTAACCCCCAGCTCCTTGCGGAACGCCTTTACCAGATGTGACTCCGTAAGGCATGATATGTCAGCCAAGGTTGCCACCGTGATGTTTTCGCTGACGTGCTCTGATATATATCCTATGAGCTTCAGTATCCTGTCATCCTTTATTATAAGGCGTGGCTCAGCGTGCTTGATAAAGTAAGAGAGAAGAATCTCCACCATGCCGTGCAACTGAAACTGCTCATAGTCCTTCATACGCATATATGCCCTTGCATAGTCACGGTAGGAAGGGTGGCGCTCGAAGTCCTCTGCCGTCATTGAAGGCAGGTTGAGCTGCGGATAGAGCGTGCAGTAGTTCTCAAAAAGCAGTGTGGTGGCGTGGTTTCCCTTTACGGTGGTGGGCACGTCATATTTCTCAAATATGCCTGTGTTCTCACCCTGGTGGAAGAATATGAAGAGGTAATAGAACTCAAATCCCGGTTCGCAGTCATACGCATGGGGCATATAGCTTGGTAGCAGGTACATATTGCCCTCCTCCACCTTCATGTCACCGTTGGGCAGGTGCAAGGTGGCCTTTCCCTTCTTTATGTAGTATATACGCATGAAGGGAGACGAGATGTCGCGGTTGCCCCATTGGTGTATGGTTCGTGCGAATCCTAAGTTGAGAACTATGAAATCACTATTCCTCACTGACTCATGAAGTCTTTTATCCTTTCCATCATCTGCTGTGCAGCCTCATACCCCTGGTGGTGCACACGGCGCATCTTCTTCTCGTTAAGCTCTGTGCGGCCTATCTTTAGCGGCTTATCAGGGTATATCAGCAGGGCATTGCCTGCCTTCTCCTGACTGGCTATGTACTCCAGTTCCTCGTTATACATCTCATGGCGGCGGGCCATCACCTCTGCCACCTTGGGGTATTTCTTGGTAAACTGCTTGATAATCCACACCAGCTTGGTCTTCTTCTTGAAATAGTCACGCGGCTGCGTCAGCACCACCACGTTACGTCCGTAGCCCATCCGCTGGAATGCCTTCAACGGTATGGCGTCAACCATGCCGCCGTCAAGCAGCACCCTACCGTCAACCTCCACAGGGCGCGACACTGCGGGCATGGAACCGGAGGCGCGCATCCACTCAAGTTCGTGGTGCGTGAACTCCTTCATCTGGTGATACACAGGCTCACCTGTAAGTATATCGGTGGCGACGAGCCAGAAGTCCATAGGGTTCTGGCGGAACGTCTCGCCGTCAAAGGGGTCTATCTCAAACGGCACCACATGATAGGAGAACTCCGCCCCCACGATGTCGCCGGTCTTTATAAGACTGCGCAGCCCCATGTACCTCGGGTCCTTGCGCAGCTTCACGTTATACCTGAGGGCACGGCCCTTCTGCCTTGACTTCAGGTTACAGCCAAACAATGCACCCGCCGACACACCTATCATGCCGTCGAAGTTTATGTCCTCGTCAATCATGGCGTCGATTACTCCACCGGTGAACATACCGCGCAATCCGCCGCCCTCAAGTACCAAGCCTGTCTTTTGCAAATTATTTATACTTATTAAGTGTTAATATAATGCAAATGTAGTAATAAAATTCCAAACCACAAATAAAATTTGCCTATATTAAGAAAAATTATTACCTTTGCCGTTTGGATGTATATAACTAATAAACAAAACCATATATGAAAGAAAAAATCCCTTACAAGATATATCTCACGGAGGATGAGATACCCACACAGTGGTACAACGTAAGAGCCGACATGAAGAATAAGCCAGCACCGCTTATCAACCCTGCCACACTGAAGCCGCTGACGGCAGAGGACCTGGCGCCTATCTTCTGTGATGAGCTGAACAAGCAGGAACTGGACAATGACACCGCTTACTTTGACATCCCTGAGGACATACAGCGTTTCTACCGCATGTACCGTCCGTCACCGCTGGTGCGCGCCTACTTCCTGGAGCAGGCTCTGGGTACTCCGGCTAAGATATATTACAAGTTTGAGGGTAACAACACTTCAGGCTCACACAAGCTCAACTCTTCTATAGCACAGGCTTACTATGCCAAGCAGCAGGGACTGAAGGGCGTGACCACCGAGACCGGCGCCGGACAGTGGGGCACGGCTCTCTCTATGGCTTGCTCTTACTTCGGACTGGACTGCCAGGTATATATGGTGAAGTGCTCATACGAGCAGAAGCCTTTCCGTCGTGAGGTAATGCGCACATACGGCGCAAGCGTCACTCCATCACCATCAATGACCACTGAGGTGGGCCGCAAGATTCTCTCTGAGCACCCTGACACTACGGGTTCTCTGGGATGCGCCATCTCTGAGGCTGTGGAGGCTGCCACTAAGCAGGAGGGCTACCGCTATGTGCTGGGCTCTGTGCTCAACCAGGTGCTGCTGCACCAGACCATCATCGGACTGGAGGCACAGAAGGCGCTGAAGAAGTATGACATCAAGCCTGACATCATCATTGGCTGCGCTGGCGGCGGTTCTAACCTCGGCGGACTGATAAGCCCGTTTGTGGGTGAGATGCTCCGTGGCGAGAACGACTACAAGATTATTGCCGTAGAGCCTGCATCATGCCCAAGCTTCACACGAGGCAAGTTCGCATACGACTTCTGCGACACCGGTATGATATGCCCATTGGCTAAGATGTACACACTGGGAAGCCAGTTCCTGCCAAGTGCTAACCACGCCGGCGGCCTGCGTTTCCATGGCATGAGCCCTATATTGTCACAGCTCTATCACGACGGTCTGTTTGAGGCACGCTCAGTAGAGCAGACAGAGGTGTTTGCTGCTGCAGAGCAGTTCGCACGCGTGGAGGGTACACTGCCGGCTCCAGAGTCAAGCCACGCTATACGCGTTGCCATTGACGAGGCACTGAAGTGCAAGGAGACTGGCGAGGAGAAGACAATACTCTTCGGACTCACCGGAACAGGATACTTTGACCTGTATGCCTACGAGCAGTTTAACAACAAGACAATGACTGACGTCATTCCAAGTGATGAGACCATAGCTATGGCTCTCGCAAAACTGCCTAAGGTTGACCTCTAATAATAAGGGCAAGGCTTATCCTTTATATATAGTAAATCATATTTTTCATCAAAATAATGAACTTTTTAGACAGAAACGAGTTTAATTTCCAACCATCACAGAAGGTAATCGAGGCAGTAAAGAATTTCGACCCTCAGACACTCTGCTTCTACACCCGTATATATGATGAGGGCAAGAAGAGTGTAATATCAGTAAGGTTGAGCGAGATATACGGCATTCCTGAGGAGCAGGTGCTGCTGACATACGGCGGCGAGGACCTGCTGAAGAATGCCATACACTACTTCCTGATGAAGGGAGACAATACGAAAATTCTCATTCCTGAGTTCTCTTGGTGGTACTATAACCGCGTGGCATCAGAGTGTGACGGAACATTTGAGATGTACCCTCTGCATGAGAAGGATGATACTTTCGCCTATGATATCGACGAGGTAATAGAATACACCAACCGTGTGCATCCACGTATGTTGCTGCTGGCTTCACCTAACAATCCTACCGGCAACGGACTGACACCTGAGGAGACCGGACGCATAATGGAGAACATTCCGTCTGACACCATGGTGCTCATTGATGAGGCTTACGCTTCGTTCATATCTGATGATACAGACTATATCGCTCCGCTGGTAAACAAGTACAGCAACTTGATTATATCACGCACTCTCTCTAAGTTCTACGGACTACCAGGCTTGCGCTGCGGATTCGGATTTATAGGCAAGGGCCATGACCAGTTCCTCAGCTACACCAACAAGTACCTGGGCTACAACCGTTTCTCTGAGGCTGTGGCACTGGCTGCACTTGACAGCCACGACCACTACCGCAAGGTAGCTGACGAGATGGAGTGGGACCGCCAGTTGTTCAAGAAGGAACTGGGCTCTCGTCCTGGTTTCAAGGTATATAAGAGCGTGGCTAACTTCATTCTCATAAAGTATCCTACAGAGATTAAGGAGCGTCTGCAGAAGGCACTCGGCGAACAGGACTACAAGATTAAGTTCATGAGCGACAAGGGACTGGAGGACTGCCTGCGCATAACCCTCGGACGCAAGGAACAGATACAAACCGTGGTTGACACCATTAAGAGCTTATTGTAGATGAAGGCGGTAATACTTGCGGCGGGCATGGCTTCACGTCTGCGTCCGCTTACAGAACATACTCCCAAGTGCCTGCTCAGCATAGGCGAGCGACCACTGTTGCAGCGTTCCATGGACGCACTGATACAGGGCGGCATAAAGGATTTCGTCATCGTGACGGGATACCTGCACGAGATGATTGAGCAGTTTGTGGCTAAGACCTACGGCGACAGCATCAACGTGGAGTTTATACACAACGAGCTTTATGACTCTACCAACAATATCTACTCGCTGTGGTTGGCTCGTCCCGCCGTTGACGGTAAGGACTTCCTGCTGCTTGACAGCGATCTGCTCTACGACCCTGCTATCATAAGGCAGGTTATGGAGTGCAGCGCTGCCAACGTTCTGACACTCATACGCCATGAACTGGGCGAGGAGGAGATGAAGGTGGTATGTGACGCTCAGGGCACAATAAAAGAGATAAGCAAGACCTGCTCACCATCGGCTGCTGCCGGCGAAAGCCTCGGCATAGAGAAGATCGGGGCATCATACTCTACCGCACTGTATAAGGAACTGGAGCAGATGATGAACAATGAGCACCTTGAAAACAAGTTCTACGAGCTTGCGTTTGAGAGACTCATCCCACAGGGACACTCTTACAAGGTGGTGGATGTAACAGAGTTCTTCTCTTGCGAACTTGACACCGTGGAGGACTTTGAGAATGCCAAGGAGAAGATACCCGCAGATTTGTATTAAGTCTCGAGGTCTCTATTTGATACAATAAAATAAGGAGTTAAGACATCACTTAGTCTTAACTCCTTATTCTTTCACTTTACTTTTATTCTTTATTCTTTCAATACACCTTTTATTCTTTACTCTTTATCCGCTACTTCCTCCTTCTTTCCGAAGTTCGGGTCTATCTTCAGCATGGCTGTTACCACAAACGTTATGATACATGTACACATCACGATGATAAAGAACGTCTGATAACCTACGGCATCCTTTATCAAGCCTGACACCATGCCTGGCAACATCAGTCCGAGGTAGGTGATGCCCGTGCAGATGGAATAGTGCGAGGTCTTGTATTCACCCTGACTGTAGTACAGCATATACAGGGTGAGCACCGTGAAGCCCAGTCCGTAGCCGAACTGCTCTACAAACAGGCAGGCGCTGATGAGCGTCAGTCCCCAGCCTGTGGCTGCTGACGGCATGGCGTATGCAAGATAGATATACACTGCGTCGGGCAGTGTTATGGCGCATACAAGTGGCCACAGCCATTTCTTCAGTCCGTCGCGGCTTACGAGTATGCCGCCGAGTATGCCGCCGAGCATCAGTCCGAAAAGTCCCACGGTGCCGTAGGCCAGTCCGTATTCTCCCGGTGACATACCGAGGCCGCCGTCTGAGTTGGGGCGCATGAGGAATGTCTTTGTCATCGTATTGAGCAATGCCTCAGGGAAACGATACAGAAGAAGGAATGCGATAACTACCAGGGTAGCCTTCAATGGGAATTTGGTAAAGAACGTCATCAACGTGCCTTTCAATCCTTTCCATACCTCTGCGGCACTGTCGCCACTGCCCTTGTCTGCACTTGGCCGTGGCAACAGCCAGCAATGCCATAGCCACATGGCAATGAACAGTCCTGCCAAACCATAGAACACAAGGCTCCATGTAAAGGCTATCCTGTTGCGGAAGAATACCTGCAAGGCTCCGGGTATAGCCACAAGCACGCTGTTGCCGAATATCACTGCACAACGATAGAAAGTGTTTCTGATGCCGACGAAATAGGTCTGCGTATGCTCATCAAGGTCGAGCATATAGAAGCCGTCAGCCGATATATCGTGAGTGGCACTGGCAAACGCCATAATAAAGAAACAGCACATAGTACCCTGGAACCATGCCGGGGTGTTGAGTGTGAACGCTACGCCTGCCAAGGCAGCACCGATGAGAATCTGCATGGCAAGTATCCACCAGCGCTTAGTGCGCAGCAGGTCAATGAACGGACTCCACAACGGCTTTATTATCCACGGAAGGTTCAGCCAACCGGTATATAATGCCAACTCTGTGTCGGTCAGTCCCATTTGCATATACATCACTGCTGCCACTGCTGTGACAAGCACATTGGGCAGTCCTTCCGCAAAATAAAGCGTAGGCACCCATGACCATGGATTTCTCATATCAATTCTTTATAAGTTATTTATATTAGATTATTTGAAGGATTAACACCTTTATTATATATTGTCACAAAGTTAATATTTTTTTTCCAAACAGCAAAACCACAAGACCGTAAAATAAAAGATATCTGTCACTAACTTGGATATTATTTTCCATATTATTACATCTTTTACAATAAAAATAAGTAACTTTGTAAAGAATGATTGGATAAATTATATGGTCATACGTTTCATATTCCTATTACTCACTGTCATGACAGTGGCGACTAACCTATCGGCAACCATCCCTCTCGACTGGGGCGACCAAGGTAACGGCACCTATCGTAACCCCGTGATTAACGCTGACTATTCTGACCCCGACGTGATACGCGTGGGGGAGAAATACTATATGGTAGCGAGCGACTTCCATTTCATGGGCATGCAGATACTGGAGAGCCATGATATGGTGAACTGGCGCATTGTGACGCAGGTGTATAACCGCTTTGATATGCCTAAGTGGGATACCAACGAGCGCTATGCCGGCGGTTCGTGGGCTCCGGCGCTGCGCTATCACGACGGCAAATACTGGATATTCTTCTGCACACCCCACGAGGGGCTCTTCATGACGCAGGCAGAGAGGCCCGAAGGACCGTGGAGCCCGCTGCACTGCCTGAAGGCGGTGGAGAAGTGGGAAGACCCATGTCCCTTCTGGGACAACGACGGCAGGGCTTACCTCGGACGCAGCCAGCATGGTGCCGGACCGATAATACTGCACCGCATGAGCAGTGACGGTCGTACGCTGCTTGACGACGGCGTTACGATATACACCGGACCGGTGGCTGAGGGCACCAAGTTCCTGAAGCGTGGCGAGTGGTACTATCTCTCCATTCCCGAGGGAGGAGTGGGCGAAGGATGGCAGACGGTGTTGCGCTCAAGGAACATATACGGTCCATACGAAAGGAAGGTGGTATTGGAGCAAGGCACTACCACCATCAACGGTCCGCACCAAGGCGCTCTGGTTGACACGCCGCAGGGCACATGGTGGTTCTACCACTTTCAGGAGACCGAGGCACTGGGACGCGTAGTGCACCTGCAACCGGTGGAGTGGAAAGACGGATGGCCCATGATAGGCACCGACATCGACGGCAACGGCATTGGCGAACCCGTAATGCAGTGGAAGAAACCTCTTACGCAGTCAGAGCCATCATTGCCACAGACAAGCGATGACTTCAACAGCACACAGCTCTCTCCGCAGTGGCAATGGAACCACAACCCTGCCGATGAGGCATGGTCGCTGACCGAGAACCCCGGTGCGCTGACGCTCCACGCCTTGCAGTCAGAAAGTTTCATAAAGGCACGAAACACGCTGACGCAGAAGTGCATGGGCTACGACAGTGAGGCAACAGTAGAGATAGACTTCGCCCACCTTGCCGATGGCGGCAGGGCTGGCATAGCCTGCATGGGCAAGACCAACGAACTCCTTGGCGTAAGGAAAGACGGCAACGCGCTGCAGCTATACCGCTCCCTTTCCACCTTCAAGCAGAAGGACGGTACACCGCCAATGGAGTGCGATACCATGATATGCTCTCTCAGCGGCACGACAAAGCTATGGCTGCGCATACACTTCGACGTCACAGCCAGGCAGTTCACCTTCTCATACAGCACCGACGGCACCGTCTTCACCCCAGCCGCCGCCCCTTTCTACATCATCCGTGGCAACTGGAAAGGCATTCGCCTAGCACTATACCACTACAACACCCATGCGGCAGAGGGGTATGTCAGCATTGGAAATGTAAAATATAATATCACGAAATAAGGAAAAACGATGAATGAACATATTATGACTAAGGTTTTATTATTTGCTATACTTCTTTTTGTGGTTGGCTTGAACTACATTTGCGTGAAACTTACGAAAAGCAACCCCGACATTATTTCAGGATTCAAGATGAGTGATGAACCAGAGCAGAGAGCCCTTGACGAAGTTTGGCTGAATAAGATGTTCAGATATTTGACTATCGCAAACATTGTGACGCTTATGGGAGGTCTTATTGGAATAATATTCGATTTGCAGATACTATACTATGTTTCTTTAGTCCTACCCCTTATTCTTGCTTTATTATTCGGTTATATACAACGGAAAGGAGCGAAAGGGGAAAAGAAGAAAAATGTGGCAGTAATTGCTACACTCATATTCACTCTTCTTCTAATCAGTCTGCCTGTCTTTTACACTTTTAACAGTGACCTTGAGGTAACGCTTACCGATAAGGAAATGACTATTGG
>JAEEGF011465422.1_pt1 | contig 11045 bp, 5 predicted proteins | sample 9134171 | NCBI WGS metagenome assembly JAEEGF01 (sample SAMN16246542, study PRJNA631951) | gut metagenome | biome: gut microbiome; feature: rumen; material: AP-attached | host: Bos | place: Iran: Karaj | collected 2018-10
TAAAGCCCGGTCATATCCGTCAGATCATATTTTGAGTTTACACTAATCCTGCCGTTTATATCAAGTGTTGTTTCATTTTCCAGAGGCACATACGGCCTTCCGGCAGCAAGCACAGTCTTCCGATAAACCCGCCTCACCTTCTCGTCCATTGAAAGCCTCTCTTTCACTGACTCCCTGAATGTCTTCCTCTTCTCCTTCTGGTCGTGGGTGTTCTCGGTTAGGTTTTCGATGACATCCTCAGGCATCCGCCTCTTCAGGATGATAAATCTGACGATCTTCTTAACGATAGCAAAGATAAATACAGCTGCAAGGATCACAAGCGCAACCAGTATTATAGTCGTGAGACTGTCCGCAAAGCCGTTATCCTCCATCAGCTTTGCAGCTTCCTCACGCTTACTCGCCACATCCTCCTGCGCCGATTCACCGCCCTTCAGGAATGAAAACAGAAGCGCGTAGATAAACTTAAATCCCAAAATGATGAAACCACATATCGTAAGCACGCCCTTGAAGAAGCCCTTTATCAGCCCATCAAGGTTAAAGAGTGAGGTTATCGCGATCGCAACAATGATGAAAGAGACTATGCCTGCAACGATCACACTGTTTACGCTCATCATCCTTCTGACCGGCAGATCCGCCACATCCTTCGTCCTGTCGATATAGTTATACATACCGTCAAGATAAACAATGATAAGGTATGCTATAAAAAGTATTACCGGTATCAGATACGACTTGAAAAGCATCTCCTTGTTGTTCATATAGATGCCAAACAGATACATGATCATACCCGCGAGGAACATCGGCCACGGCACTTCGTCCAGCTGATTCAGCCTTCCTCCGCTCCTGTTATATCTCATGGCAAATACCATTACCACGAACAAGGCAACCGCCATTACTGTCTTAAGAGTAGCTCCCTTTTCTATAAATATCACTCCGGCGATCATAGCCATATGAACGAGGAATATAATGATATTGTTTCCTGTGCGTTCTCTCAGTATCCAGGACACTCCCATAGCCCCCGCAAGTATCAGCGCCTCCTTTATTCCGATCTCACCGTGACGAAGGAGATAGAGTGCGAAGGACGTAAAGAAAAGAACAAGCATGTAATTATAAACATAACGCATGATCCTGCGAGCAACTTCCAGCTTATGCTTCATCCATCTTCACCTCCCAGCCGTACATACCCTTCTTCGGGTTTTTAAAACCAAGAGTGTCATAATAAGGAACGATCATCGCGGCGCCCAGCTGCAGCTTGTTCATCCTGCGAATCCTGTCCGCTATATCCTCCTTATGGTATGGTGAAATAATGAGGTAGAATACATTCTCCTCAGCTTTCTTTATCTCATAATCAAGTATGCGAAGGAACTCATCCTTACCTGCCGTTGCGCAGATGGATGCAAGCACTTTGTCTATGGTTATGGCGTGAGCCATGTCAGCCCCCTTGCCCACTGTCGGACACAGTGTGTGCTCCGGACGCACTCTGCTCGATATCGTTACGCTGTGCTCACTAACCTCAGACGGCTTCTGGCCCCTCCACATCATACCGTTCGTCACGAAGGAAACCGCAGTCCTGGTCTTAAGCATATTTCTTGCGATGGTACTTGCAAGGGAAACAGCGGACTCCATCAGTTTGCCGGGCTCGATCATATTTTCTGTGTCGAGATTCAGAAGTATCCTGACCTCCCTGTCCATGGTATGGTCGTAGAGATTGACCATGAGGTCGTTCCTCCTGGCAGTCTGACGCCAGTTGATACTCCTCATGCCATCATAAGTCGAATACTCTCTTATGCCCCTGAAGGTAAGGTTATCCTCCACGAGGCTGTGCCTTGCGGCCATCTCGCCCATGATACCCTTCATCAGCTCATCATATTCACTTGATCTTACTTTCTTCGGAAATACATAAAGAAGAGACTTCTGCTCGAGCTGCTTTGCGAAGGTCGAAATAAGGAAGAAATCCTTGACGTGGACCGTACAGCTCGGAATATTATAGACGCCTCTTTTTGTTCCGTGAAACAGATGCCTTCTGGTTATCTTCTGGTTGCCGAGAACCGAGAAGGCATCATTTTTGTAGTATAAATCCGTCACGGCGGAATTGTCATTGTCAACGAATCTGAAGGAACGATCTACAGAGTATTTCAGATGAAATACAGGCAGAGGAAGGAGCTTTCTGTTTTCTATCTCAACCATAAGGGATGCCTCTTCACCACATTCAAGGTGATTTTTGTCAAAGGAAAGCTTAGCCAGAAGACCGCTGTCCCAGCGTCTCCTGTACATCTCTCTCTGAAGGCCATATATGAAACAGAAAATAAGAAAGGCAATTAATAACTTCACTTTGTCCAGTTCTCCGTAGGTACCGCTACTGTCCTTACTGCTTCTTCTATGATCGCTTTAGTCTCACCTATTGTCTGAACTCCGGACGCAGTGATAACTCTGTGACCGAATACAAAAGGTGCGAGGAGCCTTACATCATCAGGAATGACGTAATCTCTTCCGGAAATACCTGCAAACGCCTGAGACATCCTCATAAGAGCAAGACTTGCTCTCGGGCTTACTCCCACAAGAAGCTTTGGAGTCTGTCTCGTTGCCGCTGCAATATCAACTATATATTCCTCGATGCATCTATGAACGAATATTTCCTTCGATGCTTCGGCAGCCGCAAGGATATCCTCCTTACTGCATACCGGTTCAAGGCTAAGGAGCGGATCATCGGTCTTGTACCTTTCAAGCACAGCCGTCTCCTCTTCCCTTGAGAGGTTATCCATCGCCAGCCTTATCATGAATCTGTCAAGCTGCGCCTCCGGAAGCGGATAGGTTCCGGTTGTTTCGACAGGATTCTCTGTCGCGATAACAAGGAACGGCTTCGGAAGGGCGATAGTCTCACGGTCGATAGTACAGTTTCTCTCCTCCATCGCCTCAAGCAGGCTGGACTGAGTCCTCGGAGTCGCACGGTTAATCTCATCGGCCAGCAGGATATTCGTAAATACAGGTCCCTTCACGAGATGGAACTCTTCATCCTTCCTGCTGAATACATTCAGACCTGTTATGTCCTGCGGCATAAGATCGGGAGTGAACTGCACTCTCTTCATCTCGCCGTCTATACTTTTTGCTATTGCTCTGGCAAGTGTTGTCTTGCCCGTGCCCGGGTTATCCTCGAGGAGGACATGTCCACCGGCTAGGATAGCTGCGAATATCAAAGAGAAGGTTTCATCACGGCCAACGATGCACTTTCTGACATTCTCAAGCACGCGCAGATATATTTTTCGTACTTCCATTAACTATTCCTCATATTACTTAAACGGACGCCTCATCTCACAGTGGTACCTCTCTCGACAATCTCTCGAACGTGCGGGCACCCCTAACGGTACTAAACTCTTGCTTCGTAAACTCGCAATCGTTAAGTACCGAGACCCGCAACGGTCTCGATAGGCACCACTATTCGATTCGGCTGTTAATTATATTAGTTAAAATACTCAACACCGGACTCAAAGATCTGCTGATCTTTTTCGCCGAAGATATTGATGTAGCTTGCGGTGGTGCGTCTCTCAGAGTGACCCATCTTACCGAGGATACGTCCTGTAGCGTCTGTGATACCTTCGATAGCCATGTATGAGGCGTTGAGGTTGTACTCTTCGTCCATGGTTGGGTTGCCGGCAAGGTCAACGTACTGAGTTGCAACCTGTCCGTTCTCGAAGAGCTTCTTAAGCCACTCGTCGTTTGCAACGAAACGGCCTTCGCCGTGTGACATTGCGATTGAGTAAACTCCGCCAAGCTCTGCGCGTCTCAGCCATGGTGACTTGTTTGAAACGACCTTGGTATAAGCCATCTTGGACTGGTGACGTCCGATAGAGTTACGTGCAAGTGTTGGGCTGTTCTCACTCTGCGGTCTAACCTCGCCGTAAGGAAGGAGGCCAAGCTTGAGGAGTGCCTGGAAGCCGTTACAGATACCAAGTACAAGTCCGTCTCTCTCGTTGATGAGCTTCATGAGCTCGTCTGCTATCTTCTGATTTCTGAAGGCTGTTGCGATGAACTTACCTGAACCGTCCGGCTCATCACCTGCAGAGAAGCCGCCAGGGAACATTACGATCTGTGACTGGCTGATTGCCTTGGTGAAAGCATCAACGGACTCGCGGATACCTTCAGCATCCATATTGTTAAGAACGATTGTTGTAACCTCTGCTCCTGCTCTCTCAAATGCATGAGCTGAGTCGTATTCGCAGTTAGTACCAGGAAATACAGGTATAAATACTCTAGGCTTTGCAACCTTGTTCTTTGCAACAACAATATTCTTTGCTTCATAAAGGCCTGTCTCGATCTTCTTATCCTCTACATTTGAAAGTGTAGGGAATACCTTCTCGAGCTTTCCTGTCCAAACAGCTACTGCCTCATCAACTGAAAGCTTGCTGCTGCCGTATGTGAAGTTTCCGTCATCTGTTACTTCACCGATAACTGTGTAAGGTGCTGTGAGCTTCTCAAGATTTTCAGGTTCAATCTCAACGATGATAGAACCGTAATCTCTGCTGATAAGGTCTGCCTTAGAAACAACCTTGTTGTCAAGCTTAACACCGTATTTATTACCAAATGCCATCTTGCTGACTGCTTCGATGATACCGCCGAAGCCAACTGCGAAGGATGACTCGATAAGGTCTGCCTCAACGTCCTTGCGGAGCATAGCGTATTTCTCAAGAACATCATTATAATCAGGAACGAGGAACTCGTCCTTATTTACATCGAGCTTAAGGATAAGGTTGCCCGGCTTCTTAAACTCGGTTGTTACTATATTCATGTAGCTGTTGATATCAACGGCAAATGAGCAGAGTGTCGGAGGAACATCTATATCATTAAATGATCCTGACATACTGTCCTTACCACCGATTGATGGAAGTCCGAGACCGATCTGTGCACTGTATGAACCAAGGAGTGCTGCAAGAGGCTTGCCCCAACGTGTCGGGTCCTCTGTCATTCTTTCAAAATACTCCTGGAAGGTAAGTCTGATCTTACTTACGTCACCACCTGCTGCAGCGATCTTAGCTACTGAATGAAGCACTGCATAGATAGCTCCGTGGTATGGGCTCCAGCTTGAAAGATATGGATCAAAGCCGTAGCTCATCATTGTTACTGTATCTGTCTTACCCTTAAGAACAGGGAGCTTAGCTGTCATTGTCTGGATAGGTGAAAGCTGGTATTTTCCGCCGTAAGGCATGGTTACTGTATTTGCACCGATCGTAGAGTCGAACATCTCAACAAGACCCTTCTGTGAACATACGTTAAGGTCTGCAAGTACTGCCTTCCAAAGCTCTGCGGTATCTGCATTCTCATCAACGCCAAATGCTGAAGCCTTCTTTGCATCTTCAAAATAATCGCTTTCCTTTGAAGGAGTCTCAACTACTGCTGTTGTCTCCTGATGAGCTCCGTTTGTATCGAGGAAGGCACGGCTTAAGTCAACAATTGTCTTGCCTCTCCACTTCATAACAAGTCTTGGGCTCTCTGTAACTGTTGCAACCTTAACTGCCTCAAGGTTCTCTTCTCTTGCATAGCCGAGGATCTTGTCAGCGTCTGCAGGATCAACTACAAGTGCCATTCTTTCCTGTGACTCGGAAATAGCAAGCTCAGTACCGTCAAGGCCGGCATATTTCTTAGGAACAAGATCAAGGTTGATATCAAGACCTGCTGCAAGCTCACCGATAGCTACAGATACACCGCCTGCACCGAAGTCGTTACATTTCTTGATGAGTGAAGCAACCTCTTCTCTTCTGAAGAGTCTCTGAAGCTTTCTCTCTGTAGGAGCATTACCCTTCTGAACCTCTGCGCCGCAGGTTGTAAGCGACTCAGATGTATGCGCCTTTGAAGAACCTGTAGCACCGCCGCAGCCGTCACGACCTGTACGTCCGCCGAGGAGGATGATAACATCGCCCGGATCAGAAGTAAGTCTCTTAACATTCTTCTTAGGAGCTGCACCGATAACGGCACCGATCTCCATACGCTTAGCAACATAGTTTGGATGATAAACCTCGTTAACGAGACCAGTTGCAAGACCGATCTGGTTACCGTATGAAGAATATCCTTCTGCTGCTGTCCTAACGATCTTTCTCTGAGGGAGCTTGCCCGGCATAGTCTCCTTAAGTGACTTTGTTGGGTCAGCCGCACCTGTAACACGCATAGCCTGATATACATAGGTACGTCCTGAAAGTGGATCACGGATAGCACCACCGAGACAGGTTGCTGCGCCACCGAATGGCTCGATCTCTGTCGGATGATTGTGTGTCTCGTTCTTGAAGCTTACAAGCCAGTCCTCTGTAACACCGTCGATGGTTACAGGAACAACTATCGTGCAGGCATTTATCTCGTCTGACTCATCAAGGTCAGCAAGCTTTCCGTCGGCACGGAGTTTCTTCATACCCATAAGAGCGATATCCATAAGGCAGATGAACTTGTCGTTACGATCCTTGTAGATAACTGCTCTATCAGCTTTGTATTTCTCAAAGGTCTGCTCGATAGCATCCTTAAAATATCCGTCTGTGAACTTAACGTCTGTAAGCTCTGTTGCAAATGTTGTATGACGGCAGTGATCAGACCAGTATGTATCAAGCACTCTGATCTCTGTCATTGAAGGGTCTCTGTTCTCTTCACCCCTAAAATAATTCTGAATATGGAGGAAATCCTTGAAGGTCATAGCAAGTCCGAGGCTGTCATAAAGAGCCTTAAGCTCTGCCTCAGGCATATCCTTGAAGCCGTCGAAGATCTTAACATCGTCCGGTTCCGGATGCTGCATAACAAGAGTCTCAGGCTTAACCTCGTCTGTGATTCTTGAATCTACAGGGTTAACAACATATTCCTTGATAGCAGCTCTGTCATCATCAGAAAGCTCGCCGCTGATAACATAGGTTACAGCTGATCTGATGATCGGCTCCTCGTTCTCGTTAAGGAGCTTTACGCACTGCTCTGCAGAGTCTGCCCTCTGGTCGAACTGACCCGGAAGATATTCTGTAGCAAATACAAAATCGCCCTCCTCCTTCGGGAAGCTCTCTTCATAAACTATATCAACAGGCGGCTCAGAAAATACGGTCGGAATAGCCTTCTTGTAGGTCTCCTCCGTAACGTTCTCGATATCGTATCTTACAAGCTCACGAACCGTGATATGCTTGATACCGAGATACTCCCTGAACTGCTGCTGCAGGTCCTTCGCCCTTACAGCATAATCCTGTCTCTTTTCAACATAGATTCTTCTTACGTTGCTCATTTTTTCCTCCTAGTATTTAACATGGATTCGCATGCGAATCCTTTATTATATAGCTCTTTAATAACAATTTCCGGATTCGCACCTGCATATGTCCACGAAGGTGCATTTTCGACCACCTGAATGGATATATGCAGGTGCAAATCCTAAAAATGTTTACTTATGAAGTTTTCTTATAATCTTGTATATGACAACGTTCTGGAAAACCATCGGCTTGTCATGTACGAAGAAAATAATACCGCTTGTCGGTGCAAGCACGGTGGAGATGACATTTCCGGTCATCGGGTCGATTATCTCCGCCAGCTTCTGGCCGCGGGTAACCTCCTCATTCGTGCCCACATATCTTCTGAAGAAGCCTGCCTCCTGTGACTGTATGGAAAGCATCTTCTCTTCATTCATAACTGTTGAAATATAACCGCCCTGGCAGTTGTATTTGATGATACCCATTCTTGAAAGGAACCTGAGAACCGCTGAAACAGCTGTCTCTGCGTATCCCTCGTGAATACGCTCGGTACCGCCCGAATAGATCGAAAATACCTCTGAGCCTGCCTTCTGCCAGTTATATGCAAGGGTGATCGCCTCGTAAGGTCTGCCCTCACTCATAAGAACATACGGCATTCCGAAGAGATTTGCAAGGTTTGTTGCTTCACTATCTGTAGAAATCATCCTGATGTGAGGGATGAACTGTCCCTGAAGATAGAAGCTTCTGAACTGTATTCCGTAAGAATACTGGCTTGCTGTTTCAAGTGTTGCGTATGCGATACGGCTGGTCGCAGGTCCGCTCGGATTGCCCGGGAACTGCCTGTTAATATCCGAATCATCGGACAGCCAGTATTTCTTGCTTGCATTCATGGCGCTGTAATTGAGTGAAGGAATTACCATCACCTGCTTACCTGGAACTATACAGCCTTCCTCCTCAAGTCTTGCAAGCTTCCTTGAAAGAAGTGAGCAGATATAAAGCTGCTGGAACTCGTGGCCTCTGAGAGCGCCCACGATGCAGGCAGATTTGTCGCCTCTGCCGTATGTATATCCATAAACCGAATACTCGCCCCTGAAGGCTGTATTCATCGTATAAAGCTTTTCTTTGATCATATCAAATCCCCCATTGTACTGCCGGACATTTTAGGAAATACCGACGATTCTTGCGAGGAGCGAACCCTCTTCGATAGCCGGGTATTCTCTCACGCCTGTGATCATTCCCTTGATCGGTGATTTGATGACCTCCTCGACCGAACCGGTGATGACATTTACGACCCTACCGATAATATCATTCTCGCAGACAGGATCGTGAACGGAAATATTTGGGATAAATATTCCGCTGCTCTCCGAATTAATATAGACCATATCACTGTCGTGAACAACAAGAGGCCTTCTTACCTCCTGCGTCTCGCCCTTCCAGATACCCATGTATTTCATAAGGGCAAATATACCGTCAACTATCTGGTTACAGTATTTCTGATCGATCTTATAAGCATAGCTTGATTCGCAAACGCAGCACTTGACGCCGATCTTGTTCAGCTCGTATGCAAGACTTCCCTTCTGCACCTGAGTGGAAGGATGAACCCATACCATATCGGTATTCAGATACTCGGCGTAAGGCATGATTGCATGCTCAACGTCGTCATTCATTCTGATCTGAGGGATCTCACAGAGATACATATCACTTCCGTGAACGTCCAGACAGAAGTCCGCGCCCTCGATGTCCTTGATCACCTTGTAGGCAGCGTATTCGCCCATGGCGCCTGTCTCTGAACCCGGAAACAGCTCGTTCATGTTGAGCTCCGGACCCGGAATCTCTCTGACTCCGGCCTCAAGACCCATAGGATTGAGGGACGGATAAATGTCCACTATACCTGTAAGGTCTTCGTAGTATTTCTTGATCCTGCGGATGGTTTCATAGCATATATACTGTCCCTGCAGCTCATCGCCGTAGATACCGGAAACGATACACAGCCTCTTACATCCCTTTGAATAATCAGGCTCAAGGCGGTTTTTCTTTATCTTCAGTGTCTCCCCTACCATGAGGTTAACCGAAACAACTGTATCTATCATATTTTGCAACCCCTGTCAATTATTCTAATACATCTGATACAAATAAGCGTTGTGAAATGAACCTATGCCGGTTCTTCCTTTTTATTCTTATTTATGCAAGCATCTCGCGTGCGGCGGTGATAACCGACTCGGTGATACTATCGCCTCCGAGAAGTCTCGCAAGCTCCATAACCTTGTCTTCACCTTCTATAGCTCTGATGCCTGTAAAGGTTCTTCCGTCCGTAACAGTCTTCTCGATGAGGAAGCTGTTATCTGCCTTCGATGCGATCTGCGGAAGGTGCGTTATAGAAATGATCTGGTGCGTACGTGAAAGTTCCTTCATCATCTCTGCAACCTTCTGCGCGGTGATGCCGCTGATTCCGGTATCGACCTCATCGAAAATAAGTGTCGGCGTATCCCATACGTCTGCAAGTACTGACTTTGTAGCAAGCATGATTCTTGAGAGCTCGCCGCCCGAAGCGACCATGTGAAGAGGCTTTGGTTCCTCACCCACATTTGTCGAGATCATGAAGGTTATACTGTCAAAGCCCTCTGCCGTACATTCCGGCAGTCTCTTCATATCCATGTAAAACTGTACATCACTGAAGTTAAGGCTCTTAAGTGCCTCTGTGATCTTAGCTGACAGCTCGGCTGCCTTGACCTTTCTTGCCTCGCTGAGTACAGCACACCTTTCTTCAAGCGCCTTCTGTAGTTCCTTTTCCTTAGCGGTCAGTTCCTCGAGTCTTGCCTCATAATCGGAAAGCGAATCAAGCTCAGTTTTTATAGCTTCAAGGCTGTTTTGAATATCCTCTATGCTGCGGCCGTATTTTGACTTAAGCGTATTTATAAGGTTAAGTCGCTGCTCGGTCTCAACGTAGGTTTTCTCCTCGAAGGTACTGCCCTCGATATATTCGCTGAGGCTCTGATTAAACTCATTCAGTATCGCCTCGATGTCTGTAAGCGTTGTGATAAGCGGCTCAGCGTCCTTGTCATATCTCTCGATCGACTTCAGCTTCTGAAGCGAGCGGCTTATCTGGTTACCTGCGGAGTTTGATGAATCGTAGCCCGTGCTGCTGTAAACGCTTTCTGTGATCTCACAGATTTCCTTCGCGTTGTTCATCTTCGTGTACAGCGCCTCAAGCTCCGTATCCTCGCCGGAAATAAGTTTGGCGGCCTCAATCTCCTCCTCTTCAAACCTGAGGAAATCCACTCTCTTCGCTCTTTCGGAAGCATCCATATTCATACCGGCAAGCTCTTTTCTGTTTGCCATATACGCCTGATATGCTTCTCTGACATCCTGCTTCAATGCCTGGATCTCTCTGCTTGATGAATCCAGTATTTCTATATGCTTCTCTTCATGAAGAAGAGTTGTCTGCTCGTGCTGGGCGTGGAGGTTGATAAGTGCCTCCGCTACCTCTTTAATCCTTGAGACAGTAACCGTCTCGCCATTGATGCGGTTTACTACCCTGTCCTTCGACAGCTTCCTCGAAATAGTGAGGATGCCCTCGTCAGCAGTGGAAATAAACTCACATATACTACTATTTGGTGCATCGTCCTTATTATCTGATTTAACGATGTTCATATCATTAACATCAAATGTCAGCTCCACGAGTCCGTCCTTTTCCGGATCACGGAGCAGTTCACGACTGAATTTGCCTCCGAGGCAGATGCCTATGGAACCTATGATTATCGACTTTCCTGCACCGGTCTCACCTGTGAGGATGTTCAGCCCTGTTCCGAGATCAATATCCAGCTCGTCAATGAGAGCCAGATGCTTGCTATG
>JAEEGF011104161.1_pt1 | contig 11044 bp, 7 predicted proteins | sample 9134171 | NCBI WGS metagenome assembly JAEEGF01 (sample SAMN16246542, study PRJNA631951) | gut metagenome | biome: gut microbiome; feature: rumen; material: AP-attached | host: Bos | place: Iran: Karaj | collected 2018-10
GTATCAAGTTCTAATAATATAATAAGGTATATAAGAATATGAAAAAGATATATTTAATGGCAATCGCGACGCTTTTCGCAGTGGGACTCACCTCTTGCGAGGACTTTCTCGATTCCAAGAATTACACGCAGGCCAATAGCTCAAACTATCCTGCTTCTGCTGACGACCTGAACAAGGAGCTCGCAGCCCTGTATGGTGTGATGAACCAGTTCAGCACTGGTCCATTGGAGACTCCTTGGTTTGTTGGCTACATTATGTCGGACGATGGTAACGGTGCCGGTGGTACTGGCGACGTTGAGTCTCATGCTGTTGGTCACCTGATGGCCAATAAGGAAGATATGTACGATAATGCTTGGCATAACACATACGTAGGTATTGCCCGTGCCAATGCGATTATCTATGCCGTTGACGCTTTCGACTGGACTGGTCAGGAGTCTGTCCGCAACCAGTTGCTGGGTGAGGCTTACTTCATGCGTGGTTTGTTCTACCTCTGGGGCGTTCAGTTCTGGGGTGATATTCCTGCCTACTGGGCTTCTGCCGCTCCCGAGCCCTGTCCTCAGCAGAGTGCAGAGGATGTGATCATGCCGCATATCCTGGCTGACTTCACTTCAGCAGCCAACCTGATGACTCATGGAATGACAACCCGTGGCGACGGTCACGCTACCAAGGGTGCTGCCGAGGGTTATCTGGCCCGTGCCTATATGTTCTATGAGGGCTTCTATAAGAAGGCTGGTGAGCTGGCTACTGCCTCTCTTCCCGATGTAACCTTCGAATTCGAGCAGGAGGCCGCTGGTTCTTCTCTGAGCAAAGCTCAGGTGATTGGCTTCCTTGAGGATGCCATCAACAATGGCGGTTATAAGCTGGTTGAGGACTTCCGTCTGCTCTGGCAGTACACCAATGAGTACACCATTCAGGACTACAAGTTTGTATCTGATCTGAAAGATGCCGGTAAGGTTTGGGCAGGTAATGGTAATGAAGAGGAAATGTTCCAGGTACAGTACATGAACTCAGGTTCTTGGAATGGTACCATCGGTATGGGTTTTGTGAACCAGGTTGAGCTTTATAGCGCGCTCCGTTGCGATGACGACGGTGCTGGTACAGCCAATGGTGACCTGAACACCTATCCATTTGGACAGGGTTGGGGTCAGGGTACTGTCAATGCTAATCTCTGGGACGAGTGGCCTGATTCAGACCCACGTAAGAAGGCTACGATCCTCGATGCTCAGGCTGAGTGCGATAAGTTCGTATTCACCACCTCTTGTTCAGAGGATGCTGGTTACTATAACAAGAAGTGGATGGCTGTTACTTGCGGCAAGTCTACCTGGAGCGATCACAACGATGCTTACATCTGGTGGGGTGTTTACCGTAAGGAACATACATCTGCTGCCAATAACAATGGTAACTCTATGCAGGGTGACCACTTCTCTGATATGGTTCTGCTCCGTCTGGCCGACGTGATGCTGATGCATTCTGAGCTCACTGGTACTGCCGATCAGATGAATAAGGTGCGTGCCCGTGCAGGTCTGCCCGCCACCACTTATTCTTGGCAGAATATCCAGAACGAGCGTCGTTTCGAGCTCGCTTGTGAAGGTCTGCGTTTTAACGACCTGCGTCGCTGGTCGGGTAAGAACGGTGGTGAAGGCTGTCTCGCTGCAACAGCTCTGCAGAAGCAGGATGGTACCCGTGTTAACTACACAGGTCACTGGACGGTGATGCATCATGGTCAGAATGTAGGTGGTAGTAGCTGGGCAAAACGCTATGCCGATACTGACGGTTTCTTGATGATTCCTCCCAAGCAGATTAGTATTATTGGCGATGAGAACATCCTGAAGCAGAATGCTGGCTGGGGTTCCAGTGCTCCTGGTGCCAATATGTCAGGTACACCTGTTTACGATTAATGAAGAGTTATTAATAACGAATTAAGAGAATACAAGATATGAAAAAAACAATATTATTGTTCGCAGTAGCGCTGGGTATGCTCACGGCCTGTGATCCGATTAAGGAAGACGGCACGATGGACATTGACAGCTATACCAGCAGTAACCTGCTTGACGGCGCAGAGTTCTCTCAGTACGCTGACCAGGCCTGCACCACGCCTAAGGCTGATGGCAACTGGATTAAGTATAATATCCCCAATGTATCGGGTATCTATATCTATTATATCAAGGCTGATGGTTCTGAGTTCAAACTTACCAGCGGTGCTGCTGGCGGAGTGTTCAACTTCGTTCCCTCTCGTGGTTCTGACCCCAACCAGACCGTCTATTTCCGTTATATCAATGCCAACAACGAAGAGACGGTAGCTACACACGAGTTTACCGTTGAGGTGGCTGCTGAGCTGAAGCCTGAGATCCGTCTCATTGCCTCTAACGACTATGGCAAGAAGACTTGGAAGTGGGATTCCACTATCACAGGAGCCGTTTGGGGTAACATGGGTTACTGCGGTGGTAAAGGCTCTGATGTAGGTATCTCTGGTAATGGTCAGTGGTGGGGCGTCACCAGTACTGACGAGTTCAATGGCCAGCTCCAGCATACCCATAATGGCATGAACAATGGTGATGGCGACCTGAATGCCTATATGGTATTTACAGAGGACGGCCTGATCAAGTCTTACGATGCCAGTGGTAACGTTATCCGCGATGGTGCTTACTCTATCGAGAACTACAATGCCAATGGTGAGTGGAAGGTCGGTGACCTTGTTACCGATGCTATTCTGTGGCCGTATGAGATTAACTCTAATGGTAACATCCCTGGCACTTATGAGATTTGCTATCTGACTTCAGATAAGATGACGCTTGTATATCCTGATGGTGGTGACTACGGTTCACTTGGCAACTGGGGCGAGGCTACTTTCTGGCACTTCTACAGCGACAGCGATGTCAAGGGTATGGCTTACGGCTATGACAACGGTAAGAACTGGACATGGGATACTAGTGTTACAGGTGCTGTCTGGGGTAACATGGGTTACTGCGGTGGCAATGGTGCTGACGTAGGTATCTCAGGTAACGGTCAGTGGTGGGGTGTCACCAACGAGGCTGAGTTCATGGGCCAGCTGAACCACACCAACGATGGTAATGCTCACGGTGACGAGAGCATGGATGCCTTCATGACGCTGACTCCTGATGGAATGATCACCCGTCATGCTGGCGACGGCTCTGTTATCAACAGCGGTTCCTTCGAGATTGACGAGAGTGTCAAGAATGATTGGAAGGCTGCCAACCTGAATACTACTGCTGGTACCATTCTGTGGCCATACGAGATCAACTCTGGCGGTAATATGCCTACGACCTTCGAGATGGTTTATATAACAGGTGATAAGATGACGCTTGTTTATCCTGACGGAGGTGACTTCGGGTCTCTCGGCAACTGGGGTGAGGCTTCGTTCTGGCACTTCAAGGCCAAGTAAGCGAAAGCTTACTCGACCGAAGGTCAAGTAATATGAGATTTAGGACTCTATATTTCCGCCCTGCAGCGCTTCGTTCGCTGCGGGGCGGTTTTTCCAAAGAAAGTTTGGCAGTCTCATAGAAAAATGGTAATTTTGCAGCTGTTATGATGAAGGCTTTGGCGAAATACGGAAACATGGCGTTGTCGGTGCTCGTTGGCATCGGCATGTTCTTGTTTTGGTATGTCGCTTATCCCCATGCCTTGTCGTATCAGGAGCAGTACCAGTTGTTCCTTTGGACATGGGATTACTTCGTAGAGCGTATTAGTCTGCCTGGAGGCTTGGCCGATTGGTTGGGTGAGTTCACCGTGCAGTTCTATTATATAGAATGGTTAGGGGCGCTATTGTTGGCATTGCTTTATGTCATCTTGCAGCAACTCACCTTGCGTTTGATGTATTCACTCACCTCTCACCACTCACCTCTTACCTCTACATTGAGCATCGTGCCTGTGGTTATGCTCTGGTGGCTGATGGGCGATATCAATGTCTTGCTATCCTTGCCTGTAGCCATCGTGATAGCCTTGGCATTAGCTTGTATCCGATTATCAAAGCCACTTTCTTGGCTGGATGCCATGATTGTACCAATAGCCTATTGGCTGATCGGTCCTGTAGTGTGGCTATATGTTTTGGTTCGCGTGATTCAGATAGGGTGGAAGCACCTCTGGTCAGCGGGCTGGTTAGTTGCTGTACAGCTGATGGCCTATGCCTGGCTGTTGCCCCAGTGGCCTTTGCAGCAAGCACTGACAGGACTGAACTATTACCGTATTCCCCTGCAATCTCCTCAATTGAGTGGCTACGATAAGGAGATGTACGAACTGATCCGTATGGACTATCTGGTTCGTAACGAACGATGGGATGATATCGTGAAACGGGCTGGGGAGTATCAGGTTCGCACACCATTTTGGAGCAATTGTGTGAACCTTGCTCTGTCGCAGAAACGGCTGTTGGCTGATCGTATGTTCGACTTTTACCAAAGTGGTGAAGATGCGCTGATTATGCCAAGAACACGCGATCTGACTTCGATGCTTCCTTCGGCAGAAGCCTTCTGGCGATTAGGAATGGTAAACTCTGCCCAGCGTTATATGTTTGATACGCAGGAGTCAATACTCAATGGTAGGAAGAGCGGACGCTGCACTAAAAGGATAGCAGAGTGTATGATCGTGAATGGGCATTATCAGACGGCTCAGAAGCAACTTGATCTGCTGAAGAAGAGTCTCTTCTATCGTAGCTGGGCTGAAGAGACAGAAGCGATGATGAAGGATGAAAATCAGATTAATATACACCCTGTTTTTGGCCGACAGCGTCAACTGCGATATAAGGAGAACTTCCTCTATAGTTACGAGGAAATCGAAAAAATGTTCGGCCTGCTATTGATGAACAATACCGAAAACAAGATGGCACTCGACTATTTCTTAGGGCAGTTGCTATTGAAGGGCGATATCAAAGGCTTCCAACAGTATTTAGGATTGGCTCAGCAGTATGGCGGTTATCGCGAGATGCCACTGGGTTATCAGGATGTGATGCGTTGTATCCAGATGCAGGGTAATGTACCAGGCTCACCCTTTGCTAATTACGTCAAGCTGAAAATGGCAGAAAGGAGGGTGAAATGATAAGAAACATTGAACACAAAGACACAAAGATACAGAGCTTCTTGTTTGTTATTATTATATCTCTGTGTCTCTGTATCTCTGTGTTTGAACTAATGTCTTGTAGTTCCGAACCGAAAGGCTTGGCGAGAATGGGCAAATTACCTGAGATCTATCCCGACTATATCGGTGTGACGATTCCTGCAGATATCGCCCCACTGAACTTTAATGTCAAAGACGATGTCTTCGACCGTGTGGATGTGGTGGCCTTTGGCAGTAAGGGTGGAGAGATCCGCACTAAAGGCAAATGGGCCGATTTCGATATCGACGAGTGGCACGAGCTGACTCAACAGAACCAAGGCGGTAAGATTACCTTCACAGTTCGAATAGAACGTGATGGTCATTGGGCACAGTATGACGATTTTGATGTCTTTGTCAGCAACGATCGTCTTGATGAATGGGGACTGACCTATCGTCGCATTAAACCTGGCTATGAGGTAGGTGGCGATATCGGCATCTATCAGCGCGAACTGAGCACCTTCGATGAATATGCCATCCTGACGGAAACGGTGGTGCCTGGGCGTTGTTTCAACTGTCATACGGCTAATCGTACGAATCCCAACCGTATCACTCTCCAGATGCGTGGTGAGGGTGGGGGCACGATGATTCAGAAAGACGGCAGGCAGACTTGGGTGGAAACGAAAACGGATTCTACCAATGCGGCTGGCTCCTACGGCTATTGGCATCCGCAGGGCGACTATGTAGCGATGGCTGTGAACTCCGTGCATCAGAGTTTCTTTACGGGAACGGGACAGCGCATTGAGGTATATCATAAGTTCAGTAATGTGGAAGTGCTCGATACCCGTACGAACGAACTCATCCTTTCGCCTCTGCTGCAAACGGAGGATTTAGAGATATTCCCAGCCTTCTCGCATGATGGCAAGTGGCTTTATTATAGCAGCTCGAAACCTTGTCGGGTGCCTGCAGAATACGAGAAGGTGAAGTGCTCGCTTTGTCGTATCGCCTTCGATGCAGAGAAGGGTGCCTTTGGTGAGGTGGTGGATACATTGCTCAATGGTCCGGCAACAAACAAGAGTTATGTACTGGCTCGTCCTTCATATGATGGTCGATGGCTGATGTATTGTGTGAGTAGTCGAGGTAACTTCCCTGTTTGTCAGGATGATGCCGACCTGTGGCTGATGGATCTGAAGACGGGAGAGAGTAGGGAACTGAAGGAAGTGAACAGTCCAGAGACGGAGAGCTATCATAATTGGAGTAGTAATAGTCGTTGGTTTGTCTTTGCCTCCAAACAAGAGGATGGGATGTACACCAAACTCTATTTGGCCAGTATCGACGCAAAGGGCAAGGTATCAAAACCCTTCCTGTTGCCCCAGCGGAATCCCCGCAAATATTATCAGGAGATGATGGATGCCTATAACGTGCCCGACTTTACTAAGGTGAAAGTGGAGCTCGATGCCCATGAGGCTTATCGACAGGTATTTGAAAATAAAAGAGAAAACGTAAAGATAAGATGAAAAAGATTCTATTATGTTTGATGGCTTTGGCAACTGTAGTGACGATCTACAGTTGTAAATCACCCAATGATGGTGTTTGCCGTATTCAGGGTTTTGTGAATGGTGAACAGTATGAGGGCAAACGTATCTTCCTCGTGCCGTTTACAGGCCCCAAGACAGCCGAGTATGTCGACTCGATGGAGATCAAGGATGGCAAGTTCCATTTCGAAACCGATACAATGCAGATGTACACCATCTTGATGGACTATCATTATCGTTTTGGACTCCAGCCTCTGTTGGTTATCAGCGAGCCAGGCGATGTAAAGGTAATGATCGACAGTGTGAGTCATGCCATGGGTACACCTCAGAATGATTCATTGGAGAAGTGGAAGGTGCGCACTGAGATTCATAACCATGAGTTGGCCAAGATGCGTCGTTATATCCTGGAGCTTCAGCAGCAGGGTGATACAGCTCAGGCCAAGTATATCCAGCAGCGAGCCGACAGCTTCCATCTGGTTTACAAGAACTACAGCCGTCAGTTGGCAGAAAATATGAAGGAAGGCATATTGCACGACTTCCTGAAGAATCAGTTCCCCCTGACTTATAAGCGTAAGATGCCAGACGGACGTATAGCAACCATGAATGCCGATACGAATGAAGAAATCCCTGAGTAAAATCTGGAAGATAGGGCTGACATTGTTGTTCGGCCTAGTGGTGTTCCTCTTCTGGAGGTTCTGCTATCCCTTTGCGCTGGCCTATCAGGAGCAGTTGCAGCTGTTCCTTTTCGATGACGATTACTTCTGGAAGCGTTTGTCGGAGCCGGGAGGTTTGGCAAGATACATCGCGGAGTTCCTGGTACAGTTCTATAACATCGTTACTATAGGCGCCCTTATCATCGCCCTGCTCCTGATGACGGTGCAACGGCTCACGTGGCGACTGATGCAGCGTAGGGTACATTATGCCTTGAGCTTTATTCCTGCCAAGATGCTTTGGTTTGCCATGGGCGATGAGAATGTGATGCTGACGTATGCTGTAGCATTGGTTCTGGCTCTGGTTGCTGTCCTGGTATTGAACAAATGTCTGCCACAGAAAAAATATATCAGACTTTTTATTCTGTTATTGATCCTTCCGCTATTGTATTGGCTGATTGGACCGTTGGCATTGTTGGTAGCTGTTTGCGTCATGCCTGTATCAGCGGTTTGGGTGTTGGCTGTGATGCTGTTGAGTGCTCATTATCTGCCATACCCCATGCAGCGGGTTATGTTCGGCATTGGCTATTACCGTATACCTATTACCACGTCTTATTGGTTGATGGTCATCCCCGCAGTGGTGGCATTGGCATATTGGGTTCATCGTTTGGCCAAGAATATGAAGACCTCGCCTCGCGTGGAAGTTGTGCTTGCTGTGGTAATGGTCGTGCTGGCTATATTATTGGTTCCCCGTCATTACAACGACAAGACATACGAACTCATTGAGTACGATTATCTGGTACGTGTAGGCGACTGGAACGCTGTTATCGTCAAAGCCGAGAAGCAAATGCCCGATCTACCGATGAGTGTCAGCGCCACAAACCTGGCATTGGGTATGACCAACCAATTGGGAGAGCGTGCCTTTGATTTCTACCAGCGTGGTATAGTAGGATTGTTGCCTCAGTCAGAGCGTAACTTTGCTACTACCCAACTGTCGGGCGAGATTTATTTCAACCTCGGACTGGTGAACACGGCCCAGCGTTTTGCTTTTGAGGCGATGGAGGCTATTCCGAATTATAATAAGAGTGGTAGAGTGGTAAAACGTCTAGTAGAAACCAACCTCATCAATGGTCAATACGAGGTGGCCCGTAAGTATCTGCAGATGTTGCAGAAGACTATTTTCTATCGCAAGTGGGCTCAGCGCATGATGACAATGCTGGGTGACGAGAAGGCTATTAACAACCATCCGCTCTATGGTACTATGCGACAGATTCGTCTGCAGGATGATCTTCTGTTTAGTGATCGCGATCTGGATAAGATCTGCGGACAACTCTTCCTGCATAACCAACAGAACAGGATGGCAGCGCAGTATCTGTTGATGATACCCCTGCTCGAAAGGGATGTTGCTCGCTTTATGCAGTATGTGCAGGTGGTGCAGAATCGTATCCCATATAATCCCCGAAGTTGTCAGGAGGCCATCGCCTTTGCATTCTTCCAGCAGCGACAGAATCCTCCGCAGGGAATTGTCAACGACCTGATATTGCGCCAGATGAACGAGTTTGCAAGAGTGTACGCTCAAGGTAAGAACTCGCCCGAGCTGGAGAAATTCAAGAATACGGTTTGGTATTATTTAGTGAAGTAGCTATGAGGAAGCGATATAGTTTTTTCCTATGCATCGTAGGAATCCTAAGTATTCTGGGATGTACCAGTAAAGTGGAGAATCCTGTAAGGGTAGATGCGCTGCCTGCCATCTATCCTGATTATGTTGGTGTAACCATCCCTGCTGAGATAGCCCCACTGAACTTCAATAGCGTTGAGGCCGATATCGACTGCATGGATGTTGTGGTACGAGGCTCAAAGGGTGGTGAACTGCATGTTCAGGGCGATGAGGCAGACTTCGATATTGCCGATTGGCATGAACTGACACAACAGAACAAAGGTGGGGAACTTACCTTTACCGTTTGCATCAAGAAGGATGGTCAGTGGAGGCAGTATCAGGACTTCACTGTTAGAGTCAGTCCGTATGCCCTCGATGAGTGGGGCTTGACCTATCGTCGTATTGCTCCTGGTTACGAAGTGTTCAGCAAGATGGGCCTCTATCAGCGCGATCTCTCCACGTTCGATGAGTATCCCATCATTGAGAACACCCAGGTGCCTGGCATGTGTGTAAACTGTCACTCGGCCCGTCAGACCGATCCCTCGAAGTTTGTATTTCATGTTCGTGGCGATCATGGTGCTACTATGTTCCAGATCGATGGACAGCGTGAGTGGCTCAAGGCCAGCAACGATCAGTTGGGTGGTTCGATGGTGTATCCTTATTGGCACCCCAGTGGGAAGTATTGTGCTTTCTCAACTAATCAGACACGCCAGGGATTCCATGTGGTTCCTAATGAGCGTATCGAGGTGTTCGACCTTTCGAGCGATGTGTTTGTCTATAACCCCGCTACCCATGAGATTCTCCAAGACTCGCTCCTCTCTACGAAGGACTGGAGCGAGAACACGCCCGTCTTTTCGCCTAATGGCAAGACATTGTATTATATGACTTGTAAGCAGCAGGACTATCCCCTGCATTATAAGGACGAGAAGTATAACCTTTGCAAGATAGCCTTCGATCCAGAGACGGGTAAATACGGTGAGCAGGTGGATACCATCTTCAATGCAGTGGCCATAGGTAAGAGTCTCACCTGGCCGCGTCCCAGCTACGACGGGAAGTACATCCTCTTTACGCTGATGGATTATGGTTATTTCTCCATCTGGCATGAGGAGAGCAATCAGTGGCTGCTCAATCTTCAGACGGGAGAAGCCCGTGAGTTGAAGGAAATCAATAGCGAGCGGGCCGACAGCTACCATAACTGGAACATCAATTCCCATTGGATAGTCTTCACCAGTCGTAGGGATGATGGACTGTATAGCCGTCTCTATCTGACCTGTATTGACGAGCAAGGCAGGTTCTCGAAGCCTTTCGTGCTGCCTCAGCGCCATCCGAAAGAATATTATTCAGAAAGCATCTACTCCTTCAACACGCCTGACTTCACGAAGTCGAAGGTAGACTTTGATGCCTACGAAGCAGGGCGCGAGATTGCTTCGGATAAGCGCATAGAGACGAAGGTAGCATCTTCAGATGAATAAGGAATAGTTTCAACGACAACAAAACAACTTGTTTTGTTCTCTAAAAGATAGTCTCTTCAACTGTAAGAGATAGTCTCTTACAAAGTAAAACAAGTTGTTTTACTTTTGTAAATATTACCTCGTGAAGGCCTGTGAAGGTAGTGACACTTTCTAAAAAAGTGTCACTACATCTATCTGCTTACTACTCAGTCATTTATGCCAAAAAGTGACACTTTTGCCATTTTGCAACAAAAAAATAGAAAGAATAGTTATTTAAATGAAATAGCCTGTTCTTTCATCGTTTTGGCAACATCATCCACGTCGAAGGGAACCTTACCCTTGCCTAGTTCCGGGGCGTTAAACGACTTCAGGTTGTTGTCGTAGAACGTCGGGTGCTCCTGTGGCAGACAAAAAGGTTTGTGGGCCTTGCCGTCCTTGTCGACATAGCAGAAATAGGGTTTACCATACAGCCCGTCATCGCGTTTTGAGGCGAAGACAAACCATCGACTATTGCTGCTCCAAGAGTGATATGTGTCGCTCTTCTGACTATTGACGTTGTTGAGGTTGTCGATGGCGCCAGTTTGGAGGTTCATCATCTGGAGGTCAGCCTCAGGGTGCCAGATGGGGAAAGTGCCGTAATCGGCTACGGTATAGAGAACGAAACGTCCATCTGGGCTGAGACGAGGATGACAAACACTCCGTTCGCTA
>JAEEGF012499829.1_pt1 | contig 11044 bp, 3 predicted proteins | sample 9134171 | NCBI WGS metagenome assembly JAEEGF01 (sample SAMN16246542, study PRJNA631951) | gut metagenome | biome: gut microbiome; feature: rumen; material: AP-attached | host: Bos | place: Iran: Karaj | collected 2018-10
AACGCGGACGAGCACTGCTCGTCCCTACGGGCGCTGACGAATACGATACTGCGTAGGGGCGCACATTGTGCGACCGCGTCCCCGTAGCGCGGGCTATTAGCCCGCCGCACCGCTGGCGGTGCGATTTGCCCCAGGCAAATCCATCTCCGCTGCCCGAACCGCAAAACGAAACACCTGCGGGCTGAAACCAGCCCGCAGGTTGCGCTTATTTGTTTTCTTCCCCGGGAGAGCTATCGCCCTCCCGGGTGCTTTGCTTTGAGCAGGTTTTTGCTCGAATCAGCACAGAAAGAACGGCAGTTCGTTCAGGACAAGGAACCTTCCCCTGTCCTCAGAGTTCAAAATCGATGTCTTGCAGCTTGTACTTTTTAAAAAATTTTGCTTTTCGCTCCTTCAAAAGCTCCATGTATTGCTCGACTTCGATTCCCTGCAAGGCTTTCAACTGCGCCTGTAGCAGAGCTGCACTTCGACCTGCGACCGATGTTTCTGCAAATCGCATATTATGCGGATACTGACTCATTTGGATCTCACGGCCCACTCTTTCAATACAACTTGGGAAAAATTCTGTATCTTGAACCATCAAGGCTTGATCTGCAAAGTCCGAGGTAGTAAGATTTGATAAAGGATACTCTGTATCCCTTCCAGCCCACCAATTCATAATACGTTGCTTTAGTTGTTGATAGGCAGTTTCCCGAGTTCTCTGTTTCTCGATCTGCGGAAATAGATCAGAAAGAAGACGCTCCGCGCCTAGTTTTGGTAGTTTTGGAATATTGATTCCTCCACCGTTTTCAACGATATGTGAATCAAACAATACTTTTGTAGCATATAGACTCATTGGTTCATTAAAGTTTGTCCATGCTACAGGAAGATTTAATGTTGCAGGAATATATGTTGGATGAATCCACCACACTTGCATCATTACGGGGAATTTACAGCTTCCAACAAGAAGATGAAAATGGTAGATTATGCCGTTGTTAATCTTGTACCAATTCAACAAATCATTTTTGTAACTTACAAATCCCTTTTGTTGCAAGATTTCAGCATAGCAACGTTCAGAATAGCCCTGCAATTCCTCTTTAATTAATTTTTCTGTCATCGTTGTTTCCGTCTTTCATGTTTTAGTAAATGCGATCAAGGGCACAGCGTCCACATCCGCCGCCTCCAAAACAAGCAACTCCAAAGAGTAATGCGCCAGCAAAACCGCAAGCTGCAACGGTCCCATTCACACTGGCTGCAGTACTACCGCTATAAACGGTTTGACCTCCTATGGTGCATTGATTCTCTTTTGAACGTTGAGATTTTGGAACATATACAGCATAATCATCATTACCTTGTGAATTGGTTTTATCTACTCTGTACAAAATCACCCCTGAACGAGGTGTCCAATAATTGACTTCATATGTGTAGTCTCCACAAGAAAGGATAAACGAGGATTCGAATCTTCCAACTCTACCATAAGAAGTTGCGTTACCATTAATCGTGTTGCCTTTTTTACAATATTTTTTCACTTGCGCATATGCTGCATCTGCTCCGGTTTTTTCCGTCTTTATCTCCCATACTTGACCAGAAAATGGATCAAAAATGTCGGCTCTTCCACACGGTTCACCCTTAGAATTATATACGTATCTCTCCATTTCCATCTCTGCATTCTCCATAATTATGTGCATCTGCACTGCCTTGTGGATAAAGCCAAAGCACATATCCTCGAACAGTTGCGGCCAAATATATGATTGGCCTAACGGATCTGCCCGAGAAACAGGGTTATTCCCACAGTACGCAAACATATTGATCCCCAGGAAGCCCTGACCGGTGGAGGCATAGGAGTCCGCGTTGAGGAAGCGGCGGATGGCGGGGTCGTAGTATCTGGATTGCAGATAGTAGAACCCGGTCTCGGTGTCGCAGTAGTAGCCCCGGTAGCGCAGGGGGTTGACGTCGGCGAGGGAGCCGGATTTGGTCAGCACGTTGCCGTAGGCGTCGTAGGAATACTCCGCAACCGTATTGCTGGAGCCGTGGAGCAGCTTGACCACGTCGCCCTGGGCGTTGACCACGTAGTGGTAGGTATTGTAGGAGGTCTGGGCCTCGTTATAATACCGCCGCATGGTCAGCGGGTTTCCGGACTCGTCATAGGTGAAGTCCAGCGTATACTGGAAAGCTCCGGTGCTTGCATCGGTCACGGTATCCCGCACCACGTGCCCGTTCTGGGTCACGTACTCGTGCCGCAGGCCATCGGCAATCTTTACGCTGCGCACGCCGGACATGTCGTACTCGTACTCGTAGGTCTGGCTGCCCTTTTGGATGCTGCTGAGCCGCCGGCCCTGGGTCCAGGTCAGATTAGAATATTCCGTGCCGTTGTACCAGTTGCTGGGATTCAGCGCGTCTCCGCTGTAGCTGATTGACTTGGCGGTGCCATTCACCGTGATCTTTGTCAGCTTGTCCGCCCAGTCGCCGTCACCATAGGTGTAGGCTACCTTCACGGTTCCGTTTTCCTTGACTGAATAGAGATTGCCGGCCATGTCGAGATCGTATTCAACGACAGTGGTGGAGGCCGGCGTGGTGGAAGTCCCGTTGTAAGTATAGCGGGTCTCTCTCTTCAGCTGGTTCAGCTCGTCATACACGTACTTCGCCAGGACGCGGGATTTCTCCGTGATATTGTTACCGCCAACCGTGATGATTTCGTTGATCTGCGTGATGTTACCATTCTTGTCGTAGGCATAGGAATTACCGTAAATTATGTGCTTGTTGAGAGTCTGGTAGTCAAACCGTGCTAGGCGGGAAGTAGTCCGCTGGCCTGACAGGTCCTGATACCGATAGTTCCGGGTGTAGAACGGGGTGCTGTTTTCGGTATCCAGAACTCTCGTCAGCCGATTCAGGGCGTCATAGCTGTAGGTCAGATTGTCGTATGCGAACCCCCAGGTCGGGTTGCCGCTGTCGTAGCCGATCTGCATGGAGGTCATGGTGCCGTCCGCGGTATCGTAGGCGTAGGTCTCTGTGAAGTTCCGTTCTCCGACCTTCCAGTTCTGCTTGGTCAGACGGCCGGCCGTGTCGTACAGATGCTCCGTCCGCTGGACGATGCCGCTGCCGCCCTCCTCCCGGCTGCGAATCAGACGGCCCAGAGAATCGTACTCGAAGCTGTAGCTCTCCGTTACCGCGCCGTTTCGGATTGCCTGCTGTTTGGCAAGCTGGCCGTTCGCGTTGTAGATGTACTGATACTCCACAAAGAGCGTATTGTCTTTCTTATAATACTGCTCACTGACCAATCTGTCAAGCGCGTCGTATTCATAAGTGACGTACTGCCCGCTGGGGTAGTTCATCCGCGTCATCTTGCCCGTGCTGTCGTAGGTATAGGAGGCCAGGGGGACGTTGCTCTGGGAGTAATCAGTATCGTCATCGTCGGACGGCTTCCAAACACAAATGCCTGTGGTATTGCCCCAGGCGTCATAGTCGAAGGAATACGCTTGCCACCCCACCTGCGAGCCGTGGTAGGTCTTGCGGGTCAACTGGGTCAGCATCCCGTTTTCGCTATCGTAAGAGCGAATCAACCCGGCGACGAAAGAAATATAGCTGGATGTGATCTGGTTATTATCCGGGTTGTAAATGTTAAAGGTCTGGATGCCGTTGGGATTTATTGAGTTCAGTAATAAACCGGTTTTATTGTCGTACGTGGTATAGGAGTCGTTGCCGTTGGAATCGGTCGTCCAATACGGGAAGTCGAATGTTTTATCTTGGGGATCTGCATCTGAGTCCGCGTAAGTCGTGTCGCTCTGAATGTATTTCCCATTGTTCGGCGCCTGGGTCTTCGTCTGCGTCACGTTGCCCGCGGCGTCGTAGGCATAGCTGGTGGTAATCCCGTCGCTGACGATCGTACTGGGGTCTCTGCTGTCGCCGCTGTAGGTCAGGGTATACTGGACCCCGTTCATGGCGGTGTAGCCAGTCAGCCGGTCCTTGCTGTCGAACGTTTCGGAGGTATTGCTCTCGCTGTTGGAGGTGCTTTTCAGGTTGCCCTTATCATCGTAGTCGTAGGTCTGCACCGGCTCCTGGATCAGGGTGATCTCGTCCATATAGGAGCGGTTGGCGCAGTAATCCAGACAGGCGGAAACCGTAATGGTGGAAACGGTCTTGTCTCTCTGCTTCGGAACGACCACGCCGCTGGCAAACTGCCAATCGCCGATGTCGCTGTTGAAGGAAACATAGTGGTAGTCCGGCTCCACGTCGGATTCGGCATAGCTTACCTTGGCAATCAGGCCGAAGAACCGGGCGTTGTTCTTATTGTCCTCTTCCAGCTTGTTCTGGTCTTCTTCCCGGTTGCAATCTGTGTTGTTGGTCTGCGGCGTCCTGCCCCAGCCGGAGAGGATATAGGTCTTGTTGGAGCTGCCGTTGATCTGGACGGTCTGGGTGGCCCGCTGTTTGCCGGACATATTGGGCGTAAAGGTCAAGCCAAAGTCTCCGGAGTGTGCGTAAGAGGCAACGGGGTATGCCTTTCCGGAGTCATAGCTCCACCAACGGCTGACGTCTGCCTCCTGACCGGCCCCGGTGGAGGGATTGGGGTACTCAAAGCTTGCGGCCTGGATCAGATTGAAGTTGGAAGCGGTTCCTGCCATGCCGCCCGCGCTTTCCGCGTCCGGCCCGCCGAAGCTGATCGTCTTTTCCAACTGGAAGTTGTCAAACACAACATGCTTTGAGAAGTTGTTGACGTTTGCGGCAACATAGTATTTGCCGGTTTCACCAGGGGTAAAAGCGATCTCCAGCCGTTCCCAACCGCCGTCAACTGCCGTGCTGGTGGTATAGTTTACGATTCGGCTGGTTGCTTTCTCGATAACCGTATTGTTTTTATTCTGCAGAATGGTGAGATACGCGCCGCCGTTTGCCCCAAGATTGCTCGCGTCCGCAGTATTCACATAAGCAGAAAATACATAGGTCTTATTTATTTCAAGGTAGACCGGCTGTCTTACTGTGCATTTGCCGACGCTCGCGCTGCTCTCGTAGATCCGCATGAGCTTATTGCCCAGGTACGGCTTTGCTTTCATGCCCGCTTCGGTGTTTCCCGCGGTGGCGGCAGCGCCGCTGCCAACTTTTTCCCAGCCATAGAGACTTGTTCCGTCTTCCATATCCGCGTTTTGAAGCAGATTGATTGCCTCAATACCGGCGGAGGCGGAATTTGTCAAGCGATTATTCTTGGCGTTGCCCGGTTCGTTTTGGGTGTATTCCCCGGTAGACACGCCCAGAACCTCATCGGTGGCGGGGTCCATGGTGACGATGTTGACGGTTCTGCCCCAACTGTCAAAGTAGTGCTGGGTAACCAGCTTTCCAGTGGAATCGTAATTGCCTCCGTTGAGGTTGCTGGCGTCAAAGTAGCGGAAGGAGGCGTGATTTACGTCGGTCTGGTTGCAGTTCACCCGCTGCCCCTTCTTCCAGGTGCTACCATCCTTCACACTTTCCGTAACGGTTGCCACCTGAAGGGGCTTATTGCCTCGGTAGGTGTATTGGATTTTGTAGTTTGTCTCGTTGTCGCAGGCCTCCGAAATTCGATAATAGGGTTTGCCGTCGATGATTAGGACTTTTTCTGGGTCATCATAGTAGGAATAAGTTGCGGTTTTCCCGTCCGGAAATTCCAGCTTCGTCAGGCATTTGTTGTTAACGTTCTTAACGTTCTTAACGTTCTTACCGTTATTGTTGTTATCGCTCCACGGATTGCTTGGATTTTCCAATGAAAAGTGAGAGTAGCTCAATGCTCCGTTGTAATAAAGGCTGATGCCGAAGGGCAGCGTTCCGCTGGGGGCTGACAGGACAGGCACAGACAGACTGGGCTGCAGGGTGAAGTTGTTGACGTATCCGGTTCCGGCCCGCCCGATACTCTGGGTGTGATAGCCGTAGATGCCCTCGATGCCTACCGTGTTGCGGTAAGTTACGTAAATAATGGGGGTATAACCGCTGCTGCCGCAGCCACCGTAGGTGGCTCGATTCTGTTCCGTGCTGGAATGGCCGTCATCCAGGACAAGCAGCCTGGAGATTGAATCGTCATTGGGGTCATACCATCTCTGGGCGGCGCTTGTGATGACATAGGTGGACTCCTTCCAGAGGTGTTTATTTTCCACATGATAGTCCAGAACAGAGCTCGTATCACCATTATTTGCGCCGCCGAGTTTCGCGTATTTCCCGGAAACATCCGATACATACTTGTTCCATGTCATGGTTTGCATATAGTTCTCGGGATTATTGGGAGCAGAGATTGTCGTGGCGTACAGCCTTTGGATAAAAGAACTGCCGCGATACTCCTGAATCTGATAAAGGGAGAACCGGGCATCCGTAACGACACAGTGTTCCGGGATCTTGGGAAGGTTTTTGAAATAGATCAAGCCAACGGTGTGACCCTTGCAGTTGGAATCACCCGTGTAATAACCGCTGCGGAGATATCCGGAGTTGTAAAACGCTGCCGAATTAGGCTTGTTGCTGTCAACATAGCTGGTGATGATATGATAGTTTTCGGACTCGAGGTACACCGTCGGGTCAATTTCCACGGGGAAGGCTCTTTCCTCGTCGTTGATCCATTTCTCGCTGGCAGCCACGGTCAGCTTCCAGGCGCCGGAGGCAGTCTGCTCCAGGGTGTAGCTGGCGTCGGTGGACTCCGCGCCCTTAGCGTCAACCATGTAGGGGGCGGGAATCAGGTAGATGAGCTCGCCCTTCTCGTTCCGCAGCTCCACAGAGCCGTTCTGCATCAGTTCCGGCTTCAGGTCCGTCAGGTTCATGTAGAAGGAGAAGCTGTAGCTGTCCCGGGGCTTATTGACAACGATGGTCTCCTTGACATTGTAGCCAAAGAGCTCATAGCGCAGGTCCACGCCCTGGAAGACGTTCCGATAGAGCACGTCCGCCTGGAGCTTCTTGAGCTGAACCTGCTCGGCAATGCTGGGAGTTTCCTTGGCAGCGTCGCGGCTCTTTCCGGAGGCAGACTTCTTCCCCTCACTGCTGTCCGTGTCGCAGGGATAGCTGATTTCAGCCGCGGCGTCAGAGGAGAAGACTTCTTCCTCAACTTCAACCGCCGCCTCAGTCTCGGCAGGCTCCGTCTCCGCAACGGGGGCTTCCGTCTCGGGAGTTTCCGTCTCGGCGGACTCCGTCTCGGGGGCTTCTTCCGCGGGAGCTTCCGCCTCGACGCGCTCGACCTCTTCGGCAGCGGTTTCCGTCTCGACGGTCTTGGCCGCTTCGACGATAGCTTCCGCTTCATCGGTTTCTGCCTCTGTGGCAGCGGTTTCCGTCTCGACGGTCTTCGCTGCTTCGACAATAGATTCCGTCTCGGCGGTCTCCGCCTCGGGAGCTTTTGTTGCCGCCACAGTGTCTTCTGTTTGGGTGTTGCCAGCTTCGTCGCTTACGTTTGCCTCGTTGATACCCTGCGCTGCCGGGCGGGCAGCGGAATCTGCCAGCGAGAAGAACAGGCCGTGGGAACCGCTCTGGGCGGAAAACAGGAAGCCGGAACGGAGATCCGCGGCAAAGCTGTGGGCATTCTCGCCGTTTACAGCCTTGTAGCTGGACACGTTGCCGGTCTGCTTCCGGCCTGTTTCAGTGGTCTGGTTCAGCACCAGGGTGTTGTCGATGTCAAGCCAGGTGGCGCCGTTGTCTTCGGAGAAGTGAACGGGCATGCCGTAATCCACGGCAATGAAGCTGCCGTCGTCCATGCGGAAGTGCTTTTCGCTCTGGCCGCGCAGACTTGTGACTTCACCGATTACCGTCGTTCCCGGTTGTTTGGACGCGGCGTTTGAATCTGTTTCCTTGCTGGCTTGGTCTGTGACGCTTTCAGCGCTTTCCGTGTTCGAACGCTCCGCAGAATTGGGCCCCTCCGCAAACGCGCTGAGGGGAGCCATCTGGAAAACCAGCGTCAGTACAAGGAACAGCGCCAGAAATTTCTTGAATGTACGCATTTCTTTCTCTCTGCCTCTTTCATTTTTTGATTTTATGTTTAGCATCTCAACTCTGCAAAAGTCTTTGAACCCGATTCAGCTGCTCTTTTTCCGTGCCGTAAGCACAGAAATGCTGGCGGTGCGCCCCCCCTTCCGCTGATTATAATTGCTGAAACGGCTGCTTCTTCTCGCGTTGGCTTCAATGCACAAACATCCAGTATTTTTTCGCATTTTTAGTGAATTGTCAAGAAAAAATGCGAATATCGACGAAAAATTTCAATTGAAGTCCAGAAAAATGAATAGGTATTTGTATAGCCGAATTAGAATTATGCGTATTTGAAGAATATCCCTCTGCTTCAACGCGCATCGTACGCCGAAAAAGAGGTTCCATAATATAATAACGCTGCAAAGTGAGTATTTCTGACATTTTTTTGATATATTTTGAGAATTTTGTGAATACACGGGTCTCATATTATAATCGAAGCGCATTCCGTCCCTTACAGCGAACCGCCGGGTTGCTGTAAGGCAGAAAGGTAGTTCAGGCATTTTCCAGTAATTTGATTATATGGAAAATGTCTCCAGGACACCATGACAAAAACTGCAAAATAACCCGTTTATTTTTGCAGTTTTTGTAGAAACTGGGTACACGTTACCGTACCGGAATATAACAGAAAACCGACTCAGCATCGTTCAAATAGCTTCATAAAGCCTTGTTTCTTTGAACATCTGAAAATCTTCACGAAGTTGGATTACTCTATATAGGCTCTTTTTGTCGCAAAATAGTTGACACTTTTGATAATTCTTTTTTTGCCATGCGAATGAGGAATACACGTTAATTAAATTTTTCAGACCCAAAAGTGTGCAGCGGCCGCTGAGCACGTAAGCCCCGATGCAGCACAAAAGACGGATACACAGACCGTGTATCCGTCTTTCAAAGGTCGGGAAAATTGATCGCGGGGAACGATTTCCCCCGCAAAGGGGGAGCGTCCCGGCGTTTGGCACGAACGCAATTTGCCGCAGGCAATTTCAGTCAAGCGCAACGATCGGACGCCTCTCGGCCCCATTCCTCAGATCGCAATTTGAGGAATGCCGCATGTTTGCATGTTCAGGTTTTCGCTTTAAGTTTCTCTTGTCCTACCGTTCCATCAGCTTCAGCAGCTTCGTTTTCAAAGCGCCGACCTTCCCCGCGTAGGGATGCTCCCGCAGGGAGAGGTTGAAGTGGGTTCTGCCGAAGAGCACCGTGGAGGGGTGGGTGAATTCCCGGAAGCCCCATTCCCCGTGATAGGCGCCCATGCCGGAATGGCCCGTGCCGCCGAAGGGAACGCCCTTTACCATCATGTGCAGGCAGACCTCGTTGACGCAGCCGCCCCCATACTGCTGGGTTGACATAACTTTCTTTGCCCAGGCGATGTCCTTGGTAAACAGGTAGAGGGCAAGGCCGTGTTCCCGGTCGGCGATGGTGTCCAGCAGGGCGTCGACCTCGCTGTCCTTGTAGGGCACCACCGGCAGCAGGGGAGCGAAAAGCTCATGCCGGACGATGGGCTCGTCGATTCCCACGGGCCAGATCACCGTGGGCGCGTATTTCCTAGTCTCCCGGTCTCCCTTGCCGCCCACGAGGATCCGTTCCCGGTACTGCTCCGCCTCGGCGGCGCAGCGATCCCAGGCGGACTGGGAGATCAGGCAGGGGTACTCGGGATTGTGGATCGGGTCGTCTCCGATCTGCCGCTTCAGCTCCGCCCGCACCGCCGCCAGGAAGTCGGCGGCCACCTCCTCCGCCACGGCCACCTGGTTTACGTTGATGCAGATTTGCCCGCTGTTGAGCAGCTTGAAGAAGACAATCTTCCGGGCTGCGTCCCGCAGATTCGCGTCCTTGCGGACGATGGCCCAGTTGCCGTTTTCACCGCCCAGCTCCAGGGCCACGGGGGTCAGATGCTTTGCGGCGGCCTCCATGACGTGGGCGCCCACCTTGGGGGAGCCGGTGTAGAAGATCTTGTCAAAGCGTTCCTCCAACAGCAGATCGGCCACGTCATGCCCGCCGTCCACCAGTGCTACGTAGTTGTCCGGGAAGCTGTCGGCAATGAGCCGCTTCAAGACTTCGGTGCAATGGGGAGATTTGGAGCTGACCTTGATGATCGCGGTATTGCCTCCGGCCATAGCCGCCGCCAGGACGGCCAGGGAGAGGACAAAGGGAAAGTTGAAGGGGCTGATGATCAGGCTGACGCCGTAGGGCATTTTGTAGACCCTGGTGACGGTGCTGGGGAAGGCGGTGAGCCCGCTGAAATGGAGCTCCGGCCTGGCCCAGCGGCGCAGACAGTGAATGTTCTCGTTGATTTCCATCACAACGGGGCCGACGTCGCAGAGCATTCCCTCCGCTTCGCTGCGGCCCAGGTCCGCGGAAAGGGCTGCGGTGATTTCCTTTTGCCGGGCCAAAACGGCCTGCTTGAGCCGCCGGAGCTGTTCTGTCCGCCAATCCAAATCCAGGGTCTTTCCGGAGCGGAAAAACTGTCTCTGCCGGACGGTCAAATCGTGCAGTCGTTCCTGTGTCCACATCGTAATCCCTCGCTTCTCCTGAATTTCAAGTTTATGGCTGGATTATACCACAGAAAAGCCGCCGACAAAAGATGATAATTGGAAATTGAAAAAATAGATGGGAAAAATGAAAAAATCTCTTGACAAACAGCCATTGTCCCGCTATAATTACACATGCTTGTTTGAGCCGCGCTGGTATAGCTCAGTTGGTAGAGCAGCTGATTTGTAATCAGCAGGTCGGGGGTTCGAGTCCGTCTACCAGCTCCACAAAACCTCCGATGGGAAGCAAACCGGGCGGTCAAACAGCAACGAAATATGGGGGAATTCCCGAGTGGCCAAAGGGGACAGACTGTAAATCTGCTGGCACTGCCTTCGGTGGTTCGAATCCACCTTCCCCCACCAATCCCGGACGCGAAAGCGTCCGGGATTTCGGCTTTTCAGGGTGATTTTTGGATAAAAACCTACATTTTTTGCCCATTTTGTATCTTTTAAGCAGGATCATCCGGCGAACGCAAAAGGCTTGACCCGTTAGCTGACCCGTGAGCCGCTTTCACGGTATGGGTCATTTGACCCATTAAAGACGGGCTGTCACGGTGCGGCTACGGGAACGTGGTTTTCGCCACCTTCCTGCA
>JAEEGF010484296.1_pt1 | contig 11043 bp, 9 predicted proteins | sample 9134171 | NCBI WGS metagenome assembly JAEEGF01 (sample SAMN16246542, study PRJNA631951) | gut metagenome | biome: gut microbiome; feature: rumen; material: AP-attached | host: Bos | place: Iran: Karaj | collected 2018-10
AGCCAGCCTGACGGAAGATATGGTAGATGAGCGAAGTGGTGGTCGTCTTGCCATTAGAGCCTGTGATGCAAATCATCTTGGAATCGGTGTAACGTCCGGCAAACTCAATCTCGCTGATAATCTTGATGCCTTTCGCAATGGCCTTACTGACCATCGGCGCTGTATCGGGGATGCCAGGACTCTTAATGATTTCGTCGGCTGACAGTATCTTTTCCTCCGTATGCTGGCCTTCTTCCCACTCAATGTGGCGGTCGTCCAACATCTGCTTGTAGCGATCGGCAATCTTCGACATGTCCGAAACGAACACATCGAAACCTTCCTTCTTGGCCAGAACGGCAGCTCCTGCACCGCTCTCACCTGCTCCTAAAACAACAATCCTTTTCATATTTTCTTGTTTATCTGATCTTTAATGTTATGATGGTCATCGCTGCCAGAATAATGGTAATAATCCAGACGCGGAACGTTATCTTCGACTAGTGGAAATGGCGCTGTGGCCAGCCACGAAGGATATAGGTCGACGTCGGATCAAGCTGAGAGTCCAAGCGACGGAAATTGTCGTGAATGGGGGTGGCACGGAACACGCGTACCCGCTTCCCCTTGCGTTTCATCAACTTGAACCACTGAGTCTGGATAATCACGCTGAGGCTCTCGATGAAGAAGATGCCACAAAGGATGGGCAGCAACAGTTCCTTATGGATGATGACGGCGCAGACGCCGATAATGCCTCCAATGGTCAGCGACCCCGTGTCGCCCATAAACACCTGAGCGGGAAAGGCGTTATACCACAGGAAGCCAATCATGGCTCCAATGAAAGCCGACAAGAATACCACCAGCTCTTCAGCATGGGGGATATACATCAGGTCGAAGTAGGCAGCATAGACAATGTGTCCTGACACATAGGCCAGCACCAGCATCGCCACGCCGATAATAGCGGAATTGCCCGCACACATGCCGTCCATGCCGTCGTTCAGGTTGGCACCGTTGGATACAGCAGTCACGACCAGAATGGTGATGATGACAAAGAGCACCCAACCGGCAGCCACCTTGTACTTGCCGAAGAAACCCATCACATCGGAATAGTTCAGGTTATGGTTCTTCACAAAGGGGATGGTGGTCTTCAGCGACTTTACGGCAGCCGTCTTGTGCTTCACCACAATCTCCTGGTTCTGCTGCTGTACACTGACGTTCTCACGCACCACAGCATCGGGGCTTAGCCACAGTGTCAGACCGACGATAAAGCCGATAGACACCTGGCCCACAATCTTGTACTTGCCTTTCAGGCCTTCCTTGTTCTGGCGGAATATCTTGATGTAGTCGTCCATGAAGCCTAAGAAGCCCAGCCAGACGGTGGTAGCCAGCATCAGGATGATATAGATGTTGCGAATACGGGCAAAGAGCAAGACGGGAATCAGGATGGAAACTATGATGATGATGCCACCCATAGTAGGAACACCCTTCTTCTGCACTCCAAACGGGTCGATGAGCGGGTCGCGTTCAGTCTCGTAAATCTTCTTGCGGCGCATATACTTGATGAAGTACTCGCCAAACCACGCCGAGATAATCAGCGCCAGAATCAGCGTCAGCAACGAGCGGAACGATATATAGGACCACATGTGCGACCCAGGGATATTGTATTGCTCTAAGAACCTGAACAGATAGTATAACATATCCTACTTCCTATTTGACAATTTACTAATTACGAATTAAAGCACTCGCGCACCACCTCATGGTCGTCGAAGTGATGCTTGACACCCTTGATTTCCTGATAGTCCTCATGGCCTTTTCCGGCTATGAGGATGACATCACCCTTCTCGGCCATCATACAGGCCGTGCGGATAGCCTCGCGGCGGTCGGCAATACTGATTACCTTCTTCATCTGCTTCTGGTCGAGGCCTGCCAGCATGTCATTGATGATGTCCTGAGGTTCCTCGAAGCGGGGGTTGTCGGAGGTAATGATTACGCGGTCGCTCTGCTTGACGGCCTCCTGGGCCATGAGCGGGCGCTTGCCCTTGTCACGGTTGCCGCCAGCACCACAGACGGTAATGACCTTCCCCTTGCCGTCGAGCACCTCATGGATGGCATTCAGCACGTTCTCCAAGGCATCGGGGGTATGGGCATAGTCCACGATGGCGGTGTAGCCTTCCGGCGAGCGGATGGGATCGAGACGGCCGTTGACACTCTTTAGCGTACTCAGGATGACAAGGATGTCCTCAGGCTGCTTGCCTAACATGACGGCGGCACCGTAGACGCAGAGCAGGTTCGATACGTTGACCTTGCCGATGAACTGCACGCCCACCTCGCGGCCGTCGATTTCCAAGTACATGCCCTCGAAGTGGCACTCGATGATTCTGGCGCGGAAGTCAGCCATGGTGCGGGTGGAGTAGGTCTTCACCTGTGCCTTGGTATTTTGCACCATCACCATGCCGTTCTTGTCGTCGGCATTAGTAATGGCAAAGGCGTCTTTCGGCAATTCGTCGAAGAAAGCCTTCTTGGCATCGCGGTAGTTCTCGAACGTCTTGTGGTAGTCCAAGTGGTCGCGCGTCAGGTTTGTAAACATGCCGCCCGCAAACCGCAGTCCTCCGATACGTTTCTGCGCGATGGCGTGGCTTGAGCACTCCATGAACACGTATTCGCAGCCTGCCGTCATCATGCGCTCCAACAATTCGTTCAGTTCGATGGCATCGGGCGTGGTGTGACTGGCAGGCACAGCCTCATCCTCAATGTAGTTGCAGACCGTAGAAAGCAGGCCGCACTTATGGCCGAACTTGCGGAACATATTATATAATAAGGTGGCGATGGTTGTCTTGCCATTGGTACCTGTCACGCCAACCAGCTTCAGGTGGGACGTGGGGTCGCCGTGGAACAGCGTTGCCACAGGCCCTACAGCATCCTCCGTCGATGCTACCTGCACATAGGTGACACCCTCAACAGGAGTGGCGGGCATGTCCTCGCACAACACGGCCGTGGCACCTAATTCGACAGCTTTCTGGATGAACTGATGGCCGTCCACCTGCGTTCCCTTCATGGCCACAAACAGGTAGCCTGGACGGATTTGGCGTGAGTCGATCTTCACACCGGCAATCTCCGTCTCCACATCGCCTACAACGGACAGAGGCTTAACATTCTTCAGTAACTCGCTCAGTTTCATATCTTGTCATGTTCTAAGTTCAGATTTCCAGATTCAGTTCACAGCGTTCCCCCGGGGTGGCAGTCTTGCCTGCAGCAATGCTCTGCGATTTCACCTTTCCACGTCCGTGGATAATCACCTTCAGCCCACGGGCCTCCAGTTCATGCACAGCATCGCGGGCACCCATTCCTGTGACATCGGGCACGATGTTGCGTGCCACCTTCTTGGCTTTGACGGGCGTGCCCTTCGTTCCGATGCGATTCAGCACATAGGTAGCAGCTCCCTCGTCACCCACCTTGACTTCAGGCGTGAAGTTCGAGGTAGAGTCGCGGATGTCATCGACCAAGCGTTTGACATTCTGTGCCATCACGCCCTCGGCAATGTGGCGGAACACCACACCGCTCATGCCGCCGCCCGATGCCGGCAGGCCGGACTTCCGCAGGCAGACGATGCACGAATAGCGGGGATTGTCGGCAGGGAAGAAGCCGGCAAACGACAGCCAGTAGCGTGTGATGCCCGAATGATAGCCACCATGTTCGTCAGCAATTTGTGCAGTTCCCGTTTTGCCCGCCACCTTGAAGGCGCGTGACAAGGGTGCAGCCTTGCGACCCAACCCCTGACTGACCACATGCTCTAAGATGGTCTGCATCATCTTGATGGTCTCGGGCTTGGCAATGCGGTCCTTCAGCACGACGGGTGGATACTCCCTGACGGTCTCGCCATCCTTCAGCACCTTGGTGACGAATCGTGGCTGCATCATCTTGCCGTCGTTGGCAATGGCATTGTAGAAAGCCAGCGTGTTGATGGGCGCAATCTGTGTCTCATAACCAATCGACATCCAGGGAAGCGTTGTCTTACTCCAGTATTTCGAGCGGTCGGAGGTCTTTGTGTCCACCTTGCGAATGTTGGGTGCACGGTAGCCCACGAGTGGCAGCTTCAGGTCTTCGCCGATGCCCACGCGGTAGAGTCCTTGGACATATTTCTCGGGATGGCCGCCGTAGAATTTGTCGATGACATAGCTGGTGCCGATGTTGGAGCTCACCTCCAAAGTACGGGCCACGCTGATGTCCTGATAGCCGCCTCGGCGCCAGTTGTGGTCTTTCATCAATCGGCCGTGCATCTCCATGATGCCGCTGCCGGTATGGATGACGAAGTTCGTGTCACGAGGAATGACACCGTCATCGAGGGCCACCAAGAAGGATGCCACCTTGAACACAGAACCAGGCTCACAACGGTAGCTGATGGCCGAGTTGATGGCTTCGGCATATTGTCCGTCACCCACGCGGGCCATATTGACGATAGCCTTCACGTCGCCCGTCTGTACCTCCATCAGGATGGCTACGCCCAAGTCGGCATTGACTTCGGGCAGCTTCATCTCCTCTATCAGGGCACGCTCGGCCAAGTCCTGCATGTTCACGTCGATGGTTGTCACGATGTCAGTACCGTCTACAGGCGGAATCTCCGTGATGTTCATGATCTTGTTGAGCACCTTCTGCTGGTGTACCAGACCGTTCTGGCCGCGCAGCAGCGAGTCGAACGACAGTTCTATGCCGCAACGGGCAGAGTCGATCTCACCGAACATGATGCCCACCGTACGCTGTGCCAATGAACCGAAGGGGCGGTTGCGGGCGTTGAACTCGTCCCAGTGGAATCCGCTCTTGTACTTACCCATGTTGAAGACGGGCAGCTTACGTACCTCCGTGAAGGTGTTGTAGTTGATACGGCGCTTCCAGATAGGCCAATGACGTGCTCCTACGGCACCGCTCTTCGTGACTTTCAAGCGTCCCTCCTCCAAGTGGTGGCGAAATTCCTCGGCCGACTTCTCAGGGAATATCTCGTGCAGGCCGTCGCAAATGCTGTCGAGCTTCAGTTGCCACAGCGAATCGCGCTCTGCACCACCCGTCTGGAAGTCCATGTATATCTTGTATTCGGGGATGCTGCTGGCCATCAACTGACCGTCGCAGCTCAGGATGTTGCCGCGGTTGGGCTTCACGGGGATGGAGTCGTGCTTCAGGTGCTCTTGGACGGTGGTCCAATAGCTTTTCTTGGCAGTCATGATATAAAGGGCCTTGCCGATGATGGCAATTCCTATCACCGTCAGCACTACCGCAATGGTAAAGTAGCGCGGCATCACCTTGTTGCTATTGAACTTACTCATTCTTCACCTCCACTTAAAAAGCCCTGCTCGGGTATATTTATTATATAAGGTGGCTGGTCGCTGATGCGCAACAGCGAATCGTGGTTCTCCCTGAGCACCTTCAGCACCTGACTCTCGCGACAACGCTCGGTCAGCGTGCTCGAGCTCGACAGGGCCTTGTACTTGGCATCCTTCAACTGCCCTTCCATTTTGTCTATCAAAATCATGTCCTGCTGGCACTGGTAGCGGACGGCCACGTACACCACCGTGAAGAACACCACCAACACGAGCGGCCAAATGTTACGACGCATCAGGTCGGCCGATAGGAAGTCGCCGCCCAGTATCTTGCGGAGCGTCAGCGCACCCACAGGTATCGTGTCGTCTTCGCTCACGTTCTGCTTGATTTCCTTCAGCTTGCTCAAGGCTTTCTGTTCCTTGGCTTTCAGCTCTTCCTGCATGTTCTTCTCTTCTTCTGCCATGTCTCTATATCTTCTCTGCTATTCTCAGTTTAGCACTTCTGCTTCGGGGGTTGCGCTGTTGCTCCTCGTCGGTAGGGACTATCACCTTGTTGTTCACAAGTCGGAACGGGGTTTCCGCCCGTCCGAAGAAGTCCTGCTGCACACGCCCTTCGGCATTGCCGGCCTTCATCACGTTTTTCACCAGACGGTCCTCCAACGAGTGATAGGTGATGACCACCAGCCGTCCACCAGGTCTCAGCATTTGTGTGACACCGGCCAGCATCTCCTTCAGCGCCTCCATCTCGTGGTTGACCTCCATGCGCAGGGCCTGAAACAACCTGGCCATCTCCTTCTTCCACTGGGTGCTCTCCGGGTCGGCTCCCAACAGTCGCAGCAGGTCGCCCGTGGTTTCAATACGGTGCTGTGACCTGGCTTTGACGATTTGCGAAGCGGTCCTTCGCGCATTCTTCAGTTCTCCGTAGAAGTAGAGCACGTCGGCCAGTTGCTGTTCGTCGTAGTTGTTCACGACGTCGGCTGCCGTCAGCCCTGCACGTCGGTTCATCCGCATGTCGAGCGGAGCGTCGAAACGGAAGGAGAACCCGCGGGTCTCGTCGTCGAAGTGGTGGCTCGATACGCCTAAGTCGGCCAGCACACCGTCTATCTGCTCCACACCGTAGTAGCGCATCCATTGCTTGACGTACCTGAAGTTACTTCTGACGAAGGTAAAACGGCCGTCTTCAACGATGTTCTTCTCGGCATCAGCATCCTGGTCGAATCCATACAAGTGGCCCTTCTTCCCTAAATGCCTCAGTATCTCCTTGCTGTGGCCGCCGCCACCGAAAGTCATGTCCGCATAGATTCCGCCGGGTTGGATAGCCAACCCGTCAATGCTTTCATCCAGAAGCACTGGTACGTGGTATGTCTCTGCCGTGACAATCATCTATCCTAATATGTTTCGCCAGGAACGTTTTCCTGTGTCATAATGCTTTCAAGTGCCTGACCGAATTCTTCGCCGTCCATCTTCGATTCCTCCACTTTTTCGTTAGCCCATATCTCGATGGTGTCTCCCATGCCGATGAACTTGATGTTCTGCTGTATGCCGGCCATCTGGAGGTAGCGCTTGGGTATCAGGAAACGTCCGTTTCCATCGAGTGCCGTCATCTCTACCTCCGACACGAATTGGCGGAATATTTTCTGGTGCTGGGCGTTGTATCTGTTCAACTTTCCCCGCAACGTGTCCATCTGCTCGTTCCATACGCTTTCCGGATATAGCACCAGACAATCCTGGAAGATGTCCTTGCGCAGCACCAGCGATTCGCTGCCCGATGCTTGCAGCATCTTGCGGAAAACGGCTGGCAGAAAGGCTCTTCCTTTCGCATCAGTCTTGGCTTCTATGTTACCTAAAAAACGCATAGTCATATTCTACTTGAAGAATTCAGCTACAAAGTTACACATTTTCCCCCACAATCCGCCACTTTACGCCACAAAAATTGAAATTTAACATCTTTTATTGATTTAGGCAGGGTTTAGAGGGGGGCTAACCAACAAAAATCATTCTCTTTTGCACTTTTTCGCTTAAAATGTGTCGTTTTTCAAAGAATTGTGTTACTTTTGCAACATAATTCAAGCGAATAACTAAGAAATGGTTGCAATAAAAGAGAAAACAATCGACATTGACAACATTCTGAAAAGCAAGATGGGTGCGAAGGCCAAGTATGTTCCGCGTCCCTTAGTGGCATGGCTCAAGCGCATTGTCCACCAGGATGAGGTGAACGATTACCTTTGGGAAAGCCGCCATCTGGTAGGAACAGAATGGCTGGAGGAGTGCGTACGTTATCTCGATGCTACGCTCAACATCGTGGGCAGCGAGAACCTGCCAGACAAGAATGACGGGCGACTCTACACTTTCGTATCGAACCACCCATTGGGAGGCGAGGACGGCGTGGCCCTCGGAGCCATCATCGGCCGCCATTACGACGGGCGTTTCCGCTATCTGGTAAACGACCTGCTGATGAACCTGCCAGGACTGGCACCACTCTGCATCCCCATCAACAAGACAGGAAAGCAGGGACGCGACTTCCCAAAAATGGTGGAAGCAGGATTCCAGAGCGACTACCACATGCTGATGTTCCCAGCAGGACTGTGCTCACGACGCAAGAACGGGGTCATACGCGATATACCCTGGAAGAAAACCTTCATCTCGAAAAGCGTCGAGTACCAGCGCGATGTCGTGCCTATCCACTTCAGCGGCCAGAACTCCGACTTCTTCTATCGCTTAGCCAACTTCTCCGACCGCTTCCTGCCCTTCAACCTTGCCATGCTGTTCCTGGTTGACGAAATGTACAAAAACGTACACAAAACCTTCCGTATCGCCATCGGCAAACCTATTCCCTGGCAGACTTTCGACAAAACCCGCAAGCCAGCTGAGTGGGCAGAATGGGTCAAAGACAAAGTCTACGAACTGTAAATTCTTATACCTTAATATAAATGGAACAAACAATCATCGCCCCCATCCCCAAGGAAGTGCTACTCAGCGAACTGACGCCTGAACGCCAGCTCCGCATGACCAACAAGAGCAACAACGAAATCTACATCATAACGGCACACAATGCGCCAAACGTCATGCGCGAGATAGGCCGTCTGCGTGAGATTACTTTCCGCGAAGCGGGAGGTGGCACGGGCAAGGACTGCGACATCGACGAGTTCGACATCTGCGACAACTGCTACAAGCAGCTCATCGTCTGGAACCCTGAGCAGCAGGAAATCATAGGCGGCTACCGTTACATAGCTGGTACCGACTGGGATATGGACGACAAGGGGCAGCCCATTCTGGCCACCAGCCACATGTTCCATTTCTCGGAGAAGTTCCTGCGCGACTACAAAGACCAGACCATAGAGTTAGGTCGCTCGTTTGTGACACTGCCCTACCAAAGCTCGCGCATGGGGGCCAAGAGCCTCTTCGCCCTCGACAACCTGTGGGACGGCCTCGGAGCCCTCACCGTCATCAAGCCCAACGTCCGATACTTCTTCGGCAAGATGACCATGTACCCCTCCTACATCCGTAAGGGGCGCGACATGATTCTTTACTTCCTGAAGAAGCACTTCGATGACAAAGAGAAGCTCATAATACCGATGAAACCGCTGAAAATTGAATCTGACGAAGAGGAACTCAAAGCCCTGTTCTGCGAAGACGACTTCAACGCCGACTACCGCATTCTGAACCGCGAGATACGCAAATTGGGCTACAACATTCCTCCGTTGGTCAACGCCTACATGAGTCTGTCGCCCACGATGAAACTATTCGGAACCGCCATCAACGACGGCTTCGGCAACGTTGAGGAGACGGGCATCCTAATTGCCGTTGACGAGATTCTGGAGCAGAAGCGTGTCCGCCACATCGACTCCTTCATCCGTCAGCACCCCGAAGCCCTGAAGATTACCAGCGGGGCCAATTGTGTTATTTACAAGGAGAAGTAATTCGTTTCGTTATTCTGACGCACGGCCTTTCTCGGCTATGCACTCCATTTCGACAAGCCACGCCGGACGGCAGACCTTGGCGTGGGTAATGATGTGGGGCACGCTGGGGAAGGTTTGCTGCATGTAGGCTTCGATGGCATCGGCATCGGCAAGGTCACGCAGATAAATGATGAAGTATTTGACGTCGTTCATGGTGGCTCCGCCGTCGGCGAGCAGGGCACCGATGTTCTCGAGCAGCCTTTCGGCCTGACGGGTGACATCGCCGACGTTGATGACTTCGCCGTGACAGTTGATGCTGGCCGTACCCGAGATAAAGTACTCGTACTTATGGGGCAGGGTGATACGTGCTCCACGTTCGAACGCCACACCGTATTCGTGTGTGGGGTTCAGGTGGTCGAGGGCTTTGAGATAGAGTATGTCATCGGGACGGACATTGGGGGCAGTCAGGAAGTCGATGGCTACGCAGACGTTCTTGCCCATAGCACGTCCACCGATGCCTGTACTGGCGATGAAGTGCGTCTCGGTAGTGAGGCCGTGCTGCCGGAACACGTCGTTGCGGGCCTTCACCACGCCGTCGTAGTTTGTGTCGATGTCGCGGACGTAAATCCACGTCCTGACGCAATGCTCCTTCAGACTGAGGCCCTGCGCTTCGAGGAGTGCCAGGTACTTGTCGAACAACATGATGGTCTGCCTGTAGGAGCCAAAGTTCATGACTTCTTCGTCGGTGAGTCTCAGGCTGTGCATGGTGAAGGCCTCGGGCTCGTCGGTAGTCTTGAGCAGGAGTCCGATTTTGGCACCTCCGATGGGCGACTGCTGTATGATGGTGCAGGCGGCCTGACTAAGGTGACGGGTCATAAGCGGCGACTGGCGCAGCTCCTCTTCCTGGTTGGAAATGTCGCTGAGGAAAACCTTGGTATAGCTGAGCGTGCGGTGCTGCTGACGCTCAGCCTCCAAATAGTCTTCCACTCGCTGGCAGATTTCTTCAAGGCGCTGGGCAAAGAGGCCTCGGCCTGCATCGGTGAATATATCGTAGTGATTCATTCTTTTGACGGTTAATCTATCAGATATTTATCCATTCTTTATTTCTTCAGTTTTCCCACGTACTTCACGGCGTCGCCGCTGCTGTTTTTCAGCAGGCGGGCAAAGTCCTGTGGCTTCACCTCGACGGGGCCTTTCATGAACTCCGGGATGTTATAGCTCTTCATGAATTGGCGGTGGTAGTCGGGGTCGGCCTGCGGCAGTTCGAAAGGCTTCGAACCTCGTCCGTCAGCATCGATGTGGGCTATAAAGGGGCGGGTGTATCCTCCGTCGTCGCGCCGGCTGCTGAAGATGACCCACCGGCCGTTGGACGACCAGGAGTGGTAGCTCTCGGTATCGGTGGAGTTGATTTCATCCATCGGACGGATGCTGCCGTCGGCCAGATTCATGAGGCAGAGGTCAGCCTCGTGGTGCCAGATGTGGAACACGCCGTAGTTGCCAATGGTGAACATCAGGTAACGTCCGTCGGGCGACACGCGGGGCAAAGTGACACTCCGGTCGAGGCTGTCGGCACGGTACACTAATTGACGCGGGCCGAAGGTATAGGTGTCGGGATCGAACGACTTCTTGTAAAGGTTGTACCTGATTTCCTTGGCCCGCATGATGACCTCCGTATCGTGGCTGACGGTGTCGCGGAACTCGAAGTGGGCGCTGCAGTAGTAGAGGGTCTTGCCGTCGGGTGCCCAGCAGGGGAACACCTCAAACTCGGTAGAGTCGTTCTCGATGTTGGTGACCTCGTTCTTCTGCACATCGTAGGCTATGAGGTCGCTGGCCGAGTCGAACACCTCGATTTTGTTGAGGTTACG
>JAEEGF011932828.1_pt1 | contig 11043 bp, 8 predicted proteins | sample 9134171 | NCBI WGS metagenome assembly JAEEGF01 (sample SAMN16246542, study PRJNA631951) | gut metagenome | biome: gut microbiome; feature: rumen; material: AP-attached | host: Bos | place: Iran: Karaj | collected 2018-10
GCCCCGCCATCGTCATCGCCGCCGTCACCCTGCACGGGCTTCTGCCGCACCGGGAGGAGAAAAAGACGGCAAAAAAACAAGTTCTCAGTGAAAAGAAAGAATAAAACCGTTTATATACAGAACTGCCGCATTTCTGAAAGGTGAACCATCCATGCCGGAAGAAATCAAAAAGAATGAACAGGCGATGAGCGAGGCCGCGAAGGCGCGCTATAAAAAACTGACGGAAACGCCGGTGCCGGAGTTGATCCTGCGGCTGTCGGTCCCGACCATCCTCAGCATGCTGGTGACGGCGCTCTACAATGCGGCGGATACCTTTTTTGTCGGAAAGATCTCAACGGAAGCGACGGCCGCGGTCGGTCTTTGTTTCTCCGCCATGGCGGTGATCCAGGCTTTCGGCTTTTTCTGCGGCCAGGGTTCGGGAAACTTCCTTTCCCGCATGTTAGGTGCAGGAAAGCAGAAGGAAGCGGAGGAGATGGCGGCCACCGGCCTGGCGCTGGCCTTTATCATCGGTGCGGTAACGGCAGCGGCCATCAATCTCTTCGTCCGGCCGCTCGCCTACTTTTTAGGCGCCCTGGACACGACGGTCGCGGATACCGTCAGTTATCTCCGGATCATCGCGATCGGCGCGCCGTTCATGATGGCCCAGTTCGTCCTGAACAATCAGCTGCGCTATCAGGGCAGCGCCGTTTACGCAATGGTCGGCCTGATGTGCGGCGCGGTCCTCAATATCGGGCTGGATCCTCTTCTGATCTTTGTCTTTGACTTAAAGGTCGCCGGCGCGGCGCTGGCCACCATCTGCGGGCAGATGATCAGCTTCACGGTGCTTTTCATCGGCAGCCGCCGCGGGGCCAATATCCGCCTGAAAGTCTTGAACGTGCGCCTGAACGCGCACTATCTGGTCCAGATCATAAACGGCGGCATCCCGGCGCTGTTCCGCCAGGGGCTGGCGGCCATCGCAACGGTGCTCTTAAACCGGGCCTGCCGCGTCTACGGGGACGCGGCCATCGCCGGCATGAGCGTGACGACCCGCGTGATGATGTTCGTCTCCAGCGCCATGATCGGCTTCGGACAGGGCTATCAGCCGGTCTGCGCGTTCAACTACGGCGCGGGCAAGAAGGACCGCGTGCGGGAAGGGTACTTCTTCTGCGTGCGTTACGGAACGGTTTTCCTGATCGGGATGGCGGCGCTGTGCCTTTGCTTTGCCCCGTCGATCATCGGCTTTTTCCGCGACGATCCGGACGTGATCGCCGTCGGGGCCGTGGCGCTCCGGTACCAGGCGATGGCCCTGCCGTTTTTAGCCACCATCGTGATCACCAATATGATGCTGCAGTCCATGGGAAAGGGCGTGAAGGCGTCCGTCACCGCGTCCGCCCGCAGCGGCCTGTTCTTTATCCCGCTGATCCTGATCCTGCCGGAGCTGTTCGGGCTGTTCGGCGTGGAGATCACGCAGGCGGCGGCCGACGTGCTGTCCGTCAGCGTGTCGATCCCGCTGGCGATATCCGAATTGCGGAAGATGAAAGAGCCGTAAGGCCGGAAAGAGTAGTCGACTATGCTGAAAAACTGGAAAAAACATCCGATCGCGGAAGGCGCGCGGTACCTGATCTGCTGGACGATCTTCGCCCTGATCTGCGGCGCGGCCGGCGGCCTCATCGGCGGGGCCTTCGGCTGGTGTATCCGCCGGGTCACGGGCCTTCGTACGGGACAGCCGTGGATGGTCTGGCTGCTGCCGCTTTTCGGCCTGGTCATCGTTTTTCTGTACAGGATCACCGGAGAGGAGAAAAACCGCGGCACCAATATGGTCCTGGCCTCCATCTCCGCGAACGATCTAGTCACGAAGCCGACCGGCCCGCTGATCTTCGTCTCGACCGTGCTGTCCCACGCGGGCGGCGCGTCGGTCGGACGGGAAGGTGCGGCGCTGCAGCTGGGCGGCTGGCTCGGCGCCAGGCTCGGCGAGCTCTTAAAATTGGATGAAAAGGACGCCCGCAGCGCCATCATGTGCGGCATGGCGGCGGTCTTCGCGGCGCTCTTCGGCACGCCGGTCGCGGCGGCCGTCTTCTGCATCGAGGTCATCAGCGTCGGCGTGTTTTACTATGCGGCGCTGGTCCCCTGTGTCTTTTCAGCCTTCATCGGGACCGGCGTCAGCCGGCTCCTGGGCGCGGAGGCGGAAAGCTGGACCATTCTGTCCGTTCCGGAGATGGACTGGAAAAACCTGCTCTGGACTATTCTGCTGGGGCTTCTCTGTGCGGGTTTGGCCGTGATCCTGGTCGTGGTGCTGCACGGTGCGGAAAAACAGGCGAAAAAACGGCTGCCGAATCCCTATCTGCGGGTGCTGGCGGCGGGCCTTCTGTTCGCCGGCCTGACGTTTCTGATCGGCGGCCAGCGCTATACCGGCGCCGGGACCGGGCTGATCGGCGAGGCCATGCGGGAGGAGGTCATCCCGGCGGCCTTTGCCTTAAAGCTCTTATTTACCGCGATCGCAGTCGCCGGCGGCTTCCGGGGCGGCGAGATCGTCCCGACCTTAAGCATCGGGGCGGCCTTCGGTGCGCTCTTCGGGAGCCTGACGGGGCTGCCCGTTTCCTTAAGCGCGGCCTGCGGCATGATCGCCCTGTTTGCCGGCGCCACGAACTGCCCCGTCGCTTCGCTCCTCATCGCCATGGAGATGTTCCACGGCCAGGGGCTGTCGTATTTTGCCGTGACGGTCGCCCTGTCCTTCGTGCTTTCGGGCTATTACAGCCTCTACGGCACGCAGCGCTTCGCCTATTCCAAGCTGAAGATGGAGACGCTGGACACGCGGGAGCACGGGATCGAGTAGAAAGCAGGACCCGGCAGCCGGGCAGAAAAAGGAAGGAAGACCTGTCATGGAAGACTTTATCTACGTGCACCGCGTAAAATATTACGAGACGGATCAGATGGGCCTGACCCATCATTCGAACTATATCCGCTTTATGGAGGAGGCCCGGGTGGAGCTCTTAAGAAGCTGGGGCCTTGACTGGGCGGCGCTCGAAAGGGAGGGGATCCTCTCCGCCGTGACGGCCGTCCGGGGCGATTACAAGGGGACCAGCCGCTTCGACGATGTGCTGCACATCCGCGCATCCCTCACGGAATACAGCGGCATCCGCATGATCTTCCGCTATGAAATGACGCAGGAAGACGGCCGGCCTGTCTTTGATGGCGAAAGCGAACACTGCTTTCTGAGCGCGGAAGGCCGACCGCTGCGCTTAAAAAAGCAGCGGCCCGATCTGCACGAGCTGCTGCTTGAAAAACTAGAGCGGTAAGTATCGAAGCGGAAACAGCCCGGATCAGTGGGCGGCTTTCCAGGCCGCTGTCCGGTCCGCGATATTCTGCTTCAGATTGGTAAAGAAAAACATGTAGTCGTACAGATGGAAGGCGCCTTCCGGGAAGATATCCAGTACCGGCGGGTAGTCTTCCGTTTTTACGTCCGTGACGATCAGCTCGCCGCGCGCACCGATATAGGCGCCGCAAAGGGCGGGAACCGCTTCCGCGCCGGTCGACATCACCGCGCCAAGATTGAGGGATTTATCCGCCTTGGTCCCGTCGGTCTTCCAGTTTAACGGATTGATGGACAGCGCCGCAACGCCCGCCGGAATAATGATGGTCTCCGTCAGGGTCCCGTTTTCGCAGTCAAAGCTGACGACGGTGCCGACGTCCAGTTCGCCGGCGGCGGGAACGATCTGCGGATACGCTTCCGTCATTTCCTTTGTCACCGTCCAGCCGAGGGCATAGACCGTGATCAGGCCGTCGCGCAGCTTGGCAGCCTCCGCGCTGTCACCGCCGTAAAACTCCTTTAAGAGCTCCAGACACATCTCCGCGCCCTGGGAAAAGCCGGCCAGGATCAGGCCGCGCCCCCCGTTTTCGTTTTCCAGATACCAGCGGAAGGAGGCTGCAACGTCTGCATAGGCGGTCTGCTTTGCCCTTTCATACCCGTCGGCCGGCAGCGTGTAGGCATTGATGGACATCTGGCGGTAATACGGGGAAAACAGCCTGCCGGTCTCCTCGTAGATGCCTTTTTCCATGTCCAGGGCGTTTACGAAGCGGCCCTTCAGCTTATCGTTCAGGTCAAAAGAATTTGTTTCGCTTTTGGTGTCCACCGTCGGGCAGATCAGAAAGACGTCCACGTCTTTTTCCGGGCCCAGTTCGAAGTAGGCCCAGTTCTCCGTCAGGCTGTAATCCAGCGGACTGAAGACGATCCCGTCCGCGTTGTAGTGCATGACGCAGCTTTCTTTATACTTCGCCGGGCCGTCGCCGTAGAGATCGTCCCAGTCGTCTTCGCTGCCGGCGTAGAAGATCTCCACGCCGTCCTCAAAAACGTAATCATCCAGTTCTTCCAGGCTCTTCGGCAACCAGATCTTTTCCAGTTTTGAACTTCCGAAGACGTTGCTTTGGATCTCCGCAACGCCCTCCGGGAGCGTCACTTCCTTAAGGGCGGTCCAGCCGAAGGCCCAGCTCTCGATGATACCTAAGCTTTCCGGCCAGATCACCTCCTCCAGATTAAAGCAGGCGTTGAAGGCGGCGTAGCAGATGATGCTGACCCCGTCCGGAAGCTCGATTTTTTTCAGCGACTCGCAGTAACCGAAGCAGTCCTTCGGGATCTCCGTGAGCGTCTTCGGCAGGCGGACCTCCGTCAGGCTTTTGCAGTTCTGGAAAGCTCTTTCTCCCAGCTTAGTCACGCTGTCCGGGATCTCGATCTTTTCCAGTGCGGTGCAGAAATTGAAGGCCAGATAGCCGATGCTCTTTAAGGTGGAAGGCAGGCTCACGCTTTTCAGGGACGTGCAGCTGTCGAAGGCGTAATCGCTGATCTCGGTCACCCCTTCGGGGATGTTGAGCTGGACCAGATCGCAGCAGTCGTCGAAGGCGCCGGCGCAGATCTTGCGCAAAGAGGCGGGAAGGATCACTTCGGTCAGGCCCTTTTTGTCATAGAAAAGCCCTTCGGGCACTTCCGTGATCCCTTCGGGCAGCGTTACCGTGCCGCTGACGTCCGCCAGAACTGCGATGATCGTGGTCTTTTCATAATCCGTCAGGATCCCGTTTTCCAGCGCGAAAACCTTGCTGTTTTCCGGCACGTCGACCTCCTTCATCGCCGTATCGTGACTGAAGATATTTTCGCCCACGCTTGTTATGGAGGCGGGGAGATTGATCTTTTCCAGAGCGTAGCAGCCCTCGAAAGCATAATCCTCGATCGTCGTCAGACCTTCCGGAAGCACGAGCTCTTTCAGGGAGGAGCACTGTTCAAACGCCACGTAGCCGATCTTCGTGACGCCGGCCGGGATCGTGACGCTTTCCAGCTTGCGGCAGTTATAAAACGTATAGGTGGGGATCTCCGTCAGAGAAGCCGGCAATTGAACGCTGCGGAGAGAATCGCATTCCATAAACATGTCGCCGCCGAAGGACTGAACGCTGTCCGGGATCACGATCTCACGAAGCGAGTGGCAGTACTCAAAGACGGAGCCGTGCATCGTATGGAGACTGTCCGGCAGCGTGACGCTGCGGAGATTGCCGCAGCTGTCGAACAGTCCGGACCCCAGCTCTTCGATCCCTTCTTCAATGACGGCGGAGCGGAGCTTCTGGCCGAGCTCCGTGTGGCTGTTGTGGTAGCTGGAATTCCCGAAATAAAATTCGTAAACCGCACCGGTCCCGCGGATGGTGAGATTCCCCTTGTTGTCAAACACGAAGACGGCCGTTTCGCCGCAGACGCCGACGGTATTCGCGTTGGCTTCTTCTGCGGAAACATAGCCGCTGGCCAGGATCGCTTCCAGCCGTTCTTCTTCCTTTTCCTGCCGCTCCGCCATCTCTGCGACCCGAAGCCAGAGTTCGGGATGCTCGTCGGTCAGCTCCAGGGCCTGGCGGTATAAGGCTTCCGCCTCGGCCGGATCGCCCCAGTTTGCCTGATTGGCAGCCTGGACGGCCAGATCCTCCCAGGTCGCGGCCGTTGTAGTAGGTTCGACAGTGGTGGGCTCCGTCGGCGGCTCCGTCGGTGCTTCGGTGGTCGCTTCCGCTTCCGTTGCCGGCGGTTCGGTCGGAGCAGGGTCGGTGGCGGGCGGCTGAGTCGGGGCAGGAGTGGCTTCCGCGGTGGTTTCAGCCGTTTTCGGCGTGGTCTCGGCGGCCGGCGGCAGGGTCTCAGCCGGATCCGGCGCGGTCGTGGCGGCCGGCGCGGGCTCCGTCGGGGCGTTCGTTGCCGGTGCGGGAGATTCCTTCGTCGGGGCCTGGGTTTCGGCCGGCTGTTTTCCGCAGGCGGAAACGAACAGGACGCTCACGAGAAGAAGGGCAAAGATCTTTTTCATCGGATGCTTCATGGTTTTCTCCTTTCGGCTGCCGGAGGCAGTCTTAAAAGAATCGTTATCGGCATCTCTCGCTGCCTCGATAAAACTTTCTCGGGGCGGTTCGGAGACCTTCCGGAATATCAGATGTAGTCAGGTCTCCTCAATGCCCCTCGAAAGTTTATTCGGGCGCGCTCGAGATGCATTAAAACTTCTGATATTAATTTGTTACGATCGTTCCGCCGCCCAGGACCTCGTCTCCGTCGTAGAAAACGGCGGCCTGGCCCGGGGTGACGGCGCGCTGCGGCGCCGCAAACTGCAGCAGAAGACTGCCGTCCTCCTGCGGAACGGCGAGCGCCTCGGCCGGCGGCTGGCGGTAGCGCAGCTTGGCCTGGACCGGGATCGGCCCGGCGGGCGCCTCTCCGCCGATCCAGTTTACGTTCCGTACCTGCACCGTATCAGAAAAGAGCGCCTCGTGCGGCCCCAGGACCACCTGATTCTTTTCGGCGTCGATGCGGCAGACGTAAAGCGGAGCGGGCAGGGAGAGTCCCAGGCCCTTCCGCTGGCCGATCGTATAGTGAATGATCCCCTTGTGGCGCCCGAGCACCCGGCCGTCCAGGCTTACGAAGTCGCCGGGCGGCGGCACTTCGCCGCTCACCTGCTCCACGATGCGGGCGTAGTCCCCGTCCGGAACGAAGCAGATATCCTGGCTTTCCCGCTTGCGGGCGTTGAGAAAGCCCTGCGCTTCGGCGATCCCGCGGACCGTCTCCTTCGTGAGCTCTCCCAGCGGGAACGCGATATGCGCCAGCTGCTCCTGTGTCAGGCAGTACAGCACGTAGCTCTGGTCCTTGGCGGCGTCCAGCCCTTTGAGCAGGCGGTATTTCGTCCCGTCGAAGCGGACGCGCGCGTAGTGGCCGGTCGCCAGCGTATCGCAGCCCAGCACCCGGGCCCGTTCCAGCAGCGCGCCGAACTTCATGAAGCGGTTGCAGCTGATGCAGGGATTCGGTGTTTCTCCGCGCAGATAGGTCTCGGCGAATTCGCGGATGATCCGGCAGCGGAATGCATCCGTGTAGTTGAAGACGTAAAAGGGCATGCCGAGGCGGAACGCCACGCTGCGGGCGTCCTCGGTATCGTCCAGGCTGCAGCAGGTCTTCCCGGCGGATCCCTCTTCGGATCCGGAAACGCCCGCATCCTCGTTCGTATACAGTTTCATCGTGCAGCCGGCGCACGCATAGCCGCTTTGCTGCATCAGATACGCAGCCGTGCTGGAATCCACGCCGCCCGACATCGCAATCAGAGCTTTCACCGGAGCACCCCTTCCATTTTTAAAGCTTCTGCCGTCATTATAGAAGAAAGCTGTTGTTTCTGTCAACGCCTCTTTTAAAAGCGGCCTGTGCAACAAAGCAAAGAAAAGGACAAAATTAACAAGAATATTACGAAAAACCTTGCAATTCTTCTACTTATCCTGTACAATGCTGGCCATAACAGAGGAACTATGTGTTATGGACAATCTCTTTACTGCCGTTGTGAATAAGGATATGGCCTGGGAAATGACCCACTTTCATTTCCACGACCCCTACGAGATCCTGTTTGTTACCCGGGGCACCTGCACCTTTCTGCTGGAGTCCGAAATGATCCGGGCCACCCGGGGGACCGTGCTTCTGATCCGGAGCGGTCTGCTGCACATGTCCACGTCCCTGCCGGACGAGGAATACGTGCGCTATATCATCAACTTCAATCCCGCGGTCCTGCGGGACTATTCCAGCCGGGAGACGGATCTGCTCGAGGCCTTCCAGCAGGATCATCACGCGATCTTCCTGAACGAGACGGAGACACAGGAGGTGGAGATCCTGTTCCGGACCTGCGAAAACAAGACCCGCAGCTACGGCTCGGACCTCCGGCGGAACATGGCTTTTCTGGAACTTTTGGTTCGTCTGGGCGAGCTGAGCCGCGAGGGAAGGCACTCGAACCCGAATCTGGAGGGCGAGGCCGCGAAAAACTACCGGCGCGTCAAGCCGATCATCAGCTACATCCTGGAAAACCCCACGCATTCCTTAAGCCTGGAGGAGGTGGCGGAGAAGTTTTTCTACAACAAGCACTATCTCTGCCGCATTTTCAAGACGGCCACCGGCATCAGCGTGGGCAAATACATCACGTCGGTGCGGATCCAGTACGCCGCGCAGTTCCTGCGGCAGGGCCACTCGGTCCAGGAATCCGGCGAAATGGCCGGCTTCAAGAACAATTCGAACTTTATTTCCACCTTCCGCAAGGTGATGGAGGTCAGCCCGGGCCAGTACCGGCAGCGCTACCGCCAGAATTTTGACCCGAAGCTATAGTTGCCGCAGGCAGGAGCGTTCATTATGCAGTACAGAAACGACCGGAACGGCGAAAAACTCTCTATTTTAGGCTACGGCTGCATGCGTTTTACAACGAAGGGCCGGAGCATCGATATCGACAAGGCGGAGCAGGAGATACTGACCGCCTATCAGGCTGGCGTCAATTACTACGACACGGCGTACGTCTATTCCGGCAGCGAGGCGGCTCTCGGCGAGATCCTGGAGCGGAACCATCTGCGCGATAAGGTGAATATCGCGACAAAACTGCCGCAGTACCTGGTCGGCAGCCGCGCGGCGATCGACAAATATTTTGGCGAAGAGCTTTCGCGCCTGCGCACGGACCATATCGATTACTACCTGATGCATATGATAACGGACCTGTTCCAGTGGGAGAGGCTCTTAAGCTTCGGGATCACGGACTGGATCGCGGAAAAGAAGGCGTCCGGGCAGATCCGGAACATCGGTTTTTCCTTCCACGGCAACACGGAGATGTTCCTGAAGGTCCTGGAGGCCTATGACTGGGATTTTTGCCAGATCCAGTACAACTATCTGGACGAGGTCTCCCAGGCCGGAAGGAAGGGCCTGAAGGCCGCCGCCGCGAGGGGTATCCCGGTCGTCATCATGGAGCCGCTCAGGGGCGGAAAGCTCGTCAACATGCTGCCGAACGCCGCCCGTAAGGCCATGGCCGAATCCGGCAGGGGCTGGAGCGCGGCGGAATGGGGCCTTCGGTGGCTCTACAATCAGCCGGAGGTGACGGTGGTGCTTTCGGGCATGAATTCCACCGAAATGGTGGAAGAAAACTGTCGGATTGCGGCCGAAGCGGAGGCAAACAGCTGGACGGAAGCGGAATTCGGGGTCATCGACCGGGTCGTCAAGGAGATCCGCGCCAAGGAAAAGGTCGGCTGCACGGGCTGCCGCTACTGCATGCCCTGCCCGAAGGGCGTGGATATCCCCGGCGCCTTCCGCTGCTGGAACGAAATGTATATCGAATCGAAGGCCAAGGCCCGCTTTGCCTATGCGCAGACGGTCGGCATGACAAAGGAGGCGGCGTTCCCCTCGCAGTGCGTAGAATGCGGCAGATGCGAGAAGCACTGTCCGCAGGGCCTGCCGATCCGGCAGCTCTTAAAGGAGGCCGATAAGGCTCTGCGGCCGCTGCCGTACAGGATCGGCATCAACGCGGCGCGGAAATACATGCTCCGGAACGTGAGGAAAGAGAAGATGCAGGCCTCCGGCCCGGAAAAATAGCGAAAGACCTTGCCAAAGCGGCAAAAAAGGGGTATAGTCTGAAAGGATACGGACCGGAAGGCCCGCCCGCCGAGGCATAATCGCCCTTGAAAACACCCTTGTTCCTGTAGCTCAGCAGGATAGAGCAGTCGCCTCCTAAGGTGATAATCAACCTGTTGCTTTTGGGCCAAAAAGCGCCAAGTCAGGAGTTCGAATGAGCTCGTCTGAGACACCAAATTTAATACCGATTTTTAAGGCGTAAAAGCCCTTGAAAATACCCCTTGTCCGTATAGCTCAGCAGGATAGAGCGACCGCCTCCTAAGCGGTAGGCCGGAGGTTCAAATCCTCTTACGGACGTACGGAAAAGCCCGTAATTTAGCCATTTTTTGGCTGTTACGGGCTTCTATTTTTGTGTCTTTTTGACGCTTCCGTCTTGGCTGTTTTAAAAACAATTCTTTCATTAATGCCGTCTGAAACGGAACAATGATTCCGTCGTAATTCGGCTTAAAAGCGCTCGCTGAAAATTCGTGGTTTGATATTTACATTTCTAACGATTCTTTAGACTAATCCCCCCAAAACTGCTAATGAAAACGACATACCTTCTAACGCGTTTATTGAACTTGCTTTTGTTCTGCTCGCAGCGCGGGCACTTCGAGTCATCCGGCAGATTCTCAAAGGCGACGCCGTCATCCGTGCCGCGGTCCGTCATTTCTCCAGAATCGCGCTCAGCTTTAGCGACAGCTCCTCCGGCGTCTCGCGCAGGCCGTTTTCGATCCAGAGAGTGTAGGCATTGAATATCCCGCCGGTGATGAAATGCATCTTGTATTCGTCGTAAACGTCCCGGTAGGTCTCGAAGAACACGCGGTCGATGTCGTCCTTCACGATCCACAACAGACCGTTTCTCCGCAGGATGAACGACAATTCGCGGTACTGTAGCACGTGGGTGAAGAGCGTGGTGAAATACTGCTTCAGCGTATTGTTCCGGTAGTTGATGCCCGACTCCGCCACGAACTTGTCTGTGATCTGCGCGCACCATTTTTTCAGCACGTCCTCCCGGCTCTCGAAGTGGCGGTAAAAGGACATGCGGGAAACGCCGGCCTTCCTGCACACCTCCGTGACGGAAATCTGGGCAAAGGCCTTCTTATGCAGCAGCTGCAGCAGTGCCGTAATGATATATTCCTGCGTGGCGCCGTTCCCGTCGTCTGCCA
>JAEEGF012129421.1_pt1 | contig 11043 bp, 10 predicted proteins | sample 9134171 | NCBI WGS metagenome assembly JAEEGF01 (sample SAMN16246542, study PRJNA631951) | gut metagenome | biome: gut microbiome; feature: rumen; material: AP-attached | host: Bos | place: Iran: Karaj | collected 2018-10
CTTTACAGGAGCCAACAGCCTTGAAAACCAGATTCCCAAGGGGATCCCCGGTGCGATCCTCAGCGGCGGGCTGATCCTTCCGCTGGATATTGCCGTGGGACTGGTGGTCGGCTGTACCATGTACGGCTTTTTCAGTCTCTTCAAAAGGGGGAATATCGGCCATGATTGAAGCGCTGCTTGCCAATACACGGGCATCTGCTGCCGTCATTCTCTTCGGCATCGGTTTTACGATGCTTCTTTTCCACCGCAACCTTATCAAAAAGCTTATCGGAATGAACATCATGGATTCCGGGGTTTTCCTTCTTCTGGCTTCCCTGGGGTATGTTCAGGGACGGAAGGCCCCGATCCTGGCTGACGGGATCCGGGAGGCGGAGGCGTATATCAATCCCCTTCCCGCCGGACTCGTCCTCACCGGCATCGTGGTCTCCGTTTCGGTGACCGCCCTGATGCTTTCTCTTTCCGTCCGCCTTTACCGGCGCTACCACACACTGAATCTGGATGAGATCTACGTTCTGTCCAGGCATCAGACGGAGGACAGATAAGTGGACTGGATCCGTAATATTCCTCTGTTTACAATCGTTCTGAGCCTGTTTTCCGGTGTGCTGTGCACGATTCTGAAACGGAGGGCCGCCCGCTGGTATACCATCGCTTATGAGATGATCCTGCTGGCCGGCCTCGCACTGGTGCTCCGCTATACCCTTCAGACCGGAAAGCCTTTCGTATATGTGATGGGTGAGTTCCCTGCCCCGTGGGGGAATGAGATCCGGGCAGGCGTCCTGGAAGCGGCGCTGGCACTGCTTTTCGTTTCCGTGATGCTCTGCTCCGTTATTGCCGGGGGACGTTACCTGAAAAAAGACATCGACGGAAGCAAGCAGAATCTCTATTATGCCCTGGTCAACCTCATGACGGCCGCGCTGCTTTCCATCCTGTGGACCAACGATATCTTCACCGGGTATGTTTTTCTGGAGATCCTCACCCTGACAAGCTGCGGGATCCTTCTCGTCCGCGAGATCGGCAGGACCACCCTGGCGGCGGTGCGCTACATGGTCATGAATCTGCTGGGCTCCGGTCTTTTCCTCATGGGTGTGGTATTGCTGTATGCAGCCACCGGAAACCTGCTGATGGAGCCCATGCACCGCATGATCTCGCTGCTTGCCCGCGAAGGAAGGCAGCCGGTGCTGCTGATCATGGGCACCGGTCTGATCACCGCAGGCCTTTCCATCAAAAGCGGCCTGTTTCCCTTCCATTTCTGGATGCCGGATACCTACGGCTGGGCTACCCCCGCCTCCGGGGCGATCCTTTCCGCCATCGTTTCCAAGTGCTACATTTTCCTGCTGCTGAAGATCTATTACCGCGTCATCGGGATAAACCTCTTCCAGCCGCTTCCCATCCGGATCCTTCTGCTGGTCCTGGGCATGTCCGGCATCGTGTTCGGCTCGGTTTCCGCTCTCCATGCAGGGAATATCAACCGGATGGTGGCCTTTTCCTCCGCCGCCCAGATCGGATATATCTATATGGGTATCGGGATCGGAGGTACAGCCGGCTATACGGCGGCCTTCTTCCATATCTTCGCCCATTCCGTCACGAAATCCCTGCTGTTCCTCTCTACGCCGCGCCTGGCGGAGGTCTCGGGAAACAGCCTGCTTTTCAAGGCGCTGCAGGGCAGTGCACTCCGGGACCGGACAGCGGGCGTGTATTTTGATATCGGCGCCCTTTCCATGATCGGCATCCCGATTTTCGCCGGTTTTTCCTCCAAGCTTCTTTTCGGTTCTGCCGCTGTTACCTCCGGAAATCTGGCCCTGACCATTTCCGTCATGGCTGTTCTTGCGCTCAGTTCGGTGCTGAACGCGCTCTATTTCATCCGGACCATCATCCGGATCTATACCAGACCGGAAACTCCGGGTGTTTCCGCTTCTCCGGAGCGGCTTCCTCTCCGCATCGATTTCCATCTTCCCCTTCTGTTCCTGACGGCTGCGAATCTCGCCCTGGGCCTTTTTTCCGGTCTGTTCACGGATCTGATCCGGACGGGTCTTTCCATGCTGGGCTGACCGTCCACTTTTGATAAAGGAGTTTACTCATGCTGATTACTGCAGGAATCCTCTTTCCCATGCTGGCAGGTACAGTGATCTCTCTTCTTCGCTGTCCCATGGAAAAGAAAAAACCGTTTTACGCAGTGCTGATGATCGCCGCGGATCTGCTGGCGCTGGCAGCCATGCTGCGGGGCGGATCCGCCGTCTGCCTGACCTTCGCTCCCGGGGTGCTGCTGCGCTTCACACCGGACGGTCTCGGGCGCTGGGTCCTTGCCGCCGGCATGCTGCTGTATACGGCAGTGTGTTTTTACGCCTTTGAATACATGGAAAGCGAAGAACGGCCCGAGCTCTTTTTCGCCTTTTTCTTCGTTTCCTTCGGAGCCCTGGTGGCGGTCTGCCTTGCCGGCGATCTGGTAACCATGTATCTGAGTTTTGAGCTGATGACCCTGACCACGGTGCCCATGGTCCTGCATGAACGGACCAAGGATGCCATTTCCGCAGGGCTGAAATATCTTTTCTACTCCATTGCCGGGGCTCTGATGGGTCTGCTGGCGGTCTTTTTCGTCTACCACTTTGCCGGGACCCGGGATACGGCCTTCCTTTTCGGCGGCTTTCTGGACCCCGCGTCTTTCGCCGGCCGGGAAAAACTTTTTCTGGCAGTCCTGTTCATCGGGATCATCGGATTCGGCACCAAGGCAGGCCTTTATCCCATGCACGGCTGGCTGCCGGCGGCGCATCCCATAGCCCCGGCTCCCGCTTCGGCGCTTCTTTCCGGCATCGTGGCCAAGGCCGGCGTTCTGGCCATTATCCGGCTGGTGTACTATTCCGTTGGTCCGGATCTGCTTCGCGGGACCTGGGTCCAGACGGTCTGGACTTCACTGACCCTGCTTACCATCTTCATGGGCTCCATGATGGCGTTCCGGGAAAAAGTCCTGAAAAAGAGACTCGCCTATTCCTCCATCAGCCAGATCTCCTACATCCTGCTGGGGCTTTCCCTGCTCTCTCCCGAAGGGCTGCAGGGCGGACTGCTCCATCTGATGGGGCATGCCGCCGCCAAGGGCTGCCTGTTCCTTACAGCCGGTGTTTTTATCCACCAGCTGGGTATCCGCCGGGTGGAGGATCTGCGGGGCATCGGGAAGCGGATGCCCGTTACCCTCTGGTGCTTTACGATCGCATCCCTTTCGCTGGTGGGCATCCCGCCGCTGGCCGGATTCCTCAGCAAATGGGTGATCGCTTCCGCCGCCATCAGCAGCGGCGCCGGAGTTTTCCGGATCCTGGCCCCCGTGGTACTGCTGGTTTCCGCCCTGCTCACCGCCGGATATCTGCTGCCCGTCACCGTGGACGGTTTCTTCCCCGGTCACGGGAACTCTCTGTCTGAAGAGAAGGCTGAACCCTCCCGCTTTATGACCATCCCCCTGATGCTGCTCTGCGCCGCTATTCTGGCCACAGGGATCTGGGGCATGCCGCTTCTCCGGCTGTTCGGCTTCTGACGGGAGGCGTCATGAGTTCCTTTCTTCTCGTCTTATCCATACTCCTGCCGCTGGCAGGGGGGTTTCTGGTCCTTCCTCTGCAGTTTCACGATTCCAGAAAGCGGATGATCTATTGCCAGGCCGTGGTGTGTCTCACCTCTCTTCTGGTCTGGTATCTGATCCTGACCGGCTCCGCCCGGACCGTTCCTCTGTACCGCTTCTCCCTGAGTTTTACCGTGGCGCTGCGCATGGACGGGATGTCAAAACTGTTTGCAGGCATGGTCTCTTTCATGTGGCCTCTTGTGCTGCTGTATTCCTCTTCCTATATGGAAAAGGCGCAGCGGCAGAACCTGTTCTACGCTTTTTTTGTCATGGCCTACGGCATCACTCTGGGAGTGGCCTTTTCCGCCAACATGGTCAGCATGTATCTGTTCTTTGAAATGCTGACGCTGGTGACCATCCCTCTGGTGGCCCACTATGGAGATCACGACAGCCTGTATGCCGGCCGCCTGTATGCCGCCTTTACCATCGGCGGAGCCTCCCTGGCCCTGTTTCCCGTGATTTTCTCCTCCCTTTACGGAAGGGGGGGCAACTTTCTCTTCGGCGGTTCTCTCGCCGGCCAGCCCCGGCAGGCTATCCTGCAGGCGGCCTTTCTGTTCGGCTTCTTCGGCTTCGGAGCAAAGGCGGCCGTTTTCCCCCTTTCCCGCTGGCTCCCGACCGCTTCCGTAGCCCCCACCCCCGTCACAGCCCTTCTGCATGCCGTGGCCGTGGTCAACTCCGGAGTATTTGCCGTGATCCGCATGAGTTACTATGTTTTCGGCCCGCAGCTCCTGCAGGGGACCATAGCCCAGTCAGCGGCGCTGGCGACAGCTGCCTTTTCCCTGCTTTTCGGCGCCGTAATGGCTCTGCGCGAGCGCCATTTCAAGCGGCGTCTCGCCTGGTCCACCATGAGCAATCTCTCCTACATGCTGCTTGGCGCCATGCTGCTGACGCCGGAGGGAATGGCGGCCGGTCTGACCCATATGCTGTTTCACGGCATCATCAAGATCACGCTGTTCATGTGCGCCGGTGCCTTCATGGTCCGGACCGGAAAAAACTATCTGTTCGAAATCAACGGGGTCGGGAGAAAAATGCCCGTCACCTTTGCCTGTTATACGCTGGGTGCCCTGTCTCTCACAGGGATCCCGCTGCTGTGCGGCTTTGTTTCCAAATGGCAGCTGGTGACCGCAGCCATCCGCCAGGGCACTCCGCTGGCCGTCGGCGGCGCCGTCTGCCTGATCATTTCCGCCTTCCTGTGCGCGGTTTATTCGCTCAGCATCAGTGTCCGGGCATTTTTCACCGGGAAGGAAAAGGACCTTTACCGGGATACCGCCGGATCACTGGAAGCAGGACCGGCCATGCTGGTCCCTGTTCTCGTCTTTTCGGTTCTGGATCTTCTGTTCGGTATGTGGTCCGCTCCGGTGCTCTCTTTCCTGGGCCGGATCTCTGCCGGTCTGCTGTGAGGTGAACGATACATGCTCTATGCCATTGTTTTTCTTCCCTTTTTCGGGGCGGCCGCCAGCGCGCTTTTCGCGCGGAAGAGCCCGCGCCTTCGGGATCTGTTCGCCTGTTTCGTTTCCCTTCTTCTTCTGGGACTGACCCTGACGCTTCCCTCCGCTGCCGGATCTTCCGGTCCCGCCGGCCTGCCCGTTCCCGGGCAGACGCTGCTCCGGAACGGGATCTGCCGGACGATCTCCGGGATCCTTGCGGGAGAACTCGCCTTCACCCTGGATGGATTCAGGGCCGTTTACGCCGTGATCACCGCCTTCATGTGGGCCTGCACCTCTCTGTTCTCCCTGGAATACTTCCGGCATGAACAGGAGAATCTGACCCGCTACTGGTTTTTTGTCCTGACCACGCTCGGCGCCACCGAAGGCGTCATGCTGTCGGCGGATCTGATGACCGCCTTCGTCTTTTTTGAGATCCTGTCCTTCACCTCTTTCACCTGGGTGATCCATGAGGAGACCGCCCCGGCCATCCGCGCGGGCTATACCTACCTGTTCATTGCGGTCATCGGAGGCCTCACTCTATTCATGGGTCTTCTGCTGCTGGGCAGCGCCGCCGGGACTTTCCGCTTTTCCGAGCTTCCGGATGCCGTCGCAGCCGCCCGGAGCAGCGGGGCCGGGAAGCGCCTGCTGGCCGCCGGCATCTGCATCCTGCTGGGCTTCGGCTGCAAGGCGGGCATGTTTCCCGTCCACGTATGGCTGCCGAAAGCCCATCCCGTTGCTCCTTCTCCCGCCTCTGCCCTTCTCTCCGGCATTCTGACCAAGGTGGGCATCTACGGTATTCTCATGACCAGTCTGTATGCCATGGCCGGCCATCGTGTCTTCGGCGTTCTGGTTTTGTCGCTTGGCGCAGTCACCATGCTGCTTGGCGCTGTCCTGGCTGTTTTTTCCGTGAACCTGAAACGGACGCTGGCCTGTTCCTCCATGTCTCAGGTCGGTTTCATCCTTACCGGTACCGGGATGTTTCTGCTGCTGACCTCCGCCGGAGAAAAAGAGGGTGCTCTGCTCGCCCTGTCCGGCACCATGCTCCACATGGTGAATCACTCCCTGATCAAGCTTACCCTCTTCATGGCGGCAGGTGTTTTCGTGATGGATCTGCACACGCTGGATCTGAACGATCTGCGGGGCTGGGGCAGGAACAGGCCTCTGCTGATGATCCCCTTTGCCCTGGGAGCCCTGGGGATCAGCGGAGTTCCTCTCTTCAACGGCTATCTGAGCAAGACCCTTCTGCACGAGGGGATCGTGGAGGGGATCGGTGCAGTCTCTCCGCTGCTGCGTGGACTGGAATGGGTGTTCCTTTTTTCCGGAGGCCTCACCTTTGCCTATATGCTCAAGCTGTTCATCTGCGTTTTTGCTGAAAAGAACGCCGACCCGGCCAGACAGCAGGCCTTCCAGGCGGACAGCCGCTGCATGACTTTTCTCAGTGCCTCCGTGCTTCTGCTCTCCTCCCTGCTGATGCCTCTTCTGGGTCAGCCGTTTTTCAGCGTGAGGCTTGCCTCTTTCATGACCGGAGACCCCCACATCCTGGAATTCCGCGCTTTTTCCTGGGAGAACCTGAAAGGCGGTCTGATCTCCCTGGCTATCGGCGCTGCCGTCTATCTGGGCTTTATCCGGACCGTCCTCCGCCGCCGGTCTGTTGGCGGACGGGTGTCCTATATCAACCTGTGGCCTGAGCGGCTGGATCTGGAGGACCTGCTGTACCGGCCGCTTCTCACACGCATCCTGCCTGCGGTCTTCGGCGCAGCAGCCGCTGTGTTCGGAGAAAACCGGCTGCTGCGCCCGGCCTTCAAGGCCCTCCGTGAAGGTGCGGGACATCTGGCGGCCTGTTTTGGAGAAAACCGGCTGCTGCAGCCGCTGTTTTCCGCCGCTGTGAAGGCCGGTGCCTTTCTGGCCCGGGTTTTCACGGACAGTACCGACGCGCTGGTGCTGCTGATCCGCCATACCCTGATACGGGAATTGCCTGTGAAGCAGGTCTCCGACCGGACGGTCACACGCCGTCAGATGCTGCGGGAGGCAACCGCCGAAACCGTAGGCCAGATCACGCAGAATTTCTCCTTTGCCCTGCTTATGACCTGTATCGGCATCCTGCTGATCACCGGCATATCCCTGTGGTTTCTGCTGCGATAAAAAACAGCGGCGGCCTTCCAGCCGCCGCTGCTTCTTTTTCCGGGGATCATCCCTGCCCCACGTCAATGAAGACGCAGTTGTTTTCAAAGTCCTCCGCCCGGACCGTGTTCCCGGTCTTCTCCACTTTCAGTTCCCGGGCCACATGTTCGACGGTCTCCATGTCCGAAGTGCCGGACACGCACACCACATAGCCGTCCTGCGGACTGAAGAGAAGAACATACCAGTAATGGAGCGTCCTCTCCGGTGCAGAATATTCCTCCACGGCATCGAAATGCTGCGTCGCATGGAACTTCAGGACTTCCAGATCTCCCCACTGCTCGTGCAGGATCTCCTCCGGCGTCTGATACATCAGGATCATGGCTCCGTCGTTTTCGAACTGGCAGGCGTAATACAGGTCCACCCGGTACGGCTGATAGTTTTCACTCGTGTGGTCCACGCCTTCGGCTCCTTCGGAGACGAGCTTCGTTCTCCATCCGTCCTCCCCGGTCGACCAGGCGTTCACATTCTCGTTCGGGGCAAACGGCAGCCAGCCTTCCTTGAACTGCACCTCGGCGCACTCCTCCGGTCCGTCAAATTCGAACACATAGTTGAATTTGTCCCAGACGAGCCGGCCTGACTCGGAATCGTGCCAGCTGATCGAATAGGTCTCTCCCGGATTCGGATCCCGGTGACTCAGGGAGAACACCCCCATCGCATAGGCCGTGATCGCGAGCGCAAGGATCAGGCAGGCTGCGAGTGCGATGGTGAGAACGCGTTTCGAGCTGCTTTTCGCCATTGTTTTCAGTTGTTTTGAATCGATCATTTCCAGTATCTCCTTTTCCGGTGTTTCCGGTCCGGAGAGATACCCGTTCCGGATCAGTGCCTCCGTCTTGAAGGCCTCATCGATCCCGTTCATTGCGTCAAAGAGTTTTTCCCGGTTCACAGATATCCCTCCTTTCTCAGCTGCTTCCTCAGACCGTTCCGGCTCCGGAACAGGGAGCTTTTCACCCGGCTCTCGCTCATCGCGAGCCTTCCGGCGATCTCTTTCACCGGTTCCGTGAGCCAGTAGCGGCTGACGAAGATCACACGGTCATCCTGTTTCAGGGAAGACAGAAAATGGTTTATCTGAGCGATAAGCTCCCTGGATTCCAGCTCCTCCTGCGGGCTGCTTCCTGCCGGGATCACTTCCTCCAGCTCCTCAAGCGCCAGTGCGGCTTCGCCCCCTCCGCGCCGGAGCGCGAGCCGTTCCCGCAGGCGGGAAACGCTGATGTTCCGCGCAAGGCTCACAAGATAGGCTGCGAGCGAGCGCGGCTCTGCAGGCGGGATGGCGTTCCATGCCGCAAGATACGTATCGTTCTCGCATTCCTCCGAATCCTGCGGGTCGGCAAGGATGTTCGCAGCCGTCCGCTGCAGGAGCCTGCCGTATTTCCGGCGGCTTTCCTCTATCGCCCGGCTGTCCCTTTCGAAAAACAGCCTTATGATCTCTTTGTCTTCCATGATGACCTCCGTGAGTGCTCTCGAGTGCTCTCACCTAACCAGTCGAAATTTTAACACGATCGGTTGCATCTTCCCTGAAAAAACTGAAAACACCGCCGGCAGATCCGGCGGTGTTTTTGCGGTTTTCTTTTCTTTTATCCGATCGCGTGGCTCGTGCCGAGGCTCAGGTTCACCCGCCCCGGGAACTGACTCAGCTGCAGATACATCGGTGCCCCTTCCTGGTCTCCCTCGAAGAAGATCGTCAGGTAATAGTTGTCAGCCGGCATGTCTTTCAGAAGAGAGTTTCCGTCCACGGCGCTCCAGTGCGCGTCATAGTAGGCTTCGTCCACCGTGTCCGCCAGCGTATATCCGGTGAATCCCCAGTATTCCGCCAGCAGGCTGCAGAAGCGGTCCACCGTCATATCGGCGGGGAAGATATCATCGTAGTTTTCATACAGATGCAGCGTCTCCGTCGTCCATTCCCCGTCGGGATCGTCCGGATCCACCGGCACGTCCACTTCCACGTCCTTCACCGGTACGTCCGTCTCGTCCGCCCGGGCTTCGATATCAGCGGAACTGAGCTTTCCGGTAATCGTATCGACTGTCAGATTCAGGAAATATTTTTCTTCCTCTCCCATGTACCAGCGCACATCGTAGCTGTGGCTGAAGATGCGGCCGTACCAGTATTCGCTGCCGGTATGTCCCTCGATCTCCACGATCCTGTCGGGCTCCCTGTCTGTCCGGATCTCCGGAGAGACCAGGCCCATCTGTTTCCATTTTTCCAGTTCCTCCCGTGCCACTCTGACCGCGGCTTTCGGGCTGTTCACCGCGCTGCCCACCGCGTAGGCCGTGATCGAAAGGGCAAGCAGCAGACACGCCGCGATGGCAAAGGTGAGCATCCTGCGGGAGATCCGTCCCGCCTTCTGTCTGTTCCTGTACACTGTGTTCCTCTCCTTCCCGGAGGCGGCTGAAGGGTCGGGGAGCTCCAGTTCAAGAGCCTCTGCCTTATATTCGTCTGCGATGCTGCTCAGTGCTTCTGCAATGGTTTCCCGTTTCACAGCAGTCCCTCCTTTATCAGGTATGTTTTCAGTTTCTGCCGCGTACGGAAAAGCCGAACGGAGACCCGGCCGCTCCGGCAGCGCAGTTTTGCGGCGATCTCTTCCACTGTGTCCGCGAGCCAGTAGCGGCAGACGAACATCTGCCGGTCCTCCTTTGGAAGCTTTCTCAGAAAGGCATTGACGGCTTCCGCCAGTTCCCCGGCCTCCGCCTCCTCGGCGGGGTCTTCCGACGAGGCGAGACAGTCCTCCAGCTCGTCGAGGGCGGTGTCATAGAAGCTGTTGCGTTTCCCGGCGGTGTTCGCATGATATCTCGTAAGCGCCGTGTTGCGGGCCACGGTGAGATAGTAGGCCTTGAGATTCCCGGGCCGTTCCGGCGGGATCGCTTTCCACATCGCAAGGCTCGCGTCGTTCATGCATTCCTCCACGTCCGACTTGTCGTTCAGGATATTCCCCGCGGTATGTTCCGCCGCCTTTCCGTATTTGTTCAGCAGTTCATCGATGGCCTGTTCCGAGCGCTCGAAGAACAGATCCACGATCCGGCTGTCTTCCAAATCTTCACTTCCTTTTTTCCGTACTCACCTATACAGTAGCGATCCGGAAGGAAATCTTTCATCCGGTTTTCTGCTTTACAGGAATTTCCTTTTCGTTTTATAATGGAACCAGACAGGATACCATACTGAAAGGAGCGCTGTACGCATGGATTTTCGCGATAAAAGCTATGATGTTTTCCGTATGTTCTGTGACCGATGGGCGCTGGTCACTGCGGGCAGCCCGGAGGATTTCAACACGATGACCGTTGCCTGGGGAAGCATGGGCTCCATCTGGGGGTCTCCGTTCAACGCCCGGTCGATCCTGACCGTGTATGTCTCCCCCGCCCGCTACACACACCGCTATCTGGAGGAAAATGAATTCTTCACCGTCAGCTTTTTCCCGGAGGAATACCGGAAGGACCTGAGTCTCCTCGGTGCCCGCTCCGGCCGGGACGGGGACAAGGTCGCCCTGACCTCGCTCACCCCGAAAGCTGTGGAGAACGGTGTGATCTTTGAACAGGCGGAACTGAGCTTTGTGTGCAGGAAGATCTATTCCCACCAGTTTGAGATCGACAAGGTCCCGCAGGACATGGCGGAAGGGATCTATCAGAAAATGCCCCCGCACACCCTGTTTATCGGCGAGATCGTCGAAGCTTTTGAGCGCTGATCTTCTCCCGTGACCGTGCAGGGTCCGGAAAAAGCAGCCCCGGGTCTTTTCTCCGGGGCTGCTTTTCTTGAGCGCTCATTCCTTTCCCTGGGGGGCGAAATCGTGTTCTATGGCGTAGCTCACCTGTTCCTCAAAGCGGGCGATGGCCTCCCGGACGATCTTT
>JAEEGF012431720.1_pt1 | contig 11043 bp, 9 predicted proteins | sample 9134171 | NCBI WGS metagenome assembly JAEEGF01 (sample SAMN16246542, study PRJNA631951) | gut metagenome | biome: gut microbiome; feature: rumen; material: AP-attached | host: Bos | place: Iran: Karaj | collected 2018-10
CTCTATCATGTGCCACTCATACGAGGAGGAGAAGCTGGAGAACGGCGAGACACGTACAGTGCTCCACCTGCCGGCAGCTATCGCTCCAGTGAAGCTCGCAGTGTTCCCGCTTACCAAGAAGGACGGACTGCCAGAGAAGGCTCAGGAGATAATGAACGACCTGAAGTTCCACTTCAACTGTAAGTACGAGGAGAAGGACCAGATAGGTAAGCGCTATCGTCGTCAGGACGCCATCGGTACACCATACTGTGTTACCGTTGACCACCAGACACTGGAGGACAACACCGTTACACTGCGTGAGCGTGACTCAATGGAGCAGAAGCGCGTCAACATCAACGAGCTGCGCGGCATCATTGAGGATAAGGTTACAATTACATCATTGCTGAAGAAATTGCAGTAAATAAATGAGAAAAGCATTTTGCGATATACACCACATGGTATTCATGTTGTTGCTGCTGCTTGCTGCTACAGTGACTACATCATGTTCCGAGTCTGACGATGATACAGACGCTGAGTATCAGAACTGGACAGCGCGTAACAATGAATACTTTGAGAATATCTATCAGACGGCCAAGGCAGCCATTGATGCCGGCGATAACAGTTGGAAGATAATCAAGTCTTTCTCTAAGATTGACGGATTGTCTGTCTATACCCCAGGCAGTGAGTTGACGGGCTCGCACACGTCATGTATCGTTGTGCGTGTGATAAACGAGGTGGAGTCAGGCGAAACACCATGTTATACGGATACCGTCAGGGTGCATTATTACGGTAGCTTGATGCCGTCGGCGTCATACAGCGCAGGCAAGAAGTTTGACAGCTCATGGTCGGGCCTTGTATATGATGAGGAGACGGCCATACCGGCGAAGCTTCCGGTGGCAGGCAATGTTGACGGCTTTACCACCGCGCTGCAGTCAATGCACGTAGGCGACCACTGGGAGGTTTACATTCCATGGCAGTTGGGTTATGGTTCTCCTACATCCAACTCTGCAATCCCTGATGGCAGTACACTGCGTTTTGACATGACGCTGGTGACATTCTGTAAGGCTGGTACACCTATGCCGGCATATAGATAAGTATATTAGCGTAATTATATAACAAACAACGGATTTACACGGATTGTGCGGATATCCTCAGCTAAAGATAATCCGTCTAGTCCGTGTAAATCCGTTGTAAGAGGTATAGTTACAAACAGATAAGGTAATCACAGTTCAAAGAAAAGTGACAGAGAGATGAATCCCGCCCTTGTAGATGTAAGCGTATTATTATTATTCCATGCCCGTGCTGACAATTTTGCACAGGTGTGGGCAGAGGTAAGGAAGGCGCGCCCGGCGCGTCTGTTTCTTTATCAGGACGGTCCTCGCATGGTTGACAGACATGGCGAGGCGGTCAGTGACTGGCATCAGTCCAAGGACTATGAGGGCATCATGGCTTGCCGTGAGTTGGTAAGTGATGAGAATATAGACTGGCAGTGCGAGGTGCACCGTAAATATCTGGAGCACAACCAAGGGTGTGACCCCAGTGGTTACTTGTCTCAGCAGTGGGCATTCTCGCAGACAGACAAGTGCATGGTGCTCGAGGATGACGTGGTGCCGTCGCAGTCGTTCTTTACATTCTGCAAGGAGATGCTTGACCGTTATGAGCACGATGAGCGCGTGACGATGATAGCGGGTTACAATACAGATGAGGTGACACCGTCAGATGAGAGCTACTTCTTTACGAGGGTATTCTCTATATGGGGCTGGGCGTCATGGTCAAGGGTTATAATGAATCTTGACGGTGACTATGGCTTTGTGAAGGATAGTCAGCGCTTCGCCACTCTGTGTGAGAAGGTAAGGGAATATAAGCAAAGAAACGATATGCCGCAGATGGCGCTTCAGCATGCCGCCTCGGGAAAACAATACTTTGAGAGTATCTTCTGGGCGTATATGCTGTTGCATGACGGACTTGCGGTAATGCCGCGAGTCAATATGATTAATAATATAGGTCAGAGCTGTGGCACGCATTACTCTACCCAGTTGGACCTGATGCCCAAAGGTTTGCGAAGGACATTTACCATGAAACGGCTTGACCTCCGTTTTCCGCTGGTACATCCCGACAAGGTGGAAGAGAGAACCGATTACCAGGAGCGCCATTACAAGCGCATGGCATGGAACAATCCGTTGCAAAAGGTACGCTACTCACTGGAGGAGTTGTGGCTGAACCTGAAGCATGGTAATATAGGCAATATAATGAAGGCCATATCAAACAGGCTGGGAAAAACACTTTCAAATGCAACAAGAAACAATAATGTTGGGTAATACCGTTAATGACTGTAATACAGAGACGGTGTCTGTGGTGCTGTGTACATACAACGGTGCTGCATTTCTGCGTGAGCAACTGGACAGTGTCATAGCCCAGACATATCCTCTGCATGAGATTATTATACAAGATGATAACTCAACAGATGGTACCATTGAGATAGCTCGGGAATATGCTGCAAGGTATGGTAATATCAGTGTCTATAAGAATGAGGACGAACATAGCGTGAACGGCAACTTCTTCTCTGCTATGAGGAAGGCGACGGGAAAATATATCGCCGTCTGTGACCAGGATGATATATGGGAGAAAGACAAGGTGGAGAAACAGGTGAGGGCAATAGGCGACAAACTCTTGTGCAGCGGACACTCAAAGCCTTTCTCTGAAGACGGCTCAGGCGTATTCTATGACCCGAGAAGACCTAATGTTAATCTGTTGCGTCTTATTAATAGTTCTGAGATACCCGGTCACACAATACTGATGCGGCGAGAGGTGCTTGATATGCTTCCGTATAATGATTACGGATGCTATGATATGAGGTTGTCAACGTTTGCCGCTGCACATGACAGTATAGTGTATCTGGATGATATATTGGTACACCAAAGACGCTATGCGGCTGCTGCCACATACACCACAGTGAAATACAGTACGCCGTCGGTAAGTAACGGGTGGCGTATGTTGTGGTATTGTATAAAGAATTACCGTAAGATAAAAGAGAAGGCCGTGTGTCAGTATGTGGCGTGGGAGAAGTTTTTGGCTAATGCCGGGGCTGACACATATCTCTGTCGGGAAGGCATACGGATGTTGCAGTTGCAACAGTCGTTCAAGGTCGTGGATTTCTTTCGTTTGCAGCTGTTCTGCCTGCGTCATAAGAATGAGATATGCCATACCCCGGGCAAATTCCCGGTAGATATAATAAGGGCGTTGCTCTTTCCTGTTACATTTGTTTATTACAGGCGATATCTTCTTGATTAGTTGAGGCTCCGCAGAAAGGGCTACAACTTGTCTTTCTTCAGCAGGAAACGTACGCAGTCATCAAATATCTTGGCTCCTGACAGTTTCATTATACCTATATATAAGGTGGCAGTAACTGCTATGCGCGAGGCGATAGACATGACAGGTGATGATATGCCTCGCGTGGCAAACCATGCCACTGTGACGCATGCGATGGCTATAAGCATGAACGGACATACGTCAAGCAGTACATCCCTGAAACGGATGCTTACCATGCGGCGTGCTATAAACTGCCATACGCCGAGCCATAGTATCAGCATTGCGGAATAGGCCATGACCATCGCTTGTATGCCGTAAGGGCCAAATGCTAGGATGACTATTATCTGTAACGTTACCTGTGCCACGGTACACCACATATAGGTGTCTGAGCGTCCGTTGCTGATAAACAGATTCTGATAGAGACTGTGTAACGGCATGAAGGCTCCGGAAATGCACAGCAGGCGCAGTAGTATCACGGTGTCGTTCCATCGTTCTCCGAGAACCAGGGGAACGAAGTCTGCTATCAATGCCAGACCGAACATAGCGGGCATGGACATAAAGGCTGCGAAGCGAACCATCTTGCGGAATACGTTCACCTGTCTGTTCCCTTCATCGTTGACAGATGCCAGCACAGGTTGGGCAACCTGATTCAATGCTCCGGTAATAAGGGAGTGTCCCATTGTGCTCCATTTTGATGCCTGTGTGTAGTTACCTACATCTCCGGATGAGAACATCCTGCCGAATATAAGTGACAGGATATTATTGTTTACCTGAGTTATTATATTCGTCAGCAGAATCTTGCTGCTGAATCCAAACATCTGCTTTATGGGAGTCATGTCAACGGGAAGCGTTGGCAGCCAGCGTGCATAATATAAGGAACAGATATTACATACTGTGATATAGGTGAAGTTCTGCCATGCTAAACTCCAGTATGAGTAACCTTTCCATGCCATTGTTATGCCTACAGCACCGCTGATGCACAGAGCTATGAATATGCCCACGGCCTTCTCCTTGTTCAACATGTTGCGAAACATGTAGGCGGAGTGGGCTGTGCCGATGCCTGCCATGACGAATGAAGCGAATGTCAGTCGCGACAGTTCCACCAGTTCGGGCTGGTGATAGAAGTCTGCTATCAGAGGTGCACAGAAATACAGTATGATGTAAAGCGACACTGACACTGTGGTGCTGAACCAGAAAACGGCATTGTATTCCTTATGGGTTACCTTCTTAAGGTTGGTTAGGGCAGCCCTGAAACCGCTCTCCTGCAGAGTGCCTGCCAATGCAGAGAAGATGGCAAGCATACCTACCATACCGTATTCGCCTGGTGACAGGAGCCTGCCCAGGAAGATACCTATAACAAGGCCTAATACCTGAGTGAGCAGGCTGCATATAGTGCCCCATAGCAAGCCGGAGGCGGTTTTCTCTTTCAGTGTCTTTTCTCTCATCAATAGATATTGTGTTATCGGGTAAACATATAAGGTATCATGAGTGACAGATTGTGCCACAGCATATATATAGTAAGGAGTCCTACAGCCGAGAGCGTACCTATGTACAGTGGCAGTGCATGGCGACCTGTTGCTGCTTTAGCGTATTTAAGCGTCATGGCTACAGCTACGGGGATTACCACAGCCCAGTGGGCAGTCATTATGTAAACGTCGGAAACGGCAAAACGTAAAAACGCATGCAGGAACATGTCAAAGAGGAAGGGCAGCAGGCACATCCACAAGAAACGTTTCTTGCGTCCTATATATACTCCTATGGCAAACAGTGTCAGCAGAAGGGCTTCGGCTGCATAGTTGTACCATCCTTTATATTTTACTATAATGGGACGCTGTCCCCTCATGTTGGCGTCACATAGTAAGTGGTCTTCGTGTAAGAAGAATCCCTCGCCATATATATTCTCTATCAGCGTAGGCACGATAGGTATAGACATGTCAGTCCACTCAAAGAGCGGATTGTTTATCAACTGCTTGTCCCCGCGGGCAGAAATAATCTTCTCGCTTTTAGCTTTCTCCTTTACATAGTTGGCACTGTCTTTCTTCATCTCTCTCGCTTCTATGCGTTTCAGGAAACGTTCCTCCTCAATGTTGGCGGTTGTCTCCTGGTAGTAGTATATCCACGCAAGTAGCAGGGTAGGGATGATGTATGTAAGGCTATGTCTCAGTATTGGTGCCAGCATACCTCTCCTCCATCTGCCTGCGATGTCTATCATCCATATCTTTATAGCGTTGGTGGTAGAAATGCCAGTGCCGATGAAATATAGTAGCAGAGCCTTCCATGTGGCTATCGCCTTGCCTTGCTGCATGGCCCGTCCGCTCAGGTAAAGCATAAAGAACAGCGTGGTCATGGTCAGCAGCATGTGGTCTGGCACGAACATGGCAATAGTGACGTGTGCGAAAGAGTAGAAAAACACGTTCAGCAAAAGACTTTCCCATAGGCTAAGTCCTATAACCTTGCGGAAAATCTTATATAACAATGTCCATGACAGAGTACCGATAAGGGTCCATACTATGGCAACGATATATATGGCGCAGTTTATCCCATACTCGTCTTTCAACCAGTCATTGAGCCATGTCATGGGATATACGAAATAGAGCAGCGCCGGGTGTCGCAGGTGCACATAGATAGGTCTGAATTGCGATACGGCAATATATGTATATTGGTCAAAGCCGGAGAATGTAAATCCCTTGTGGAAGGCAGACCATGGCCCCACATGCTTGTTGGTCCATACCTCAGGAGCTGTATATACCATCAGCATGTTCAGACTGCTGAATATCAGCAGTCCCAGCAATACTATTAAGACTGTAGAATACTTCCTTCGCATTTTATAAGATAAACAGATATTCCACAAGTAAAGATATATTCCACACTGTTATGTAGAGTGCGACGGCTCCTGTTGCCCATGTCAGTCTCTTGCGCCAGCGTGGTGCCAGAGCTTTCAGCAGATATGCCATTGCTATAGGTAAGACAAAGAGGTAGTGTGCCGACATGATAGGCAGTTCGTTGATGCCGAAGCCCAGTCCCATGTGCAGCAGCATGTCCATGATAAAGAATGACATGGCAGTCCATAGGAACAGTTGCCGGCGTCCATACCATATTCCTGCAAGGAACAGAATGACGAGTAGTCCCTCCACAATGTAGTTACCCCAGTTGTGGTAACGTACAATAACAGGTCTGTTAACCAATACATCGCCCAGCACATAGTCTTCGTGCAGTATGATGCCTTCGCCGAACAAGCTCTCTACTGCTACGTCCCAACGTGAGGTTGTGATGTCTGTCCACTTTGAGAATTCTCCTTCAGCCATAGGCTTGCCGGAGTGCTTGTAGGTAGCGCTGGAGCGCCAGCGTCGTGCCTTCTTCACTATCAGTGCATGCCTGATGCTATCCCTTATTTCCTTTTGGCGTGCCTTTATCTTTACAGAGTCATTCTTATTCCACTTGGCCTCCTCGGCATTCCATTTATCGTTGAAGTTCCTCTCTATGCGTTTCTCAAAGGCCTTTGCAGTCTTCTCCTTCCTTGCCATCTCCTTAGGCCATACGAACTGCTTATAGCTCCATCGGGCGCTGCCCCATATCAGTGCAGAGGGCAGGATGACGGCAAACAACAGGTAGCGCCATTCAAAGAACCTTTTGCGTCTTGTTACCATGGCTGCAAGGAATATCTTCAGTCCGTTGTTTAGTGAAACCCCTGCCGTAAGTATGAACATGACGATAGTCTGCCACATGTTCATAGCGGAGCCACGCTTCAGTTTCATACCGCAGAGATAAAGAGTCAGTGTGAGGCAGAACATGGACATGATGAAGTGGTCGGGTGCCATGCTTGCCAGCATCACGTGGGCAAAAGAGTAGGTGAGCAGTGTGAGCACCGCGCCCTCAGTGCGTTCCAATCCTATTACACGACGGTGTATGCGGTTTATGAACAAAGCAGCGTAGGTGGCACAGGTCACCAGCAGCAAGGCCACCAGCAGCAGGGCAAAGTTGTATCCCGTCAGCCATATCAGTGCCTCGTTGAGTTTGCTCAGAGGCCATAGGAAATAAGCCAGCAAGGGGTGGCGGTAGATGTTATAGCCTATGCCCCAATCTGTCACCACACTATATGTGATGGGATCGAAGCCTGACAGGTGCCATCCTTTGGAGAATGCAGCCCACTTGGTTGCGTCAGATGCTTTCAGTCCGTCCCAATACTTTACCACGTTGAGCACGTTGAGTATCGTGAAGAATACGAGGGCTGTCAGTGTCTCCCGTCTCTCGCCCGGGTATATGCGGAATATGTTGAGTATCTTCTTCATTTATATGTCTGTACCTTTGTAAATCTCTATATAACGTCTTGCTACGCTTTCCTCGCTGTATTCATGCAGCACTTTCTCTCTTGCTGCCGCACCGAGGCGGTCATGGTCGGCAAGTACATACCTGATGCCTTCGGCAAGGTCGGCTGCATCCTTGTAGCGTGCCACGTAGCCGTTCACCTTGTGGTCAATCATCTCGGGTATGCCGCCCACGTTGAAACCTACGCATGGTGTGCCGCACGCCATAGCCTCCATTATGGTATTAGGCAGGTTCTCTGACAGCGATGGCAGCACAAAGGCATCCATTGAGGCATACAGTTTCGCCATCTCCTCCTCGCTGCTCACATAAGGAATGTCACGTCCCAGCGCCACAACCTCCACGTCATCAAGCATCGCTGCCGCCTCTTTCAGGTACTGCACGCCCTTCATGGGGTTGTCAACCTTTTGTGCCACGAACAGCACTCTGCGTCTGCCGGTGTGTGTGACGGGCAGGAACAGCTCTGTGTCTATGGGGTTTGGAATGCTGGTTACAGGCAAGTCGTGCATTAGCTGTGACTGCTTCACTTCGCTCATGAGCCACTTGCTGCACGTCACGAATTGAATGCCTCCAAGGGCATATAGCCGTTGTTTGCGTTGTAGCATCCACTGTTCCAATAGCGTGTCCTTGCGTTGTATGGACAGGTGGTATGCCCCCATGGTGTTCCATGCATCGTGCATGGTCCACACCACGCGTTTCCCGCTCTTGACTATCTTCTCTATGGTGCTAAGCGACAGGAATCCTTGATTCACCCAGTGCAGGTGAATGACGTCGGCTTCCTTGTATTCTTTAGTCTTCGTTATGTCTTGTCCGCAGAGGGCAATGTCAGTAGCCCACAACTCCTTTCTGTTGAAACCGTTCCTGCAGAATATCACGGCGCGCTCCCATATACTGGTCCATGCCTGCTTGCGCAGTCGTTGAGGCCCCCATGATATGTTCTTGCGGCACAGCATGGTGGCGTCAACTCCGTTCTTGCGTAGTGCATGGAGCAGACGTGAGGCGGCTATCGCCGCGCCGCCGCTTCTCTCGTATGTGCTAAGTATCAGTACCTTCATCTTCTCTTTCTCCAAATAAGGTAGCCGGCCAGCGAACCTAACAATACTCCTATGCTGTTGCATACGGCATCAAACCAATCGCCCGACCTGCATGTGGTGAGGTATGCCTGTGTCAGCTCTATCAATATACCCATGATGATGGGACAAACAATACCGTATGTAACCAGACGCTTGCCATTACGGCTGTCAGTGTGGTTGCGATGGTATTCCCACCATATTACGATGGTAAATGTACCATACATCACAAAATGTGTCCACTTATCAATGAAGTTAATCTCATTGAGCGGCGTCTCAGGGACTGGTATCAGGCAGACAATCCATATAGTGACAGCCAACAGACAAGAGAAAGGATATTTCTTTATGTAATAAGACATTTTCTTACTTAATCGCTCGCAAAATTAAACATTTTTATTTACTTTTGCAAATTAAACAAAATAAAAGAAATGGCAAACACGAAATTTGCGTCCCGCATAGGACTTATACTTGCTACTGCTGGTTCTGCCGTGGGACTGGGTAATATATGGCGCTTCCCTACCACCACGGGTGAAAATGGCGGTGCCGCGTTCATACTGGTTTACATAGCTTGCACCCTGCTTCTGGGGCTGCCGGGTATGATGAGTGAGTTCGTGGTAGGACGTAACGCCGGTACTAATTCCATGCGCGCCTATATAAAGGCAGGCAACCGTAAGTCATGGGGCGCCATAGGTGTGTTGGGTATGATATGCTCCATCATAATACTGGGCTTCTACAGTGTGGTGGCAGGGTGGTGTATCTATTATCTGCTGCTGGCTGTGAGCGACAATGTGCTTGGAGACGCAGCTGCCATTAGCAGTAACTTCGACGACCTCGTCAATAACCCTTGGATGCCATCGCTTATGTCGATAGTGTTCATACTGCTTACGCATGCTATCATCATTCGTGGTGTCAGGGGAGGCATAGAGAAAGCGTCAAGACTTATGATGCCTATGCTCTTCATCCTGCTTGTGGTGATAATCTTTGCGTCTTGTTCATTGCCCGGTGCGTGGCGCGGCGTGGAGTTCCTTTTCTATCCTGATTTCTCAAAGATTACCGGCAAGGTGGTGTTTGAGGCCTTAGGACAGGCTTTCTTCTCCATCAGTCTCGGTACGGCGTGCCTGTGTACATACGCGGCATATTTTGATGACAAGGCAAACCTGTTGCGCTCTTCTGCCCAGATAGCTGCCATAGACTGTGGCGTGGCTGTCATGGCGGGCTTGATGATATTCCCTGCTGCATTCTCTGTGGGCGTGCAACCAGATGCAGGACCTAACCTCATATTCCTCACATTGCCAAATGTGTTCACGCAGGCGTTTCCGCATGGCGTGGCATACGGTGTGGCAATACTCTTCTTCTCTCTGCTCACACTGGCGGCGCTCACTTCTACTATCTCCATGCATGAGATAGGTACCTCACTGCTCTCCGAGGAACTGAAGATTAAGCGGTGGCATGCTGCAACCTGCATTACTGTCATCTGCTGCGTCGTAGGAATACTTAGTGCGTTGAGTATGGGACCTGTGCCTATGGGGGTTATGGGCAAGAGCCTGTTCAGTAATTTTGATGCACTTACGTCAAACATCCTGTTGCCGTCAGGAGCCTTCCTTACATCTATTGTCGTGGGCTGGGTGATGCCGCGTGAGGCGGTTGTAAGGCAGCTGGAGTCTTACGGACAGTATAAGTGGATGCCGTGGGCTGTAAGTGTCTTCTTCTTCCTTGTGAGGTTTGTGTGCCCTGTAGGCATAGCGCTGACATTCCTTAATCAGATAGGTGTGGTGGCGTTGTAAAAAAACTTATCAAAAGTTTGTGTGGTAACAGAAAAAGTTGTAACTTTACCGCCAAAATGTGTAATCAATAACAGAAATAATAACATGACAAAGAAAAAGACATTCGTGCGTCCTACGGTGACCGTATCGCCGTTTGCTGCAGCTGACATCCTCGCCGGCAGTGGCTTTGAGGCAGGACAACTTGACTTCGGAGGCAACGGCACAAGTGGGACCACCACCGGCGGAAGCTTTGACTGGAATACAGGACAGTTGGGAGGGTAGGAGACAGAACTCAGAGCCCCACCCCGGCCCTCCCCGGTAGGGAGGGGGACCTTGCAGGGCGCATCCTATAGCGTCCTCTGTAATTAGTTTCTAAATTAGATTAAATTAGAACAATTCGTTTCTAAAAAACTAAAAAACAACAACGGCAATGAGAAAAAGACAACTTACATACGGAACAATGGCAGCCCTTGCGCTCGCCTTCGGCTTTACATCATGCCAGAACGAGCTGGCAGAGCTCACCCCGTCAGGCGGCGAGCGCATCACCCTCAGCGTAACACAAGACGATGCAGCCGGCACACGCACATACCTCAATGACG
>JAEEGF010167523.1_pt1 | contig 11042 bp, 8 predicted proteins | sample 9134171 | NCBI WGS metagenome assembly JAEEGF01 (sample SAMN16246542, study PRJNA631951) | gut metagenome | biome: gut microbiome; feature: rumen; material: AP-attached | host: Bos | place: Iran: Karaj | collected 2018-10
GCGGTAGACCGCGTGCCGTCGTGAAGTTTATTGTACTTCTCACAAAAGAACTGCAATACCAACATATCTATTTACCTGATAAATATAACAGCCAAAACAATTAGTGATATTATGGAGAGAATTGCAATTATACTAACAACAATTTTAGCGTGTATCTTTGATTTCTCAATCTTTTTGATTTTTCTGCTACATTTTTCTATGTACAGTGATGCGTCTTTATAATCATCCCCAATTGCGCTTAAGACACTAACGGTTTCCCTCAGAACTTTAATATCATTTGAATTTGTATTATCCACAGCTTGTAAGTATCTCTTCTCTATTCTGAGATCGGCTTCAGTTTCGGCTTTTTGTGCACGTTCTATTTGCTTGGCATCAAATCTCTTATTAATCTCAGAAATACTGGATTTAAATCTGTCACTTCCAAATCGCATTATTGATTTATAATACTTGCTATTCCTGAGATCAATTCCCTTCTTTACTAATTCATTTGGCGATGAAACCTTAGACTCTATAAGTGCCATTAGTAAGTAAACTTGTGCATTTTCAGGATCAGCATCAAGTATTTGATCGCAATACACTTCAGCTTTCTCCCATTCTTGATCTTCAAGCAACATGACCGTTCGCTTGATTAGCGATGAGATTGAAGCGTTAGTATTAATACTGATTGATGGTGTGGAAACGCTTGCTGTCGACTTATGTGCTTGCTGAAAAGTATCTTTTGAGACACGTCTCAAATCAGTCGAGCCACAATGGGGACATTTATCAAAACTTCGTAACTCTTTTTCATTCATTTTGTTGGCTATGTAACCAACTTGATTACCAGAAAGAGCACTTGAAACCTGACCAACAGCAGACAAGGGATTTATGGCAGCGTTTCCCTTATTCTTCTGTATGTCTTCGTCTGTATAAACAAAACCTTTTCCGCAGGAATTACAGAGAATGTAATGTTCCATACTATCACCTCCGAATATAACATGTCGAATTGAAACTATATATTTTCTTTGATTTCAATCTTATCACAAGGACCATCGCATAGTGACCAATCTATGCTTGAATCCAGATTGCTCGGCAACGTACCTTTTGTATCTTTAAGTGGATAATTAGGTCCGTGATAGACTCTTTCAAATGATTTACCTAAGTCCAACCTTTTCAGATCAATACGTGCAACGGTACAGTTTTCTGGAAGTGCTTTTCTGTCAACTGAACACACAAGGCGACACTCATTCTCATATTGCCATGGATAAGCTTTTTTGCATATTTTCAATCCCTCGAAAACTTTTTGATCCAAGCATTCGTGCTTTTCTTCTGATCTTTTTATAAAATATCCATCCTTCTGCCTTTTATAGTATACCACATCAATGCAATATAAATCAAAAACATCTTTATTAAGCGATTTTAACAAAACAAACTCTCTGTTGTCGTTCGTAAAACCAAATTCAATTGTTGACGTTGAAAGAATACTCTCTATTCCTTTTTTTGTAAAATCAATCATGCCACTTTTCTTATCAATACCACCATATAGCATCCACATAGCAACACTTTCATCAGTTGAAAAAGAAAAACAGGTACCAAAATTAATAATGCCATTTTCTGGGGAATTGAATTCGTTTCTATCGGATATATCATTCCATTTTGCCCCTGTTGATAAATAGAGTTTTTTGCTATCACGTATCGATACAATACGTTCAAGTGACGAATAGCATTTATAACTGTTATGGTTTCGGGCTTTCTTCTTTAGGTAATTCAACAAACTATCTGTATTATACGCGGATGAAGATAAACATTCCTCTATCTTATTGACTTCACGCATCATTTAAACCTTCCTCCTCTTTAGATAATAGCACTGAACATTTGAAAACTGCAAAATATGTTGACACAAAAACTTGGAAGAAGCTTTTTCAGTTCTCGATGAATCAGAATTGAATATGACATCTATTTTTTATTATACCACCTTCTTCCCCTTCTTTCAATAGGTTTCGACAGATTTTTCACAACGCGAACCCATCCGTAATCCCGACCAGCCGGATGTTGTCCCGCTTGACATAGTACATCTCCGTGATCTCCGAGGTGCTGTGTCCGAGCAGGTCGGCCACTTGTTTCGGCGAAAGGCATTTCAGCGTTCCTGTCCGGCTCCGCTGCGGCGGTTTACCTCCTGCATGCAAACGAAAAAGCGCGGGACCTCAGAAAATGAAAATCCCCGGAAGCCTTTCGGACATTGGCTTTCGGGGCTTTTTCCTTACATCGCAGGACCGCTCACCTGCTGACGAGCGGGAAGCAGAAGAGAGGAGCATCGGCACTCTGGTTTACTGCAGATTTCGTGCAGCCGGGGCTTTTTCCGCCTTCTCACGCCCGCACAGCTTTCTCCCGAGCGTGAACCCGCTCAGCACGAGGGCCATATACGCCGCGAGGATCGGCATGCAGGGGAGGAGGTAGAGGAACGGGACCGGGATGAGGCGATGAAAGATCTCAAGCAGGACATTCCCCTCCGTCTCCACCGCGAAGAAATAGTTCGCCCGCGGGTAAAGCCCCGTCATCCGGAGCAGCATGTCGAAGAGGAAGATCGTGAAGGAGATCCCCGCCATGACGCAGAGGGTCTTCGGCAGATCTCCCCATTCAGGCCGGAATAGCCCGAAGGTCACGATGGCCAGTGCTTCGATGAACACCATGAAATGCGTCCCGTAATACCCCAGCATCCGCGGCAGCCAGAGCGGCCAGCCGTCGAATCCCGGTCCCGGCATCACGAGCGCCATCAGCGCGCAGAGCGGCCCGACGAAGAAGCAGAAGCTCATGAGCGACCTGCGCCTTGTCAGGACGGCCAGCGGGATCAGGAGCATGTTTACATTGCACAGATGCAGGGGAAGCTCCCCCCACCAGTTGAAGCCGTCCATGTCCGCGATGATGCGGTCGTATTCCGCGTCGAGGGACAGTGTGTATTTGTATACGAAAAACCCCGCGAGCGTCACGAGACAGACGGCGATGAGCACGGTCTTTTTCGCGCGGACGCTTTTTCCGCGCAGGATCAGGCTCGCAACCGCAAGCAGGAGCAGAAACGCAGCGAATACCGCGCAGAACAGCGCGTTGAATGGCCGAAACATCCAGTCCATGATGTCATTCCTCCGAGAGATGTTTTTTCAGGCGGCGGAAGAAACGTTCCGGGCGCGCGCACTTGGCGGAAAAGATACACAGCTCCGCGAGTACGACGGCGGATGGAATATCCGCGAGCACGTGCTGCTTGACGAAGAGCACGCTGAGCGAGACAAGGATCCAGAAAACGAAGAACAAGGCCTTCACCGGGAAGGGGATCTTCCGGCTGCCCGTCATCCCGTGCCAGCAGAACCAGCTCGCCAGCACGTGGATCGATGGAAAGAGGTTCGTCGGCGAATCTGCGCGGTAGAGAAAGCGCATCCATTCCGCAAAGATCCCCTCCCCGACGATCTCCGGCCTCTCCATCGTGCAGGGATACAGTACGAAGACAATGCCGCAGATCAAGAGCGCGAGCCCGTAGGCGAACAGGACCCGGATCCCACGCGCCCGCTCCGCCGCAAGGATGATCAACAGCCCCGCCGCCCATACCGCGTAAGCCGAGAAATAAACGGTGATCCACGCCGGGACGAACGGGATCCGCCCGTCGAGCGGGACGGACAGATCGTGAAGAGCGCGCCCCGGCAGGAGGAGACGGGTCCCGAAAAACACAAGGACCTGCAGCCCCGCCGCCAGGGCGAGACAGAGAACGGCGCGTGCCGAAAAACGCTTTTTCATACGCGGACGAAACCTTTCGCAGTCGTAATCCCATGAAGCGGATTTTCCGCTCCGTATCAGTATAGCACAAATTCTTCACAGATGCAACTATTTTTCCGGGACAACCAGAGAAAGCGGTGATCCATCTACATTCCATATATCTCTTTATTTGACCGCCTGTTTTCACGGCACTGCCCCGTCCTCCCCCGTCCGGAAGGCCAAAACCGGGGCCGTGAACCGCTCCGGTTTTCTCTTGATCTACTGTGCCCGGCGGCAGGCTGCCGCGGAAGACCTTCGGCGCAGCTTCCCGGAAAATCCGAAACCGTGTTGACACGGGCCATCGGATCCGATATAATAGGACCGTACAGGCAAAACGACGCGGTTTCGGTTTTTTCATTTTCACGGAACCGGACAGGCTGAACGGAGGCAGTATGGCGACAATCATCACGGAAAAACAGCACACAAGCGGGATCGCGCTCGGCGGGATCGGGACGGGTTCGGTCGAGCTCTTCCCGGACGGCGAATTTCATATGTGGCAGATCGCCAACGCGCAGCGCTGGGCATCCCGCTGCTGGGAAGGACCGGCTGACGACGGAGAAGGCTCCGCGGGCGCGCTCTCGTTCTGGGTACGCGCGGAGCGGGAAGGCGCGGCTCCCGTCGTGCGCAAGCTCGGCATGAAGACGGCGTGGGAGGATTTCACCTACCGCATGTTCCCGTGGAACAAGCCGGTGGAGCGCATCGTATTCGACGGGCGTTTTCCCGTATGCGACCTCGCCTATCAGGACTCCGCCCTGCCCGTCGACGTGCGGCTCCGCGCCGTCGCTCCCTTCGTTCCGCACCGGACGGAGGACAGCGCGGCGCCCGGGTTCTACCTCGACTTCACCCTCTTCAATCCGTATAAAGCTCCCGTGACGGTCAGTCTGCTGTCATCGCTGGAGCCGAGCTTCTGCAACCGCGACGGGTGTGAAAACGAACGCACTGCCGACGGGGAGCGCACGGAGATCTTCATGAATTCCCTTCCCTGCGACCCGTGGAGCGAAAAAAGCCGGGAGGCGGACCGGGGTTCGCTCTGCCTGTCGGCGGAGGGCGGCAGGATTTCATATATCACGGCCGAGAACTTCCGTTTTCTGCGCGAATACATCGCGGACACCGCATTCGGCGTGTCGCAGGAGTCGTTTCTGTTCGGATTCCGCGAGACGGGCGACCTGCCGGATACGACGGCCGGGAAGCGCCCCGAGCCGATCCCGAAGCGTCTCGGCGAGCTGACGGACGCAGCGATCGACAGGCGGATCGAGGCCCTCTCCGGCTATCCCTTCGCGCAGTCCCTGCTTCGCCGGGTGCGCGCGATCCGGCCGGACTTCCCGGCGACGCGGGAGGAAAGGGAAAGCTTTCTCGAGGCGTGCCGCTCCTCCTTCGAGAGGATGGGAGACCGCTTCGGCTCCTGCGCGCTGTGCAGCAAGATGACGCTTGCGCCGAGAGAGCGGAAAAAGGTCCGTTTCATCCTCTCGTGGTTCTTCCCGAACCACTACGGCGCGTTCGGCAACCGTCTCGGCCATTATTATGAAAACTTCTTCTCCGACGCCCGCGCGGTCAACCGCTTCCTTGCCGAGGGACGCGGCCGCATCGGGGGCGGTGCCGAACGATTCGCCGATCTTCTCACCCGCACGAGCCTGCCTGAATTCTACGCGGATTCCTGGAGCGGGCATCTTTCCACGATCGTCAAGGATTCATGGTATCTGAAGGACGGCAAGTTCGGTCTGTGGGAAGGGCTCGGCTTCTGCGGCTTCCACACGACGGACATCACCTATCACGCCTCGTTCGGCCTGCTCGCACTGTTCCCCGATCTGCAGAAAAACCAGATGGAGATGGGCGCGACGCATCAGCGGGAAGACGGGCGCGTGCACCACTTCTTCACGCCCGATCTCGATCACGTGGACAACGGTTTTGACCGCGTGGACATGAACCACCAGTTCGTGCTGATGGTCTCAAGGGATTATCTCTTCACCGGGGACCGCGGATATCTGGAACGGCTCTGGGTTCCCGTGCAGAAGGCAATGGACGCCATGCGGATCCTCGACTCGGACGGGGACGGGCTGCCCGATCAGGGGACGAAGCGCAACACCTACGACGCGTGGAACTTCGCAGGGACGCCGGTTTATATCTCCGTCCTCTGGCTCTCCGCATTGAAAGCCGCCGCCCGCATCGCCGCGGTCATGGGCGACGAAGAGAGGCGGCGGGAGTGGGAGGAATTGCGTATCAAAGGGCTTGACTCGCTCGAAAAGCGGCTCTGGAACGGGCGGTACTACCTTCTCTGGCGGAAGGACGGCGAAAACGGCACGGAATACGATGCCTCCCTCATGACGGCGCAGCTCGACGGCGAATGGTTCCTGCGCGTCTCGGGGATCGGCGGGAATCTGCCGAACGAGCGGGTACGCGGCGTGCTCCGCGAAGTCATGGCAAAGAACTATTCGAAGGACGGCGGGCTTGTCAATGCCGCTCCAATCGAACCCGTCAGCCTCCTGACCTACCGCAACTGTCAGGCCGAAGCGAACTGGACCGGGATCGGCTATACCGTCGCCGCGCTCGCGCTGAGCGTGGGAGACCGGGAGGATGCGGACGCGCTCGTCGGCACGATCCATGAAAATCAGCGGCGGTTCGGCGCGCTGTGGGATCACTGGGAATGCGGGTTCCGCTATACCCGCCCGATGTCGTCGTGGACGACGATGAACGCCGCGGCCGGTCTTTCCGTTGACGCGGAAAAGAAGATCCTCCGCCTCGATCCTCCGGAGGTCCCGCTCACAGTCCCGGTCATCACCTGCTTCTGCTCTGCAGTTGCGGTGTTCGAGGAAAAATCCTGCGTCCTCACCGTGCACGAAGGCTCGCTCGACGGCTGGACCGTCGAATGCCCTGCGGGAACGGAAGTCGTGATCCGGGATCATGATTAACGGATCCGTTCCGGCACCGCCGGATGAAATACTATTCTCAACCAAAAAGGGGAAACGCGGCTTCTTGAAAGAAGCCCGGCAAGATCTTTCATCCGACTGGTGCGGCTTACCGCCCGACATGCAGCACGGGGCAACGTGCGGCGGTCGGTTTTGACCGTTCTTGCCGCTCCTTCCCGGAACCTCATTCGTCTTTTTTGAAAGAGATCAGTGAAAAAAACCCCCGAAAGCCTTTCGGTACGGGCTTTCGGGGGATTTTTCCCGTTCTTTTTTCTTGCGTCGGATCAGCCGGCTTTCGTTGTCCCGCACCGGAGAATTAGCGCGGGAATAACATCAATCCCCTTTCCCTTTGATCCTGCCTTCGGCGTATCCGATGAACTCGTCCCCGCCGCGGCGTCCGTTGTACCAGAGACGGTATGTCCCGTCCGCGGCCTTCACGACCGTGGGCTTGTAGCACGAATCCGCGTCCCATTCTCCCGGCGTCGGGACAACGAGCGGGTTTTCCGGCACGCGCTCCCAGCCGGTGATCCCGTCCTTCGAGCGCGCGGCGCAAATGCAGGCGGTATGGATGTCGCGGTAGCCGATGTAAAACATCAGATACCCGTCCTCTTCCCGGAGGATATCGACCGCGCCGATCCGCTCCTGCTCGTATTCCTTTTCGGGATTGCGGGCAAAGACGGGATTGCCGGGGTATTTCGTCCAGTTCACGCCGTCGTCGGATTCCGCGTAACAGATCACGTTCGGCTCATAAGTCTCCCCGGCGGCGTACCACATGCGGAACCTGCCCCCGTCGAACATCACGAAGGGATTCATGACGGACTCCTTCTCGAAATCCGCCTCGGGAACAAGGACGGGGTCCTTCCGGAACCGCTCGAATCGGATGCCGTCGTCCGAGCGCGCGACCCCGATCTTCGAGACACCGCGGGAGCCCTCCCACACCTGTCCGGTGTACCACATGAGCCAGCCCTTCCCTGCCGGATAGGGCAGGACGCGGCTGCGGTTGACGACCTGCTCCCAGCCGGAGGTTTTGTCCGGGCCGAGGGTGATGACCGGCTCGCTCCAGTGAATGCCGTCGTCCGAGAAGGTAACGGCGAAGGATTCCCGCGGCCGCCATGAGACGTCCATCCGGAGTTTCCCATCCGGCTGCTCCCGCACGAAGGCGTCGAACATCGTGCCGGTCGATTTGTCCCCGAAAACGGGATTTTTCCCGTATTTTTTAAAACTGCCCGTATGTTCCATCCTGTTTTCTCCTCAGTTTTCCGCTTTTTCGATCGGCTGAGGGCATATTGTTCGTAATCCGGTCAATCCGGATTGTTTCTACAACGGCTTACTTTTTCACCGGAGTCGCGCGATACTTCTTCATGCAGTCCGGACAGATCTCCCGGTACCTCGTTCCGAGATTGTCTTCAATCATGCATTCGACGACATCCGCGTCTTCTTTGTCGCACAATTCGCATTTTCCCTTTTTCGTGATATAGTCAGACGTGCCGTCGCCGGTCACCGTATCGCTTTCGCTGTCGGCTGCGGTGTTTTCCGGTCCGGCGTCCGATTCCTCGCCCACTGTACCGTCGGAACCTTCCGGGTCCGGGACGGGACGGGGGATTTCGAGAATCCCTTTCTCCAATCCGGTGTCCGGTTCGATTTTGACAGCGGGAGTCTCGACCCCCATTCCGACGTACAGCTGACCGATCCCCTCAGCATCGGTCACATGGAAGAAACAGATGCCCTCATATTGCTCGGATATATTGACGACATTGTTTCTTTTTGTCACGAAAAAGCTCACCGGTGAATCCGGCGTCATCAGACCTACGTTCTCGCCGTTGAGGTACACATAACCGCCCTGATCTTTCCGGGAACAGGAAATGGACACTTCTTTGGGCGCGGGCAGATCTTCCTCCATGTTCAGTGTTTGAAGGAAGCGCTCCTTTTCCTGCGGTCTGTCTTTCGGATAAATATTCCTTACCGTATTGCCGGCCGCATCCTTCTTATTCCTGCTCTGCGCCAGGTGCACGAAAGAGACGATAACGGAAAGAAGGCCGAACACGATCAACCCGGTGAAAATCACCTGCTGATTGCTCAGGGTAAGCCAGACGCCGAGGATCAAGGCAGCCAGACCGATCAGAAACTCTCGCCAGAATTCTTCCATTGCATATCCTCCTTTTTCTCGCAAATCCTGCGAAAAAAATGGTTTGGCTTCATTATACAGTATCCATCGGGAAAATGCAAGCGTTTTCCGAGAAAATGCAGCTGCGGCAGTCTCCGACCCCCGGAGGTGTGCTTCGCTTCTGCCGGGGAGAGGGACCGCCGCATCGCTTGTTCAGATACAGGTGATAAAGGCGGAGATATCGTTTACGACGGATTTCACCGTATGCGCGTCCCTGCCGAGGATGTCGTCTTCCGGATACTCCGCTTCGATCCCGCGGGACCTGAGACGCTCGAGATAAACCGCTGCGTCTTCCACACGCTTGAAGGATTTTTCCGTCACGCAGGGGAACTTCATGGGGTGCGGGACGCATCCGTTCCGGATCGAGCGGACGATCTTCTCCCGGATCTCGGGCAGCAGTTCCCGGTTGTCCCGGAAAACCGCCCGGTTCCGGGACAGCTCCGTCTTGGTCGTCACGGTCGTGATCCCTTCGACGGCGCGTTCGGCCTGCGAACAGGCGATATCGCCTCCGGCGAAAAAGCAGCTCGGGATCCCGTGGGAGGCGGCGATCGCGGCGTCCATATCCACTTCGCCGATATACAGCCCGTTGACCTTATAGAACTGCACGGCCGCGCTGCTCATGGTATGCGCCAGAACGCCGCCGAGGGTCCCTTCCATGGCATGGTACCCGAAATAGCACACGCAGTCGAACCTGCCCGCCGCAAAACTGAGACGGGGGCCCGCAGGATTGACGATCCTTTCGATCCGCGGATCCAGGTCCCCCGGCTCGATGTTCCCGCCTCCGCCGTGGTTGTCCCAAAGGCTTACGCTCCGGACTCCGGCCTCAAAAAGCGCGTCTGCCGCGGCGTTGAGCTCGAGCGCGGCCTGGCTTCTGGCGATCTCCCACTGCTCCGTGCCGCGCCCCAATCCCTTATAGGGCTCTCCCACCACATTGTTCACGCCTTCCAGATCGCACAGCAGCAAAACTCTTTCGTTCATTTTCCCCCTCTTTCCGGACCGGTGCCGATCCGTTTCGGTTTTGTTCATTATACCACAACCGGCCCCCGCGCGCAAGGAAAAAACCGGAGTTCTTTTTCTTCCGCATAAACCGCCGGATGCGCGAACCCCGGCCGAGGAAGGCTTCGGCTGCACGAGCCCCCGCCTTGACAGCGCCTTCCGGGCATGATATAATAAGAATAAGGATTCTGACAGAACAGGACATCCGAAAGGAGATCCCATGATGAGAAAAAGCGTTTCCATTCTGACAGCGCTTCTGCTGTTGCTCTCCGCGCTTCTCGCGGGCTGTTCCGAAAAGAACGCGGACGGCGCACCTGCCGCGGGAGGGACCCCCGCGAACGAAGCCGTCCCTGCCGCCGCAGCCGCGCCGGAAGAAGAGACCGAAATCCCGGACCGTTTTGCCGGGACGGATTTCGGCGGAAGGACCTTCCGGGTCTACACCTCCGTGGACGAGATGGACTCGACCAACGGCAACGCGTTCATCGCGGGTTCGGGAGAGCTGAACGGCGAATCCGTCAACGACGCGGTCTACGAGCGGAACGAACTGGTCTCCGAGCTTCTGAACATCCGGTACGATTTTATCGAGGCGAATTTCACCTATGAGAATTCCGAGAGCGGGATCAAAACTCAGCTTCTGGCCGGGGCGGACGAATGGGACGTGATCGTCAACGACATCAAATCCCTCGCCGCCATCGCGCGGGACGGGCTGATCCACAACCAGTACCGGAACGAGATCTTCGATCTGACGCAGAAGTACTGGTATGCCGACGCCATGCGGGACTGCGAATTCGTCGAAGGGGGACGCTATCTCCTGATCGGCGACTATTTCACCGACGCGCTGGCTTCCACCCACACGCTGTACGTGAACCGCGACCTTCTGAATAATTACACCGACGACAAATCGGCGGTCGACAGGACGGTGTTCGAGGGGAAGTGGACCTTCGACGCCATGATCTCTCTCATGGAGAGCTGTACGGAAGACCTGAACGGGGACGGAAAGCTCACGGAAGGCGATCAGTTCGGGTTCACCTGCATCGGCATGTGGGGGTCGATGATCCCCTTCCTAATCGGAACGGATATCCAGTTCGTGGAGAAGACTGCTGACGGCGTAGAGTTCTGCTTCGACAACGAGCGCTCCGTGACCATCCTCGAAAAGCTCAACAAGCTCTTCTATTCAAAAGGCGCGCTCACTACCCTTTCGG
>JAEEGF010374755.1_pt1 | contig 11041 bp, 6 predicted proteins | sample 9134171 | NCBI WGS metagenome assembly JAEEGF01 (sample SAMN16246542, study PRJNA631951) | gut metagenome | biome: gut microbiome; feature: rumen; material: AP-attached | host: Bos | place: Iran: Karaj | collected 2018-10
CCTTCACCGACACCACGGACAGAGACGTCCTTTCGGCGAATGCCCTGGGCATCATAAACGGCACGGGCAAGGGAAAGTTCACGCCGGACGGGACGCTGAAGAGAGCCCAGATTGCGGCCATCATAAACCGCGTGGCCGGAGTCATGGGCATAGAGACCGAAGGATATACGCATGAATTCACGGATATAACGGGGAACTACGCCTGGGCGTATCAGGAACTGGGCTGGCCGGTGACCACCGGTATCATAAAGGGCGTGGGCAACGGGAAGTTCAGTCCCGGAGGGGACCTGACCACCGAACAGGCGGTACTTCTCGTTTACAGGGCATACACGGAACTGACGTCAAACGTCATGAGGATCTATGTCAGCCCGGAAGGCTCAAGGAAACCCAAGGGCACCCGGAAGGCTCCGTACGGCGATATCCAGGCGGCCGTCGATCATCTGGAATCTGTATCGGGAGACGGTTATGACAGGGTGGAGCTGGTCATTCTGGACGGTAAATATACGATAAGCGAAGCCGTCATATTCTTCCCATTCTTCTCTGACGACTCAAAGAGCCAGAACTGCCCCGTCGTGATCCGCGGGACCGGAAACGCGACCATATCGGGTGGGATATCCCTTTCGGCCTCTGATTTCGTCCCGGCGGAAGGGGAGCTCACAAAGCTGTTCCCGGAAGATGTGAGATCAGACATCGTAATGGTGGATCTGAAGGATTTCGGCTATCCGGTCGGGACCATCAGCGAAGCAAAGACCATGTACAGGTACTTCCAGTACGGCCCGGTGCTCTCCTGCAACGGGACACCCCAGACGATCGCACGCTATCCCAATGACGGCTGGATAAACATCGAAGGCGGCCGTATCGTCGATGAAAACGGGAACACCGCAGCGTCCGTGTCCGGATCCACATCCGAGCCTCCGTCCTACAGATATGCTGTCGATTACGGAAAGGAGCACAGCAGCCGCGTGAGATCGTGGAGCGGGGCCGATACGGTCTTCGTCTCCGCGCGTCTGACCGACCTCACTCGCTGTGACGACGCAGACGTCCTGTTTTTCGACACTGACAACGACCTCGCGTATCTTCCCTACATAGGCAATGGGAAGAAGGAACCCGTACGGGGCGGGCTCATATACTTCTACAATATTCCAGAGGAACTGGACGCTCCCGGAGAATACTACGTCTCGGAAAACGGGATCCTTTACTACTATCCCGGGGAAGACTTTGAAGATGCTACCCTGACGATTCCCGTGGCTGACAATCTCTTCAGCATCCTCCAGGCCGAGAACGTAACGCTGACAGGTATCCGCTTCACACTTTCAAGAGATAACGGGATACTCGCGGGCAACGTCAAAGGGCTTACGATAGAAAACTGCGAGATATCCGAGATCTGGGGATACTGCGGCATCAAAGTCCACGGATATGACATAAGCATACGGGAAAACGAGATACACGACTGCGGCGGGCATGCGGTACAGGTCAACTCCGGCCACCTCGACAGCGGAACGGACGGCAACTGCGAAGTATACAACAACAGGATGTACCGGTTCGGTCAGTTCACATGGCCTCTCTCAAACGGCGTATTCGCTGACGGTACAGGCATCCGTATACACCACAACGAGATCTTTGATTCAAAATCCATGGCCATCCACTGGATGAGAGGGATGGATATCACAGTAGAATATAACGACATCCACGACGTGCTGACCGCGGCGGATAACCTGGGGGCAGTGAGCTGCACGGGGCGTATCCAGGCACGGAACGTCATAAGGTACAACTATATCCACGATATAGGGGCGACGGGAGCCTACTCGCAGCTCAGGGAAACCTATCCCGATTTCACGATCTACGGCTGCAGCGCCATAAGCGGTAACGACGGAGGAAGCTATTTCGAAGCCTACGGGAACGTGATCCAGAGCGTGAACGGAAGCGGTTTCCAGGGCGACGGACGCGGCTATACGTTCAAAAACAACCTCCTCATAGACTGCGCCAACTGGTATGTCTATATTACGAGCAAGCAGTATGCGGACTATTTCAAGGGCGGCAGCAGCAACAGCAGGCTCTCCTATCCCGACTACATCTTCAGCAAGCCCTGGAAGGAAGCGAATCCCGATCTCGCCCATCTCATAACAGACCTGTCCCAGACCACGTATGACGATCCGAGAGCCTGGGCCGCGCCTGCGGGCATCGTGATAGAGAACAACTGGATCCATTTCAACAAGTCCGGAAGATACTTCAACAACTGGGGCGTGGCTCCGTATTCCATCGAGGACACGGTGTTCCAGTTCTCGGGAGACGACATAGACGTTCAGATGTATGAGAGATCCAACGGCAACGTCTCGATATTCAACAGCAGGCGCGATAAAGTCGATGTCGAGGAGCTGATCTCAGATACCGCCAAAGGGTTCGCCGGCCTTACCGTTGAACAGTTCAGGTCGATCGGGATCGAGAAATAGGGGAAGACAGACGCAGTATAAAGCAGGCCGGGACAATGCCCGGCTTCTGCTTTACCGTTTATTGATTTTCTTTTAGCAGTGTGCTAAACTCTATGCAAATGACTGATACGGAGCGGCAGATGAAAAAATATCTAAAAAGAATAGGCGTCGGCCTCATACTTCTCATATGCGCGATACTGATCTGGAGATGCTGTCTCGTGGCGGACAAAAGCAGGTACGCGGATCTTTCTCCCACTGACGGGCTGAAAGCGGCATATTCGTCTGACGGCACTGATGTCTTCACCGTCAAGATCGCCGCCGAGATGTCAGACTCGGGAAGATTCTCGGCTTACGGATTCTACTACATACCCGACGCCGGCGAGGTCCAGCTGGCCCTCAGATGGAACGACAGCACGTACAAGAACATGGCTGCGGAGCCAGGCACCGACCTGACGTTCGTTTTGAAGAACGAGACCTCCGGCGAGCAGTTCGACGTGAGCTTCTCCGAATCCTACCACTCGACCTTCTACAATTACAGGCGCGCGGTCGTAAAGGGCATCAGCATATCCGACACGGATGAGATAAAGCTGTATCTCATGCACGGCGACGGCACGGAAGCCGACAGCATGTATATAAAGCACGCCGAGCAGAGCCTTGAAAAGTATACGATCCCGAACAACATCTTAAAAGAACTACAGTAATCCAAAAGGGCGGTTCACCCGCCCTTTTCTGCTGCTGTTATTCGAATGTCCATGAATCCAGTTCGCTGAGATCCCCGAATGAATATCCCCGGTCTATGAGGTACTCAAGGATCCATCTCAGCTGGTTCTGTGTCTCCCTGACCGTCTCATGCATGAGGATGATCACCGGCTCGTCTTCTCCGTATGCCGCGAGGCATGTGTCGAGTGTCTCCTCGAACGTCTCCTTTATGAACTCATAGTTGCCTTTCCCCTCCGGAGCCGTGAAGAGCACCGCGTCGTTCGTAAGAACGTTCCAGTCGAATATCCTGTAGCCCCGGTCCTCGATCACACTGATCATTTCCAGTCTGAGATACTCGTTCATATACGAGTTCACGGACCCTCCGGGGAACCTGAACAGAAGGTCATCTCCCGTGTCTATCCCGGCATTCTCCACAGCTTCTTCCCATCTGCTGATCTCCTGGCCCATGGCCCAGGAGGAGCTGTATATATCCTTATACACATGGCTGTACGAGTGGCATCCGAGATGGTGGCCCCTGTCCGCTATCGCCTTTGCTGAAGAGGGATAAAGATCCACTGACGATCCCAGCGTGAAGAACGCGGCCTTCACCCCGAACTCATCCAGCACATCCAGGACTTCCCCGGTCCCGTTCTTCGTCGGGCCGTCGTCAAAGGTGATATATACTAGCCTTCCGTCTTTCACTCTTTCGGCGGGTTTTTCAGCGCTCGCTATCAGTACCGCCTCGGATCCCGGCTCAATGTAAAGAGCGTCTCCCGAGCAGCCTGCGAACCGGATCGCTATGATGTCCCCCGCCGGCGCCGGGTTCTGCACGTACTCAACCGTAGCGCCGATACCGTGCTCCTCAAGGATCATGAGGAACGATTCTGCCTTAAGATCCTCAGGCCAGCCGATCTCCGTAAGCCCGGAAACATCGGTCACGGGCTCTTCGTCCGTGATCTCCAGCGCGTATTCACCCAGGGAAGCCAGGGTGTTTCTTTTTGTTTTGCTGTTGTATATGGTCTCTATCACTTCTGTATGATAGTCCGTAAAGATACCGGTATCCGGGCTGTCGGGCTCCAGCTTTTCCCCGCCCCGGGCTTCCGTCCTTTTCCCGTCTGCCTTGATCGTGGAGATGATCTCGGGGATCTCGCCTGCTATGAGCTTTACGTCGCCCGCAATTCTTTCCGCCGTTTCGGAAACGGAATTGCTGCTCAGCACGAGCATGGAAAGGGCTATCATGAGTATGGCAAGTATTATGACTCTCCGCAACTCCGCTCACCTCCTTCACGGGATATCAGGCGCTCAGCACCTGATGTATATTCTCTCGACCTCCGTGCACTTTGCCGTTCCGGGATCTATCGTAAACAGGGCCCCTCTTATGGAATAGCTGCCTTCCGCATGTTCGAATGCCACGGGGACCATCTCAGTGTATTTTTTGATCACGCATTCGGACTTCACTCCCAGGATCCCGTTCTCGGATCCGCACATCCCGAGATCGGCTATGAATCCGGTCCCTCCGGGAAGGATCTGCTCGTCCGCGGTCTGGACGTGGGTATGGGTGCCGAATACCGCGGACAGTCTCCCGTCGAACAGTCTCGCAAGGATCATCTTCTCGGATGTGGCCTCGGCGTGTACATCGCACACCGCAATGTCGTATTTTCCCTGCTGACGGTCCAGGATGCTCTCAATGACCCCGGCCGGCGGCGTGACAGGCTCGTCCATGAATATGCATCCCGCCACGTTAATGACAAGGACTCTCCGGCCGGCGGCCTCCGTTATCGTCCACCCCATTCCCGGAGCCTTGTCGGGATAGTTGGCCGGTCTTATGATACTGCTGTTGTCATCCAGCGTATTGAACACGCTGTTCTGCTTCCAGGTGTGGTTCCCTCCGGTAATTATATCCACCCCGCTCTCAAGCAGCCTTGCAGCGCTGTCGGGGGTCATCCCGTTCTTCTTATAGCTGTTTTCACCGTTCGCGATCACAAGATCCGCTGACAGGGAATCCCTCAGTTTTCTCAGCCTTCCGGACTTCTCGAGGATCCCTATCCCGCCGTCTCCGATCACGTCTCCAAGGGCAAGAATCTTCATATTATATATATACTATCCTCTCACGCAGATTATCAACGAAAAACCGTCCTCGCGGGACGGTATTGTTTTTGCAGCTCAGTAGTTCTTTCCGCGTCTTCTCTTGTTGTAGTCAGAGCGCGGGTTGACGATCTCTCTCCAGTCAAGGTCGCCGTGGTCAAGGGCGCAGATAAGGACCTCGGCGGTGGCGATGTTCGTCGCCATGGGAACATTGTGCATGTCGCACATGCGCAGCAGGTTGTAGTCGTTCTCGTCGAAAGCCCTGTTCGGGGTGGTGCTGCGGAAATACAGCAGCACGTCGATCTCGTTGTACGCGATCCTGGACGTTATCTGCTGGGCTCCGCCGTGGGAACCGGGCAGAAGCTTCTCTATCTCAAGCCCCGTGGCCTCCTGAACGTACTTGCCGGTAATGCTCGTTGCGCAAATGTTGTGCTTGGACAGGATCCCGCAATATGCGATGCAAAACTGTGTCATCAGTTCTTTCTTAGTATCGTCTGCTATAAGTGCTATATCCATACCGACAATCCTTTCTTCTGCTTTTCTTATCGTTAAACCCGTTCAAAGCGCTTTGAGACGTCTGCCGAAAAGTCCCTTTATACCGTCAAAGAGCTTCACGTCCGCTCCCGCGATCCTTCTTGAGATATTGCAGTAGGCGACCGAGACCTCACTGTCTTCCGGCGGTATCATCCCCCTGTCCTGGATCCCCTGAAGTTTCGGATCCAGCGGCACGACACCCACGCAGGCCAGCGAGCTCGAATCGATCATCTCTATGATCCCGGCACGGCCTTCGCGCCTTACAGCTTTCAGATCAAACGCGCACACCACGAGTCTCATGGCTTTCGCGCCTGCCGCCTCCAGCTGGACGCTGGCGTAATCCGCGGCCCGTATCGAGGTCTTTCCCTGTTCTGAAGCTATAAGCGTCATATCGAACATGTCCGCGACGATGCAGGCATGCTCCACTCCTCCGCCGGTGTCACAGATCAGGATATCGAAATCACCGTTGTCGATTATCTTCCTTATCCCGGTCCTGATGACATCCTTCGCGTCCGTCCCGTGCTCCTCCGACACATACTTCAGTCTGTCGGCCGTGCATGCGGGGATGAGGAAAAGGGATTTCAGTTCATCCGAAGGAGAAACGTACAGGGAGGAAACATCATCACTGTCGTATACATCCGCGAAATCAGACACGGATACGTCCTGTGCGTTGAGAAGCATGTCAAGGCTTCTGCTGGCGCTGTCGAGGTCCACCAGAAGTACTTTTTTCCCGCTCCTGGCAAAGGCGGCAGCCAGTCCGACCGCAGTGGTACTTTTCCCGACTCCGCCCTTTGACGAAGCCACAAGAAGCTTGCTGTATGCAGGCATAGCCACCTCCGCAGGATGTCTTTTTCGAGTGCTGATATTACGCTCATACCATTCAAAATTATATCACGCGCCGCCAGCCATTGTCAAGAGAACGGAAGGCATTATCTGCGCTCCGGTCGCAAACTATTTTTGTAGTTATCTGTGCCTCCCGCTTAACGGAAAGGGGGCCGCCTTTCAGCGGTCCCCCATGATACCGTATATCTGTTTCCTTTAGTCGGCAAGCATGTCGACCAGGTTCAGGAGAAGCATTGCGACGTTCGCGCGGCTTGAAGGCTGACGAGCCTTGAGGAGTCCGCCGTCAAGAACGTAGATATTGTTCTCACAGCCCCATTTGACTGCGTCAAGCGCCCAGTCGGAAACTTCGCCGATATCGCTTACCAGGAGATCGTAATCTGAAGGATCAGCTGCGATTCCGCACATCTTCACGTATCTCTGGATGATAAGCACTGCCTGCTCTCTCGTTACGAGCTTTTCAGGTCCGAACGTTCCGTCGCCGTAGCCGAGGATGATTCCCTCTTCCGCAGCCCACTCGACATATTCGGAATACCAGAGTCCCGTCTCAACGTCGGTGAAGCTCGTGGTCTTGTATCCGCTTACATCGACACCGGCAAGTCTGCCGAGAACTGTTACGAACATCGCTCTCGTCATGGTCGCTTCAGGAGCGAACCTGTCTGCCTCGACACCTATGAACAGTCCGTTCTCGTTGACGAACTTGACTGCCTCGTAGAAGACGTCGTTCTCGGATACATCCCTGAACGGATTCTTCCAGCCGGTCTCTTCGGGTTCTTCGGGCTTGTCGTTCTCGTTGTTCTGCTGCTGAGCTCTCTGTTCAGCCATCTTCCTCAGCAGGTCTGCGATGAAGCGCCACTTAGCGTATTCATCATCGTCCTTGATCTTCGGGATGACTTCCTCTTTGGTGTGGCTGGGATCGTTCTTACATGTGTACTTGATCTTTCCTTCCCAGTACTTGGTTGCTTCCTTGAGGACAGTGCCTTCGTCCCAGTCGTGTCCGAGTGCGGGAATGATCCAGCTGTCCTTCTTTATCTCTTTCGTTCCTGCCTCATCCTCGAAGTACTTGTGGCATCTGCTGCATTCCCAGTATTCCTCGTTGCCGGCCGTCTCACATTTAGCTGCTTTTGCTGCATGTTTTGTAAGTGAATGTCCGAGAGGATCAGCTGTGGTTTCCTTCGTCTGTTCTGTAAACGCGGGGTTCGTGAATGTTGCCTTTATGACAGTCGTTCCGCTTGCCGTGCAAGTCGCGTTGGAACTCTGCGTTACAGTGTTTACTGTTTCCTCTTCAACATGGGAAGCATCTGTCGCGCATACTCTCTTAGCCGTTGCCGTGCTGTTGTCATCTGCCCAGGTATACTCGATCTCGCCCCACTGATGTCCGTCGGCGGGAATCACCCAGCTGTTCTCGGCGATCTCTTCGTTGCCAAGATTGTCTGCGAAGAACTTGTTACACTGATCGCATGACCAGTAAGGGCTGTTGCCGGCCTCTGTACAGGTCTGAGCATTTGCGGTATGCTCTGTCATGTTGTGACCCTTGGCAAGTATCGTCACTTCCTTGGTCTTCGTCCCGAATGCGGTATTTGTGTATACAGCCGTGTATACTGTCTTTCCGGCTTCAGTACATGTCGCGTCCGTCGTCTCGGATGTCGTGTTTACTGTTTCCTCTTCAACATGGGACGTATCTCTTGTACACACTCTCTTAGCCGTTCCCGTGGTGTTGTCATCTGCCCAGGTATATTCGATCTCGCCCCATGAATGTCCGAGAGGTTCGCCCGTAACAGTCGTTGTCTGCTCCGCGAAAGCGGTATTCGTAAATGTTGCTGTATATGTCGTTGTCCCGGCAACAGTACATGTCGCGCTCGATGATCCGATCGTGGTATCGACTGTTTCTGTTTCCTCATGGGAAGCGTCGCGCGTGCAGACTCTCTTTGCTGTGACCTTGCTATAATCTGTAGCCCACTCGTATGTAGGCTCACCCCATGTATGTCCGAGAGGATCGCCGGTCACGGTCTCTGTCTGCTCCGTGAATCCATCCTTCGTAAATACTGCGGTGTAGGTGGTGGACTCGCCGGTCGTACAGGTTGCGGCTGTCGTTACGCTTGTCGTATTGACTTCTTCTGTGTCTTCGTGACTGTTGTCATTCTCACAGATTCTCTTCGCTGTTACCTTGCTCTTATCCGCAGCCCACTCGTATGAAGGCGTGCCCCACACGTGTCCGGTAGCCGGGATCGTCCTTGCGGTCACATCGGCAAGCTCTGATGTGGCAGCCTCATCAGCATAAGCGGTGTCGCAGTCAGCGCAGTACCAGTATGCTTCTGTCACGCCAGGGGTCTCACAGGTCGCTGCAGCTGCCTCGACCTTTGTAAGGTCATGCACATGGACGGTGCCTCCCGTAACAGAGGTAGCTGTTGCGGTAGCAGGCACGCCTGTCGTGAGCTTCATCGTTACCGGAACGCCGTCGACATCGTCGTCTGCCAGCATCTTGAACCTGAGCACGAACGCTCTTGCCGTAGAGGCACTATATGACGAAACTGTATACGGTTCGGCGTATACGAGCTTGACTTCCTTTGCGGTGGTATCTACTGAAGCAGCCTGGTCAACAGAGCTGTTCACATTAGTGTTGCTTGTTCCGGCGAATCCTGTGAGCTGGAGTTTTGCCTCGTCAAAAGCAAGGTCTGTCCAGAACAGGTATGACCACGGACCTTCAGACGGGATGAGAACATTGAAATTGAATGTATCATCTGTATATCCGAGAGCCGTTCCGACCGTCACTGTAGCCTCGGTACGTGAAACATAATGTGCTTTCACGTTCATACCGACATCATAGTCGCCTGCTGCCGCCGTATCCTTGATCTTGAATCTCAGGTCGCAGATCTTTCCGTCAAGGGGCTGCGGGTCATCAAGGATGGCGTAGAACTGAGTGACCGTTCCGCTCTCCAGATCACCGATACCGGTATTGGCAGCCGCCAGGACCCCGGAAGCAAGATTGAAGAATCCGAGGAATTCCAGGTTTGTATCGTCATAAGCGAGCGTGTCGAAGAACAGCTGCGAAACATATTCTACGCTCTTCACCGTCAGCGGGACATCCACTGTATTGCCGGGAAGCCCCTTCACTGTGCCGAACGTGAACTCGGCAACGCCTGTGGGCCTTACGGTGACTGTGCCGGGGATGACGGTCGTCGTCATGTCGCCGGCTCCGTTCTTCGCGACTGCGGTCATGCTGACCGGATAGTCGCCTTCCGCCGCGCCGTCCTTGATCCTGAACTTGACGTTGCAGATGACCCCGTCTGCAATCTCACCGGGGTAGGTGTTGTCGGCGGGATCCACGAACCCGAGGACTATGGCTCTCTTCGCCGGATCATCGTCGAACGAAGTAAGGAAAGCCTTTCCTACAAGCGCGGTATCCTTGTTGGTGAATCCGCTGAATTCGAGCACGTCTTCGTTGTACGAGTCTATAAGGAGACCTATAGACATCGTCAGAACGGTCGAACTTGCAGATACCGTGACTTCAACGTCTTCTCCTGCTCTGCCCGAAGCGTTCGATACACTGAACGTGATATCTGCTGCGGGTGTTGCATCTGCTCCGGTAGTGAACGTTACGAACTGCAACGCCATCAGGAGCGACAATAACAAACTGATTGCCTTTTTCATGGTATGGTTCCTTTCGAGAAAAATCTCTTTGTTATTTTCTTGCCGGATTAAATGTTTTGTGTATTTCAATCGCTGACATCCGCTCCTGCCGGAGCTTCTGCCCGCGAGATCTTACCTTAATGTAAAATCAGTCGAGCGGATACATGCTCGGGAATACCGTGTGCTGCAGCAGGAGCACGACGTCACTGATATTGACCGTTCCGTCGTGGTTGAAATCCATCGCTCCCGCATATGTGACCGGGTAAAGATCCGGGAACATGATGTTCTGGAGGAACAGGACCACGTCTTCGATATCTACCGATCCGTCACCGTCGATGTCGCCCGTGGTATAAGTCACCTGGCGTTCCTCGAACACAGCCTCAAGATCGAGCTCGGCCTCGCCGAGCACTATGGTCACCTGCGGATTGGTGGAATAGGTCTCGCCGTTCAGCTTCCATTCCTTGAAGGCATACCCCTCTTTCGGTGTTGCCTTTATGACCACCGTATTTCCGAGACTGCTCTCGCCGTACTCGTATTCCGTGCCGTGTCCCGTGATCTCAACGGTTCCGCTTTCGTCATCGTCAGTGGTTACTCCGATGCTGTATTTCACGACGTAATCGTTCTGATCCATCGGATAACGCGCATTGAAATCATCCGATGTAGTATCGTAGTAGTAATAATCCGTCAGCTTGAACTGCTGTCTCACATGTCTCTGCGTGAAATAGTTCGTGCCGTTGCCTCTGAGGAAGAAATCGTATCTGCCTTGCGAATTGTAAACTGTCGTGTCCCATGTCGAGGCGAGATTGTAATAAAGGTCCCCGAGC
>JAEEGF010463372.1_pt1 | contig 11041 bp, 7 predicted proteins | sample 9134171 | NCBI WGS metagenome assembly JAEEGF01 (sample SAMN16246542, study PRJNA631951) | gut metagenome | biome: gut microbiome; feature: rumen; material: AP-attached | host: Bos | place: Iran: Karaj | collected 2018-10
GTTCAGGTCAAGCGTCGCCACGGGCGTATTGTCAACTTTCAAAGCGCTCGCACACCCCGCCGCGAGCGCGAGGAATGAAACGAGGATTATTCGTGCAAATGGTTTCATGGGTTACTCCTTTTTGTTTTGAGTTTCGCTGGTGGAATTAACAGGATTGACAGAATTATGTTTTCTCCACAACGACAACAAAGCCTTGAACAATACCATGAACAATTGCATTACAATCACCAACACTGCGCAATAGACGAAGACGCCCACAAACATTAGGCCAAGACCCAGCAGAATATTGCCCATCTGTTCCTGACCACCAATCATGGCGCGCACAAAGGAGTTATACGGAGTAAGAATATAGTCAAAAACCTTTACGGTCACCTTCTCGGCAACCATCGAACTCACGCAGACGAGACAAACACAGAAACAGAATAACACAAAAATACATTTGATTAATTTCATCTCACGTCTCCTTTCACCTCGCCTTTCACAACGCTGGGAGTCTCGTGGCGTACGAGCTGATAGCAAGCGATGTGTTTATTGTAGAGAAACACGGAATCGGGATGCGATGGCGACACAACGGCCCGCCATCCTCTCCGATCCTCGATCTCATCGCTCTCCCACACGCACTTGAAGCTTTGGTCAAAGACATAGACCTGCGACCAGTTGTGGTATGTTCGCGGAGCCTTCACGACCACCAGACGCTCGTCCTCTCCGCTCCCAAACGACGCCGCACACGGCATGATCCACCCGTGGCCAGCGCTGTGGCGTCCAAATATGGCCGTTGCCTTGAACACCGAATCGGCAATCTGTATGCAGTCCTTCCCATTATGGCTGGCAACCGCCACGCAGATTGTATTCGTGCCGAAACGAATAGGCGACGATTCACTGGCTATCGTCGTTCCGTCACGCAGCTTGTATCGCCGCCGTTCCCGCTCCTCATACGGAACATTGTCGTTCCAAACGCGAGAGTCCCTGCTCGCGCCCTCTTCGACAAACCGCGCAATCTCGGCGGTTGTCGCGGCATCGCACGGCTCAAGTGCCCAGTGTTCGATGTCTATTCTGCTCACACACCCCGCCGCGAGCGCGAGGGATGAGACGAGGATTATTCGTGCAAAGGATTTCATGGGTTGTTCCTTTCTTGATGAATGTGGAAATGTGGAAATGTTGCCAATTCCAATGTTGCCCATTCCAATTGGGAATTGGAATTGGCATTGGCAACACTTCCACATTGGCAACATTTTCCACCTCTATTTTGCGATGAACCATTTCCATGCGGGAACGATGCGTATGCCGTCCTCTTCACCTTCTTCATCCCATGTGACGATTTCGCATTTCCGGATGCCGGTTTCGGTTCTGGCATTGCGCAACGCCGAGATTTCCCGCTCGCGCGTCTGCCCCTTTGGCATCTCATACGAGACTTGCACAAGGCGCATTTCCTTCGTAACTTTGTCCGTAACGAAGAAATCCACCTCTTCGCCTTTTTTCGTGACAAAGTATTCAATTTTGTTGAAGCCACGGCGAAGTTCCATGAATACTGCATTCTCCAGCAGAAAGCCCTTTTCGGCGTCGTTCTTTGCCTTGAGTGCACCGATCATACCCGTATCGACAAGGTAGTACTTGTCGGGGTTCGTCCTCCGTACGGCCAGCGAATCAGTCCGCAGCGGAACTGGATATGCGAAGTACGAATCAGAATAATACGACAGATAATTTGACAGCGCCTCGCGGTCGCTTGGCAGCGACAATTGGCGCAGGACGCCCGATATCGCCCGCACGGAAATCTTTCGCGCAAAATTGTGCAGCAGATACTGAAGGACGTATTTCAGGGCTTGAACGCTCGCGATTTCATGGCGTTCTATGATGTCGCGGTATATTACGGCTTCCGCATAGCTTTGAAGCATCATTATGCGCGTTGTCGCATCTGTTTTCTGCACGTCAGGGAATCCTCCGACCGCCATATAGTCCGCAAATGCCTTTTTGAGCTTTCCGCGCGTGCGAGGAGCATCGGGCAATGCGGGCGGCTCAGGAAACACGCCGTTGAATGACAGGAACTCCGTAAATGACAACGGGAATATCTCTACCTCGGCCGAACGTCCGCGCATTTCAGTAGCTATGTCCTGCGAAAGCATTCGCGAGGAAGAACCGGTCAGACAAAGCTGGATGCGATGCGAATCGATGAGTCGTCTTGCAAAACGCTCCCATCCAGATATGTTCTGCAGCTCGTCAAGGAAGTAATAGCACTTCTCGTCTGCTGCGGCAGGGAACATTTCGGAATGCAAATCCACTACCCAATGCAAATCCTCTGATGTCATTGCCGCAAGTCGTTCGTCATCAAAATTGATGTGGACAATCCGTTCCAAAGGCATCCCGGAGGCAAGCAGTTCCCGCATCCGAAGATACGTGAAATATGTCTTGCCGGCTCTGCGCATTCCTTTGATGACCGTCGCGTTGTTCCGGACTTCGGGAAAACGTCCCTGGCGGCCAATGGCGTCGGTTGGAACGCCATCCGTGCAGAACTGCGACATAACCTCGCGCAATGCTTCCTTCACGACAAACTCTCCTTTTGATTTTGTGTGCGCATTATACCATATATCACATCGCCGCGTCAATAGGATTGGCTGTATTTTCGGCCAATATAGTAAATATTTGGCCGTCACTTCTGCCAAAATCCGCACCTTGCAACCGCAGGGGCGAGGAATGAGACTTGGATACTGGATAATTGCACATTTGCACATTTCCCATCGCCGCGCAACACTCAGCCCCATGCACTGTAGACAGGGGAGCAGGGGGCGCACACTTGTTGTCGTGCGCGGTCATTTGATCACAACCCGCTCAAGCGGGGGAATCGTGAAGCGGATCCGGCCGCCGTCCGTCCGCAGGTTGCGCGGCGCGCCGAACAGCACTCGGCCGCCCGCGAACGGGAGCGACACCTCCGCCTCCTTGTCGCGCGCGTTCACCACCACGAGGCGCCGCTCCGTCCCACGCGTCCACGCCATCGCGTAAACGCCGTCGGTGTTCTCCGCCAGCAGTTCGCCCTTTCCGTCCAGCACGAATGGCACCAGCTCGCGCAGTTCGGCAGGAAAGGCCTTCACCGCCTCCAGCAGGTCCGGCGCCTTGCGGATGTCGAAGCTGCCGTCGTAATAGGTATAGTAGATGATGCCCTTTACGCCCGCCATCAGGGCGAGATAGCTCATTCCGCGGAACTCGCGCGCGTCGGGCCACCGCGGCCACGCCCCCTTCTTGTCGTACTTCTGTCCGCCGAACGCCTGCCCCACCGCCCACAGCGCGGTGTCCACCTTGTTGGCCGCCTCCTTCGCCTCCTTGAACCGACGGTACACCACGTCGACGCCCCGCTTCGGCACGGGATACGGATCGGGCGCGAGGACGTCCGTCCCCGCCGCGTAGTTGGCGTACTGGCTCGGCACGCAGATCACCGTGTACGCGAGGTGGTCGGGATCGAGCTGCTTGAACCGGTCGTACCGCGCGAACATCTGCGCGGGCGTGATGCCCTTGGGAGCGGGCTCGTCGCCGGGGTTCCATCCCAGCACCGCCGCCTTCCCGCGATACTTGCGAATCACCGATTCGGCCTTGTTCACGTTGAACTCGGTAATCACGCGAACTCCCAATTTCGCGCATGCGTCAAGGAACGCGCCGTACCCGTCACACTCATACTCGTCGCCGCGCATGCCCACATGGACCGTGTTGTATCCCCACTTCGCCACATCCTGCGCCATGGCAAGGCGCTCCGCCGCCGGAATCGCCCACGAGACGTCGTAGAATCCAAGCGGGAAGAACGGCTGGCCGTTCTCCAACAGCACGTGGTCGCCGCGCATCCGGTATTTCGGTTCGGGATGCGTGAAGAACTCCGCCTCGACGGCCTCACCCCAGTCGTAGAGCTCCCGCCTCCCCTTCTCCATCGAAGCAAGGAACCCGTCATGGTAGACGAGCCGCGCCTGCAACACGTGCCGGGCGAAAGGAAGGCCGGTCGCCGGAATCGTCCATGTGCCGTCCTGCGCCGCGCGTTCGTGCCATTCGCCGCCGTCGATCCGCCACGCTACGCCCGTCAGCTGACCGCGTCCCTCCGCCGGCGGACAGATCGTCACCTGCGGCAAGACGGCGTCGCCGGGATAGAGGTGCTTCCGCTTGAACTTGATCGAAAGCACATCCGGAAGGGTCTCCTCCCACGAGCAGGAGAAAATCGTCTCGCCGTCAAGCGCCACCTCCAGCCGCGACGCCACCACGCCGTTCCGCACGAGCGCGCACGCGGGCGCGAGCGTCACCTCGCCTGACGGCGGCACCGCGGCCTCTTCGACCGCCTTCGCCTCAGCCTTTCCCTTCGCGCGGCCGTTCCGCGCGGCGAGCGTCGCCGTCACCTTGCGCGCGCCTCCCGGCGCGAATTTCAGGCGAAGGCGGCTGACGCGCTCCGCCGGGCTGCCGCCCGGCAGATTCGGCTCGAATGACAGGACCTCGATTCCCTTCTCACGCAGACGCCTGTCGGCCGCGACGTTCTCCAGCAGCGCGGACGCGATCGGGCTGTTGCGCAGCGAGGCGGCGGAGGTGAGGACGACCAGACCCTTGCCGAAGCGGCGGTAGGCGAAGAGCGGGGCACCGTCCACGCAAGTGATCGGCGTATGCCAGTCGGGTCCGAGCTTCGTCAGGTGCGTCCACTGGCGGTAGTGCTTCTGGAACAGGTCTCCGAGCGGCTGCGGACACGCGAGCAGCGGATCCGGGCGCACGGCCACCGCGCGCGTGGCGTCCGAGGGCTTCGTATGTGCCGAGCAGAGGGCGCAGCCCGACTCGAACCCGGGGCCGAACGCCGCCACCCAGTTGCCGAGCACGCTTCCGTAGTTCGCATCCGTGACAATGAGCGTTCCGCCGTCCGCAAGCCACTTCCGCCACGCCTCCGCGAAAGGAGCCATCTTCACCGTCTGCGTGTAGTTCGCCACGGAGGCCGCAATCACGAGATTGTACCTGCCGAGTTTTCCCGACAGTTCCGGCAGGCGGATGTTCTCGTATTTGTCAAAGGCCCACCCCTGCCGCTTCAGGTGCTTGTCGTATTCGTTGGCAAAGGCGCTTTTGCTCCAGTCGCTGTACACGATCGCCACACGTTCCGGCAGCGCGGCATGCGCCATCCCGCCCGCCGCCAGGACAAGCGCCGCGCACGCGAAACCGATCAGCCGCCCACCGTTGGGGGGAACAGGGGGTCCCCACGTCCCCTTAGACGAATGCCATGCCATCAGCCCGATTCTATCCTTGGATGAAGTAGACATTTTCCGACTGCGGACAATTATACCATAAATCCGGCACTGGCCTTCGTATAACTTACCGCTTTTTCTTAAAGTCCAGAAGATGCTCGGCGTAGGGCTTCGCGCCGCCCTTCCTGAAGCCGGTCTCGCCGACCTTGTTGCCGTCGCCGTCGAGTATGAGCGCCGTGGGAAAGCGATTGATGCCGTACTTCTTGATGAGCTTCGGGTTCTCAGTCTTCGCGCGCTCGGTAAGGCGGCCCTTGTCTTTGGGTGAGTCGATGTAAACGAGCACGTAGTCCTTCTCTACGGCTGGAACGAACTCCGGCTGCGCAAATACCTTGCGGTCAAGTTTTACGCACCAGGCGCACCAGTCGCTGCCGGTGAAGCACACATAGACCAGTTTCCCCTCCTGCTTGGCCTTTGCAAGCGCCTCATCGAGGTTGTCCGTGAACCCAGCTGGCGTAGATGACGTAGAGGACTTCGGCTTCTCTTCTTTCGCGAGCGACGCTATGCCAAGCGTGAGATCGGGCTGGGGCGTTGGCACGGGCGGAAGAACAACAGCGCCCTTTCCGTCGCTGTCCGCCTTGTTTGCAAAGAGGACGTTTACCGGCGCGTCGCAGATGACGAACGCTTTGTTGCTCGGCGCACCCTTCTCCGGCAGCAGCATGCATTTGATCCTGACCGACTTGAGCAGCATCTCCTCTTCGTATGGCTTGTTGACGAGCGCACCTTCCATGCCCAAGCGCATCTTGGACTTACCCACGCCGGAGACAACTCCTGAAGCATAGATACCAAAGGGGGACAAACTGTCGAGAACGTCATCGTCGAAATTGGCGAGAAGGAACATCAGCGGCGTGACATTTGTCGGAAAGCTGTACTCAAGATAGAACAGCGCTTCGTTGCCGGGCGTCACGACGACGCGCGTCTGCGGGGGCAGGGGTGTCACCCCCTTGTCATCTTCTGCGTTGGCGGACACGACGGCAACGCCGGTCAGTTTCACCTTGAAGTCCTCGAACTTCGGCGTATCCGCGAACACAGTTGCCACGGCCACCGTCATGAAAACAACTAGTAGTTTCTTCATTATGCTTCCTCCTTGTGTTTATTGTGTTTACATAAAATTGTTTTACCGCTTCACTTTGAAATCCTCCACCTTCGGCGTCGGAGCCGCGCCGGAAACATCGGACTTCCAGTCGGCCTCAAGTTCCTCGGCGGTCTTGCCGGTCGCTTCCTTCCAGAACTTGCTGTCGTAGAACGTGTGGTTGCGCATCGCGGCATTGAGCTTCTTCATCGTCCCTGGATAGCGGCTCTCGACGAAGCCGAAGAAATGCGCGGTGACGCGGTAGGAGCCGTTGTAATGTAAATTCTCGATATTCTTGCGCACTATGCCGCAACCATCGGCCTCTGGCTCGAAAAGTATGCACCTGATGTAGTCCGCATAGCCCTCGGACACCCAACTCGGGCAGTAGTCCATTGACCCTCCCATCGTCCAATAGTTTTGAAAGACGTGGGTGAGTTCGTGAATGGTCGTGCCAAGCGCCGCGCCGTTCAGGTTCTCCCGGTACCAGTGGTCCCAAAGAGAGATTCTATTCCCCATAGAATACGCCACCCCGTAGTTGTTCAGCGGCTTGCCGACGAACTGGAAAAGGATTTCCTTGGGCGGCTCCCAGCCGTCGGACGCCATGATGTCGGTCAATTTCACGACCCATTCGCTCATTAAAGGCGCGAGCTTCTCCTCGGTCCACTTCCGCAGGTCAGGGGCGATTGACGTGTCGAACACGAGCTTCGTCAAAACCGGCGTCTCGAGAACGTAGGGCGCAAACGTCGCCGGTTTCTTCAGCTCCATCAGATGCTTCGCGTACTCGACGGCGCCTCCGCCGCTGTAGCCGGCCATGTAGCCGGTCCTGCGGACCATGTTTCCGTCGCCATCGAGGATGAGCGCGGCGGGATAGCGATCGATTCCGTATTCCTTCACGAGCTTCGGGTTCTTCTTCTTCGCGCGCTCGGTAAGGACGCTCTTGTCGCTGGGAGAGTCGATGAAAACGAGCACGTAGTCCTTCTCGACGGCGGGCACGAACTCCGGCTGCGCAAACACCTCGCGCTCCAGCTCCCGGCACCCTCCGCACCAGTCGCTGCCGGAGAAGCACACATAGACGAGCTTGCCCTCTTGCTTTGCCTTCGCAAGCGCCTCGTCGAGATTGTCCGTGAAACCCGCCGGCGTCGACGTGTCGAACACAAGTTTCCCCGAACCCGGCGCCTCGACAACGTGGGGCGTATCCGATGTCGCGCCGATGCAGACAAACGCCACCGCAAACGCCACGATAGTACGCACAGCTTATGCTCCTTTCACGGGCTTAAAATCGCCTTATTTACTTCAGCAGCGCGTTCCGTCATTTTTCCCGCGTACCAGGCGCGAAGCGGAGCGGCGGACGCGGTTCGCGCGCGGAGACTTCCGCTGCAAGGACGTTAAGTGCCGCGTCGAGCTGCGGATCGCGTCCTGCGGCGATGTCCGCCGGCGTCAGGTCAACTTCGACGTCCGGCACGGCGCCGTTGCCCTCCATGTCGCGCCCGTCGGGAAGGAAGAAGCCGCTGCGCGGGCGCCAGATCTCTCCGTAGTCTAAGAGGTTTGCGCGGACAATGCCGATGACGTCGCCTGCCGTCTGCCTGCCGACGACCTTGGCGCGTTTCAGCGTCTGCATGGCGTGCGTGAACTCCTCGCCGTTGGACACGGTTCGCTCGTTGGCGAGCACGACGACGGGGAGATCCGGAACGACTGGCCGCCCCCAGCGCTCGAACATATAGCTCTCTGCCGTCACGCCTCTGTAGAGTATTCGCTCGTGGCGGTTGCCGCAGAGCACGTCTATGAGTCGGTTGGCCGTCCGCCCGCCCGCATTGCAGCGCACGTCCACCACGAGCCCGTCCCTGCCGACGCATTCGGCGAACACCTGGTCGATGAAGGCGTCCGCGTCATCGTCGTACATGGCATCGAGCGAGACATAGCCGAAATTGCCCTTGGCCCGCACCGTCGCGCGCGCGGACTCGATCTCCACTGTGCGCAGGAGCCGCCGCGCCTGGTGGAAATTGATGGCGTCAATCTCGCGCTTTACGACTTTGCCTCCCCGCCTGACTTCTATCCGGCATTTGTGCGGCAGCGGACCGTTCATGACGGTCGCGTAGTCCATCCCTGATGAGACGGAAGCACCGTCAACAGACAGGATCACGTCGCCCGGCAGAAGCCCCTTTTCGCCTCGGTCGGCCGGAGAGCGCGGCAGAACGTCCCTTACCCGCCAGCCCTTGCCCTCGTGGGAACGGTCGAAGCGCACGCCGAGATGGCGGGTGAAGATGGTCCATCCGCGACTCCACGGCTTGTCCACCCAGCGCTTCTTCGCCGTATCGTTCGAGTTGAACTGCAGATGCGACGCGTCGATTTCGCCGTACATCATCCTGACGACGCGGGCGAAGACGCTCCAGCCGGGCGCGTTGCGCGCGGCAAGCCGATACTTCTCGCGCACGGCGGGCCAGTCCGTGCCGTGGATGTTCACGTCGCAGAAGCAATCGCGAATGTCCGCCCACGCCGAGAGGAAGGCGAGTTCCTGATAGTCCCGGACATCCGTCGTCTGATAGGCATAGACATCATACGCCTTGTCGCCGACCGCCGGGCGGCCGCCGATGACCGAGAGGAGTTTGTCTTTGCCTCCGTCCTTCAGCCAAGACACGATCTTCGCGTCCTTGTCGAGCAGTTTCTGGCTCTTCATCCGCCCGGGAATCTTGATGGTCCACATCTTCCCGCCGCTGTAGAACGAAAGCGTGCGTCCGTCGGGAGAAAAGAGCAGCCGGAAACCCTTGACGCCCGTCGCCCGGACGCGGTCCGGCAAGGTGGCCAAGTCGGGGCGGAAAGGTCTCCGTTTCAAGTTCCCCATCTCGGCATATTCGTCCGCCGGGTCGAGATAGGCGTAGAAAATGTACGCCACGGCCCCAGTCGCCGAGCGCTCGCCGGAAAACGCGATCAGGCGGCCGTCCGGCGACCAGGCGGGATCCCCGTCCCACCGAAAGTTGCGCGAAATGTTGCACGGCTTCTCGGCTTGACCACCGGAGCCTTGGCGGCGGCGGTTCCCAGTCGGAACGATCCATACGTCGGCGTTGCCATAGCGGTCTAGCAGCTTCGCCGCGACATAGCGTCCGTCCGGCGACCAGACATACCCTCCGCCACTCGAGGACTCCACCTCCGCGACGGCGCGGACGACGCCGTTCGTATCCGCGAACGACAAACGCCCCTGCATGTCCTGCCATGCGAGGAGCGAGCCGTCGGGCGAGACCGAAAGAGCACGGCGGCAGACGTCGTCCGTCGTCAGGCGTTCGCGGACGAGGGACGTGTTCGCCGACCAGAGCTTGTTCGTCTCGACGCGGCGCACGCGCCAGATGTCCGTGCCGTCGCCGCGGTCGGAGAGGTAGTAGAGCGTCGTGCCGTCCGGCGAAAGCGCGACGTCGCGCTCGTGGGTGCGGGAGGAGCCGTGGAGGCAGATTGCATCCCTGTTGCCGTCCTTGAGCTCCATCGCCCAGACGTCGCCGCCCGCCGTGAAGATCGCCTCGCGTCCGCCGTCTGCGAACACGCAGTTGCCGTCGCCGTAGTTGTTGTCGAACTTCGAGTAGCTGCGACGGACCGTGCGCGGCGCCGCTGCGTCGAGAAGAGCGGGCTCGAGCGCGATGCGCTGCGGCTCCGGCTTGTCGAGCGTCGGGTCGATGCGCCACAGGTCGAGCCCCTTGACAAACACCATCGTCTTCCCGTCGCGCGACAGCGATGGGTCGAAGATGTGGTCGTCCGTGAAATGCGTGATCTGCCGCTCCGCCCCCGTTTCAAGGGAACGGATGTAGAGGTTGCGGACGCCGTTCGCGTCGCACAGGTAGTAGAACGACTTGCCGTCCGGCGCCCACAGCGGCGAAGTGCAGTTGTCCCGCCTCTTCACGACGCTGGTGAACTCGCCGCTCTCCCGGTCGTACATCCAGATGTCGCCGGAGTAGGACGTCTTGGACCAGGCGTGGCGCTTGCGGAATTCATCCCGCCGGGTTCCCCCCAGCACCGAGACGAAAAGCACCTTCCGTCCGTCCGGCGAGGGAGACATCCCGTACGCCGGGGCGTCAAAGAGAAGCCGCTCGGCCTGTCCGCCGGCCATCGGGACGAGATACGGGCGAAACGACGTGCGCTTGTTCTTCGTGCCTTCCGCGCCGTCGTCGCGGTAGGCCTGCGTGAGCATCGCCGTCCCGTCGGGCATGTAGCTCCAAGGGAACGCGCTTTCCGTGTGGAAGGTGATCTGCCGCGCACCCGACACCGTCATCCGGCTCCAATCGACTTCGGCCTCGAAGATCTGGCCCGTCCCCCAGCGGTCGGAATGAAACGCCACGCGCCGTCCGTCCGGCGAAAGGACGGGACGCCGGTCGGCAGACTGCCCGTCGCCGATCGGCACCGCCGTTCCGCCGGCCGTCGGCGCGAGCCAGACGCGGTCGTCCCATTCGAACGCGAAGAAACTTCCGTCCGGCGAGACGGACGGGTTTGTGCCGAGGTAGATTTCAGACCAATTGCGGGCAGTTTCGGCGGTACACGAGAACATGAAGACAAAGATGCAGCCGACAAGCAGCATGCAACGCTTCACAGCCCCGACACCCCGCCGGTGACGACGTCGTAACGCTTTTATCATGCCGTTTTCTTCTATGCGCCGACGCGCCACGGGGCGTCTGTGCGTGGTTATACGCGGCGTCGTTTCCGATGCCGTTTCATGCCTCTTCAATGGCGTCATTTGCGATTTACATGT
>JAEEGF010655077.1_pt1 | contig 11041 bp, 7 predicted proteins | sample 9134171 | NCBI WGS metagenome assembly JAEEGF01 (sample SAMN16246542, study PRJNA631951) | gut metagenome | biome: gut microbiome; feature: rumen; material: AP-attached | host: Bos | place: Iran: Karaj | collected 2018-10
AGCCGCAGACGTGCGGATATGGCAGCCCGGGCTGATGATGGGCGTGGGCCTTACCATGTGCGCATTCATCGGAGCAGCGCTTCTGAACCGCTTTGTGCGCGCGCGCTTCTGCTTCTCCGCATGCGTGCTGCTTTCAGCGGCGCAGCCGCTCGCGCTCCTCGCGGCGCTTCCGTTCGGGCGCGCCGGCATTGTGGCTACGGCGCTCGAGATGCAGTGGCCGATAGTGCCGGCGCTGTTCGTTCTCGCGTGCGGCTGCTCGGTGTTCATCGCCCTCGCTGGCGCACTTTCGGTGAGACTGCGTCCCGCGCCAGTTGCGGCGCTTGTGGCGGGCGCAGTACTTCTGTCTTTCGTGTGGCCCGTGAGGGCACTGCTGCCGGAGATCGGCAGGTTCTGGTTGGTGGACCGTCTTGCGGGCGGCGGAACGATGCCATGGGGCGAGGCGGGAGCGGCCATTTCCGCAGCCGCGTGCCTGGTGGCGTTCTGGCTCGTGGCGGGTTCTATGCTGCTGCAGAGGAGGGAGCTTCCATGAGCGCGCCCGTGATTGAGATCAGCGGACTACGCAAGACTTTCCGCGACTTCTGGTTTCGTCCTGTTGCCGAAGCCGTGAACGGCATTGACCTAGTGGTGGAGAAAGGAGACGTTTTCGGCCTGCTCGGCCCGAACGGCTCCGGCAAGTCCACCACCATCAAGATGGTGCTGGGCCTTCTCGCCCCGACCGGCGGTTCGGTGAAGATATTCGGTCTTCCCCCGCGCAGCCGCGCCGCGCGCGCACGCCTCGGATATCTGCCTGAGCTTTCGTATCTCCACCCCTTCCTCACCGCCCGCGAGACGGTGATGTACTACGCAGGCCTCTCCGACCTCGACCGGCGCACGGCCAAGGCGCGCACCGCCGAGCTGATAGAGCAGGTGGGCCTCGCCGAGAACGCCAACCGCCCTGTGGGCGGCTTCTCCAAGGGGATGGCGCGCCGCGTGGCATTCGCAAGCGCGCTAGTGTCGCGTCCCGAGCTGCTGATCCTCGACGAGCCCACTTCCGGACTCGACCCCATCGGCACGCGCGAGGTCAAGGAGCTCATCCGCCGCCTTGCCGCGGACGGCCTCACCATCCTTGTGACGTCGCACCAGCTCTTCGACATGCAGGACGTCTGCTCGCGCGTGGCAATCCTCTCGCATGGCAAGGTGGTTGGCAGCGGGCGCGTGGAGGACATCGTGGCGGCAGCGGCCGACAAGCGCCACGCGCTTGAGGACTATTTCGTGGAGCGTCTGGGAATCCAATGAAGGCCTCCTTCATACTCGCCTGGCGCGCGCTCGTGCGCTCGCATGTGCTCACTCTTCTGCTCGTGGCCACGGCCCTCGCGCACGCCTTCCTTCCCGCGCTCGTGCGCAGCGACGGCACATCCGCCGGATGGCGCGAGATGTTCGTGCGCGCCGTTCCTGGCGCCGCCTACGTCTTCATCGCCGTCACCATCCTCGCCTGCGCCTGCGGCTTCTTCGCGCAGGAGCGCGAACGCTTCCGCCTTTCGCTCACCGTGGTGCGTCCCGCCTCGGCCTTCGGCGTAGCCCTGGGCAAGTGGCTCGCCCTCTGCGCCGTGGCCGCCGTGGCGCTGGTCTTCTCCGCCGCGATCACCGCGTTCCGCCTTTCGGACGCCCCGCGCTGCCTGCACCACCATTCGCCAGCTCTTCCCCCCGCGGCAGAATGCGCCCGTTCCGCGCTTGCCGCGTACCTGGCCGACCCAAAGACGCCGGAAGCTGTGCGCCGTGCGCCGCGCGCCGCAGTTCTTTCCCTGCTCACGAACAAGGAGCTGGACCGCTACGACGTGGTGCGAAGCGGCGAATCGTTCGCCTGGCCCTTTGACGCATCGCTCGCATCAGAGCCGGGCCTCGCCGTGCGCGCTCGCTTCGCAACGCAGTTCGAAGTGCGTTCGCCCTTCGCAGGCGAATTCGCATTCGGCGGACGCACGGCGCCCGTGGCGCACAGCACGCAGTCGTCGATAGACGTTCCCCTTGCCGCAGCCACCAACGCGCCCGCCGGGCAGGCGTCATCTGCCACGCTCGACCTCGTCTTCAAGAACACCGGCCGCGAAATCGTGATGCTGCGCCCCAGGCGCGACCTTGAGCTGCTCACGCCAGCCGACGCATTCTGCTGGAACCTTGCCCGCGCCACACTTCAGATGCTCTCCACAATGGCCATTCTCGCCGCATTCGGCATGTTTCTCTCGGCTGCGGTGTCGCGTCCCGTCGCACTCTTCACCGCAATCGTCGCCGTGATAGTGACCATGATGGCGCCAAGCGTGGTGGCGCAGTTCCCCGACGAGATGAACACGAAGTTCACGGAGCGATTCGGCCTTGCCATATCGCGCGCGATCTGCACGATCACGTCCACCGTCAGCGAGAGCCAGCCGATCTCCGACCTCGCCACCGACACATGCATCGAGTGGCTGGCGCTCGCGCGCAGCATCGCCGTGAACGTCGTCGCCATACCCGCCGCCCTTCTCGCGGCGTCGGCGTTCATAGTGCGCCGCAAGCCCCTCGCGGAGAATTCGTAGTTGTGAAAAGTCCTCCACATGACTGATTAGCCGATTCCTAAAAAACCGTCCCACGTCGGGTGGTTTTTTGCTATACTATTCGCGTTCCGTCAATGGCGGAACTTTGGCGTGGCGGGGAGAAATCCAATGCGCCGAGAAATTGATTTAGCATCAACGCTAACAAGTCGTTCCCTGTAAATACGACCAACTTTACTGAACAGAGCGACATGTGAGTGATGATGCGCCTAGCTGGGCGCATTGTTGCTTCATGTATTCTGTTCGGGCCTTTGGTCGGGCTCACAGGGAGTGCATGGAAAGACATGCGCTCTTTTTCATGCACGTGAGGTGGGCTCCGCGACGGCATAGGCGCGAAGCATGAATGGAAGCGGCATGGCCAACACAAATCTTTCGGCGGCGAAGAAGGCGAAGAAGGACGAGTTCTACACGCAGCTCGGCGACATCAACGCCGAACTACGGCACTACGCCCATCACTTCGAGGGCAAGGTCGTATTCTGTAACTGCGACGATCCGTACGAATCAAACTTCTTCAAATATTTTGCCGCGAACTTCAACGCCCTCAAGCTCAAGCGTCTAATAGCAACGTGCTACGCCGGTTCGCCAATAGCAGGTCAACAGCTGGAACTTGACTTCGGGGACTGCGCTACGTTGACGGCTTCGCCATCTGAAATATGGTCATACAGGACGAGCTCCCCTGCCGATCCGTTGTTTGGTAGGGACGAGCGTCCCGCTCACCCGAAAATCCCCCACAAGATCGTGATCAACGAAGTCACAGACGCGAACGGCGACGGGCGTATCGATCTTGCGGACGTTGAATGGCTCATCAGGAACGGCAGGAACGTGCTGACAAAACTAAAAGGCGACGGCGACTTCCGTTCAAAGGAGTGCGTCGAGCTCTTGAAGGAATCGGACATTGTCGTCACCAATCCGCCGTTCTCTCTCTTCCGCGAATATGTTGCTCAGCTTGTCCAATACAACAAGAAATTTCTCATCATCGGCAACTTGAATGCCATGCATTATAAAGAGATATTTTCCCTATTCAGAGACAACAGGATGTGGTTGGGAGCATCCATTCATAGTGGAGACAGAAAGTTTACAGTTCCAGACACCTATTCTCTTGATGCTGCGGGGTGTGGCATTGATGATAACGGGCAGCGGTTCATCCGAGTCAAGGGCGTTAGATGGTTCACCAATCTTGATTACAAGAAACGACATGATGAATTCATTTACATACGCAAGTACCAACCTGCTGACTATCCGAGATATGAGAATCTAGATGCGATTGATGTTTCAGAGAGCAAGGCGATTCCCGAGGATTGGGACGGATTAATGGGTGTGCCTGATACTTTTCTCGATATCTATAATCCTGATCAGTTTGAGATTGTAGGTCTTGGCGCAGGCGATCTTGCCAAGGAGATTGGCGTTACTAAGAATTTCAGAGGCCGTACTGATGTTGCACTGAAGATCAACGGGAAGGACAAATGCCCCTATTCCCGCATCATCATCCGAAGGAAGAAATGAGAACTGGTCCGAGCTGTGTTCTCGTTTCGCCTCATGCTTTTTCTCTGCCTCTGGGCGCAGCTCGTAATCCCGCCAAAAGAAAGGACTCGGCAAATGAAAATCGAACCGCACGTCATAATCGTCCGCGAGCTTGTGGCGGGCTACAGGAACGACGACGAGGAGGGTGTGGTCGCATACGGCGGCAGGCTAGACGTGCGTCCGAAGTACCAGCGCGAGTTCATCTACTCCGACGCCGAACAGAAGGCGGTGATAGACACGGTCACGAAAGGCTATCCGCTCAATGTCATGTACTGGGCGGTACGCGGTGACGGCACGTACGAGGTGATGGACGGGCAGCAGCGCACGCTTTCGATATGCGAGTACGTGGCGGGGAAGTTCGACTACTCCTTCCGCTACTTCGCCAACCTCTCCAAGGAGGAGCAGGACCGGATCCTGGACTACCCTCTGACAGTCTATTTCTGCGACGGCGGCGACGACGAGAAGCTCGGATGGTTCAAGACGATCAACATCGCCGGCAAGGCGCTAACCGGCCAGGAGCTGCTGAACGCCGTGTATGCCGGGCCGTGGACGGCAGACATGAAGCGCTTCTTCTCCAAGCCGTCCGGGCCCGCCAGCATGCTCGCCGGCCGCTACCTCAAGGGCGAGCCGATACGCCAGGACTACATGGAGACGGCGCTCGAATGGATATCCAACGGCGACGTAAAGTCCTACATGGCCATGCACCAGCACGACACCACGGCGATGGCCGAGTGGCTACACTTCAAGGGCGTGATAGACTGGGTGCAGACGCTATTCCCCAAGTACCGCAGAGAGATGAAGGGACTCGACTGGGGCGGAATGTTCCGGCTCTACGCCAAGGGCAAATACGATCCCGCCGCGATGGAGAAGGACGTGCAGCGGCTCATGGCCGACGACGACGTGACGAGGAAAGGCGGCATCTACGAATACCTTCTCTCCGGCGGCGAACGGGAGAGCGCTCTTTCGATCCGTAAGTTCACCGACTCTCAGAAGCGCGCTGCATACGAGCGACAGGGCGGCAAGTGCGCCGACTGCGGCAGACGCTGCACCTTCGAGGAGATGCATGGCGACCACGTCACGCCATGGTCTAGGGGCGGCCACACCTTGCCCGGCAATCTCCAGATGCTCTGCCGCACCTGCAATCTCAAAAAGGGCGGTCTGTAGAGACAACAAATAATCAACACGAATCAATCATGAAATGCTATACTAGTCGCATGCCCATCAAAGGACACATCGTAATATTGCTCACGGTAGTCGCCTTCGCCGCCCTCGCGCACACGGTGACGATGCCGCCGCTACCTGCCCCCGCGTTCGCCGACACGGAGGTGGTGACGAACATGCCGTTGCCGTCCGTGGACATGACGACGAGGCGCGTGTCGTTCTCGCTTGCCTTCTCCGCCACGCCGTCCAACTGCGTTGAGGCGGTGTTCGGCATGGATCTCGACGGCAACGGCGAACTGTCGCCGGACGAGAGGCGGCTTACGGTGGGCTGGCGCTGTGGCAAGTGGTTTGTTCAAGAAAGCCTTGACTCGGAATCGTACGTTGACGTCCCGATGGCCGCCGATGGTTCCGAGACTGCGCTTTCGTGGAAGCTGCGCCTCTCGCCGGTCGGCGCAATCGAGTCGCTGGCGGCGTTAGTGGACGGCTCGCCCGTCTTCGCGCCTCTCTCCGCCGCGCCGCCATCGTGGCTGCACGATCCTGCGTGGAACATGGTGCGCCTGCGAGGATGTGGCCAGGGAATTTTGGGCGAGACTTTCAGCGTGGCCACATCGGCCGACGGAACGACGTTCTTCCTGAGGTGAGGCCATGGACGTGCTGAAAGAGATGTTCCGTCCGTTGCCGCCAAATGTGCCGCTCATACTGCTCGGAGCGTACGTTGCGGTTGCCATTGCGTGGTTCGTGTGGAATCGCGTCCACGCGCTTGCGTGGCTTGCGAGAGGACGCGACATCGTGCTGACGCTGATGCTGGGCGCTATGGCAGCGCTGGGCGTTCTAAGGAGTTTTGCCAAGTATACAAACGATCCGCCGCGAACGGTAAGGTCGGTAGGGTCTCGCGTCCCGCATGACCGCAGCGGGGGAAACATGCTGGGTCTTATAACAGAGGAGGATGTGAGCAACGGCTGGCGCGTGGCCTACACGGCGGACGGCGCGGCGTTTGCGCGTCCGTTCGACGGCGTTACCACCAACGGCGACTGGCGGCTGAGCGGTGCGCATGACGACTCCATGCGGATCAATCCCGCTTACTGGGCGTTTCCGTGGAAGGACGGCACGATGTGTGGAATCACAGTCCTCTCGTGGTGCGAGTTCATGCCGAATGTAATGACCAACTACTTTCCCGCGCCATTCGCGGACAAGGTTTCGCTTGTGCCAGAATGCAACTGGCATCAGATTCCATCAAACTCCGTGCCATACGAGGGCGATGCCGCGCTGACTACTAACGAGTCCGTATTCTGGCACGGGGTCACCACAAACAATTCGCTTGTGCTCACATGGCAGAACGCCATCTACGCGCGCGACGCGAACAGCCCCACGAACTTCCAGGCTGAGCTGTTCGCGGACGGCAGTTTCGAATACCGCTACGACGACCGCACGGTTGGATATTCAAGGGTGCATCCGCTTGACCTTGACTTCGACGGACTGCCCAACACGATTGATCCAGAGCCTGAGACGCCGCTCGCCGTGTCCGCATGGAACCAGAGCGGCGAATGGGCGGTTGCGGTGTTTCCAAGTAACGCGACGGAGATCGCGTCTGCGGGCGGATATGCCGCGTGGGTGATGCAGCGCGCCGCCGACCAGAACCGCCGCCTAGTCGGACTTCAAATCGCCTCGCCGGGAGACAGATGGCCTATCTGCGTGGAAGTGGGCGGTGTGCCCGTGATGGCGGACGGCAACACAGAACTGCTTTTTGCGACAGACTGCGGCGCGCAAGTGCCGTTCTCGCTTTCCGATGGCAGGCTAGGCACCGTTAATGTCAGTTACGCCGCGCCTTCGTCAAACTTTCAAACCTTCACACTATCAAACTTTCAAACCTCATCCTTCCCGCACGAGTGGATTGTAGGCGATATGACTGTGCATCTCGACAACCCTCGCATGGGCTGGATACGGCGCATCGCGGAGGTGAGCGTGGTTGACCAGAATCTCACTCACCTCTTCCCCGGCAACAGCGCACTGCTCGCCGCCGTTGTGACCAACTGCCATGCCGACGCCTATCTTGGCTGCACATGGATCGGCGGCGCGGGAATCTCGTTCTCTGACGCGCATTCGCTCACGACAACGGTCACATACGCCTCGTCGGATCCGGTGTCATGGGCAACGAACAATGTATACCTCGTCACGTGCTACGCCGGAGGGTACTGCGTCACCAACGCGGAGTGGTTCACGGTGGGTGTGGAGGCCATACCAACGCCAAGTCTGTCAATAGATTGTCAGGAGGTGTTCTTTCTAAATGACGCAGAATTCATTGACTATGTAAGCGTTTATAACAGAGCCGAACGCATACGCCCTGTGACGCTGAATCTGCAGGCACCTTGTGGAACTAGCGGCACCTTGGCGATATCAGCGCAGGGTTCAGCCAATCCTGTTGTGTGCCATGTGGAGAACGGCGTGACGAACCGCGTGAATTCGATGACGTTGGTGCCTATCTCCGTGACAAATTCTTTCGCTTGCATAGGACAGTACACGGTCTATGTGTCATGCCCACAAAGAGGCACGGGAACACTCACCGCCACGCTGATGCTTGATGGTGGGGGTACGCTCACGGATACGGTTAGTTTCAAGTGCATAGAACCGCTTCGTAAATTGGTGACAGTTGAGCACGCGGATGATGGTCGTATAGTCAATCCCTCTCGATTGGTCATGGGAACTAATGCCATACTGAAAGTTGGAGTGAAAGGTGATTTCGCTGCGACAAACGTTGACTGGCGCGTTGTCTCTGGCCCTGGACGTATTACCGCCACTAACGAGTGGAGCGTAACCGTAGAACCAACAGGCACAAACGAGGACGTCGTTGTTGAAGCGCGTTTTAACAATGACGAGATACAACCGAGCTTCGTGTTGCCTGTTGTAGAATCACGTATAATTCCAGTAAAGGCTTTTATTGTAAAACCACCATACAGGGAGAGAAGGAATCAGTGGAAAGAGGAAAAGATCAGATTGATGTTCGACACGGCAAATGAAATCTACACTCAGATAGGTGTTCGCTTTGACCTTGTTAGTACGGCAGAACTCTCTTTACCAAGTAATAATTTCTGGAAATTGGAAGTCACGCATATGGAACAGGACGCGAATGGCGAAAAGAGTGAGACATATACGGATGAAGCGTGGACTCTCCTAAATCAGTATGACTCTAGGGATTGTATCGAAATGTATTTCATCGGCGAGCTTGTCAATGCTAATGCAGTGGCGATATGGTCTAAATATGGAATCCTCGTCAGCAAAGAGGCGTCAGGAGTGACGTTGGCACATGAGCTGGGACATGCCTTTGGCCTTTACGATTGCTTTCCTATGTACCAGTATCGTGCAAATGGGAATTACGAGATGAATTACATCCCGTATTATGAGGACCCTGTTGATTGTCTTACTCTCATAGGCAAAGGGGATTGGGGAGAAGAATCGGGACGAGGCTTCTATGAAATCGGTGACACTTATGGAAATATCCTTAATCAGTTGCTAATGTACGGCTATAATGTCAGGACTGGATATGACATCCCCGACGATAAGGCCTACAGCCTTAGAGAGGGCGCGCAGACTCCATATGAAACCATTCATGTAGATGTCGGTGCCGAGACTACCCAAAAGGATTTGATGGAGGTATATTCAGAATGAAACGTTTTTTCTTTTCCATGCTTATTTCGCTTCAGGTATCACTGTGCGGACCTTTGCTGGGGCATACTTTAGCCGAAACGAACGCCGTTGTGAGAGGAGCGTTAGGCAATTTCGTCTGTTATTCCGCTCGTGGGATAGGCGATCTTCCTAGAAGAGTATCCTCCACCGAGATTCCAGACAACTGGAGCAACTTCCTTGGTGGACACTTGAATGACGGATGGACACTTGACGAGAAGAAAGCCGCGTTCGACTGGTATCTTACGACATTAGGGACTAACGACTGTGTTACAATGTCAGATTGGGATCGTAACCTTGTCCATGCTGCACTAGTGCAATGCAAGTCGCTTCACCATACGAATTGTGCCCCAGCAATGAAGGCGCTCATTCTCAACCCTAGAGGCATTTACAAACAGAGGGCCTTAGAATTGGCAATAGAGTTTGGCAACATTGACGCTAGTTTGACAAGCTTTACAGAGACAGTTATAACTAATTCCCAAGTATATTCTCTCATGGAGCGTAGCACTGCTAGTTGTCATTACGCAGATCGCCTTATGACTTTCTTAGCCACAAATGCAGTACAGATTATGGCTAGGGACAACGCAGTTAGAATGTTCTACAGGAATAGAATGGGAGAACCAGTTGCTACAGAAATTGTAGATAGACTGTTTAAAAAGTACATTGGTGGTTATGAAACAAGTTCCAACAGACTGACATTTGCAGTCAATGCAATTGCATTTCCCGATTGTGATCCTGATGACAAAAGATATTTCACCTCCGTGACGAACCAACTGCTTTCCTCGGGGCATCCGCTTGTGCAGCTGGACATCGGCGAGAACGGAAGATGAGGCCCATGCGAGGCACCTTGCTTCCAGACACGTCAGTCTTAAATCCCAAAGGTTTATGAATAGTACGGCACGCTGTCGGGCGGGCGGATGTTAGTGAGAGTGCCCGCATAGTGCCTGAGCCAGTGGTCGGCCTTCGGATGCGCGGCGGCGGCCTCCTCGTTCAGCTCGATGCCAAGCCCGGGACGGTCGGAGGGATACATGAGCCCACCCTCGAAGCGCACATCCTCGTCTATAACGTCCCTGCGCCAAGGCACGTCGTCGAAGAGCGTCTCGTGGATGCAGTATCCGGGCGTGGAGACACCAAGCGCGAGCGTGACGGCATTGGCGACGGGTCCGGAGGGGTTGTGCGCGCAGAACGGGATATGATGCGCGTCGCAGATGGCGGCGATCTGCTTCATGCCGGTGATGCCGCCCGCGTGCGAAGAGTCGGGCTGGAGGTAGTCGGCCGCGCGCAGCTCGACGGCGTCGAGAATCTGCTGCGTGGTGTATAGCCGTTCGCCGCAGGCGATTGGCGTTCGCACGCGCGAGCGGACGTCGGCAAGCGCGCGCATGGTGTCCGGAATCACAGGCTCCTCCACCCAGTACGGACTGAACTCCTCGAGCGCATGGCATACGCGAAGCGCGGTTGGCACGTCAAAGCGCCCATGGCACTCGATCAGAATCTCCGCCTTGCCTTCGGTCGCCTCCTTCACGGCGGCAACGCACTTCATCGCCTTCTTGAAGTCCTCGGGCGGCAGCTGGCGATAGTTCTTGCCGAAGGGATCCCACTTGAGTCCCCTAAAACCGCACTCGACGGCGGCCATTGCCTTCGCCGCAAACTCCTCGGGCTCCTTCGCGCCCGAGAACCAGCAGTTGGCGTAGCAAGGAACGCCGTCCCTGCACTTGCCGCCTATGAGCTTCCACACGGGGAGTCCGAGCGCCTTGCCCTTCAGGTCCCATAGCGCCATGTCCACGGCCGAGAGCGCGCTCATCAGCACCGCCCCGCCGCGCCAGTATGCGTCGCGGTAGTTCTCGTGGAATATCCACTCCGTGTCGAACGGATCCTTGCCGACGAGGGCGTGTTCGAGATCGGCCACTGCGCCCGCAAGCGCGTTCTCCTTGTACTCTAAAGTGCCTTCGCCGATGCCGTGCAGGCCTTCGTCGGTAAAGACCTTGACAAAGACCCAGTTGGTGCGAAAGCAATCGACTACGAATGTTTTTACAGAAGTTATTTTCATATGACGCCGCTGTTCAAGTTTCGGGGTTTCGAAGTTTCGGGTTTCGAGGTTTCGGGTTTCGAGGTTTCGGGTTTCG
>JAEEGF010999637.1_pt1 | contig 11041 bp, 5 predicted proteins | sample 9134171 | NCBI WGS metagenome assembly JAEEGF01 (sample SAMN16246542, study PRJNA631951) | gut metagenome | biome: gut microbiome; feature: rumen; material: AP-attached | host: Bos | place: Iran: Karaj | collected 2018-10
AAATCAAGCCGCCCACCAAGTTCAACAACAACTGTTCGGGCGTGACCGGCAAAAAGGCCGGCAAGTGGTGGGCCTTCTACTGGGGCAAGGATCGCGACAGCCGCATTACCGACGTGACTATCGACAGCATCCTCAAGAAATACGACACCGACTTCAGCTACCTCTACGACGTGATGGGCTGGGCCCCGGACGCACAGGCACAGGACGGGCAATACAGCGCCGTGTACTACTACGGTTCGGGCACGTGCGCGGGCGGCGCGAAGACCGACACTACCGGCGGATGGCAGACATGGGTCGCGGGCTACACGGCCGTCGCGGCATCGTTCTATCCGCTATACAGTTTCAACACGAGCTGCCCCTACCGCGATCGCGTGGCACAAATGGACGCGATGATTCACGAGGGCATCCACTCGATGACAAACGGCTACCCCGGCGCGAAGGAAGCGCACTGGTTCCAGGAAGCGGGCAACACCTGGATTCAGCAGGACATGTTCAGCCACCGCGAGGGCGTCTATAGCGGCATGGGATTCTTGAACGCGGCAACGGTGATTGCGCCCTTCATGCCCATCGAATGCTACTCGGGTTGGCTCATCGACGGCACCTTCGGCGGCCCCGGCGCTCAGGGCGTCACCGGCAAGAACCAGCGTTCGCTTTTGGGCGGAGCACAGTACAGCAACATATTCCCCACATTCATGGGCACATGGCTCGGCACGGGCTCTGTACGCTGGGTGTACGGCCACGCCTACGGCAAGACGACCTACCTGCTCGAAACCTACGGGCTCGATATCGGCCTCGGTGACGAGGGCGTGCGCAGGCTCATCACGGAATTCCGCGCTAGGCTCGCGATGCTCGACATGAAAAAGTGGTCCAACGAAATCAAGAACCTGCTGAACCAGAATTTTGGAAGCAACACCTACTGGGAACAGGACTACTGGGACAACGGCAAGTACAGCTACACCTGGAAAATGACTCCGTACCAGAGCGTCACCGTTAGCAACGGCGACTGGGTTCCGAACCAGGATTTGACTCCGGGATGGTCGGGCTCGAACGTAATCCCGCTCAAACTCAAGGACGGCGCGACGCAGATCAGCATGACGCTCTACCCGAACGGCTCGCACTCCACGAACGACAATATGCGGCTGGTGCTCGCCTACCGCGCCACGGACGGCACGCCCGTGTACAGCGAACCCGTGAAGGGCAACCAGACCGCCATCCTTAAAATCGCGAAGACGCCGAGCACAACAAGCGGCAGCAAGATGGCATTCGCCATCGTCGTGAACACCGACTACAACTACTCGAAAAATCCCGACATGCGCACCTATCACTACGATTACCGCCTCAAGCCCGAGGAAGGCATCAGCGGGGCGGGTGACGCGAATACGAAATACTACAACGACTTCAAGCTCGACTACAAGTGGCCCGAAATCGGCGACGCGCCGGTTTCTTCAAGCAGCAGCGTTGCGGTTTCTTCGTCCAGCAGCAAGACGCCGGTTTCTTCCAGTAGCGAGAAGCCCACGAGTTCGAGCAGTATCGCGCCGGCATCGAGCAGTTCCGCAAAAATCGTCGCAGACGGCGCCACCACATACAATATCGCTGTCACGCTCCCGATAGATGACAACTACGCATCCGTTACGGCAAAGTTCGATGTTAGCGAAGTCGCAAGCAAGCTCGGGCTCACCGCTGCAACGCTCTCGCAGGCAACCTTCTTTGCGCAAGAGGCAGGCGGCAACACCGTCACGCAATCTACCGCGAACGAGCCCGGTCACTGGTTCGGTAAAAACGGCAATGTCGTGGAATGGGGCGAGAATGCCTACGTGTACAGCGAGGCGGATCTGGCCAGCGGGACACTTTCCATCGGACACTATCCGAACCGTGTCTCTAACGGCGACAAGTACAGCTTTACGCAGGGACTTTCGTACAACGGGAAGACGGTGCTCTTCAAGGTGACCGTCACCATCACGAACGAGGAAGGCAATGGCGAGTCGACTACCGCGCTGATGTACGGCCTGAACGATATCCCCTCGCATATGAGCGTCGCTTTCCGTCGCGGTCAACTTGAGGTTCGATACACGCTTCCGCAAAGCGACAACGTGAAGGTGGGCTTGTTTACCGGATTCGGGGCACTGATTGACCAGGAAATCACTGGACTGCAACGCGCCGGAACGCACGTACATGCCTTCGACTTGAGCAAGATGCCTGCAGGTACGTACATCGTGAAGGTTTCGACTGGCACCTACCACGAGGCGCGCCCGATCAATATAACCAGATAGCTGACTCCTCTGGCTATCCACACCCGAAAGCCCCCGGCGATTGCTGGGGGCTTTTGTGATAGGCTATAGGGGGATGGAACTTATTTCACCATAATTGCGTGGTTCTGCATGCCGATGCGCAGGATGTACTTGCCTGCGTGCGGAACGCTGATGCTCAGCGTGTTTTTCTGGTTCCAGAATCCGCTTTCGATGACCTGGCCGAGAACGTTGCTGAGCGCGTAGCGCGTGGAGCCAGCGCCTGCAACCGCGTGTGCGGTGATGGTGCGTCCCTGAGCGGCTATAGAGTAGTTCACCGTACCCGCAATGCGGCGGCTGTCTCCGGGCATGATGGCGTCGGTCGGGTCAACGACTTTGGGCGTATCGGTGGTGAGCAGCAATGCGGTAATCGACTTTGCAGGGAGCGTAAGTGTCGCCTTGTCGTTCGCGATTTCTACGGAACCTTTCTTCAAGGCATTGTTCGTGTGCGAGACAAAGGTTTCGCCCTTGATGCCGGCAAGTGTCAACGTTTCGGCATTCCCGCTCTTTGCAGCAAAATTCGGTACGGACAAGCTTATTTGCTGAGCATCCTTCTCGGCGCGGTTCACGAAGATAATCGTGAGCGAGTCGCCCTTGCTGGTGATGGAACTGTAGGCCGATACGAGCGAATCGTTCGTGGATACGGACTCGATGCGGTTTTTGTGTCCGTAGCGGCTGAAGAGGTGGACCGTTTCGTACATGCCGTCGCCCCATGTCCACGGGGTGAATATCTCGACTCCGTTGTCCTGCATGGTGCCGATGAACGAGGCGTAGGTGAGCGCCGTGACCATCGGGTCGTCTTCGTCGATGAGGCTTGTCTCGGTGATGCCGAGCGTGATGCCGTGACCTTCGCCGAAGTATTTGTCGAGCCAGTCGTTGATGCGCGTTAAAATATACGACCGATAGCCTTTATCCTTGTCGCTCCAGTCACAGGTGCCGCTGGCGCAACGGATTCCGTTTCCGCCCTTGTAGTAGTAGGTGGTATCGAATAGCACTCGGTACCAGTTGACGCGCGATTCGTAATCCTTTTCGCTCGGGTACCAGTGGATATCCAATACGTCGAGCAGGCGTTCGCCCGACGACTTTTGTGCTTCGGCAATTTTCTTTATGAAAAATTCGAGCCAGCAATAATCCTTGCCGTCTATCTTGGGCCTGCTTTCGTCATTGTAGGCGCCGATGTGGCACCATTGCCATTCGTTCGCGGTTACAGGGCCGGTGAGCTTGATGTCTTTCCACTGGGCGCGAGCCTTCTTGGCGACATCGATGTAGTGCTCTACGAGGAAGTCTCCCGTGACGGGCAGGTCGAGGTCGGAGTGCGTACCGCGCCAGATTTCCATCTCGTTGTCCATGCTCCAGTATTGGAAACGGCTCATGTCGAACTTGAGCTCGTCGCGCCAGTACGGGATTATCGCGACAGTGGAATCGGCGGGCCATTCCATGTTGTAGAGCTTGTAGTCGCCCGCCTTTACGAGCGTCTTGCCGTCTTCGGAGACTTCGCCGCCACCTGCGAGGTCCAGCGTTTGTGTCGCATAGAAACCGTGTTCCTGTTTCCAGTTCCAGTCGCCAAAGTTGTAGTCGGTGGAACTTGCCGCGAAACCCGTGAGCTGGAAGGCGTACATGGCGTCGATTCCGGGCATCTTGCCGAGGACTTTCTGCGCGGTGTTCGCCCAGTCATGCGAATAGACATTGTTGTACCAGTCGGGATGAACGGTCATTTTGTGGCGCCAGTTGTAGCGCGTGGCGTTGTTGCCGTTGTTCGCGCGCAAAAAGTGTATGCCCGCTTCGAGCATCTGGCTGATGAACGCTTCTTCGGTAGTGTCGGTTTCGGCGGTGCCGTCACTGATCTTGTCGATGTTGCGCCCGTACAGGTATGGCGAGATTTTCTTGACGCCCTTTTGCGTATCGACGGTGATGTCGATGGCGGCGGTAGATATCGTCGCGAAACCCGCGACGAAAACAGCGGTTAGAATCTTTTTCATAAACACCCCTTGTAAACAACTATCCTTAAAATAATCTTTTTTGGGGGTAAAGCGAGAATGGGTGTGCTTTTTGGCACATCTATGTTGAAAAAGGTGCAACGGTAGGGACTAATATTGCGCTAGAACGCTGCTGTATTTGCCAATTCGTTCGGTGAGCCAGGCTTTTAGACTCTGAATTTCAATATCGTACCGGCGGATGGGCGGCCAGCGGGTGGCGTCGTTCTCGAGCACGATAGCGGTCTGGGAGACGTATGCGTCGAGTCTTGTGAAGGCATCTGTGAGGAAGCCTGTTTTGAGGGCTTCCCAGCGTGCCTTGTATGCGGTGAGGAACGTGTCGTTCGCGAACATGTTGGCGAAGAAACCCGGAACCGCCCTGCCGTCGTAACTGTTGAAACGCATGTTTGCTCCGTTGCACATTCCCCAGTCGTTTTTGCTTTCTGCAGTGCAGTTGTAGGGACTTTTTGAGGGGTTGCCTGTCCCGAGAATCCAACTTTGGCTCGTGAAGTACTCCTTGGTATCTTCGTCCCAGCCGTAGCCGAAACCTCCGTCAAAATCCCAGACGGGCCCCATGTGGTATTTCCCGGTATCGTCCCGGTAGAGGTACATGCTTCGCGGTGCCTCCAGTTCCACGTTGCGCGTGATTTCCTGTAGCAAGATGAAGTCGATGAAACTTTCCATGTCTATCAGTTTCTGCACGTTGTCATAATCGGCACTTAGGATTGCCTGTTCCAAGGTGGCGAAGTCGACAGCGATGGTTTCGAGCCGTTCTGCGGAAATGTTTTTCGGGTATTTTACGGCGACGGGCATCCCGTATACCTTGCTGTAGAAGTTGTTGCCTGCGTCGGGGGAAAGTTCCGGGCCGTCATCCATGTCGAGGCTGAGCAATACGCCGTTTGTATCGATGTTCACGCGGCTTGCCGCTTTCTCGATCTGTTCGGTCAACTGGTACATGCCCATGTAATCTCCGTTGATTTCGACCTCCACGAATCGGTTCGCGTTCACGAACGGGAAACTACCCATGTATCGCGCCATGTCGAATGCGATGGCGTTCATGAACTTGGTCTGGTCGCGGTAATTGGCGAGCAGCACCCAGTCCTTGTTGGCGGGTAGCCCGAGAACGCTTGTCTTGGTGTCGAACTTGATGCGGTAGGGTTTCTTGTCGTACCAGAGCCTTGTGGAATTGCCACGCTGGCGGATCCTTGCGCTTGCCGGTGCGAGGTCTTCGTATTGGCCGTTGCCCGCAATCTCGATGGTGCAGGCGACATAGCCCGTATCTATGCTGTCGGCGGCGACGATTCGCACGTAGGGAATGCCGTTGTTGGGTAGCGGATTTTTTTCAACGGAGGAAGAAGAACTTTGTTGAATCCACTGTGAAGACGATGTCTGCGGCATTTGAGACAACGAAGAACTTTGCGCTATCCAAAGAGAAGATGAACTGGTCGGAAAATCGACGGGCGTTGTGTTATTCTCGCTTTCGGATGGCGCGACTTCCATGCCGGTTGGCGCCTCGGAAACGGAATCTCCGCAGGCGCATATTGATAGTAAAACCAGAAAAAGCAGGCCTTTCGCCAGTCTACAAACATGTCCCATTTTTAGCACCTCGTTGCGCAATATAACCGGTTTTTCCGCAAAAAAGAAGGGTTTTCGTAAGGTGTAGTTGAGTTTCCGTGTAAAAGCCGTGTAATGGGTTGTGCGGTCCAATCCAAAATCCCCAGCCGAGGTGGCCGGGGATTTGTTGGAGGTGTGTTGCTTCGAGAGAGTTATCGCCTTACGGCCTTGAATATCCCGAGAGTCCGGTTGCCTTGCGCGACCTTGACGAGATAGGCGCCTTGCCGTAGGGTTACGTGGAGTTCGCTCCCCTGCACTGCGCGGAATTCCGCGATGCGGTGGCCTTGCATGTCGAAGAAGCTGATGTCGTGCGCGCCGCCGTCGATGCCCTCAAGAAGGAGCGTGTTACCGTCGATATGGCCGCTAATTGCGTTGCGCGGTGTCAAGGATTCAACGGCGGTGGTGCCCTCGGTTCCTTCCGCACTGGAAGATATGCCTTCTGCTGCGCTGGAAGACTGTGGCCCGGCGATTTCTGCGCTTGAGGAGTTGACGTCGGCGAAGGATTCTTCGCGTAGTCCTCCGATAATCTCGATATCCGGTTTCGGGGGCATGTCCATGCCGTAGCCGAGGAAGTAGTCGAGCATGCTTGCCTGCACATAGCCCTTCGCAGTAGTCCCCATGCGGTAGCAGGGGTTCTGCATCAGCGAGTAGAAGCGGTGTTCGCTTGCGATGTCTGTCGTGAATATCACGAGTTCCTTCGTGTCGTAGTTCACGAGGATTGATTCTTCGCGCCAGTCACCGAAGATATCCCCGTGGAACATTCCCACGCCCCTCTCGCTCCCGCTGCTGCCGTAGATTTTCCATGTGGTTGCCACACGGCCAACCGACTTGTTCTTGTAATCCCACTTTTCGATTTTTCCGTCATTGTAGCTTTCTGCCGCGAGATCCCCGTCCCACCAGTAGCGGAGTACGGGGTACAGGTAGTTGCTGGCGATAAGTTTGTTGGTGACGCCGTTGTAGGTTCCCTGGAAACTCCAGACTTCGAATCCGTCGTAATCGGGGTCGATGTCACCGATGTTCCCGCGTGCGACGTCGCACTGGCCTGCGCAGGACTCGTCGCCGTAGTGGGTCCAGATGACCTTGCCGGTGGAGGCGTTGTAGTAGTATTCGAGCAGGTTTTTCGGATGGTCCTGCTGTATTCCGTAGCCCATCATCACCTTGTCGCCCTTGTTGAATGCCCCTACGTACCAGCGGTCACCGTGAACGACTTCGGGAATCTGGTAGCGCAGGCTTCCGTCGCCGTTCAGTGCGTAGCCCATGTGCAACACTTCGTCCTTGCCGTCGTAATCCACATCGGCGATTCTAATCTGGTGCGCTTCGGCTCCTCCGCCGCTTTTGCGCGCATCGTGCTTCCACTGCTGCGAGAGCTTTCCCTTCTCGACGCGGTAGGCGACGGTCATGCTGTTGAAGCTCTTGTCCGCATTCCTGTTCTTTATCCACGTGACGACGCTCGGGGTTTTTCCGTCGAGATAGGCGATTTCCATCATGCAGGCCATCGGACCGATCGAGATGTAGTCATCGGGGACAGGAGCGTATGTTTTCAGTGCGCCGGTACGCCCGTCCAGGACGGCTATGGCCTGGGCGTTCGTTCCACTGAGCGTGAATTTTTTGCCATCACCGAAGGTGACACCGTCGGCTATTCGCACGATAACGTCGGCAAAGCCGTCGGAATCGATATCATAGACGGTTGCCCCGTCCCACATGCCCACGTCGAGCGTTGATGCGCCCGGTGTAATGTTGTTCTTGTTCTCGCTGTTCGGGCCAAGATCAAGAGTCCACAGGTGCTTTCCCTGGCTCGAGTATGCCTGCAGTTGCTGGTGGTCGAGTGCGGGCTGGTCGAGCAGGTAGTCGTATGCGCCATCCCCGTCAAAGTCGCCCACCCACACGAAATGGACGGTGGATGTGATATTTGGGACGGGAACGGTAACATACGCTCCGATTCCCTTGTTTGCGGGCATGGTGTAGCTGCCGTTTGTTCCGAGTTCTACGCCGTTCAGTACCTTCTTGACGGAGTAGGTGTTGACCTTCGAAAAGTCGGCGGTACCGTCGGTGAAGTTTGTACCCTTGGTAAGTACGGTCTGGTTCAACTTGACGGTTTTTCCGTCGGTTGTTCGGTAAACGTTGAATCCGAGGTCGCTTTCGTCGGTGGCGAGGCTTCGCCAGCTGACAAGTGCGCTGGAATTGTTCTGCCGTACGGCGACAACGCCCCTGTCCAGGTATTCAAATTGCTTTTTGACGAGAGCCTCGCCTGCGGCGAGAGATTCGCTTGCAATGCCTGCCCCGGCAATGCATGTGGCGAGAAGGGTCTTGCGTAACATGGGTTACTCCTTTTTGATTTTTTTAACATCCCTGATGACGATACTACGTAGTGTACTACCTTTTTATCGTTAATGTACTACAAAATGTACTATAAAAATTTATAAAATGCAAGAAAAAAATTAAATAATTCTCAAATTTTAGCAAAAAAAATGGGTAAATAGCATATATCTTTGTTTTTACTATACTATGTACTACATTTTTATGTATATTTAATATCATGAATGCCTTCGTAAACATTTTCGAGTTTACCAAGTTCCGCAAGTTCCTGGCAGAATACCAGGAGCGCCGTCAGGCGGCGGAGCCTTCGTTTTCGCGTACCGAGTTCTGCAACTTGCTGGGGCTCCCCAATACCCGCAGTTATTTCAACGACGTTGTGCAGGGCAAGCGCGTGACCGACAACATGCGCGAGCGCTTTATAAACGTTATCGGGCTCAAGGGGAACGAGGCGAGGTATTTCGAGGCGATGGTCGATTTCGACCAGGGAAAGACGGCCCAGGTGCGCGAGGCGGCGTTCGATGCCATGATGCGCCTGAACAAGAACCCGCAGGCGATTGTGGACCCGGACAGCTACGAGTTTTTCGGAAATTGGTACAACAGCACGGTCTACGCGATTCTCGAGGTGATGGATGTTGGCGACGACGTGTCGGAACTCGCGGCGAAGATTTTCCCGCCCGTATCCGAGAAGCGCCTGAAGGCAAGTCTTGAACTCATGCAGAAGATGTCGCTCGTGCGCAAGGACGAACGCGGATTCTGGAAGCCGACGAAGGATAGCCTTGCCACAGTGCAGCAGAGCAAGAGCCAGATGGTGCTCCAGTTCCAGAAGCAGTGCCTGGAACTTTCGAAGCAGGCGCTGGAATCCGAAGGGAGTGAATCCCGCGACATGACTACGTTCACGTTCGCGGTTTCGAAATCCGCACAGGCGAAGGTCGAGAAGGCCGCCGAAAAATTCAAGGCGCAGGTGCGCCAGATCGTGATGGCCGATAACGAGACGCCGACCGTCGTGGAGCATGTGAACCTGCACGTGTTCAGCAACATCCGCGAAAACAATAAACCGTCCGGTGCGGGCGAGGCGTAGGGAGGTGTTTATGGGATGCTTTAGGAATATGATTGGTTCGAGGCGAATTGCGATTGCTTTTGCCGCGGTGTGCGTGCTCGCCTTCTTTGCGGGCTGCAGCGATACGTCTTCTACGGATTCTGCGGGGATTTTGATTGAGACGAATACGGGCAACAAGGGCGTTGCGCGGATTCTCGTTTCTGTCGAGAACCTGGATGTCGTCGCGGACGATACTGTCGTGGTGTTCAAGGCGAGTGCCGATACCGTGGGCGACACCGTATATGTAGATACGGTGGACTACAGACATGTGACGACTTCAATCGAGTGCGCGTCGGGCGTGATGTCGCTCGATAGCCTGCCCGTGGGCGATTACGAATCCGTTTCGGTGCACCCTCTGGAGGGTGACGTGCGTTCCGTGGCGGTTTCCTGGAACGTCGAGGAAAATTCCACGAATATCGACCGTGCGCTGGAAGCTGAATTCAAGGGCGCTGTCGCGCTTGTGCTTCCTGAGGACTTTGAAGATTTGGCCTCGTCGGATGAAGTGTTCGAGAATATGCCTTTCGCGGTCCGGCTCCCGGATGTAAAAAATCCCTGCCTGCTGGATGCTGACGGCAACATGGTGCGTCTCAGCCGCGCCGAACTTGCGGACGCCCCCACGGCAAAGGCTTCTGATTCCGCTGTTTATTGGGGCGTGCTGCCGCAGGTTGCCTTCGATGAGAACAATGCCATGTCTCTCGACGTGGTGGAATCGTGCCAGTCCAGCGACCGGATTGACCTCGCGCTTGCACGTCATGTGGAGCATTTTGATTCGTTCGAACCTTCCGAGGCGGTGCTCGCTACCGGCAACGAGCTTGCGTCTGTGCTCGGCAATTCCCGCTGGACGGATTCTACCGACAACTGGTTCTACATTCCCGATTTTAGGCCCTTCTCCGAAGACGGCTACTACATGGGACTTTCCATCTGGTTCAATATCGATTCCATGCAGGTGGGCGAGTACGCGCAGATTATCTCGGCCAAGAAGGACAGCGTGGGCTTCACGTTGCAGAAGCGTGGAGCGTCGGGTGCAGTGAACCTCAGGCTCGATACGCGCACGGGCGTCTACAATACGGTCGTGGGCCGCGCGAACGGGGTGCTCGACGGCACGTGGCATAACTATTCGTTCAAGATTCATGGCGATAGCGTGACCACGTTCATTGACGGAGCGCTGCTGGAATCCAAACAGTTCGATGCGGGTGAGGGCTTTGCGGCTGCATTCAACCCCTCGATCGGCTACGGCGGGCTTCGCGGCGGTATTGACGAGGTGTTCTTCTTCGACGGTACGCAGTCCAACAACTGGATGCGGCTCTTCTGCGCCCTGCAATATGCGGTTATAAAGGAATAAATGGGTGTTTAAGGCGCCTTTCGGGGTGTGTTTTTATAAAATGTGGACTTTTTTTTAAGTGAAGTGTTGTAAAAATTACATCATTTAGTTTGAAATTGCGTAAAAACTATTGACTTTTAATAAAAACTAGCGTATATTTAAAGTAGTAAACCTTATAGTAAAAAGGGAGATAAATATGTTTGGTGTGATGGGATTGAATTCTCGCGGAGTGGTGTCCGCGGCAATTTTCACGCTCGCTTTTGCGGGCCAGGGGGTGTTCGCCCAGTCGTGGTATGCGACTGACGTGCGTCAAGGGGGCCACGATCCCTCGATGTACAGGGACGAAAACGGCTACATCCTCATGTCCACGAATAACAACTTGGCGATGTGGACCTCGACGGACATGGTCAAGTGGAGCGCGAAGGGGCAAATTTTC
>JAEEGF011002835.1_pt1 | contig 11040 bp, 6 predicted proteins | sample 9134171 | NCBI WGS metagenome assembly JAEEGF01 (sample SAMN16246542, study PRJNA631951) | gut metagenome | biome: gut microbiome; feature: rumen; material: AP-attached | host: Bos | place: Iran: Karaj | collected 2018-10
GGGTTCTCTGCAATATTTACGTTAAGGCCAACACCATTGCTAAGTCTCTGTGCAAGATGGCAAACCTGTGAAGCACCACCAGTGAGATATAATCCGTGCTTGAAGATATCAGCAGCAAGTTCTGGTGGAGTCTTCTCAAGAGTAGCTTTAACATTATCAAGAATAACATCAAAGTTCTCAACAAGTGCCTGGTTAAGAAGATCTGTAGGAATCTTTCTCTCAACAGGAAGACCTGTAACAATATCTCTTCCGTATACAACGGCGTCCTTACCCTCTTTTTCGAGCTCCTTAAGAGAAATCTTTACGTTTTCAGATGTCTTTTCACCAATAAGAAGTCCGAATTCCTTACGGATAACGTTTCTGATTGATTCATCAAACTTCTTGCCGCCCACCTTTATAAGTTTACTTACAACAATACCGCGGAGTGAAAGGATTGAGATCTCTGTTGTGTCATAGCCCACATTTACAACCAGAACACCCTGAGAATTCATAACATCTACGTTCATTCCAAGGCCGTCAGCAAGTGGCTTCTTAACCATCATGATCTTTTTAGCCTTGATTCCGGCGTCATTGATAAGATCATGGAAAGCTCTTCTCTCAACTTCTGTAACATCCTTAGGTACTGCAATATAAACATCACAAGGCTTAACGCTGCCCTTCATCTGATCTGTTATAAAGAGTTTTACAAGTGTCTCCATATGCTCAATATCAGCAATAACACCGCTGTTAAGAGGATATGATATCTTGATCTTGTCAGGAGCCTTTTCATACATCTCGTATGCAGAGTTTCCATATGCGAAGATATTAGTCTTATTTTCAATAGCGATCATGTTCTTCTCTACTGTAAGACTGTCTTCATCCCTGTTAAAGATTTTGATATTGCTTGTTCCAAGATCAATTCCAAAAATATTAGCCATTTCTTCTCCTTATTGCCATAAAAGCCCTTTTTCACCAAAGCTGTAATATGACTGATTTCCTATAATAATATGATCTATAAGCCTGATATCAAGCATATTGCCTGATTCGCTGATCTTATTGGTAAGTTCCGCATCTGCCCTTGACGGAGTCGGATCTCCGCTTGGATGGTTATGCAATAGAACTATACAAGATGCACCACTTTTAAGCGCATGTGTAAATATGTCTCTGGGAGACACCAAAGCTGAATTAACCGTGCCTATGGATAATACAGACTCATTTATAAGCTTATGCTTATTATTGAGGCAAAGAAGTACTGCCTTTTCCCTTTCTTCATGTCGCATCTTCTCCATATATATGGATGCGATCTGTCTGGATGACTCAAAGAAAGTTCCGCTAAAAGAACTCTGAACAGCCATTCTCTTAGCAAGCTCCGTAAGGCATTTTAGCTTAACAGCCTTAACTTCTCCAATACCGTGAACACTTTTAAGTTCATCAAGTGTCAGTGAAAAGAGGCCATTTAGCCCTCTCTCTTTACCGTTGGATAAGCTTAATATCTCATGGGCAATTTCTATTGGTGAGGAATTGCCACTGCCTGTGCGAATGATAATAGCAAGCAGTTCTGCATCCGTAAGGCACTCCGGTCCTGCACTTATAAAGCGCTCATAAGGAAGCATTTCCTTGTAGGCACTGCTTCCAAACATCTTATTATTTATTGTATTCATCTTTACCTTTCTGATATAACGCAATGCGCCGCTTCTCCAGGCGATCAGAAAAGTACAAAATGGTACAGCTAATAGTTTATCACAAAGATACCATTTTTACATCATAAAGCTTTTGCAAAGTCTTTAAAATACCATATTTAGCGTGTGGCCAGGTAAGTCCACCCTGGAAAAATACTGAATATGGCTCTTTTATAGGTCCATCGGCTGAAAGCTCAATGGATGAGCCTGATACAAATGCTCCTGCAGCCATGATAACCTGTGCATCATAGCCAGGCATATCCCAAGGCTCTGGCGTAACAAAGGAATCAACAGGCGCTGCAGCCTGAATTCCCTCGCAGAAAGCAATAACTCCCTCAGGTTTGCCAAAAGTAACTGCCTGAATGATATCAAATCTGTCTTCGCTTCCGTTTGGACAAACATCAAAGCCTAGCTTTTCGTAGATATTTGCCGCAAAGATTGCTCCTTTTAAAGCTGAAGCTGTTACTGTAGGAGCAAGGAAAAATCCCTGATAGAACTGAGGAAGGATTCCAAGTGAAGCGCCAACTTCCTTACCAAGTCCTGGAGAAGTAAGTCTGAAAGCTGCATTTTCAACACATTCTTTTTTACCTGCAATATATCCGCCAATCGGAGCAAGTCCGCCGCCCGGATTCTTTATAAGTGAACCAACAACCATATCTGCACCCAGATCTGTAGGCTCAATTCTCTCAACAAACTCTCCATAGCAGTTATCTACCATGCAGAGAACATCTTTCTTAATGCCCTTGATAAAGCTTATGAGTTCTCCGATCCTCTCTACAGAAAGTGTAGGTCTCGTCTGATATCCCTTTGATCTCTGAATAGTAACAAGCTTGATATTCTCGTTTTCAAGTAATACTTTTTTGATATTCTCAAAATCAAAGCTTCCGTCAGGTAATAGATCTACCTGTGAATATGAAACTCCATACTCAGCAAGTGAACCTTTTGAAGGTCTTATTCCGATTACTTCTTCCAATGTATCGTAAGGCTTTCCAACAGGAGAAAAAAGCATATCTCCCGGGCGAAGGTTACTCATAAGAGCAAGTGCAAGTGCATGTGTTCCGCATGTGATCTGAGGTCTTACAAGAGCATCCTCTGCATGGAAAACTGAGGCATAGACTGCTTCAAGCTTTTCTCTTCCGATATCGTTATATCCGTAGCCTGTAGTTCCAAGAAGGCAGGCTTCACTAACCTTATTATCCTGCATTGCCTTAAGAACCTTAAGCTGATTGTACTCAGCAGTCTCATCTATGGCCTTAAATCTTGGCTCAAGCTCCTTTAAAATCTTTTCTCCAAACTCATAAACTTCCCTTGATATACCAAGGGCTTCATACATATTACTGTTCATTTCCATAAATCCTAAGCATCTCTTTCAATATTAAATCATCATCGTGGCCGAAAGCTTCTTTATCCAGCCATATAACATCTCTTTCACGTCTAAACCAGGTAAGCTGTCTCTTGGCAAAGTGCCTTGTGTTGAGCTTTATCAGATAAATAGCTCTGTCAAGGTCATATTCACCGTTTATGTATCCGATCATTTCCCTGTAGCCAAGACTTTGCATGGACGTTGCCGTCATTGGAATGTCCATCTTAACAAGGTCCCTTACTTCCTGTTCAAGGCCGTCGGATATCATTTTATCGACGCGAGCGTCTATGCGTGAGTATAACGTTTTTCTATCATCTGTCAATACAAAGTAGGTAAAATCATATGGAGAATCGTTATTACTCTGCTCTTTATTGTGGTCAGATATCTTTTTTCCTGTCTTTTTATAATATTCCAAAGCTCTGATAACACGCTTTGAGTTGTTCTCATGAATTATTTCCGCCGACTGAGGATCCACTTTTTTCAGCTCCTCAAAGAGCTCATGGCCTTCACCGTTTTCCGCTCTTTTCTCAAGCTCTTTTCTATAGGAATCATCCTCATCAGTTTCTGTAAAATCTATATCTCGAAGTACTGCCTGAATATAAAAACCTGTACCACCCACGAGAATTGGGATTTTGCCCCTTGAGGAAATATCCTCTATAGCTTCTTTTACAAGCTTTTGAAACATAAAGACATTAAAATCTTCCTTGGGTTCAAGAAAATCGATAAGGTGGTGCTTTACCCCTCCCATTTTTTCAGGAGATATCTTATCGGTTCCTATATTCATATATTTATAGACCTGCATAGAATCAGCGGAGATTATCTCTCCGCCAATTGCTTTTGCAAGTTCAATTGATAGCTTTGATTTGCCAACAGCAGTTGGCCCTGTTAAAACAACAAGCTTTTGTTTACTCATTCCACTACTCGCTTAAATTTCTTATCAATCTCATACTTGGACATCGATATAATTGTAGGTCTTCCATGGGGGCAATTATATGGATTTTCAAGTGTCAGCAGTTCATCCAAAAGAGCCTCAAGCTCAGTTCTGGACATTCTGGTATTGCCTTTAACTGAAGCTTTACAAGCCATACTTGCTATCTTGTAATTGATGACATCAGGTGTTCTGTCTAGGCTTGTTTCATGTGAGAGCTCATCAAGAATCTCTATAAACATCTCTTTTTCATTCTCACAGCCAAAAAGGTCTACAGGAATTGCTCTCATAGCATATTCATGACCGCCGAAGTTCTCAATATTAAATCCAAGTTTTTCAAAGTATTGTCTGTATTTAAGGAAAAGCTCCTCCTCGGCTGCAGAAAGAGAAACAATAACAGGAGGATTAACCATCTGTGAAAGCTGTTCTCCTGACTTATATCTCTTCATCATACGCTCATAATTAACTTTTTCATGAGCCGCATGCTGATCCATAAGGAATATCTTGTCCTTAAAACCTATGATCCAATAAGTCCCAAAGATCTGACCTATTATCTCATATTCTTTTACATTTTCCCTGCTAAGAACCTTTTCATCAAAGAGATTAAGCTGAACAGGCTTTTCTACTATAACAGCTTCATCCTGCTTGATTATAGGAGAAGGTTTTTCTGTTTCTTTTGCCTTTGAGCCGTCTGAGTCCCCAAAGATCCTTGTCCAGACCGCAGATTTATTGGAATCTTCAATCTTAATAGGCTCCGCCTTGATTCCTGTTGCAAAAACAGGCTCATCTTCCTTTAATCTGTTTTCTTCGAATCTGACTTTTTCAAATGGCTGAGGAGCAATGTATTTCTGGGGTTTTTCCTCTTTCTTTGCCGCAGCTTTATCATCATCTTCAAAATCACTGAGAATTTCCGGCTTTTTATTATCAGGTGCCTGGGCCACAGTGCCTGCATTTAATGCATTTTCATCATTACCGGTAATTTTCTTTACAGGTTCATCCTCCCCAAGGAGTGCATCCGGTATCATCTCATGATTTCGCAGGGTGTTTTCTACATTTGTCCTTATAAAATCATAAAGAGCAGGCTGGTTTCCAAATCTTACTTCGAGCTTTGCAGGGTGAACATTAACATCAACCATAGCAGGGTCAAGCCTAAGATGCAGAACCGCAAAGGGGAACTTATGCATCATAAGATACTGCTTGTAGCCTTCTTCTAAGGCCTTGGACATGACCTTATCTTTTACATATCTTCCATTTACAAAAAAGATCTCAAAATTCCTGTTTGATCTGTTTATGGAAGGTTCTCCCAGATACCCCTCGAGGGTATAGCCATTACCTGAAACATTTATCGGAACAAGGCTTACAGAAATATCTCTTCCGTAAATCCTGTAGATTATCTCCTTAAGATCGCCGTTTCCTGTTGTAGAGAATTTATCCTCTTTATTATTTATGTAGTGAAAAGAAACTGTTGGGTTATCAAGAGCAAGATGCTCCATGACATCTCCAATATAGCTTCCTTCAGTCTGAGGAGTCTTAAGGAATTTCTTTCTGGCAGGAGTATTGTAAAAGAGGTTTCTTACAATAAGCGATGTTCCATCAGGAGCACCGATCTCTTCAAATGAGATCTCTTCGCCACCATTTATGGTATATCTTGTGCCTGTAAGATCATCAGAAGTCTTTGTGATCATATCAACCTGAGCAACTGATGAAATACTCGAAAGAGCCTCACCTCTAAATCCAAGGGAATGAATGGTATAAAGGTCATCTATACAGGTAAGCTTACTTGTAGCGTGACGTTTAAAGGCCTTGCGGATCTGACTTTTTTCAATTCCACTGCCATTGTCGGTTACACGGATCATGTCGATACCGCCGCCCTTTATCTCAACTGTAACTGCCGTTGCACCCGAGTCAATAGCATTTTCAACAAGCTCTTTTACAACACTTGCAGGCCTTTCTACAACTTCACCTGCAGCAATCTGATCTATGGTATTTTTGTCCAGTTCATTAATAAAAGCCATTTAGTTTTTCCACCTGTTTTTCAAATCACTTTGAAGCTTATAAAGCGTATTAAGTGCATCCATTGGGGTAAGTGTTGTTATATCTATTTCCTGTAATCTCTTTAATACGTCTTCGTCTGTGACCGTATCAAAAAGAGTCATCTGATCTATATCCACATCATCGTAGTGCTGGACTTTGACTTTTTTATCGTTCTTGGATTCTTTGGCAATACTCTGAACCTTTTCAGTAATATCATTATCTGTAAGTTCAGTCACAATCTCTTTTGCCCTGTCAATTACCATATCAGGGACACCGGCAAGCTTGGCAACCTGGATACCATAGCTCTTATCAGCACCGCCCTTGATGATCTTACGTAAAAATACTATATCGTCGCCATTTTCTTTAACTGCAATGCAATAGTTATTTACATTGTCCATCTTACCCTCAAGCTCAGTAAGCTCATGATAATGGGTAGCGAACAAAGTCTTGGCTCCAAGGATCTTTCTATTGCTGATATGTTCTGTTACAGCCCAGGCAATGGCAAGTCCGTCATATGTAGAAGTACCACGTCCTATCTCATCAAGAATAAGAAGGGAGTTGGGAGTTGCATTTCTGAGGATATTGGCAACCTCATTCATCTCAACCATAAAAGTTGACTGACCGCTTCCAAGGTCATCTGATGCACCAACTCTTGTAAATATCCTGTCAACAACGCAAATATCAGCTTTTTCAGCAGGTACAAAAGAGCCTATCTGCGCCATTAAAACTATAAGCGCCGACTGTCTCATATAGGTTGACTTACCGGCCATATTAGGACCTGTGATAATTGAAATGCAGTGCTTTTTATTATCAAGGTATGTGTCATTTGAAATGAACATATCTGAAGAATCAAGCATTCTCTCAACTACCGGATGTCTTCCGTTCTTGATATTGATAATGCCCTTTTCGTTGAGCGAAGGCTTAACATATCTATTCTTTTCAGCCACATAGGCAAGGGATGCATACACATCCAAAAGAGCTATGGATTTAGCTGTACTCTGTATTCTGTTTATCTCAAGAGCAATGGAATCCCTGATCTTGCAGAACATGTCGTACTCAAGGTTGTTGAGCTTATCCTGCGCATTGAGAATTGTATCCTCAAGTTCTTTTAACTTAGGTGTTGTATATCTCTCACAGTTAGTAAGAGTCTGCTTTCTGATGAAATAATCAGGCACCTTGTCCTTAAAAGAATTTGTAACTTCAAAGGAATATCCGAACACATTGCTGTATTTGATCCTAAGGTTCTTTATACCTGTATTTTCTTTTTCTTCCTCTTCAAGCTGTGAAAGCCAGACCTTGCCGTTAGTTCCGGCCTCTCTGAAATGATCTATATCTTTATCAAAACCGTCTTTAATGATTCCGCTCTCTTTTATGGCAAGTGGTGGTTCCTCCACTATGGCACTGTCAATAAGATCATGGATATCAGTTAAAGGATCAAGATTTTCAGTAAGCTTTTTTATCTCTGGGTCATCCTGAATATCCAAAAGAGCTGTGATAATTGCAGGAATCATCTTTATAGAATTTCTGAATGCCAAAAGATCTCTTGGATTAGCGGTCTTAAATACAATCTTGGACATCAGTCTTTCAAGGTCATATACAGGATTTAAGTATTCCCTGATTTCCTCTCTTGTAACGACGTTTTTCAAAAGAGTATCAACTGCGCCCTGCCTTAAAAGAATCTCATCCTTTTCAATAAGGGGCTGCTCAATGAAGCTTCTAAGAGTTCTGGCTCCCATGGCAGTCTTGGTCTTGTCAAGAACCCACAGAAGGGTTCCTCTTTTCTGCTTATCTCTCATTGTCTCAACAAGCTCAAGATTTCGTCTTGTAGAGCTGTCAAGCAGCATGTACTTACTTGTAAGATAAGGATAAATATGAGTGATATTTGAAATATCTGACTTCTGCATATCGGTCAGATACTGCAGTAAAGATCCGGCAGCCACTATTCCATTTGGAAAATCATCTATTCCAAGTCCTATAAGTGAAGAAACCTTAAAGTGCCTTAACAGCAGTCTCTTGCAGGAATCCTCATCATAGTACCTTGAATCTAACGGATTTACAAAAATCTGAAGTCTGTTCTTTAGATCATTTATATCGATTCCGGAAAAAGTAAAGGCCTCATTACAGATGATCTCAGATGGCATATACTTTACAATCTCATCATTGCAGGCTCTTAAGCTGTCAACCTCAGTGAGATAATAATCTCCGGTGGTCACATCAGCTATAGAGATTCCTATGCTGTCCGGTGAATAAAGAACACTCATGATATAGTTGTTCTTTGTTTCCTCAAGGGACTGCATATTAAGATTGGTTCCGGGTGTTACGATCCTTGTTACATCTCTTTTGACTATTCCCTTGGCAAGCTTAGGGTCTTCAGTCTGTTCACAGATTGCCACCTTATAGCCCCTTGAAACAAGCTTTGTAAGGTAAGAATCTACTGCATGGAAGGGAACTCCGCACATTGGAGCCCTTTCCTCAAGGCCACAGGCCTTTCCTGTAAGTGTAAGCTCCAGTTCCTTTGAAGCTACCTTGGCATCGTCAAAAAAGAGTTCATAAAAGTCACCAAGTCTGTAAAACAGTATGCAGTCTTTGTATTCAGCCTTCGTTTGAAGATAGTGCTGCATCATCGGTGAAACTTTTTCAATATCTATACTTTCAAACATGGTAGTATTCTCCACGTTTATATCCCCATTTCATTAGATTTTAGAATTAAACCGCATGGCCCATGAAGTAAAAGCCTTTACATTCATCGAGGCTAACATTAACAAATGTTCCAATAAGAGACTCATCGCCTTTAAAATGAACCAAAGTGTTATTTGAAAGACGTCCAGTCACAAGAGATGAATCTTGTTCATTAACACTTTCAACAAGGACTTCTGCCGTAATACCTGTCATCTTTTCAGACTGTGCTCTTGCTGTTTCCTGAACAACTTTAAGAAGCTTGTCAAAGTTCTTTTTTACCTCTTCTTCAGGAACCTGGTTCTCGAAAGAGGCAGCAGGTGTTCCTGTTCTCTTTGAATAGATGAAGGTAAATGCATTGTCAAATCCAGCCTTCTTTACTACATCAATTGTGTCGTCTACATCGCTTTCTGTCTCCCCCGGAAAGCCAACGATAATGTCTGTAGTGATTGCAACATCAGGGAGCTTCTCATGTATCTTATCTACAAGTGCAAGATAGCTCTCCTTTGTATACTTTCTGTTCATACGCCTTAAGATCTCAGTATTTCCTGACTGCAAAGGAAGATGGATATGTCTTGCGATCTTAGGATTACGGGCAATTACATCCAAAAGTTCATCAGAAAAATCCTTAGGATGAGGAGTCATGAATCTTACTCTCTCTATGCCTTTAACTTTAGATACTTCCTCCAAAAGCTCAGGGAAAGATATTCGATTTGGGTCTCCCTCTTTAAAATCAAGGCCATAAGAGTTTACATTCTGCCCAAGGAGCATTACTTCTTTTACGCCGTCATTTGCAAGCTTTTCGCACTCTCTTATGATATCCTTAGGATTTCTTGAGCGTTCTCTTCCGCGAACATAAGGAACGATACAGTATGTGCAGAAATTATTGCAGCCAAACATGATATTTACGCCTGACTTAAATGGATACTTTCTAAATACAGGAAGATCCTCGACGATTTTGTCTGTTTCCTTCCAGATATCTATGATCATTCTGTCAGAGGCAAGTGCTGTACACAAAAGCTCGGCAAACTTATAGATGTTATGTGTTCCAAAGATAAGGTCAACAAAGCGATAGCTCTTTTTAATCTTCTCAACTGCGCTCTGCTCCTGCATAAGGCAGCCACAGATAGCGATCTTCATATGTGGATTCTTTTTCTTGTGGCTTCCGCATGCTCCAAGTCGGCCATATACTCTCTGATCCGCATTATCTCTGACTGTACAGGTATTATACAGAACAAAATCTGCCTCTTCAGACTCAGTCTCTTCATATCCTACAAGTTTTAAGATAGCCAGAAGCTTTTCAGAATCTCTTGCATTCATCTGGCAGCCAAAAGTCACAACACAGGCCTTTGGTGTTCTTCCAAGCTCTTTTTTCAGCTCTTCAACATAGCCTTTTGCCTCTTCAATAAAGCCAAGCTGCTTTAAGCTCTCGGCATCTGTTACTTCTTCTTTGTTTGCGTTTAAAATATTTATATCTTTCTTAAATTCCATTACTTATAACTCTTTCCGTACTCATTAACAATTCCAAGCAGAATATCTACAGTCTTTTCCATTTCCTGTACTGATGCATACTCATACTTGCCGTGATAGTTGTAACCACCTGTGCAAAGGTTTGGACATGGAAGTCCCTTATATGAAAGGCTTGCTCCGTCTGTGCCGCCTCTGATCGGGAATTCCAAAGGTGTAACACCAATATCTGTCATGGCTTTTTTAGCATTCTCAATAAGATGCATGTGAGGTCTTATCTTTTCGATCATGTTCTTGTACTGATCTCTTACTTTTACCTCTACAGTGCCCTCGCCATATTTCTTGTTCAAATACTCAGCAGCATCTATAAAGAGCTGTTTCTTTTTCTCAAACAAAGCTTCATCATGGTCACGAATAATATAGCTTGCACTTGCCTTTTCTGTTGATCCGTTTATTTCTGTCAGATGGAAAAAGCCCTCTCTTCCCTGTGTATACATAGGATTCATCTGAACAGGTAAAAGAGAATGGAACTCATAGCAGATAAGTGATGCATTTACCATTTTATCTTTTGCATCTCCCGGATGAACGCTTCTTCCGTTTACTACGATCTTGCCTTCTGCAGCATTGAAGTTCTCATACTCAAGGTCTCCAAGCTTCCCGCCGTCAACAGTATATGCAAACTTTGCTCCAAATTTTTCAATATCAAAGTGAGCAGTTCCCTCGCCGATCTCCTCATCAGGAGTAAATGCAATCTTAATATCTCCGTGAGGAATATCAGGATTAGTCAAAAGAACTTCCGCCATAGTCATAATCTCGGCAATGCCGGCCTTATCATCGGCACCAAGAAGTGTTGTTCCATCTGTGACAATAAGTGTTTCTCCCACATGATTTAAAAGCTCAGGGAAATCAGCAGG
>JAEEGF011342276.1_pt1 | contig 11040 bp, 7 predicted proteins | sample 9134171 | NCBI WGS metagenome assembly JAEEGF01 (sample SAMN16246542, study PRJNA631951) | gut metagenome | biome: gut microbiome; feature: rumen; material: AP-attached | host: Bos | place: Iran: Karaj | collected 2018-10
TTTATTTTTTGTACCTTTGCACCCAAAATCAGAACGTTATGAATATAGAAGCATTGATTAGCAAGGCAGCCGGCGAGGCCGTGAAGGCGCTCTACGGCATGGATGCAACCGAGAAGACGACGGATAGCACCAGTCGTCTGTTGCAGTTGCAGAAGACAAGGAGTGAGTTCGAGGGCAACCTGACGCTGGTAGTTTTTCCGTTTGTGAAGGCCGCCAGGAAGAGTCCGGAACAGACGGCACAGGAGATTGGCGAATACCTGCAGCAAAACTGCTCGGCCATCAGCAAGTTCAACGTGGTGAAGGGTTTCCTGAACCTCAGCATCGGCGACGGTGCCTGGCTGGAGCTGCTGAAGGCCATCGATGCTGACGACCATTTTGGCACGAAGCAGGCCACAGACGAGTCGCCCCTCGTGATGATTGAATACAGCAGCCCCAATACCAACAAGCCGCTGCACCTCGGCCACGTGCGCAACAACCTGCTCGGCTGGTCGCTGGCCCAGATTATGGAGGCCAACGGCAACCGCGTGGTCAAGACCAACATCGTCAACGACCGCGGCATCCACATCTGCAAGTCGATGCTCGCCTGGCTGAAATACGGCAACGGCGAAACGCCTGAGTCCAGCGGCAAGAAGGGCGACCACCTCATCGGCGACTACTACGTGGCTTTCGATAAGCACTACCGCGAGGAGGTCAAGCAGCTTGTGGCCCAGGGCATGGACGAGGAGAAGGCCAAGCAGGAGGCTCCGCTCATCAAGGAGGCCCACGAGATGCTGGTCAAGTGGGAGCAGAACGACCCTGAAGTGCGCGCCCTCTGGGAGAAGATGAACTCGTGGGTGTATGCCGGCTTCGACGAGACCTATAAGAAAATGGGCGTCTCGTTCGACAAGATATACTACGAATCGCAGACCTACCTCAAGGGCAAGGCCAAGGTGGAGGAGGGACTCGCCAAGGGCCTCTTCGAGCGTCACGACGACGGCTCTGTCTGGGCCGACCTCACCAACGAGGGCCTCGACCAGAAGCTGCTGCTGCGCAGCGACGGCACCTCTGTCTACATGACGCAGGACATCGGCACCGCCGAGATGCGCTTCCAGGACTACCCCATCGACAAGATGATCTACGTCGTGGGCAACGAGCAGAACTACCACTTCCAGGTGCTCAGCATCCTGCTCGACCGTCTCGGCTTCAAGTGGGGCAAGGAGCTGACGCACTTCAGCTATGGCATGGTGGAACTGCCCAACGGTAAGATGAAGAGCCGCGAGGGCACCGTCGTCGATGCCGACGACCTGATGGCCCTGATGGTCGAGGATGCCTACAAAACCTCGATGGAATTGGGGAAATTTGACGATATGACCGAGGAGGAACGCCGCGAGATTGCCCGCATCGTCGGCATGGGTGCCCTGAAGTATTTCATCCTGAAGGTCGACGCCCGAAAGAACATGCTCTTCAACCCTGAGGAGTCCATCGACTTCAACGGCAACACGGGTCCCTTCATCCAGTACACCTACGCCCGCATCCGCTCGATACTCAGGAAAGCCCCCCTGTCGTCCCCCGAGGGGGACACATTACCCTGCAAACAGACAAATGAAGCCCCCTCGGGGGCAGTAGGGGGGGCTTCTCTTTCCGACAAGGAGATTGAGCTTATCCAAAAGATGAACGAGTACGGAGCAGCCGTTGAGCAGGCCGGCAAGGACTACAGTCCCAGCGGCATCGCCAACTACTGCTACGAGCTGACGAAGGTCTTCAACCAGTTCTACCACGACTACTCCATCCTCAACGAGCCCGACGCCGGCAAGCGCGCCGTCCGCCTCATGCTGGCCCGCAACGTGGCCAAGATCATCAAGAGCGGCATGTCGCTCCTCGGCATCGAGGTTCCAGAGCGTATGTAATTAATTGTTATGAGAAAGGTACTGAAGTATATTGTTGTCCTTATTACTGCCACTATTTTGGTGTCTTGCGACTATTTCGGATATTTCAATTTTGATATAGTCAACAACACCAATGACAGTTTGAAGATTGTCTATGTTGAGCAAATGCAGTCCTTTACGACAGTGCTCTACACGCCAGACTATGACGATGACTTCAGACGCATTTACCTTGACAACATGTTAACGGATACTGTCATACCACCAAAGGAAACACTTCATCTGGTTTACGATGCAGGTATGGTGGACAGGAACTTCCCTGGCAAGTTGGAAACTCCAGAAGACTATGGGGTTTTGCCCCTATGGGAGCGAATAGGCTATATGATACTACGAGGTGACACCTTGCCCCCCGAGACTTATGTCCAAGACAGGTGGACAGGCAAAGGTTCGACATATACGTTAATCGTTAAATGACGAACATACAGAATCCACCGGAATATAGACACGACACCGTGCTGCCGCTCCCGATGGAGGTGACGGCAGACGCTTGGGCTGTGGATGCAGCCTGCTCGGGCAATCCCGGGCCGATGGAGTACCAGGCCATCGACCTGGCGACTGGCTACCGCGTGTTCCACTTCGGACCGATGAAGGGCACGAACAACATCGGGGAGTTTCTGGCCATCGTCCACGCCCTGGCACTCTGCTGGCAGCAGGGACTGCCGCAGAAGACCATCTACTCCGACAGCTACAACGCCATCCTCTGGGTCAGGAAGCGGCAGTGCAAGACGAAGCTGGAGCGGACACCTGAGACGGAGCCGCTCTACCAGATTATCGCACGGGCCGAAAACTGGCTGCGCACCCACAATTTCAGCAACCCCATCGTGAAGTGGGAGACCTCGAAGTGGGGCGAAGTACCAGCCGACTTTGGGCGTAAATAGGTAAAAACAATCTGCTTTAATTCTTTTTAACCCTTGCGACGGGCCTGCACTCTGAAAATTTACGTATATTTGCAGGCAATTTATATTATGTACACGCGCTAAGAGAAGATGACAGACATCGTTTTATCGAGTTTTCTTAGCTTGTTTGCCTTGTTTGGCAAGGAGGAGCAGGTTGACGAGACATGGGCAAAGTCCATGCTTGTCAGCTATCTACGTCACCATTTCGGTATACGCAATACCGATACCTACGTCGACCTCTACAGCGACCTGCGCGGCGCATACGAGATGACCGACGACCTGGACACAACGTCGGTCGTGGCCTCGATATGCTCTAACCTGCACGGCAAGATTACGCCACGCGAGGAGTCGCTGCTGCTGTTGCGTATCATGGAGTTCTGCGGCTTCAAGGAAGGGCAGTCCTGCGTGATGTTCAAGGCGATGGCTGAGGAGTTCCATATTCCCGAAACACGGTTCCGCGACTATACCGACTACGTGACGGGCAAGGAGACGAAGCACGTCATGCTGCACCACTTAGACGGCACCGACGGACAGCTGAAGACCCTCTTCGACCCAGAGACGGGACAGCTCTTGTTCACCTACACCGGCAACGACACCGTGCTGCTGAACGACGTGCCGGTGCTCTCAGACACCTATCAGGTGTGGCTGCAGAGCAGTGTGCTCAAGGCCGGCGGCAAGCCGCTCTACTACAGCACCATCGTCGATGCCTATAGTAGTGGGCAGGGGACGAAGAGCAAAGAGCAGGAGGTGGAGTTCTGCGGGCGCGACGTCAACTTCCGATTCCCCAACAGCGACAATGGTATGCATAACCTGAGCTTCACGCTGCACAACGGCGAGCTGCTGGCCATCATGGGCGGCTCGGGCACGGGTAAAACGACGCTGCTGTCGCTGCTGAACGGCACGCTGCAGCCACAGTCAGGCACCATCACCATCAACGGCCACGACATCTCGGAGCCGGCAGCCAAGGCACTGATAGGCTTCGTGCCGCAGGACGACCTGCTGATAGAGGAGCTGACGGTCTACCAGAACCTGTGGTTCACGGCGAAGCTCTGCTTCGAGGGAATGGCCGACGACGAGATAGACCGCCGCGTCATGAAGACGCTGAAGGACCTGGGGCTCGACGCCGCCAAAGACCTGAAGGTGGGCTCGGCCATCAACAAATACATCAGCGGCGGCCAGCGCAAGCGCCTGAACATCGCCTTGGAACTGATACGCGAGCCGGCGGTGCTCTTCCTCGACGAGCCTACGTCGGGTCTGTCGTCGGCCGATACGGAGAAGGTCGTCAACCTGTTGAAGGAGCAGACCTTCAAGGGCAAGCTCATCATCGTCAACATCCACCAGCCGTCGAGCGACGTCTACAAGCTCTTCGACCGCCTGTGGCTGCTCGACAAGGGCGGCTATCCCGTGTTCGACGGCAACCCCATCGACGCCATCACCTATTTCAAGGAGGCCGCCTGCTATGCCGACGCTGAGACCAGCGCCTGTCCTACCTGCGGCAACGTGAACCCTGAGATTGTGCTCAACATCATCGACGAGAAGGCTCTCAACAGCAGTGGAGAACAGTCCGACGAGCGCAAGATGACACCTCAGGCGTGGCATGAGCTGTACCTGAAGAACCGCGAGGAACAGCCCGGGCTGAAGGTGAGCGACGTGCCGCTATCGGACCAACGGAAACCCGGCCCGCTGAAGCAGCTGGCCATCTTCCTGCACCGCAATTTCAAGACGAAAATCACCAACCTGCAATATCTGCTCATCACACTCCTGGAGGCTCCCGTGCTGGCCGTGGTGTGCGCCATGCTGACCCGCTTTGCTCCGCCCGAGGGCTACTCGGTGATGAACAACAAGAACCTGGTGAGCTATTTCTTCATGTCGGTCATCGTGGCCACGTTCGTCGGCATGAGCGGCTCGGCCGAGGAGATCATCAAGGACCGTGCCCTGCTGAAGCGCGAGAAATTCCTGCGCCTGTCGTACGGCAGCTACATCTGGTCGAAGATTCTCTTCATGGCCGGCGTCTCGCTGCTGCAGACCTTCCTCTTCATCGTAGTGGGCAACACCATCATGGGCCTGCACGGGCTGTTTGCCACGTGGTGGCTCATCCTGTTCGTGACGGCCTTCCTGGCCAACCTCACAGGCCTGTTGCTGTCGCAGTGCCTCAGTTCGGTGGTGGCCATCTATATCAGCATCCCCATGCTGCTCATACCGCAGATCCTGCTCTGCGGACTGGTAGTCAGCTTCTCGGACCTGACGCCTGGCAGCACCACGGGCAATGTGCCCATAGTGGGCGACCTCATACCGTCGCGCTGGTCCTACGAGGCCCTGGCCGTGACGTCGTTCACCGACAACGAGTACGAGAAACCGTTCTTCGAGACCGACAAGGAGAAGTACGAGAACCAATACTACAACATGGGATTCCTCTACGAGCTGCAGTCGCAGTTGGAGACCATGCAGGACGAGCAGAAGCGCGGCAAGGAGGTGAAGCCAGCCCACATCAGGACCATCGGGAACAACCTGCCCCTGCTGACCGACTACTTGGGAATGAAACCCTACGAGGGCAGCGGCGACTACGAGTCGCTTAAGCAGTATATGAAGAAGGCCGAGCAGTTGCTCGCAGAACGCTGCAATGCCGCCACGCTGAAAAGTGACCGGCTGATGGCCCAGCTGCTGAAGACAGAGGGCAAGGACGCCATGCTGCAGTTGAAGCGCGACAACTACAACCTGAAGTTGGAGGAGTTTGTCGTCGGTGCCGACCAAGGCCGCATGCTCGATGTCGTTGACAACGTCATCGTGCCCCGTGCCGGCCTGGTTTTCCTCACGCCGCAGAGCCACATTGGCCGTGCCCCGTTCTATAGCAGTGAGAAAATCCTGTGCACGTGGCACGTCAAGACCTTGTGGTTCAACATCGGCGTACTGCTGTTGATGAGTATTATCGTAATAACATTATTAATATCTAAACTTTTAGCAAAATGAAAAAATTATCAATTCTCGCTGTAGCATTTGCAGCACTGACCTTCGCCGCTTGCGGAGGCAAGAAGACCACGGAGAACGTGGAAGGAAAAGATTCAGTAAAGAGCTTCGAGCAGGAGCAGATTGAAGCAGCCATTAAGATGCACTTCGACAGTCTGGCCAGTGAGCTCGGCAAACTCAAGCAGCTGCCCGTGGTATCGAAAGACGGCGTCATCAAGCTGACCGATGCTGAGAAGCAGGTGAAGCCAGACTATCTGCTTGACGTTGCCGCTGCCGACAACGCCATGACGCTCTCTGAGAAGTATCGCGTACTGAGCGCACTCGAGGTCGACAAGGAAGTGTCTAAGCTCTACGACATGGATACCGAAGCTTTCGACAAGGCCATCGCCAAGCTGGCTGCCGACATCAACGATCCGTCGTTCAAGGCTATCGAGGGTAAGTCTGGTGTCTACGAGACTGCCCAGGAACTCTACGACGCTATGAACCAGAACGGCCGCATCAACTACTTCTGGCAGATTGTTGCTTCTTCGCTCGTTGAACAGCTTTATGTTACCTCTCAGAACACTGAGAAGTTTGTGGCTGCCTTCGATGACGACGCTGCTGCTAACGTGACGTTCCGCATCATCCTCATTCAGGATGCCCTGAACCGCCTGACCGAGTACGATCCCGACATCGTTCCCGTTGCTGAGGCTATTGCTCCGCTGTCCGTGCTCAACGCTACGACCGTCAACGAGTTCAAGGCTCAGCTGGCCGATGCCAAGGAGAAAATCGTTGCCTCGCGCAATGCTCTGGTGAATCTCGCCCAGTAATTACAACTTCGCATAGAAAAGCCCCCAGCGTTGGGGGCTTTTTTATGCTTTCTTCCTATAGGTAACAATCTGGTTGTCGCCGTAGCGTTCTTGGCTGACGACGGTGGCATTGGCTGGCAGTTGTGGCGCACGTGTGCCGCCGCTGACGGTCAGCGCGAGGTTCGTCTCGACGCGGATTTCGTCCCAGAGGCTCTGTACGAGGAACGACTGCAGCGTGCGCGCACCACCCTCGACGATGAGCGACTGTATGTTGTGGGCGTGCAGACTGTCGAGGTTCAGCGGGTGGGTGCGGTCTACTACCAGGTGCTTCGGGTTGCTGCCCCGCCAGTGGCGAACGGTCAACTGCGGGTGCTCACGCTCATTGGTCACGCGGCCTACGAGGATGGCATCCTCCTCAGCGCGCAGCTTGTGCGAAAGCATCTGCGTGAAGGGCGACGAAATCTGCAGTGCCTCGCCATTGTCGTCGATGAAGCCGTTGGCTGTCTGTGCCCATTTTAATATAATGTACGGGCGCGAGAAGCGGTGGAAGGTGAAGAAGCGGCGGTTCAGTGCGCGGCACTCTTCCTCGAGCACGCCGACGGTGACGTCTATGCCCGCCTCGCGCAGCTTCTGTATGCCGCGCCCCTGCACTTCGGCGAAATCGTCCTGACAGCCCACGACGACGCGCCTGATGCCTTTCTTGATAATCAGGTCGGCACAGGGCGGTGTCTTGCCGTAGTGCGAGCACGGCTCCAGTGAGACGTACATCGTCGCCTCCTTCAACAATGACTCATCCTCTGTCTTCACCGAGGCAAAGGCGTTTACCTCGGCGTGGCCCTCGCCGCAGCGCACGTGGTAACCCTCGCCAATGATGCGTCCCTCAGCCACAAGCACGGCGCCGACCATCGGGTTGGGCTTGGCGTTCTGTCGCCCGTTCATGGCCAGCTGCAGGCAGCGGCGCATGTATCTCTCGTCTTCAGTCGTTTGGTTCATAGGCTGCAAAGTTACGAAATATCAAGGACAGTAAGGCTTTCAGAATTGTTAATCTTCCTTAACAATCGCTGACATGCTTTTAACTTCCTTGGAATTATGCCGTCAGAAAAGGAGTAAGTATATTATCAACCAAATGTATTCATCCTTATGAAAAAAAACATTCTTTCATTGATGGCGCTCTCATGTCTGACGGCGTCAGCACAGTTCGGCGCACCCCGCCAGAACCCCATCGTTCCTTCAGTTAAAGCAGAGGTCGAAGACTTCAAGCCTGCACTCACCAATCAGGAGAACAAGCAGTTCCCGGCCGTGAACTCCAAGCGTCAGGTGCGTGCTAAGATTTCGGCTCCCAAGGCCACATTCGTCGGACTCGACATTGCCGGTAAGATCTATGAGATGACCAAGGACGAGAACGGCGACTGGGTCGGTACTTCCGAACCTCAGGACGAGGGCTTCCACTACTATCAGCTGAACATCGACGGAGCCAACGTGCCCGATCCGAACAGCCTCTACTACTATGGCGCCAGCCGCTGGGGCAGTGGTATCGAGGTTCCTTCTACCGACCAGGACTTCTGGCAGGTTAAGAACGTGCCGCAGGGCACTATGAACGAGGTGTTCTATTGGTCGACCTATACGGAACAGATGCGTCGCTGCCACATCTATCTGCCCAATGAGTACTATACCAACCCCACCAAGAAGTTCCCCGTTCTGTATCTGCAGCACGGTATGGGTGAGAACGAGTACGGCTGGGCTGAGCAGGGCCATACCGCACAGATTCTCGACAACCTGATTGCCGAGAAGAAAGCCGTTCCCTGCATCATCGTGATGGACAACGGTCTGAACACTCGCCGTGCTGGTGAGCAGGGTGGCTTTGGCGGCTTCGGTGGCGGCCCGCGCCCGCAGGGTGCTCCTGGTCAGGGCGGTCAGCGTCCGCAGGGTGCTCCCGCTCAGGGTGGCCAGCGTCCGCAGGGTGCTCCTGGTCAGGGTGGCCAGCGCCGTGGTGGCTTCGGCGGTTTCGGTGGTTTCTCCGAAGGCTTCAAGAATGTGCTTTTCAACGATATAATCCCTATGGTCGAGAAGAACTACCGCGTGATTGCCGACCCGCAGCACCGTGCTTATGCCGGACTGTCGATGGGTGGTATGCAGGCACGTGAGATTACGCTTGCCAATCCCGAGAAGTTCGCCTATGTAGGTTCGTTCAGCAGCGGTGCGTGGAATGTCGACCAGGTGAAGGGCTCTGATGGCTTCGCCAAGAATGTCAAACTGCTCTTCATGAGTGGTGGCGGCAAGGAGAACATGGGTTGTGTTGAGGCCGCTAAGAACATCAAGGAGCAACTCGGCGTCAATGCCGTAGGTTACGAATCGCCTGGAACAGCCCACGAGTGGCACACCTGGCGTCGCAGCCTCTACCAGTTTGCACAGCTCATATTCAAGTAAATCTTAGCGCTCTTGCTTTAGATTTAGGCATATAGTTGCTAATCACAGGAAATATCCTTCACTTCCAGCACTTCCTACACCTGTTGAACTTTCTTAGGTGTAAGAAGTGCTGGAAGTGCAGGATAAAAAGTGAGAATAGCAACTATAATAGCAAAACAGGCCGAAACAATCGATAAAACATGCTATCTGCCAACCTTCGGAGACGGGAACCGACACCAGAACCGACACCCCGGCAAAAAGCGGCGCTTTACGAGCAAAAGGCGGGGGCTTTCGGACATTTGCTTTAACAATCTGACTATCAGTAATTTAGAGACCACCTTGAACGTCGGTAATTAACTTTCGTTCTTTTGCAAAGGTAAGCATAAAACCCGACATATAGCCACAAATTACAATATTTAACGTATCATTATAGTATGATGTAAAAGGGAAATAATGCCATTTTAAGGCTTATAAAGCGTTTGTTTGTCATTGGTTGGCAGATGTCAGGGAAACCAATAAAACGCTGTTATTTGGCATTAAACACATTAAAAACTAATTGATATTTCTTTTTGTTGGAATCATACAGACACATTAAAAACTAATTGATATTTCTTTTTGTTCGAATCGGTGAAAAACGTAATATCATATAATATTTATAATTGTAGCTACAAAATAATAATAATAAGAATAAACAATTTAGGCTTATGGAAATAGAAAAGGATATAGGAAATGTAATAACTGATATTTGGTATAACTAAACAATAAGATAACAAAAAAAATTGGGATAGAGTTTTTAGGCTCTATCCCTTTTTGATTAACAGATAATAGATTTAAATTATATGATAAAAGAATTATAATGAAAATTTGCCTACACTGATAAACTTTTCATTTGCAAGACTATAATCAAAATAGCCTTCGACTATTACGTCAGTATAACCGTCTTTCGCGTGTGTGTAGGCATCGACTGAAACGCCCATCAGCCCAAATTGTGTTAGGCAAACTTTGCTTAGGTCTATATATATTAAATAAGTGTCTTCTACCAAATTGGTGCAAATATAAGGACTATTTAAAAGCAGATTATTATAAAAGATATTAGAAGTAAGTTGGTAGTTATTTAATGCCTTTTTTGCCGTTGATGAAATAACCCAAATACCTTTGTCGCTTACTTTGTCAACATCCCCCTGAAGGTCTATAATATCAGATACAGAAGAAATTGTAATTGCATCGTCAGCGTTAATAAGTCCCTTTGGGCTTTCTTCGTTTTCAGTTGTGTTTTCTTCAGCGGTTGAAAACATAGTTGAAAATAACTTTTGATATAAAGCGTTCACCGCCATTTGTTCCATTGAAGACTGAAAATCGGGCTGTGACAAAAGCAATAGTTTGCTAATTGAAAGACGTTCTGCAAGTCTATTGGCTTTATGTACCTTTTCATTTTCAATAAGTCCGTTATTTGTTGGCGTGCCCCATTTGACGTTCTGAAATTCAGTGTAAGGGAATTTAGTGCTATTTCGTACATTTTCCACAAACGTAACACGGCTTATAAGTTCGTTTAAATCTTTGTCGTTTGAAATATACTTTGTGTCACTATTTGCCCAATTAGGTTTTACTAAATCGCGCGTTTCAAAGCTAAAATGTGCCGTTGGCGCAATACCAAATTCTTTTGCCCTTTTTGTGGCGTTATCGTTAATTCTTTGTTCGCTGATTGATAGCTTTTCTTTGTTTGCCAATTTATTGACAACTTGAAATAAATTTAATGTATCTTTATTCATATTATAATATGTTTTTAAATAATTATTCTTTAGTTAGTTATTAGACTATTTATAAAGTCTTCGGCGTTTTCTGTATCTGCATTATTTGGCATTATTTCAGATATTAGTTTTCGTATCTGTTTTATGCTATCGTATTTAAGTTTTAATAGTGGGGATAGCCCGATACTTGTACCTTTGTTAAATTGCTGAATATAGCCGTTTTTCTCTATATAGTCAATAGTATTGAAATAGTCTAAAAGTGTACCTTCCAATAGTTCTAATTGAAGATTAACAGAAGGCGTAATTTCAGTATCGT
>JAEEGF011615447.1_pt1 | contig 11040 bp, 10 predicted proteins | sample 9134171 | NCBI WGS metagenome assembly JAEEGF01 (sample SAMN16246542, study PRJNA631951) | gut metagenome | biome: gut microbiome; feature: rumen; material: AP-attached | host: Bos | place: Iran: Karaj | collected 2018-10
CCAATTGCTGTACCAACACCCTTGTTATCGAATGTTGCATAGTAGCTTACAGCGTCTGTGTCCATAAGAAGTCGGTCATAAGCGATGATAGGAATACCAGCTTCCTTAGCCTGCTCTTCTACGTTTACAAGAGCTGATGAATCAACTGCAGCGATTACTAAGCAATCAGCGCCAGCAGCAATCATGTTCTCAATCTGAGATACCTGAGCCTGAACATCATCCTCAGCATACTGAAGATCAACTTCATATCCGAGAGCCTCAAGCTTCTCTTTCATGTTGCTACCATCGTTAATCCATCTCTCTGAAGACTGAGTAGGCATTGCAACTGCAACTCTCTTTCCGTTAGAAGCTGCAGGTGCAGAAGAATCAGAAGATTCTGTTGCTGTGTCAGTTGTAGCAGCTGGATCAGCGCCTGTGTCTGCAGGGCCACATCCTGCAAATAACCCCATTGCAAGAGCGGCTGTCATCATTAAACCTAGAACACGTTTTTTCATTTTACCTTCTCCTCCTGTTTTTCTTGACAACTTTGTTGTCGTTTTTAACTATGAATAAATAATAACAGTTCATTTTTTTGTTTAAAATATAAAATTCTATTTAAAAATATCAAAATTCTACACAATAAAAAAAGACTCCTAAGAGTCTTTTTTGTGATAAATTCTTTTTTTACTAGGAACTATAGCTCCTTTCGGACAAACTAACAGGCAAAGATGACAACCAACACATTTGCTTCCATTTAACTTTGGCTTTCGATTTTCAAATTCAATAGCTTGATGTCCACCATCATTGCAAGAAATAACACATCTTCCGCAGCCAATACATTTATCCATATTAAAGGATGGAAAAAGAACTGTATCCCGTTCTAACACATCTGTTGTATCGCTAACCGAATCAAGCCCCGCACCTATTACATCCTTCACAGAACTAAATCCCATTTGCGCCAGGTAATAATTTAACCCAGACTTTAAATCATCTATAATCCTATAACCATATTGCATAACCGCAGTGGTTATTTGTATTGAGCCAGCCCCCATAAGAATAAACTCCAAGGCATCTCTCCAGGTTTCGATACCACCCATACCACTGATATGTTTTCCTTGTAAGTTTTTATTTTGGCCAAGCTCCGAAATGAATCTTAGAGCAATAGGCTTAACTGCATTTCCACTGTAGCCTCCAATAGCAGACTTACCCTTAACTGCTGGTGCTGAAACGAAAGTAAGAGGATTAACACCAACTATACTTTTTATTGTATTAATAGCAGCAATTCCATCTGCTCCGCCTCTAATCGCCGCTTCTGCAGCTTCTGACATTGTACCAACATTTGGAGTAAGCTTTGCTAATATTGGAATAGAAGCACCACGCCTTGCCGCTCTAGTAAATCTTTCTACTAATTCAGGGACCTGACCTATATCAGACCCTAGGCCGTCCTCCTGCATATTAGGGCATGAAAAATTAAGTTCTATAGCATCTGCACCATTTTCTTCACATTCTCTTGCCAGCGACTCCCATTCTTCTTCATTCTGTCCCATAATTGAGGCCAAAATAAACTTTGTTGGATAATTCTTTTTAAGCTTTCTAAAGATTTCCATGTTTTCAGCTACACTATGATCCGAAAGCTGTTCTATATTTTTAAACCCTATAATACTCCCATTGTCACCAGTAATTGCCGAAAATCTAGGCGAGGCCTCATGTATATCTAATGAGCATACAGTCTTAAAGCATGCTCCAGCCCAACCGGCCTCAAAAGCTCTTGCACACATGTCATATGTAGAAGCCACAACAGAAGAAGACAATAAAAATGGATTCTCTAGTGGAATACCACAAATATCACATTTTAACCTATCTTCATCTTCCGGAAGTTCTATCTCAGCTTTAGAGCGAACGCCCCAAGCCAGCTCTGTCATTAGACTTTTAATACGAATTTTATCATCACTAATGCAAACCCTTTCACAAGGCGCATTGCAGCTCATGCACATATTTCCCTCTGGAAGATGCAAAGAAGCTACGTCAGCGTTATCAAACCATATACTTCTTAATGCATCACCTGGATTAAAGAAATCACAAGCATGATTACAAGGAGCATCCGCGCACAACATGCAAGATATCATTTCATTGCGTTTAATTGTATTCTGTACTAGCATAGGCTCTTCTCCATTTAACTCTTTTTCTTAACCCAATTTACATCTATATTAAATTATAATCTATATTATGTGTATATTCCGTGAGCAAACTTATAATTCACAGTTTTTTCTTTTTAAGTTCATAAAAAAAGTCATCCCTAAGGATGACTTTCTATATCAATATTAATTCGGCTATAAATACTACCACACAGCAAAGGGCTGCTACTTTGAATAGACTTTGATTAAACCATGCAGCTATTATTCCAACTACAAGTGCTATTATTCCCGCTAGTTTTACTTGAGTGGCATCAATGATAGCTGGAAAAGTCATTACTGCAAGAGTTACATAGGGAACATAATATAAAAACGAACGAATAAATCGATTCTTAATCTGCTTTCTAAAAACTGTCACTGGCAAAATACGTATAAACGTACTAACCAAGGCAGCCACCAATATATAAATATAAGTTCTAGTCATCATCTTCCTCCATTGGGTGTGGAAATAGTATTGCAGCCACCGCAGCAATTACAACAGTAAGAATAATTGTTTTTGTTCCAGCTGATATGGATGCAAAAATAGAAAGTCTCGATGCTAAGTAGCTAAGAACAAAGCTAATGACAATAAGCACTGCCACTATTCTATGCTTTCTAGCCTCCGGCATAATACATGCCAAAAACATTCCATACAAAGCAACAGAAAAAGCACTGACAACTCTAAGAGGCATCAATTCTCCTGCCACAATTCCACATGAGGTTCCAAGAGCCCAACAAGGAACAGCTATAGCACAGGCTCCATAATTGTATATTGGATTGATGAAACCTGGTCTGTTAATAGTTATAGCAAATATTTCATCTGTAACACTAAATCCTACAAGCATTCTATGAACCAAGGAAGTTTTAGGGTCAAACTTTTGACTTAAGGCTGTAGACATTAACAGGTATCTTGCATTTACAACAAGCGTCATAATTGCCATTTCTACAAACCCAGCCCCAGCTGCCACTACCGTATATACGGCATATTCACCTGCACTTGCACGATTCAAGAAGGAATTGATAAAACCTTGCAATGGAGTGAAATGAGCTGTTCTTGCCAGAATTCCAAGAGAAAAGGCAACAGCAAAGTATCCTAGACCGATAGGAAATCCATCTCTAATTCCTTCTCGAAATACAGTTAAATTAGAATTAGTATTTTTCAAATTCATATTATCCCTTTATTTCACCAATTTTTTAAACATTTTTCTTCTCAAAAGTGTAGAATAATATACAGAGGAGGATTCTATATGAAACCTGGCGTATATCAAGCCACCAAAAAAGACGGAACAGTCTATTATCGTGGCAATATCACTTACAATGGAAAACACATAAGCATCGGTAGCTTTCCCACAGAAGCTAAATGCAACAAAGCTTACAATGAGGCTTGGGGCATTATAAAAAATGAAGATATAACTATCTTAAATTTGCAAAGCAAAATCAAAGAGCTTCCATTTGATAAGTGCATCACTCTAATAAATTTTAGAGACAACCATATTTATATTAAAACTCCAATATATCTTCAGAGAAATTATTTTCTATATTATTTAGATAAAACAACTATCTTGAAATTCGACAATGATGACCTCTTCTACTATTCAAGTCATAAGATTCAGTATCGCGGAGGCCACATGTTTGTCAGTGATTACGGAATGCAGTACAACATTCTTGGCCGTTATGGCATCAAACCTTACAGTGTAAAAGGTAAGGACTATCTCTTCGCCAATGGCGACGAAACTGATTTCAGATATTCAAACATTATAGTTGTAAATAAATATCACGGCGTATACCGCGAGGAAAAAGCTGGAAAGGTAATTTATGCAGCTAAGATTCATCTTAACGGAGATTTTATCGTAGGCCGTTATAATAGCGAAGCAAAAGCTGCTATAGCCTATAACAAGGCTGTAGATTTATGTAAAGCCAGAGGAATGAAAAAAGCTTTTCCTACCAACTTTATATCTGAGTACTCACCTCGTGAATACGCCGACATCTACACCGAAATTAAAATCTCATCTCATCTGTACAAATTCTTTCATAATAAAAACTTCCGCGAGGCTTAGGCCTCGCGGTTTATTTTTAACATTAGTTGTTGATGAACTTGTCTTCCTCATTATTCCATGAGTAAAGGCTACGGATCTGCTCACCAACCTTTTCTGCTGGATGCTCAGCTGCAAGCTTTCTCATAGCCTGGAAGTGAACCTGACGTCCAGCTGGTGACATATCAAGAAGGAATTCCTTAGCAAATGTACCATCCTGAATATCAGAAAGGATCTGCTTCATAGCCTTCTTTGTATCCTCAGTAACAATCTTTGGTCCAGTGATGTAATCACCGTACTCAGCTGTATTTGAAATAGAATATCTCATTCCAGCAAAGCCTGACTGATAGATAAGGTCAACGATAAGCTTCATCTCGTGTACACACTCGAAGTATGCATTTCTTGGATCGTATCCAGCCTCAACAAGAGTCTCGAAACCAGCCTGCATAAGAGCACAAACACCACCACAAAGTACTGCCTGCTCACCAAAGAGGTCTGTCTCTGTCTCTGTTCTGAATGTTGTCTCAAGAATACCAGCACGAGCACCACCGATACCAGCACCATAAGCAAGTGCAAGATCAAGAGCCTTTCCTGTAGCATCCTGATATACAGCAACAAGACAAGGTGTACCCTTTCCTGCCTGGTACTCAGAACGTACTGTATGACCTGGAGCCTTTGGTGCAATCATAGTAACATCAACATCTGCTGGTGGCTTGATGCAACCAAAGTGAATGTTGAAACCATGAGCAAACATAAGCATGTTGCCAGCCTCAAGGTTTGGCTCGATGTCTGCCTTGTACATATCAGCCTGCTTCTCATCGTTGATAAGAATCATAATGATATCAGCTTTCTTTGCAGCTTCTGCAGCTGTATATACTGTAAGGCCCTGCTTTTCAGCTTTTGCCCAAGACTTTGAACCTTCGTAAAGACCAATAATGACATCGCATCCGCTTTCCTTAAGGTTAAGAGCGTGTGCATGACCCTGGCTACCATAACCAATAATAGCTATTGTCTTACCCTTCAATAATGAGAGATTACAATCTTCTTGGTAATAAATCTTTGCTTCCTGTGACATTCTTTTATCCTCCTTATAATATAACTACATCTTCTGAGCCACGGCTAAGACCAGTAACACCGGTACGAGCAAGCTCTAAGATGTCATAATCTCCAAGCATATCTAAAAATGCTTCTAATTTGTCCTGGTTGCCTGTAAGCTCAAGGATCATAGAATCGTGAGTAACATCAACAACCTTTCCTTTGAAGATTTCAACGATAGTGAGAACATCCTGTCTCTCGTCATTTCTAACAGAAATCTTGACAAGCATAAGCTCTCTCTTTACAGAAGCACCATGCTCCAAAACTTTGAGGTCAACAACCTCTGTAAGTTTTGACACCTGCTTTTCAATCTGTTCCAATATCATTTCATCACCATGTGTAACAATAGTCACACGTGTGTATCTAGGATCAGCAGTAACACCCGCTGAGAAACTGTCGATATTGTATCCCCTTCTTGAAAATAAGCCCGAAATACGGCTTGTAAGACCTGGTGTGTTTTCTACTAAAATAGAAAGAACTTTTTTAGACTCCATAATGCTCTCCTAAAAAATAAAATCTCGTTTGCACTTTAATGCTTTGAAGTACGAAACTATTACAAATTCTATCACAAACAATTTATATGTCAACCAAAAAGATTTCAGAATTTAGTAAATTTAGTAATACTTTCCATCGTATGGGTTATACAGTCCCATTTGAATCGGTTGTCTCTTATCTTCGTAACACAAAGTAATATAAAAATCTCTAAATTCAAATCCCTGTTTTGTCCAGTAAGTATTTCCCTTTTCAAAATCGCAATACTCGCTAAAATCGATCCACTGAAGGACCTGCATAAGCGGTCTATCCATCATTTTGCAGGTAGCCTCTTTAAAGGTCCAAACCTCCGTAAACTTTTTGTTCACCTCTGTTTTCTTTAACGATTCCAGATACTCTAAGTCAGCCTTTGTAAAAAAGCGTTCAACTAAATCCCTATCGTATGGACGGATTCGTTCAACATCAATTCCAACAGGCTTATCTGAAATTGCCGCTACTGCGAAATAGTTTGAATGAGAAATACTAAAATCTACGTTTTTCGGCTGTATAAAAATGGGTTTTCCTTGAGAAGTTGATGAATAGACATATGGTCTTTCAATGTGATTTTCCCATAGAAGTTTTTCTAATAGATGGGCAGCGCCTAATCTCTCACATTTGCCCTTTAAGGTCTTAGCCTCGTCAACATGCTCTCGTCGCTGGGGACTAATCATGCTGTACACTTCATCAAATATGAACGGATTCTGTAATGGCTCACAATTATATGCTGCTGCTTTAATCATATTCTCCCCCTTTAACGTTTACATAAAGTATAACATAGTGGAATTTAAATATGATAAAATATTTGTGAACTATTCTTATAGGGGGCTATATGAAATTCTTAATTTTTGAGATGAAAACTGTATGCTACAATTCCTATCTTTACTTTGGGGACGCATTAGGCAAAGCCCTTACAGATAAGGGACATACAGTAGAATATTTTAAAGTAGACGAAGACGCCTTAGACGATTTAGAAAACTATGTTGGAGCCAAATACGATGCGCTTATCGATTTCAATTCCGATTTGCCTCGTGCACTTATGGATGACGACTCTTATTTTCTAGATCATGTAGATGCGCCTTTTTTTGATGTCATTTTAGACCACCCTCTATATCATCACGATTCATTAAAACATAAGCTTAGCAACTTTAATGTAGTTTGCCTTGATTCAAAGCATCGTGACTACATTTTAAAATATTATCCTCACATCAAGTCTGTCACTGTCACACCTATGACAGGTGAGCTTGCTTTCGGAAATGATTCTATTAATTGGGATGGATTCTGCGAAAGACCATACGATATCCTTCTATCTGGCACCTATACAGACCCAACCAGACTGGAAGCTGCCATCCACAAGATTCCAGATTTCCTGGCAAAAAACGTATATGAATTAATTGATATGATGCTTGCCGACAGTACCCTTACTATCGAGGATGCCGTTGAAACATTGGCCAAAAACGAAATCTATGATTATATCAATTCAGATTTGCCACTACACACTCAGTCTTTCTATTTAGCAGACGCTTACGTGCGTTGTATAAACAGAAAAAATCTAGTGCTTGAGCTTGATAAATGCAGTCACAACTTCCATATATTTGGCGCACTTTGGGAAGAATTAGATTTAAAGCATGCCACTTTGCATCGTGAAATACCATTTAATCTTACATTTACTGTATTTTCCAAAGCCAAAATCTCTGTGAATATCATGCCTAATTTCAAAGCAGGTAGCCATGACAGAGTTTTTTCATGTCAGCTAAATGGTGCTGTTTCACTGACAGACCCTACCACCTTGCTTTTATCAGAATACCAGCATGATAAAAACATACTCTTCTACCACCTAAATCACATGGATGAAATTTCTTCTATGGTAGATAGTCATCTTGATAAGCCTGAAGAGCTCAAAAAAATAGCCCAAGGCGGATTTAATATCGCAAATGCGAATCACACCTGGGCTAATATTGCAAATTTAATTTTAAAAAATCTTTAATCCAAATTAAGCATTTCCTGGTAGAAAGCAAAGTAATCCTTTCTACCTTCTTTTGTAAACTGGATAGCTGTTCTAGGATGCTGATTTAAAAGACCTGTTGTAAGGTACTGCATATCGTAGCCCCATACAACTCCCTGTTCCTTTAATGGCAACATATAATCTTCTACAAACTTGATAGCATATCTCTCCTTGTATTTAGGGTTTTTGAGGAAGCCCAAAAGCAACTCCATGGCACAGTTGCCAGCGCCTCTACCCATGCTGCAGTAGGTTGCATCCAAATAGTCCACATTATCTCCAACAGCTTCTATTGTGTTTGCAAAGGCAAGCTTTTGATTGTCGTGGGCGTGCATACCTACTCTCTTGCCGTGCTTTGATGCAATTTCAAAATACATGTCTGCAATTCTTTCAGTCTGCTCTGGGTAAAGAGAGCCATAGCTATCAACAATGTATATGCATGAAATTGGGGTTTGGCAAACAATTTCCAGTGCTGATTTGATATCCTCCATTGATGCTGTAGAAATAGCCATAATATTACAAGTAGTCTCGTAACCTTTCTTATATGCATCCTCAATCATCTGTACTGCCCCAGGAAGCTGATGAAGATATGTAGCAACACGAATAAGATCCACAGGACTTTCTGCCTTTGGATGAATATCTTCCTTGTAGTTGCATCTGCCAACATCAGCCATAATGGCAAGCTTTAAATCGGTATCATTTTCGCCAACAATTTTTCTAATATATTCATCTGAAGAAAATTTCCATGGGCCGAATTTGTCCACGTCAAACTGCTCCTTGTCGGCGCGATAGCCCATTTCCATATAGTCTACCCCAGCCTTTACATTTGTAAGATAAAGTGCCTTAGCAAATTCATCAGTAAAATAAAAGTCATTAACAAGGCCACCGTCTCTAAGTGTGGCATCAACAACTCTGACACTCTCTCTAACTTCTAAAAGCTTGGATATTTCTTTTTTCATTATTTGTCTCCTCCATTCGCTTTATTGCTTAAAAGCATTAAAGTACCTCCTAGTATATACATACTAGGAGGTACTGTCAAATAGAGATTATACTATTTCAAATTTCTGGGTGCTAGCATTAAGTTGTTTTGTAACATCATTGTTTTGATCCATAGCTTCATTGATGCCCTGGATTTCACCAACAATTTCCGTAGCAGCCTGAGCGCTCATACCAATAGCATTAGAGCTTTCATTTACAGAATTAGAAATTGTCTCAATTCTATCAGCCATCTCATTCATTACATTATTTAGATTATCTGCCTTGTCTGAGAATGTAGCCAACATTTCATCAATCATTGTAGCTGTATCTTCAAATTTCGATCCAGTTTCTACGAAGGCATCATAATCAGCCAAAACATTTTCATTGATGAATTCAATAACTTGAACCGCATTATCTGAAAGTGTTTTAACAGCCGCTGTAACCTTAGCAGAAATTTCCTGAATATTTCCAGCTGTATCTCTTGAGTTTGCTGCAAGCTTACTAATCTCATCAGCTACAACAGCAAATCCCTTTCCAGCCTCACCAGCTCTGGCAGCTTCGATAGATGCATTAAGAGCAAGCAAGTTTGTCTGGCTGGCAATGTCCAGAATCTCGTTTGTCAAATCACCAATTTGGTTAACCTGCTCAGATTCTTTTACAGAAACCTCGAGAACTCTAGATAACTCTTCCATCTTAGCTCCAGTGTTATCCTTCTTCTCAGTTGCTTCTTTCTTGATTTCATCAGCTGCCGTTTTGATTTCATTTGCTTTAGAAGCGCCTTCTTTTGCCTCGGCATCTATAGCATTTGTAGCCTCTCTAACTTCAAATACCTTGTCATTCAAATCAATTGCTGTAGTAGAAACATTCTCCATTGACGCCGCCAACTCTTCCATTGCTGCTGAAGTATTAGTGACATTATCAGATGCACTTTGAATCTTAACAACCATACTGTCTGAAGATGTACTAAGAACGCTAGCGCCCTCTTTAACATCCTTAATAACACCTTGGAGTGTTCCAAGGAACTCATTGATTCCATCAGATATCATAGCTAGTTCAGTTTTTGTCTTCGTATTGATTCGAGCTGTTAAGTCTCCTTTTCCTCTATTGATATTATTTATAATTGATTGTAATTCATAAGAAATACCAAGAATAGTTTTGTTAATTCTAATAAATGAAAGCAGGAAGCTAACTATAATAAGAGCCACAACTATTCCCATTACTAAGTAGCCCTTCATTGATACTTGCGAAATGTAGCTATCTAAATATCCTGAAAAACCTTCACTCAATGAAGTAATAGCAGCATCTACAGCATCAAGTGATGCATAAGCAGCCTCCAGATTGGTACCATATTCAGATGAAACATATCCAATAGCTCCAGCCATATCCGAAGCTGTTATATATCCCTTTAATGTTTCAGCAGATGATGCAAAAGCTTCTGTATTTGTTCTTAAATCCGCAACTATTTGCTCACCATCTGATACATTGCTAACTATTATTGATGATTCCATATAAGTAAGATGATTTTCTAAGTCATCTATATATGAGTTCATATCATCAAATTCTGAAGAATTCATTATATTACCTGCTTCGCATTGACCTAAAGTGCGATTTATTTCTGCAGATATATGTATAATATCCTGTCTTAATTGAGCTGATTCCTCAGCACATATCAACTCATTCTCACTTGCCACTAAAGCTTGTGACTTCACACTTTGCATTGCAGTATTTGATATTATCGCATATACGATAAATGCAATTAATATTACTACATTAACAATTATATTTTGAAATGTAATCGATTGGAAAAAATTGCCTTTATTGTGCTCCGCAATCTTTACTACTCCTGCAATGTTTTCCTTTTGCTCTTCTGAAAGATTTTGGTCTAATCTCTCTCTAATAGCCTCTTTTCTTTCTTCTCTGCCCATAGAATCACCCCCTATGTAAATAAACGTCCACTAATATTGTCAAAAATATTATAGTATTACTTTTTACAATGAGTAATACAATGCACAAAAAAAACATATTATTTTTAAATAATCATCAAAAAGAGCTCTTGGACAAGCCAAGAGCTCTTTGATATAACAAGGGCAAATTAGAATTTACCAGCAGTAGCAGCTTCCTCAACAGAAACAGCAACAGCAACTGTTGCACCTACCATTGGGTTGTTACCCATACCGATAAGACCCATCATCTCAACGTGTGCAGGAACTGAAGATGAACCAGCGAACTGAGCATCTGAGTGCATCCGTCCAAG
>JAEEGF012437248.1_pt1 | contig 11038 bp, 9 predicted proteins | sample 9134171 | NCBI WGS metagenome assembly JAEEGF01 (sample SAMN16246542, study PRJNA631951) | gut metagenome | biome: gut microbiome; feature: rumen; material: AP-attached | host: Bos | place: Iran: Karaj | collected 2018-10
AACAGTTTCTGTATTTCTTTATTCTTTTCCGACCAATCTTTATCCATAAGCTTATTCCGATTTCTTCTCCGATTCTTTGATTCTATAGTAATCCTCCGCATCAATTCCAATTTGAATATAATCTTTCGGCTTCGAAAAATTTTTGCTCAAGCAAACTACAGTCTCGATGTGTGAGTCGTTGTCCAAACTCAATGACATATCCTCGTCGATAATCGGGAGTTTGAAACGGATGGATTTCAGCCACTGTCCATTTGGCTGCCGTTCCTCATAGATCTGAATCTCATCGATCAGGGACTCCATCAGATGCCTGCGCTCGGCCTCGTCCATGACCGCGTACATTTTATCAAAATAAAACAGGATTTTGTAGATGTTATCTCCTGTTATTTTTTCGGCTTCAATCGTTCTCTTCTTTGCCTTGGCGTCAAGCAGGAGTTCTTCCAGTTCATCGATCCGGTCATAAGCTTTGGACAAACGGTCTTCCAGATCAGACTTCCGGCGGGTATAGTGCTTATCATCGAAGTCCAGGCCATCGATCTCTTCCAGCAGCTTGTTCTTCAGAGAATAGAAGTGGCGCAGCTCTTTTTCGTAATTCGTGATCTCCTGATCGATTGTCGCGGTATCCACTTTCATATCGATTTTGGACTGCATCAGCGCCGCAAATTTGGGCTTTCTGACCAGCTGTGTGATCACCTCGGCCACCGCATTATCCAGGACCTCTTCGCTGATCTGTTTATGATAATCGCACTTATGACCTCTGTTCGATAAACGGTGTTTGCATCCGTAGAAATAATAATCTTTGTATTTCTTCCCGTCCCTGTGCTTGGTGCTTTTGTTGCCGTACATTCCGGCACCGCAGAGCGGGCATTTCACGATACCGGTCAGAAGATGGATCCGCTCATTCTTGCCGCGGTTCACATGCTCATATTTCTTTGCCTGGGCTTCCACCTTGACCTGGGCGGCCTGCCAGTCATCCTCTGAAATGATACCTTCATGGCGGCCGTCGACCAGAATGTAATCGTCTTTCTCGACCAGATGGTAGTCATTACGGGTACCGTGTACTTTTTCAGTCCGCCTGCGCCCGTATGCGATCTTGCCGCAGTATACCGGGTTCTGAATGATGCGGCGGATCAAAGCGGCATCGAAGAAAGGATTCTTTCCGTTCTGTCTCTCGATCTTGTGGATGCCCTGATTGGCAAGATAGCGTGCGATCCCATTGGACCCCATATCGGTATGGATATAACGGTCAAAAATGATCCTGATGGCCTCTGCTTCGTCCTCGTTGATCTCCAGGGCTCCGTTTACCAGCTTGTATCCATAAGGGGCGAAACCGCCCACCCAGCGGCCTTCACGGGCCTTCTGCATCCGGCCTTCCAGTGTCTGTACACGGATGTTATCCTTTTCGATCTCTGCTACTGCCGACAGTACCGAAATGATCAGTTTACCGGCGTCTTTGGAACTGTCTATGCCGTCTTCGACACAGATCAGATTGACACCGAAATCCTGCATGGTCTGCAGGGAAGAGAGAACATCCGCAGCGTTCCGTCCGAAGCGGGACAGCTTGAATACGAGAACATAGGATACCCCGTCTTTGTCTGACTTGATATCCTCGATCATCTGATTGAACTGAACTCGGCCCTCAATGGATCTGCCGGACTTTCCGGCGTCCTCATATTCGCCGACGATCTCATAGTTGTTGAAGTCCGCAAAGGCCTTCATACGGGCTCTCTGCGCGTCCAGGGAATACCCGTCGACCTGCATGGCCGTTGATACCCGGGTATATGTGTAAACCTTGATTTTTGCTTTCTCCATATAGTTTCTCCAATACCCGGCCTAACATTTATTCCTTCGTGTTTTCCAGCATATTCATATAGGCGAGGAGACGTCTTTTCTTGTCTTCGGAAAAGGTGCGGAAGCTGTCAACCAACTGCTCTTCTGCATCTTCCTTGATCTCGGTTTCTATGTAAGGAAGGCTGCCGGACGTTTCTGTCCGACCCCTTCCGGTCAGGAGCGTTTCAGGGGATACCTGGAGAGCCTCACAGATCACCATGATCTTATCTGCTCCGGGATTGGTCTTCTTGCTCCGCCAATCGCTTATCGTTTTGGTGGAGATCCCGGTAAGTTTCGATAATCTGTACTGTGAGATTCCCTGTTCTTCCATGATCTGAAACATACGCTCGCTGATGGTCATGATGCTTTCTCCTCAAAGCTGGATATCTGTATATACGGACTATACCATATATCCGCTTTGATTTCAAGAGGGAGTTTCGCGTCAGCGTCTTTTCTTGCCTGAAGGCTAAGCTGCATGAACCGGGAATACATATCCCTGAGTTCCTGGAGCATGATAACCTTCTTGGGATCCGGCCAAGAGTCGATATCCAGTTCCTCCGCATGCTTGGCGATCAGTTCTGCCAGGAAGCCCGCGAAATTTGCCCAGATATCACTGCCCGGAGGCCTGCTGCCGTCTATAGCGCTCATTACCGGCACCTCCTGTAGAATAAGAGTCTCATTTTTACCTCCTTGTTTTCAGTTATCCACATCCTATCCCATCCTGAAGTGTGATTATCACACTCAATTTATACTTTCATATTTATTGAATGAAAGGATTGGATAGGATGGATATTTAATTGATAAGTTTTAAGTACCATTAGTCTTTTATAGAGTTGGAATCGCCTGCGCAGGGAAAGCCGTAGTTGGCTCCGCCTGCTAACAGATTCTTCTGTCCTGGAGAGTCTGTTCGTAGGTCTGCGCCATGCTCTTCCCGATCCAGCGGACGTTCCCGGACCAGATACTCTGTGTCTGCCAGCTGGCCGGTCTCTGTCCGAATCCTGTGCCTCGTGACATATCCATACCTTTCCAATTCATTCACGGTGCTGCGGACCGAATCTAGGCCATCCCTGCTGAGCCGGGCAAGCCCTTTCATATTGTAGTTCCAATCGTCCGGAAGACTCAGCATGACTGACAGCAACCCCTTGGCCTTCAGTGACAATCGTTTGTCCTTCAGATGGTAGTTGGCCATGACCGTGAAATTCTTATTTCGTTCTACACGAAATACCTGTGACATTGCTTTTACCTCCTTTGTCTTTTTCTGAAAACTGTGAGTAGGACACCCGGAGGTTTTTGCTTTTGGTAAAAAACAAAAAGCCGGGTCACATAGATGCACACCGACAGACGAGCTCGAAAGCCCGCCAAAACCGATATGTGTCTATGTAACCCGGCGATCAAACTGCCGGTGGCCGCTCCAAACGCAGCCCACTGTATCTGTTCAATCTGACAGATACTCTATATAAATCGGGAACTCACCTTTTAAGGGAGAACCGATAACGAACCGGGCCGGACCCGATTCACCCAAGGTCCCTTTTTCCGGACCGATATAAATATATCAACACGTCATTCTGCTGTCAATACGTCAAAAATACGTTGACGGTTTTTGCCGTCAACGTAACTGCTCGCCAGGCTTACACTACCTGGCAAGCAGTGCATTGCCGTCCATATCTACTACTTGGCAAGCAATGCATACCTGTATGATTTGGTACTTGGCAAGCAGGGCCTGCACTTACAGGTTTTGCAAATTGGCAAGCAGGGTCCGGATGGCTGTTTACTACTTTGCAAGCAGTGTACAGATCCGGACCTGCACCAATTTCTGCACCGGCTCGTTGGGAACACCTCCCAAACCCAGAGATCACACTTCGTGTGAGCTGCGCGTTTTCACGCTTATCCAATCCGTCAATTATGCAAATCCAATTTCATTCATCGATGTCCAAGGTGTCAATATCTATTAGTTTTGCACCATGAGGTTGATGTGCGCTCCAAGTTCGATTGTGCTGCTCGATATATGCTTTTTTACTGCCACTATGCGCCCAGACACACCATCCACACTGCCCCGATATATTCTTTAGAGGAATAAAGTGCAATGTGATATCCAGTCGTTTCCTTTCATTTCCTTCTGGAGTAAACCGCAACCCGAATTCCCTTTTAAATTCTTCCTCCATAGCTCTTCGAATCGGCAGCCCTTCTTTTACGCCTGGCATGAGTTGAAACTGAGGTACTTCTGCATAGTATATCCATTGTCCGTTTTGCGTTTGTCGCTTTTCGAGTTGGAGTTTGATCATAGGCCGTGGGTGTCGGTCAAAAGCATATTCTAGCTGAACATCACGGAACCAAATCTCCTCATTTTCAACATAGTTCCCAGAGAAAGCAATTGCCAAACCTGTGGATTTACCCCCAGTATTTACTGCACTTATAATGCTGGCTTCCCCTATTTCACAAGGCATGAGACTATAGCGCGGTATAGTCAAACGCGGCGGGGCGGGTTTGTCTGCTGTTTCTGGAAGGGTAAAGCTAAGCGTTCGTATAGTACCACTAGATGTATTGTCAGCTAGCAGCTCAGTACAGAAGCTTCCTTGTTCAGGCGCAAGCCCTAACAAAGGTTCAATCTCAGCCAATGCTTCCTCAGAAAACGTGTATTCTTTTTTCAGAATAGTTTTAAACTGGTAGACGTCATCGACTATTTCTTTCCATTTTTCAGGTGTCGAACGTTTTTTGATTCCCGGATAGCGTCCCGTTTTAGCCCACGCGTTAACTCCAAGATTTGCGTTTAACAAATTAAGGAGAAGACAGTCACTGTCAAAGCAGGAAATAGTCATCACATCCGTAGAAAGTCGTTGTGAGAGCGGACAGCACAGTTCTTGCATGATTTCATCAGTGTAGAACTCTAAACCATCCGAACAGATAGAGAGCCATTTTCCCTCATTATCCAACAATGAAATAGTTAAATCGGCTTCTTCGTGATTCGTAATCAAATGAAAACCGCGCTTTTCCATAAGCTCTGTCATAAGCGGCAGAATCGTCTCCAAAGAAACTCCTTCTGTTTTGTGAATGTGAAGATTAGAAAAGAAAAACCCCATTGCAAACGCTCCCTTTCATTGATTTTTTCAGTTTGGATTGGCTTTTTCCCCCGATAATTCGAATTTTGTTTTTGTACCAGACATGTGAACATCCACACCTGCTCCAATACCTGTAGAAATCGTGCCTCCGACGGGTTCCCAATCCGATGCAAAATTAACCTCACCTCCAACTGATATTGGCCCTAGATTACCAGAAACACCTATATTTGTAAATATCCCCTCAAGTTCATCAACAGAATCACATTTTGTAACTGTTGCAGTTGATGACAACCCAACTGCACATGCCCCAATCACGACTCCGCCCGAGTCTTCAAATATATTTGCTTTTGTGCTTTGAATTGCAAAGCCGCCGGAAGAATCGAAAGAAATACACGTTGAAAACGACACTCCTCTTACAATAAATAATCCCCGAGTTCGGATTTAAGGAAATCCCTACCTTTTACCTTATTTAACCACTCGCCAATCCAATTTTACCGGGCTCGTCCAAATCAGTTTTCATTTGTGTTCGATTTCAAGTATCAATTTACTTTTTGGAAGAACTTTTATAATGACGCAATCTCCGCATTGGAATTTATCATATGTCATTATGTAGTATCTGGTTCCATCTATGACAATAGTTTCCCCGTTGCCGTGATTCTGTTCATAGGGATATTTAAATCCCCCCAGAAAGGATAATTCATCTAGTTCTTCAATTATTCCTTCAACCTCTATTGCATCCGTTTCTCTTTCAGATAGGAGAAAAATACCACCGCGTACCAAAGGAATAAGATTTACGGTCACTAAAAAAGAAAGGATCAACAAGAAAGCGACATGTTTTATTCGATTACCAATTGAATGATCTGCAGTTTTATGAATCAAGTCAATTACGAATCGAATAATCGACGGAATAAAAAAGATGAAACAAAATACTAATAAACATAATGGAACAATGCAATTTTGACGAAAATAAACACTATATTCAAATCGCATTATCATTTCCCCCCATTTTGCAATAGTCCATGGGGCAAAACAGTAATCGTACCCCACCCCGAAATTAATCCACTTCGCGGGCAGCCGGAAATTTCAGGTGCAAAAGGCCGCCGCCCGGAATACTGTTCCGGATGCATACCAAGGCCGCCGCCAGGGATACGTTCCCGGGCAGCGGCCTTTTTGCCGTGCCGTTCTGGCCGGCTCAGCCGGTCTGCGACGGACGGAGGACTATGAAGCTGTTGTATGCGGTCAGCGTGTCAAGGTAGTCCTGGAGCGACGTGCCGGCGGACATGGAGCTTACCGTCAGCATGCCGAAGGTGCCGTCGCTCCTCAGGCCGTAGAGCTCGCCGCCCAGATACATGCAGCATTCGTATTTCTTCCGGTACTCGGAGTAGGTGACGATGACGTCGCCGTCCTCGATATACGTGCTCATCACGCGCCTCACCCTCGTGTTGAAGACGTCGTAGCTGAGCGACGAGTTGGCGTCGGAGATCCCGGCGGAACCCACCTTGTAGCCGCCGTAGAGCGATCTTACGGCTATGCCCGCGCTCTTGGCGTTAGGATTGAACCTGTTTGACGGCAGGAAGCGCCTTATGACGTCCTCGGCCGAGGCAATGTTCTGCAGATCCCCGAACCCGCCGGCGTCGAGCTTCGAGTAGACCGCCTTAACGGCGTCGAAGGCGTCGGTGAACGCCGTCCCCGTCAGGGCGGCGACCGCGCCGGACAGGGCATCCGTTCCCGGGGCCGCGGACGCGACCTGGTTGTAGATCCTGTTGGTCCTGATGCCGTTGACGTACGTCTCGCAGTCATTGACGGCGGTGCCTCCCGGAGTCCCGGCCGCCACTCTTAGAGTGTAGGAGAACTCGAACGACTGACCGGGCCCGAGCGACGCGACGTGCATGGCCACCGTCCTGTCGCCGGCGAACCAGGCGGCATCGCCGCAGCCCGAGACGTATTCCATGGCGGCCGGGACGGTCTCGGTGGCGCTGAGGGCCTTCATCTCCGTTCCGGAGGTGTTGATCACTGTCACGGTGTAGGTGACCTCGTCGCCCGGGCGGATGCTGTTTGAATAGAAGAGTTCCGAGGAGGAGCCTCCGCGGCTGACCGTCGCCGTCTTTTCGATATCGATCCCCTGATACAGATAATGTGCCACGGCGCCGTCGCTGAGAGATTTGCCGGACATGCGCCCGTACCGGGCTTCGGTCGGCCTGAATATGGCCACGGCGGTCACCGTATCGGCAAACAGATAGTTGTTGGAGGTGCTGGTGCGGCCGTCGTTCTGGCTCTTGGCCGTGACGGTCTTCGTGAAGAACCTGTCCCAGTCGTCGACGTTGACGGTGCCGAACACCCTCTCGTCCGGCCCGTAGGCCTCGATGGATTTAGCGGGATCGACGTCCCCCTTACTGGTCTTGGCGTTTGCCGTGCCCGTGCTGTGGATGATCTTGCCGCCGCCGAGGTACAATATTACGTGGCCCGTGCTGGCCCTGTAGTAGTTTATGACGTCGCCGGGCCGGAGAGCCGCCTTGATCTCCTTAATGAGCTCGGAGGCTCTCGAGGAGTTCGTTTTGATCCTCTGGAGCTCGGCGCCCGTAATGTAGTACATTAGCTCGCGGTCGGCGCCGACGGGCTGCTCCGCCATCTCCTTGTTGATGTTGGCGGTCGTTACGCTCTTCCCTCCGCCAAGCAGGTTGGAGCCGAAGGTGCAGTAATAGACCGCGTTCACGAAGCTGGAGCAGTCAAGGTACAGCTTCTTCTGCGCGGTGGCGTCCTCGGGTGCGGCGTTGAAGTTGCGCCTGACGTTGTACTGGTCGTACAGCACCTGGGGGCCGGGCGAGTTTTCCTTCCGGGTTCGCCAGGACTGGTTGTAATAGGCCAGCGCGACCGCGGCTATGACGTCCTCCTGACGGGAGTCTATGTCGGCCAGCTTTTCGGCGTTCACCGCCCTGTATTCGGCGTCGGTCAGAGCCCGGTACTCCGCGAGGGTCAGGCTCTCCTTCTCCGCCTTGGTCAGCGCGTCGTATGCGGCGGCGCATTCCAGAACTGTCTGCGCGTCCGCCGTGCCGATAGACGCTATGGTCTCCTTGATCTTCATAAGTCCGTTTCCGTTCCCGCCGGGGTCCGTCTGCGGTGCGCGGTCCGATCCGGCGTCCGTTCCGGCCGCCGACGAGCCTCCCCGGCGTCCGCCTTCGTCCGGCAGGGTCCCGCAGGCGGTCATGCACAGGGCCAGGGCAGCGAGGACCGCGGCGGCGATCCTGATTCCTGTCTTCATGCTATTGGTTCTCCTTCCGGGCGCGGTCCGCGGCCCGTACGGATCCCGGCAGGTCCGTTCGGGCCTGCCGGGACACAGACTATAATATCAGCCGGCGTTCGCGTCCTGAACGAGGTAGTCGGCCAGATAGTTTCTCATGAGCTTCTGGATCCCGGCCATCTCGGTCGGCGACGTCATCACCTGCTTGCAGTTGGTGGCCCTGGCGGCGGTGTAGTAGCGGGAGATGAACTCGTCGATGTCGGCGGGGCAGCCGGGAGGATCGCCCGTGCCGGTGCCGCTGGGCGTCGTGAGGGCGAATTCGTAAGCCTGGCCGACGGGATCCCTGCCGGTGATCGCGCAGTAGCACATGAGGGCGGTGATGTAGCCCGAGAGCATGTTCGGATGATGGCTGTCGAGCTTGTTCACTATGAACGTGGTCTTCTTGTAGCTCACGGCGGAGTTCTCGACCGCGACGCGGCCGTTGATCAGGTCGTCGACGAGCTTGCCCCACTCGACGAGTATGACGCCGTTCTCCTCCCTGAGCTTCTTCATGCCGTTGATGATGTTGTTGTGGTTGTTGAAGTAGGTGTAGGAGTGGGCGACGTATATGAACTTGGTCTCGGGGTTCGGGAACCTGGCCATTATGGCCCTGCAGTCCGTGAGGAAGTTGCTGTTGTTGGAGCCCGCCTCGGAGATGAAGACGTAGTCGACCTTTTCGAGATCGATGCCGCCGATAAGGTCGGTCCCGGCGCCGGGGCAGCCGTTGTACGGCGTGGTGGGGCTGCCGTTGTGCTTGCCGTTCTTACAGCCCTTAGCGGTGAAGTCGCTGAGGTTGTGGGCGCCGTAGGTGCAGTCGTAGACCACGGTGTTCTCGCCGTTGGCGATGCAGAGCTGCTTGAACATTCCGGGGTCGTCCTGTCTCTGGTCGAGGTTGGTGACGCAGCCTCCGTAATATACGAAGGAGTTGCCGATGAACACGACGGTCTTTCCGTCCAGGGAGTTGTAGGGGCTCACGTAAGGTTCCTCCGTTGTGGCTTCTTCGGTCTGGGGCGGCTCGGTCGCTTTTTCCGACTGGGCGTTCTCCGCGGTGGTCTGGTCGCCGGCTCCTCCTCCGGCACAGCCGGTGAGACAGAGCATGAGCACGGCCAGGATCGTTGCGGCGGCTCTGATGGCGCCGCTGGTCTTTCCGTTCGATTTCATTGTTTATCTCCTTGTAATGAATTATTTACCGAAATCCGGGCTTGCGGGCTCCGCCCCCTCCCTGCTCCTGCCGCGCCTGACGAGGGCGAAAGGAAGGAAGAACACGAAGGCCGCGACGCACAGACAGAAGATGTATATCGGCGTGTTGACATACCATCCGAACCGCAGACATATGTCCTTGAACACGATGATCGGCGAGTTTGCCGGTCCGATGTAGAACATGTTCATGTGTCCGGCCGGGTCGTCGGACGCGGCCGGCATGTTCCAGAAGATCAGGTTGAAGGCGAAGGCGACCAGGCACAGCGCCCCGAAGGCGGCAGCGGCGTATCTGAAGTCGCCGAGCTTCAGTCCTGCCCGCCCGGAGAAACCGAGATAGAGGCCGACGAAGACCAGCAGCATGTGCCAGATGAAGGCGTGGAGGGTCAGAGTCCAGTACTCGTGGCACAGGCCCGAGGGCTCCGTGAAGGCGACCGCCCCGCTCATCAGGTTGAAGGCGAGCATGAAATTGTACATTCCGCGGCGCACCGGCCCGTCGCCGAGCCACGGAGCTATCACGCAGAAGTACATGGGAATGCTGCACAGCTGGAACGGGAAGATCCACCACTGGTACGAGCCACCGCCTATGACGAATGTGTAGAACAGCTGCTTGTACACCTCGGAGAGGATGAGAAAGCCTCCCGCCGAGCACAGCACTATACGGTTCCCCTTTTCGGAAGTTTTCCTGAGCAGATAAGCCGCGATCAGACAGACGGCAAGGCCGACGATAAAGAAAGTCAGATGAAAAGGACCGTAGGCCCGGGGCTTTTCCATAGGCCATGCGGTTGCGCGCAGCAGTTCGGCCATGGCTCAGCGGATGAAGAGATCGCCGGTGATGCCCCGGTTGATCTCGGCGGCCTTATCCCTGCCCGCCAGGACGGACACGAGCGTGAGCGCGAACTCCTTGGCGGTGCCCATGCCGGACGCCGTAACGAACCTGCCGTCCACTACGACCTTCTCCCCGGACGGGTCTGCGGTCTGCGCGCCCTCGAGCCATTTCTCGAAGCCTGGGAAGCACACGGCCCTGCGCCCCCGCAGCAGGCCCCGCCTGCCGGGTATCATCGGCGCGGCGCATATGGAGCAGATCCAGGCTCCCGACGCGGCCGCGTCGCGGAGGGCCCTGTCGACGACCGGAGAGGCGTCGAGATTGGCCGTCCCCGGCATGCCGCCCGGGAGGACGATCATCTCCGGACGTGGATCGTCGAATGAATCCGCGGCAATGTCCGCCTTCACGGTTATACCGTGGGCTCCGCGCACATACTCGCCGCCGACCCCGACCGCGGCGACGCCGATCCCGGCGCGGCGGAGAATGTCGACCGGCGTGAGGGCCTCGATCTCCTCGAAGCCGTCCGCAAGGAAAAGATATACCATCCGAAATGCCTCCTGCAGTGTCGTTATTATCAATTATAATCTCTTTTCCCTCTCCGGTCAAGAGAAAAATGGGACGAAAAAGCGCGGCCTTCCGAGGCGGAGGAGGCGCTCCTCTCTTGATTCCGGGCCCCCGATGTGATATAATTGGTCCGGTATAAGGCCATCCCGCGCGCACGGCTGCGGCCCGCGCGGCCGGCGTACCCCCGCGCGCGAGCGCGAAAAAGGAAGGACAATGAAAACGACAGCGGTGCGCCTGCACGGCGCTATGGACCTCAGGCTCGAGACCTTCGAGCTGCCTGGGATCGGCGAC
>JAEEGF012498090.1_pt1 | contig 11037 bp, 5 predicted proteins | sample 9134171 | NCBI WGS metagenome assembly JAEEGF01 (sample SAMN16246542, study PRJNA631951) | gut metagenome | biome: gut microbiome; feature: rumen; material: AP-attached | host: Bos | place: Iran: Karaj | collected 2018-10
ATGCCGTCCTCGGCCAGTTGCCCGTCGCCGAGGCGGCCGCTATACATTCCCGGTCGCCGACGGATGTGCTCTATGCCCGTCAGTGTGCGTATGTTCTCGTCGTTATAGTCAGCCGGTTGTTGCACCGCAGCGGTAAATTCCAGTTCTTCTGCCATCTCCTAACTCCTAACTCCTAACTTGTAACTCCTAACTCGTAACTCCTAACTCCTAACTCTCACGCCTCCTTCTGCCTTGTGCCCATTCTTGCCTCGACCACGTTCACCACATAGTCGCCCAGTTTCTCGCACTCGCTGATGAGGTCCATGTAGACCGTACCCTCGGCGTAGGTATAGGCGTGGTTGTTGATGTCGATGATGTTCTGCGCCTTCAGCTGGTTGCGGAAATTGTTGATTTCGTTCTCGATGTTGAATGTGCGGTTCACGTCGAAGCTCTCCTTGCGTCCACCCATCAGTTGGTTCATCTGCGTCAGTGCGTTCTCGGTCAGTCCCATCATCTGGTAGAGGTGGCTGTACTGCTGCTCGGTGAAGTGGTCTTGCTTGGCCAGGAATTTGCGGTTGATGGTGCGTGCCATGTTGTAGCAGGCGTCGCCGATGCTCTCCAACTCGGAGATTTCGCGCAGCATGGCGCGAATCTTCGCCTTCGTCTCGTCGCTCAGGTGTGCGTCGCTCACCTGCTCCAGGTATTTGGCAATCTCCAGCTCCATGTTGTCGCTGATGCCCTCGTATTTCTCAATGCGCGTGAACAGGGTGTTGAATTTCTGGTCGGACTTGTCCGACTTGTCCGATTTGTCCGACTTGTCGGATTTCCCGATGTTGAGCAGCTCCTGCACCATGCCAAACATGCGTTGCATGCGGTCGCTGAACGATTGTATCTCCTTCTGAGCTTCGAGCACCGAGAGCTCGGGCGTCTTCATGAAGCCGGCGGTGATGAAGTGCAGACGGAAGTCCTCCTCCTCGTCCACCTTCTTCGACTTGATGACCCAGCACACGAACTTCTCAATCTGCGGGATGAACCAGATGAGGATGCTGGCGTTGATGACGTTGAAAGTTGTGTGGAAGGCAGCCAGGACGAACGTCAGCTTGGCAGCATTGTCCAAGAACTGCTGGGGGCTCACGGCATCCTTCGTCATATCGACGTCATAGCCCACCCATCCGCACACCATACGGATGAACGGCTGGAATACAACCAGAATCCACAGCACGCCAAACACGTTGAAGAACATGTGGGCCAGAGCGGCACGGCGCGCCTGGGTGTTGGCCGAGAGGGCTGCCAAGTTCGAGGTGATGGTGGTGCCGATGTTCTCGCCCAGCACCAGCGCAATGCCCTGATAGATAGGCAGTGCACCACTGCTGCACAGAATCATCGTGATGGCCATGACGGCAGCCGACGACTGCACGCAGAAGGTGAGCACACCGCCCAGCAAGAGAAACACTAGTGTGGTCCAGAACGAATTGGAGTCGAACGAGCTGAAGAAGTTCAGCACGGCCTGGTTGTGGCCCAGGTCCATCTCGTTGCCCGTCATGCGCAGCGTGGTCAGGCCGAGCAGCAGCAGTCCCAGTCCGAAGAGGAAGTCGCCAATGTAGCGGTGCTTCTTCATGTAGATGAGGATGATGCCTACGAAGAATCCCACATAGCTCACGATGCTGATGTCGAACGCCATACCAGCCGACATGATCCATGCGGTGAGCGTGGTGCCGATGTTGGCACCCATGATGACCGAGATGGCCTGCGCCAGCGTGAGCAGGCCCGCATTGACAAACGAGACCGTCATCACGGTGGTAGCGGTTGACGACTGCACGCTGGCCGTGACGAGCGTACCCGTCAGCATGCCGGTGAAACGATTGGTGGTCATGGCCCCGAGTACGTGGCGCAGCTGCGGGCCGGCCATCTTCTGCAGGGCGTCGCTCATCGACTTCATACCAAACATCAGCAGAGCCAATGAGCCTAAAAGCTTAAAAAGTATCAGCATCGTGGAAATTATGTTTAAAAAATAATTACTTTTTCCTGTCTGCTCGCAATTTTGGCTACAAAGTTACAAATAATTGAGCGCAAAACAAAAGAAACGGTTTCTTTTTTTTGCCTACCTGTTGCATTTTGCGTTTTGCGTTTTCAGATGGCCTTAGAGCACCGTGCGCTACCGCCGTTTTTATCGGCTCATCCAGAGTTTGAAAACGGGGTCTTCCAAGAACACGCCGTCGCTTGTGACATCAATCAACTCGCGGGCGAGGAGCGCTGTCTTGATGCGCGAGATGTTCGACTTGGTGCCAAGGTTGTATTCCTCAAGCACGGCCTTCGAGCCAAAGTCGGTGTGCACGCCCTTGCAAATGGCGCGGATGAAGTTCAGCTGATAGGATGAAAGGCCCTTTATCTGCTCCTCAAACAGGCCCGAACATTGCGCTATCAGAGCCTTCACACCATTGTCGAAGTCCTGTTTTGTGGTCTCTTTGTCTGTTTCGGCCAAGACGTTCCATGCCAACTGCTGAACGTAGGAGGAGTGGTTCTCTACCGTTTCGCATATTCTTTCAGCCAGTTCTTCCGAGATGTGCTTGCCCTGCTTCTTGAAGCGGCTGCAAATAAACGTCACCCAGTCGGAAGTGGGAATCTTGTCGAGAAACATCATCTCGCCAAACTGATAGAAAGGCATCTTGCGGTTCTGAAATAGTTTCGTCATCAAGTGCCGCTTACTGCCGAAAAGGCAATACGACACATGGCGTTGGTGCTGCCAGATGCCACGCAGACGTTTCTGCACGGTCAGCGAATTGGTAAATTCACCTATCTGCTGAAACTCATCTATACATATTATTAAATGGATGCCTTGCTCCTTGGCAATGAGTTCTGGCAGCTGAAGAATCTCTTCCGGCTGGTAGTTCTCGGGAGTAATGCCCAGCGAGATTGACAATTCTGACAGAGGCTCAGGCGAAAAGGCAATCTTAGGCGTAAGCCGGATTAAAAAGCGCTTGATGTGGTCAATGACTTGCTCTGTTTTAGTGGCTGTCTCTTTCATCACTACCGATGCGAAGCGGTTGTAGAAATCGTACTCGCTGCGGCAGTCGTAGATATCCAGGAACACCACCTTGATAGTGGGGTCGGTAATCTCCGACTTCACTTTCCTTACAATCGAGCTCTTGCCCATGCGTCGAGGCGAGATAAGAATCACGTTGATGCCGTTCTCAAAGTCCAGCTTCAGCCTTTTCGTCTCTTTCACCCTGTCGGTGAAGTTCTCGCCTTCAACCGACATTCCGTAAATAAATGCCCTTTCCATCAGCTGTCATTGTTGAATTCTGTTTGCAAAGATACGGAAAACAACGGCGGTACACAAGTTTGTGGTCCACAAACTTGTGTACCGTTGAGATTATTTAACAGAAACGCGGCGATGGCTCGCTTTTTGTTTAGAAACAGACTCTCAATTCGGCATTTCTACTCTCATTTCGCGGAAATGTGAGTCTTTTTTTTCTAAATAGTAGAGGCTATTCATTTTTTTTGCCTATCTTTGCAGCCAATATTCATTAAAAACCATTAAACAACAAAATGAGAGAACACATGAAGAAACTGAATTTCTGGCTTCTTGCAAGCCTTTTCACAGCAGCATTCACGCTGACCGCCTGCGGCGATGACGATGACGACGACAACACGGGGGGCGCCACCTCGTTGGTAGGAAAATGGTCGGCCTACGTCAAGGCCGTCGACGAAAGCATGATGGGCCGCTACGACCATTATCTGGTTTACGAGTTCAAGAGCGACAACACGTTCAACATCATCACGGCCTACTACTTTCCTTCCACCGACCCCCAATATGTAGAGTATGCCTATAAGCCGTCGGCCGACGACTACCAGTTCCCCTCTGGCACCTATTTCATAGATAGCGAGCTCTATCGTTTCACCGGCACCTATACCGATGCCAACGGCCAGCTGACGCTGAACGTCAAGCAGTGGTATTTCTACGACCGCGAAAGCAACACTTATGCAGAGCAACAAGGTGAAATACCTTTCGAGGTGCTCAAGTACGATGCTTCGAAGAGCAGTTGGGAGTACGACAATCGATACATGATGAGCAACGCCGTGGCCATTCCCTACAAGATTTCTGGCAACAAGCTGATACTCTTCGACGAGAACACCTGCTTGTCGTTCCATTATCACAGCATGCTCACCAGCACGCTGACGCGCAAGTGACGGCGAATGGGAGAAACGACGGAAAAATGCGGGCGAATCGTTTTGCGGTTCGCCCGCTTTTTCGTATCTATACACCGACAAGTTGTTCTTTAACCATTACTGAACAACGAATTTGACGAATTTGACGAATGGTTGTTTTAACAACGTCAGGCTTTTTCGCCTCCATTTTTCATCTGACGAGGGTTGAAAAAAGGGTTCTAACAGCCATTTTTTGCGCTATAATGCCCAGTCGCCGTGAACACAATTTTCTTTTCAAGGAGAGGGGCTAAGGGTGGGGGCAGTATATTTATCACTCGTAGGATGTTAGAGGCCCCACTCCTGACCCCTCCACTTAAAGGGAGGGGAAGGGCTGCGCATTATTTTGCGACACGATGAATATCCGCAAAAGAAGGACAATCACCGTCTTTCAACCGCAATAATCCGAAAAATTTAAGTGTAGCGTCAATTTTTCGCTTTGTTTTTTTCCCTATTTAATTAAAAAAGTGTAATTTTGTCGTCAAATTGTAATCACATGAAACGAGTATTTGTATTATTGTTAGCTTTTTTGCCGTTTTTGCCCCTATATGTCAGTGCACAAAATCGGCTGGTGCTGGTAGAGGAGTTCACCAACACGGGCTGCGGCCCCTGCGCCTCGTGGTCGCCCGTGCTCGACTCGGTCATCCACTACCGTCTGGGCGACTGCATCGCCATCAAATACCATTCGGGCTACCCCGACCGCAACGACCCCTTCTATCTCTACGACCGTGAGGCGCACCAGGCGAAGGTCGACTTCTACCAAGTCACCGGCGTGCCCACCACCTTTGTCGACGGCTACGAGGTGCCCGACCGCTCGTTTGCAGGCATGAACACTGCCATCACCATGTGCTTGCAGCGCCCCATGGCTTACGACCTGACGATAGATAAACAGCTGGAGGGCCGCCACCTCAAGGCCACGGTAAACCTAACTCCCCACGACGGTACGCAGAGCGACAACCTGCGACTCTTTGTGGCTGCCATCGAGGAACACATCGTGGCTGCCACTCCTTATCCCAATGGCGAGACGGAGCTGAACTACACCATGCGCAAGATGCTGACATCGCCACAGGGCGCACCCCTGATGGGGCTGAGCGAGCAGGTAAGCACAGAGTGGGACATTGACTTCTTCGACGACCTCAAGCAGTTGGGTGTGGTGGCCTACGTGCAGGACATCAGTACCCGCGAGATAGTGGCCACGGCCTATAGCGGCCCTGACGCCGAGGGCGAGAACCGCCTGGCACTGGCCAACCTCCTCGACACGCCCGATCTCATCTGCCGACGCGACTACAGCGGACGCGTCATCCTGCGCAACGACGGTGCCAACGCCATCACCAGCGCCACGCTCAACGTCAGTGTCAACGGCGCAGTGGAGCAGTATCCCTGGACGGGCAACCTGACCTATCTGCAGCGCGACACCATGAACTTTGGCCCCCACACCAGCTTCGAGCTGGTGGGCAGCGGCACCAACCAGGTGAAGGTGTGGTTCAGCACCGTCAACGGCACGGCAGCCAGCAGCGACACCATCACCACACAGTTCAGCAATGCCGTACAGGCCACCTATGGCGTACGCCTGAAAATCTATACCGACAAGAAGCCCGAGGAGACCACCTGGCAGCTTCTTGACTCGCAAGGCCTCATCGTGCGACAGGGCGGCCCCTATACCGAGGCCCGCAAGTTCGTCACCGAGGACTTCGACCTGCGCCACGACGACTGCTACCAGCTGCTGCTGCTCGATGCGGGCGGCGACGGCATCAAGGGTGCTGCCGGCAATGGCTACTACCAACTGTTCCAGCTGGATGCCGATGGCAAGCAGACACGACTGACGCAGGGCGACTACAGCGGAGCCTCGCACATCGTGAACTTCAGCCTCACGGGCACTCCAGCCCCCAACCAGCAGCGACTGGTGCTCTTCGAGGAGTTCACCAACACCAGCTGCGACCCCTGCGCCGAGTTCTCGCCAGCACTCGACCGCACCATCTATGACCGCATGGGCGAGATGGTGGCCATCACCTACCACTGGAACTTCCCGTCGGCCTCAGACCCCTTCTATCTGCAGAATACCACCGACGTGCTGCAGCGTGCCGGCTTCTACGGCATATCGGGTGTGCCCGCGCTCTTCGTCGACGGACAGCATGCCGGTGCGTGGGGCTATGAAAACCAGCTGGGCACCTATATCGACATTTCGCGCCAGGTGGAGCCGGCCGTCGACCTCTACACCCAGGCCAGCATCGATGCCGACAATCAGTTGCACTTGCAGTGGCAGGTGGCACGCCTCACGCCACAGGCCGACCACGACCTGCGACTCTTTGCCGCCGTGGTGGAGGAGCGCATAGAGCAAGCCGACCCCGCCCCCAACGGCGAGCGCAGCTGGAACTACGTGATGCGCAAGCTGCTGCCATCGGCCGAAGGGCTGCTGCTGCCTGCCAACTTCCTGGCCATTCCGCTGCAATATGACTACACGTGGCCCATCAGCGGATTCAACGACGAGAATGAGCTGGGCATCGTCTCGTTCATACAAGACATGCAGACGAAGGCCATCCTCTGCACCTCCTATACCCCACGGCCCACGGGCAGCCCCCGCGCCATGAAGATACTGAAGGTGAGCAACACGCCACAGCGCATCTGCACACCGCAGTTCACCGCCGACCTGATGCTGCGCAACACTGGCACCGAAACGCTGCACTCGGCCGTCGTCAACGTGAGCATCAATTGCAGCGTTCAGCGCACCGAATGGAGCGGCGAGCTGGAGCCGCTCGCCATCACGAACCTGCGCACGCCGCTCTTCACCGACTTTGCCCTCACCGACGAGGCCACGAACCAGGTGGATGTGTGGATGAGCGACTTCAACGGGGTGGCCGCCGACGAGAGCGTGCACTACCCCCTGACCATCGCCAACGCCCACCGCGCACAAAACGCCGTGCGACTGACCATCATGACCGACCAAAAGCCCGAAGAGACCACCTGGGCCGTGCTCAACAGTGCCGGCGACGTGGTGTGCCAGGGTGGTCCCTACACCGAGCCACGCAAGAAGGTGGTCGTCGACCTGCCGCTCACCGTCGACGACTGCTACCTGCTGGAGCTGGAGGATGCTGGCGGCGATGGCATCACCGGCAATTTCGGCCGTGGCTACTTCATGCTGCACCAGGTGACCACCGACGGCAAGACCCGCCTGATGGTGCAGGACACCTACACCGACGCCCTACACGACGTCTTCTTCAGTCTGCAGAACAGCCTGCCCTCGGCCATTGTCAATCTGACGGACCAGTCGGACCAGTCGGACGAGTCTGACCAGTCTGACTTGTCCGACCGGTTCTCCCTCAGCGGGCGCCCCGCCACCGGCCACTCGCCCATCATCATCAAGAAGAACAAGAAAATCATTAACAACAAGTAGATGAGCAACCACTAATTCAAGAATACAATCTTAAATATTCATCAACATGAAGAAAAAACTTTACTCACTGCTGCTCTTGGCCATGGTCATGGCAGCCCCCGCTCACGCACAGTGGAACACCAACGCCACACCGCGGTGCATCTTCAGTACCACCTACGTCGACGAGAACGGCGACACACGTGTTGGCGGCGACTACTACGCCTGCTCGCCGAAGGCCGTCCGCACTCCCGACAAGAAGACCTGGCTCTCGTGGCGCACCTGGGGCCACAAAGAGGTGAACGGTATCTCGTGCTCTGCCGTGCGCACCTATCTGCAACTGCTCGACCGCGATGGCGTGCCCCAGTTCGACGAACCCATCATGGTGAACGACTATGCCACCACCTCGTGGTGGTCGGACTATGCCCTGTGCGTGGCTTCCGATGGCAGCGCCATCGTCACCGTGGCCGACGGCCGATCCCAAGAGGCCAACTTAGCCGACGAGGAGCAGGCGACCACCTTCTCGCCAGCCATCTACAAGGTTGACCAAGAGGGCAACTTCCTTTGGGGCCTCGACGGCGTGGAATATCCACAGTTCACCAATGCCGCCTACACCAACGCCTTCGTGGTGGGCGACGACACCTTCTTCATCTTCGTCAACAGCGACTACACCGACGAGAGCGCCATCACCTACATCCAGCGCATCAACGACGACGGCACCACAGCATGGGACGAACCACGCGTGCTGCTCAACGACAGGTTCCTGCAATATCAGATTCTGCCTACTGACGATGGCGACATGCTGTTCTTCGACCACACCGCCGACGGTGCCCGCGTGCAGCGTCTGAACCGCGACCTGGAGCCGCAGTGGAGCGAGCCGGTCATCTACGACGACAATTACTATGGCGGCTATGAGATGAACCACTACCGCATCGTGCCCGACGGCCAAGGCGGTGCCTGCGTGGCCTTCCAGCGCTTCATGGGCGAGTTCTCGCACAACATCCGCGTGCAGCACATCAACGCCGACGGCTCGCTGGCCTTCGGACTCACCGGACTTGATGCCTACAACGCCGAGGAATACGACCACAACTACCCCGCCATCGCCGTCAATCCCGAAAAACAAGAAATCATGGTGCAGTTCGCCTCGCAGCTCGCTTCCACAGGAGCCGTGATGATGCAGCACTTCACCTACGACGGCGATTACCTCTTCGATGACAAAGGTGTTGAGGTGGCCAGCAAGAACGCTGCCACCAGCGGCGGCTATTTCTATGGCATGATCAAGACGGGTGTGGGTGCCGTGAAGAACGGCGACTGGCTCGTGGTGTATCGCGACATCGCCTCCTTCGGCAAGGAGTCGTTCATCATCCGCCGCTACAACAACGACTTCAGCGAGCGCGTATGGTCGCGCACCATCTCACGCGACATCGACCCCACCAACGTCACCGTAATCTATGAAGATGAGGCCATCTACATGTTCTACCGTGAGATGAAGGCCGACAAGAACCCCGGCATCACCATCTTCCGCATCGGCATCGACGGCAGCTACGACGTGACCTACGATGATGGGCCTACAGTAGGCATCGACGACATTGAACGTTCAACGTCCAGCGCTCAACCTTCAACCTTCAACATCGCCGGACAGCAGGTCAACCCCTCACACCACGGCCTGAACATTGTGCGCCACGCCGACGGTACCACCACCAAGCAGCTGAGGTAATCAGGAGATGTGGCTATAGCTTCTATAGTATCTATAGTTTCTATAGCTTCTATAGCATCTATAGCCCCACCCTCCCCCACTCCGAGAATACACCTTTATCCACATTAATTATTAACAAAAACAACAACACTTATGAAAAAGATTTCCGCTTTTTTGGCTACGGCCCTCTTAGGCATCATGCCCGCTTCGGCACAGATGATTGCCTACGAAGTGACCACCACCACCGCCGACTACGTCGGCCTGGAGGGTGCCACCGTGGTTGACCTTCAAGGCACTGTGGGCACCGACCTGGAAGGCCTGATGCTCGATGCCGACGGCAACATGAATTTCAACACCGCTGAGGATGTCACTGGCTTCCCCATCGGCTTCGACTTTGACTACAACGGCCAGACGATGAAGTACTTCCTCATCGGCACCGACGGCGAGATTCAGCTCTCGCCCACACAGGTCATCACCACCGACCTGCACAAGAGTGCCGCGTCATTCTTTAAGAACAGTGGCATTCACGATGCCTTTGGCATCACCGCGCGTCAGGGTGCCTACGGCTACGCCGACACCGAGATCAGCTACAAGACCGAGGGCGAGGCCGGCAGCCGCGTGCTCACCATCCAGTACAAGAACCTGGGTTTCCAGACCACTTGGAGTGCCGATGCCGACGAGTGCGGCAACAAGGCCCAGATACAGTACCGCCTCTATGAGGCCACGGGCAACATCGCCATGCAGGTGAGCGGCTTCCAGCCACAGGAGACCGGCAACTACCACTTCATGCACGTGGGCATCCTGGGCGACCCCTACGACTTCGTGCAAATTTACAGCTGGGACGGAGAGGAGTATGGTGCCAGCGACAACACCATCAGCTACTCGCCTGAGTCCTATCCCGCCGACGGCACCACCTGGACCTTCCATGCTCCAGAGCCTTGCTTGGCTCCTGGCGGAACAGTGGCCAACGTAGAGCTCAGCAGCACCAGCACGCAAATCAGCGGACAGTTCAAGTCGACCGATGCCGACCACTACCTCGTCCTGGCTACGACCGATGCCGAAATCAATGCCACACCCGCCGACAAGACGAAGTATGCCGTGGGCGCTGAGCTCGGCAACGCCCGTGTGGTGGCCGTCGCTTCCGCTTTCGATGCCGACTTGAATTGGATTGACAACAACAGCTTCAAGACCCCCAACGACCTGCAGAGTGCCACCAACTACGTGCTCGCCATCGTTCCCTTCAACTCGATGTGCTCCGCTGGCCCGCTCTATGGACAGGCCACCACGTTCAGCATCGCCACCAAGCCCGCCGCTCCCGAGGAACTCACCATCGTAGCCGCTGGCAAGAACAGCGTCACGCTCAGCGTGAAGTCGGCCGGCAGCCCCGTGCTCGTGGCCATGAGCGACCGCGTGCAGATAAACGACATCGGTCAGAGCTTCGAAAACGGTTGGTTCGGACAGCCTGAGGGCATCTATGCCGTTGGCGATGCCTTCGACTACGAATACTTCATCGTTGAGGACTACGAAATCGTAGACACCGCCACTGGCCAGAACAAGGTGGTGTATGTGGGCGGCTCGTCCGACGCTATCGAGGTGACGGGTCTGGAGCCTGGCAAGGCCTACTACTTCCGCGCATGGAGCAGCGACGGCAATGGCGCATACTCTTCGCTCTATCTCGACCAAAGCACCGTGACCACCGCCACCCTACCTTGGACTTTCGTGCCCGATATGGAAGGCAGCTTCACCCCCGTGGGATGGACTATGGACGAAGACTACACTTGGACCAACA
>JAEEGF011882407.1_pt1 | contig 11036 bp, 9 predicted proteins | sample 9134171 | NCBI WGS metagenome assembly JAEEGF01 (sample SAMN16246542, study PRJNA631951) | gut metagenome | biome: gut microbiome; feature: rumen; material: AP-attached | host: Bos | place: Iran: Karaj | collected 2018-10
GATACCAATAATCTTTCCCATTTTTATTTCCTCCTATATATTACTTAGTTAGCAACCTTAACCATTGAATGACGAACTACTGAATCATTGTACATGTAGCCCTTCTGGAATTCTTCTACGACGATATTCTCGCCAACTTCCTCATCCTCAACATGCATTACTGCATTGTGGAAATCAGGATTGAATTCCTTTCCTACAGCCTCGATAGGCTTAACACCTGCTTCCTCGAGAGTTGTAAGTAACTGCTTGTATATCATGAGCATTCCATCAGCAAATGGATCTGCTCCCTCCTCAACTGTAGCAAGACCTCTTTCGAAGTTATCAACTACAGGAAGAACCTTTTCAATGATGGACTTTGCGCCATTTCCAAACATCTGAGCCTTTTCCTGCTCTGTACGACGACGGAAGTTTTCGAATTCTGCCATCTGACGAGTAACTCTATCAGTAAGCTGCTCTATCTGCTCATCACGCTTATCTTTTTTCTTTTCTTTTTTCTTGAATGGCTTCTTGCCATCCTTTTCCTCTTTTGAAGATTCTTCTGAAGTGTTTTTCTCAGAAGCTTCTGTCACTTCAGCTTCGGCTTCTTCAGCCATCGCTTCCGCATTTTCCATAGCTTCTTTAACTGCTTCTTCAGTAGAGAACTCTTCCATTTTTTCTTTATTCTCTGCCACGAATTTACATCTCCTTAATTTCTTTATCCTTTATTTCTGTCAGCCTCATTTTTAAGTAGTTTATCTAGCTGACCTTTAAGACTTTTTATATTGTCAACAACATTTTCGTAATCCATTCGCTTTGGACCAACGATACCGATTGTACCTTTGACTCCATCGCCAAGCTCGTATGTTGCTGTAACAATCGAACAATCCTTCATTGTAGATATTGGAGATTCGTCTCCGATATAAACCTGAATTCCTGTGTTCTCGCTTTCACTTGAACTATCATTGAGAAGCTCTATAAGTGATTGCTTTTCTTCGAATGTATCTAACAATTCAGATGCTTTCTTTGAATCAGCAAGCTCTGGATACTTGAAGATATTGGTAGCACCTGAAGTGTAAACCTGTAAATCATCACCTTCAGTGATTGTCTCTGCTACGGTATCAAGTACCTGCTCTACAATCTCATCATGGATGCCGGCCTGCTCCTTTAATCTGGAGATAACTGCCAAATTGATTTGATCAACTGTCAGACCATTAAGGTTTGTGTTAAGAAGCATGTTAAGCTTTAACATTGTCTCATTATCAAGTGGCTTATCCACATTGATGATTTTGTTCTTAACGATGTTGCCATCCATTACAACTACTGAAAGTACCTGGTGTTCGTCCACAGCTGAAAGCTGAACGAACTTTAATCTATTTGAAACAACTGAAGGAGCAGAAACAAGTGTTGCATACTGTGTATTGTTAGCAAGTGTTTTTGCTACGTTCTTAAGAAGACTTTCCATCTTTTCTGTCTTCTCAATCATCCACTCCTGCATATCTGCAACTTCTTTGTCCTTCTCAGCTATCAGATTGTTAACATAGAATCTGTAACCTTTATCTGAAGGAATACGACCTGCCGATGTATGTGGCTGAACGATATATCCTAAATCCTCAAGATCTGACATCTCGTTTCGAATGGTAGCTGAACTAAGATTCAAATCAGTGTATTTTGAAATTGTTCTTGAACCAACTGGCTCGCCAGTTTCAAGGTAATTCTTGATAATCGCATTTAAGATTTTTACTTTTCGCTCATCTAGTTCGATATCAGCCATACATTCACCTCTTCCCCGTTGTTTTTGTTGTTAGCACTCATCTAATTGGAGTGCTAATCATTTTCTGATGTTAATTTACACCTAGGGTCCCCTTTTGTCAACCGCCTTAAGATATTTTTTATACTTTCTTTATAATGTTATATAATTGTTATTTTTCCTAAGCTTTGGTAATATATGAGGGCAATCATTTTTGTAAATATCTTCATTAATTTGCAAAAATAATTACATTAATATAGAGGTGTTTTATGGATCAGAGTAAAATCAGAAATTTTTGCATAGTTGCACATATCGATCACGGCAAATCAACACTTGCCGATCGTATCATACAAATGACAGGTACTCTCACTGACCGTGAGATGCAGGCACAGGTTCTTGACAATATGGACCTTGAACGCGAGCGTGGAATCACAATCAAATCTCAGGCTGTTCGTATTGTTTACAAGGCTGATGATGGCAATGAATACATTTTCAACCTTATTGATACCCCTGGCCATGTTGACTTTAATTATGAAGTTTCTCGTTCGTTGGCTGCTTGTGATGGCGCTATTCTCGTCGTTGATGCAGCTCAGGGTATCGAAGCTCAGACTTTAGCAAATGTATATCTTGCATTGGATCACGATTTGGATGTTATTCCTGTCATCAACAAAATCGACTTACCTTCTGCTGATCCAGATAGAGTTATAGAAGAAATCGAGGATGTAATCGGTCTAGAAGCACATGATGCACCTCAGATTTCAGCCAAGACAGGCCTTAATATTCACGATGTTTTGGAAGCAATCGTACATCAGCTTCCAGCGCCAACTGGTGATCCAAAGGCTCCACTTCAGGCACTTATATTCGACTCACTTTACGACCCATACAAGGGTGTTATCGTATTCTGTCGAGTAAAAGAGGGAACTCTTAAAGTGGGCGATAGCGTTCGCATGATGGCTACAAACGCCCAGTTTGATGTTGTAGAAGTTGGATATTTCGGTGCAGGTCAGTTTATTCCTTGTGACGAGCTCCAGGCTGGTATGGTTGGTTACATGACAGCCTCTATCAAAAACGTTCGTGACACTCGTGTTGGTGATACTATCACTCACGCTGATGCTCCTGCAGCAGAGCCACTTCCAGGATATAAAAAGGTTAACCCAATGGTTTACTGTGGCCTTTATCCTGCTGATGGCGCTAAGTACCCAGATCTTCGTGATGCGCTTGAAAAGCTTCAGCTTAATGACGCAGCTTTACAGTTCGAGCCTGAGACTTCTATCGCACTTGGATTCGGATTCCGCTGTGGTTTCCTCGGTCTTCTTCATTTGGAAATCATTCAGGAACGTCTCGAGCGCGAATACAATCTAGATTTAGTCACTACTGCTCCAGGCGTAGTTTATCGAGTATTCAAAACAGACGGCACAATGATTGAGCTTACAAACCCAAGCAATCTTCCAGACCCTAGTGAAATCGAATACATGGAAGAGCCAATCGTTGAAGCTGAAATCATGGTTACCAGCGAATACATCGGTGCCATAATGGACCTTTGTCAGGAGCGCCGTGGCCAGTATATTTCAATGGAATATATGGAAGAAACACGCGCTCTTCTCAAATATACTCTTCCACTTAACGAAATAATTTACGATTTCTTTGATGCTCTTAAGAGCCGTTCCCGCGGATATGCATCATTCGATTATGAAATGAAGGGATACATGAAATCTGAGCTTGTTAAGCTTGATATCCTTATTAATAAAGAAGAGGTGGATGCGCTTTCATTCATCGTCTTCTCTGGTACTGCTTACGAGAGAGGCCGCAAGATGTGCGAAAAGCTCAAGGAAGAAATTCCACGTCACCTTTTCGAGATTCCTATCCAGGCAGCCGTTGGTTCAAAGGTTATTGCCCGCGAAACTGTAAAAGCCATGCGAAAAGACGTACTTGCAAAGTGTTACGGTGGTGATATCAGTAGAAAGAAAAAGCTTCTTGAAAAGCAAAAGGAAGGTAAAAAACGAATGCGTCAGGTTGGCAATGTAGAAATTCCACAGTCAGCCTTCATGAGCGTTCTTAAATTAGACGAGGATTAAAATGACTCCTATCGAACTATATATTCATATACCATTCTGTGTAAAAAAATGTTTATATTGCGACTTCCTTTCAGGAGTGTTTGATGAAAAAATGCAGCGACGTTATGTCGCTGCTTTGTGCACTGAAATAAAATATATGGCAAGCCAGGTCCATGGTGTCGAAGTAGCCACGATTTACATTGGTGGCGGCACCCCATCTTGGCTTTCCGAGGATTTGATGGATTCTATCATTACCACCGTCAAATCATCTTTTAGAGTCAATCCATTGGCAGAAATATCCGTTGAATGCAACCCAGGAACATTATCAGCTGAAAAGCTAAATGTGTACCGAAGCGTTGGAATCAACAGACTATCCATTGGTCTACAGTCAGCAAACGACGATGAACTTAAGGAACTTGGTCGAATCCACGACTACAATCGCTTCCTCCACACCTTCGATTTAGTTCGCAAGGCAGGTTTCGATAATGTAAATGTGGATATCATGACAGGATTACCTCATCAGACAGTGGAAAAGCTTGAACGCACATTAAATGCAGTTACTATACTTCGACCAGAGCATATCTCTGCTTACTCTTTAATCATCGAAGAAGGTACTCCATTCTACGATAAATACAAATTCGATGCTGTTAAGCAGCATGCTGGAATGGAAACTGAGGATTTACCTACAGACGAAGAATCTTATCGTTTATACAAATTCACAATGGACTACCTTGAGAAGAAAGGTTATAAACGATACGAGATTTCCAACTATGCCCGTGGTGGAAAGGTTTGCCGCCACAATATAGGCTATTGGGACCGTGTTCCATACTTAGGACTTGGTCTTGGCGCTGCTACCCTTTATCAAAACAGGCGTGCAGACAACATTCGTGACATATACAAATACTGCGAAATAGCTGAGCAAATTGCAGAAGGCAAGGAAATATCTACTGAGCTTTCCTCTCCTTTCTATGACGATGAAAATGCCCTTTCCAAAAAGGAAGCTATGGAAGAATTCATGTTCCTAGGTCTTAGAAAAATAGACGGCGTCAATCGCTCAGACTTCTTCAATATGTTTGGAATTGATATCGAAGCAATATATGGTCCAATTATTACCGCCCTTCGAAATCAAGGCTTTATGGACGCTAAAGAGGGCCGATTATTCCTTACAGACATAGGAATAGATGTAAGTAATCAGGTTCTTGCCCAGTTTTTATTAGATAAGTAGAAATATTTACATTATTTCAATAAAAATATTCTCAAACTATTGACAACTAGGGATTCATTAACTATTATATTTGAGTATGCGTTGAACTGTCCGTGTCCGGCTACAACGTATTTAATTTGAACATTTTATAATTATACAAATTGGAGGTGTAGCAACACATGGCAAATATTAAGTCTGCTAAGAAGCGTGTTCAGGTAACAGCTATCAGAACAGAGCGCAATAAGGCAATCAGATCAGAGGTTAAGACATACGTTAAGCGTGTTGAGGCTGCTGTAGAAGCTGGCGATAAGGCTGTTGCAGAGGCTGAGCTTAAGGCTGCTATCAAGGTTATCGAGATGGCTGGTTCTAAGGGCGTTTACCACGACAACACAGTTAGCCGTAAGGTATCTCGTCTTTCAAAGCTTGTAAACACACTTGCTTAATTTAAATACGAAATAATAAAAAGCATCGGTCCCGTCAGCCGATGCTTTTTTGTTGTTATCTTTATTCTTGCTCTTCATCTTCTTCAGACTTACTAATTTCCTCTGCTATATCTTCCTTCCAGAACTCTCCCGTCTTAATTCTTTTTATACCTGATGAATTACTCTTTCCTCTAATAGCCTCAATCTGCTTTGTAGCAATATATCTTTGTAGAAAAGCTGCATGGTCTGATGAAATTGTGCATCCACTGAAAATGCCACCATTCTCATCATCCTTTTGATTTATAATTCTTCCAAAAAACTTTCCTACTTCCCTTTCACCATCATCAGTATTCTCTGTAAGGTGTAGAATAAACTCACGATTTGGATCAATTTGAGAACCTAAAGGCTCCACAAATCCAACTCCACAATATGATAAATCTCGGACGATAACCGAATACATTATATCGTCCTGCTCTACTTCCATAACCTTATCAATATTGATACGCACGCCGCGGCGTCTATTATATTTATATCCTTCTTCTAATAATGGTAGTACTACGTGGATTGAACGACCTGTTGAAAATGTAAATCTGTATATTTTAATGTTTTCCCACTGGAAAACAGCTTGATCATTTACCACAATCAAATCAAGCTTTGAAACACTACCTGTAAAATCAACTTCTCTAACAGAGTTTTGCCACATCTGAATAATATTCTCTATAGGGATACCTTTATTGCCAAATTTAGCAGTAAACTCTTCTTGCTCTTTTTCATCCAATACGGCATACTCCGTAGGCAGCTCCAGTTTCTTATTCTCAAGAGTTGCTTGCACCGAGATGTGAGCTTTTTCAGTCACATCTGAAATATGTAATTTAGTAATCGCTTTATCTTTATTCATATTATAATTTTAGCAAAGAAAAAAGTTCCTGACTACTAAAGAATTACCGATGATATCACGCTTCATTCGTAACAAATACTTCACACAATTTGCATGATTTATCATCCTGTATTATGTATATTTAAATAGGGAGTATAAAAACGCAAAGAGGGCGAAAATTTGAAACAATACAACTTTGAACTAGAGAATATATCTCATCTAGAAAATGCACTCGATTCTTTACACAAAGACATCGACAATGATTCATATTCATCTATTCTATTTCATATATATACAAACGGTATCGACAAATCAGAAATAGACATTGTTAAATCTGAGATTCTTGATGCTTTCCCAACTGCGTCTATTGGCGGAACAAGCACCAACGGTGGTATTTGCGATGGCCATCTAGTTGACGAAGGAATGGTTATTTCTGTCTCAGTTTTTGAAAGCACATCAACCCAAGTAAAACTTTTTAAATGCATCCCTGGAAATGAAGACGCTATTGGCAAAAGCATCTCTGATTTTATAGATTCAACTGATAATATCGTAGCAGCCGAGTTACTTATTACTCTCAAATCAATTAACAGTCATATCATTTTAAATAATGTAGAAAAATGTCATAAAGATATTTGCGTATTTGGCGGAGGAAGTGCTGCCATAGATATTTCCGATGAAAATACTTGTATTATAACCGCCAGTGACATCACTCATAATGGCGTCCTGGTAATCACCTATTCTGGCCCAGATTTCCATATTGATGTGCATCATGCAATAGGTTGGAAAGCTCTTGGGAAAGAACTGAAGGTCACAAAAATAAAAGGCAAGCAGCTGTTTGAAATCAATAATACCCCTGCCGGCGTAGTATATAGCAAGTATTTGGATATTCAAGCTGACGAAAACTTCTTTTCAAACATACTAGAATTTCCAATAATGTCTCATCAGCATGGCAACGAAGTATTACGATTGCCATTTTCATGTAATCACGAAGATAACTCTATTATTCTTGCAGCTGATATCGACCCAGGAACCCCAATCAATCTTTCCTATGGCGATCCAGATGTTATAAAGGAAGATGTTATTGCTCTTGTAAAAAAGGTAAAAACCTTCGCTCCACAGGCAATATTCTTGTACAGCTGTGGTGTACGACGACTCTATTGGAAATACCTTATAAACAAAGAAACAGCTCCATTTGCAGCCATCTCTCCAACTTCTGGATTCTACTCCAGCGGAGAGATTATGCGTATGGAGGACCACATCATCGAGCATCATGTCACATTGATAGCAATTGGCATGCGCGAAGGTGAAAAGGCTATTGCTCAGCCATCATTTAATGGCGACAAAGCTCTGCCTATACCAGAAGAGCAAAAAATGCACAGTCAGGTTTCTATGGTACGTCGTTTGGCCAACTTTATTAACGTCACAGCTGCTGAGCTTCAGGAGGCCAACGAAAAGCTGCAAGAAATTGCGGATACCGATGAACTGACAGGGTTGTACAATCGCCGTATGCTCAACAAGCTGGTTTCAAACGCTATTGATAGAGCAAATAAAAACAGTTTTGATATGATTATTGGTATCGCTGATATTGATAATTTCAAAGAAATAAACGACACCTATGGCCATGTAATGGGCGATAAGGTTCTAATAGAGCTAGCAAGGCAGCTAGATATTGAGGTTGAAAAGCTCCCTAGTGGAATTATTGGTCGATGGGGAGGAGAGGAATTCATGTTTATCGCCCCTACATTAAAGCTAGATGATGTTCTATTCAATATTGAAGAAGCCAGAAAACGAGTCTCCAGCATAAAATTTGATGGAATAGACTCTCCTACTGTAAGCCTTGGGCTTACCGCTTTCATCGCTGGGGATACTGCTGAATCAGTGTTTAAACGAGCCGATGCAGCTTTATATGAAGCCAAAGAAACTGGCAAAAACAAAACATGCATTAAATAAAAATAAAGCTCTGTCCCATGCTTAGGGACAGAGCCTTTTATTTGCCTGCATATTTCATAATAATGAGCTCTACAGCCAGCTTTTCATCTAAGCGACCGGTCTTAAACTGCTCTTCAAAATCAGCTGCATCATTCAATAGATTTGTAATTTCCCTTGAAGAAAAATTGTTAGCCAGCTGCATTGTACGTCTGACAGCAAAATCAGGCATTCCCACTTTACTTGCTATTGTTCCAGCATTATTGCCGTAGGCTGAAAGTTCCTTGATAACCTTCATCTGCCTGAACTGGCGAACTATCATAGTCAAAATTCGCATAGGAGGTTCCTTTGCAGAAAGCATATCCTGATACAAATCCAAAGTCTTTTTTAAATCCTTTGCTGAAATAGCATTTAGCATATCGAAAATCTTTGTCTCTACTCGGGCAATACAAATAGCATTGACGTCGTCTAGAGTTATCTGATTCCTATCTCCTACATAAGAAACAAGCTTATCAAGCTCAGTAGCCATGTTATCCATTGAATCATGAGTCATGTTCAAAAACTGAGACCAAGCATCTCTCTTCATTTGTTTGCCAGCATCATTGAGCTGACCGCCAACCCATTTAGCCAAAACACTTTCGTTAGGCATATTCATCTCGATGTCACGGCCTGCAGCTTTAGCTGCCTTATATAGCTTTCCTCTTTTATCTGCAGAAGGCTCTACAAAGATAAATATGGTGAAATCCGGAATACTAGATAGATAGTTACCTAAATCCTCAGGCATCTTTTTGCCAAAGCCACTGTTTTCAATAAGAATAACTCTATGCTCAGCAAAAAATGGCATTGTCTCAGCCTGATCAATAACCTGACCTACATTGATGCCATTGTCCTCATATTTTGTGAAGTTCATATTATCACCTTCATTTACAAGAGCTTTCAAAAGTTTATTCTTGTATTGAAGCTTTAAATAGTCTTCCTCACCATAAAGCAAATATATATTTTGAAATTGTCCTGAACTAATATCTTCATCTATACGTCTCATAGGTAAAAGTATAGCCTAAATCCAGATTAACTACTAGTGAATATTAAAAAGAAATAATATTCACTAAACTAATCCCATTCGTTAGAAAACTCTGGAATAAAGCTCTCCTTCGCTACTTTTCTATCCTGTATAAAAGCGTTTTCTACGCCCAAATCCAAAGCGTAATTAATAAGGCTATCGTATTCACGTTTTGTAACTCTTCTATTTAATTCAGGGTATTTTGAAGCTATATGAGGCATAGGTGTATACTGGCTCATCATACTAATAAAAATACTATCCTGATAGTTATCAAACAAATATTTAATAATTGCTTTTGCATCATTTACATGGCCTGGCAATAAAAGCTGTCTAACTATGACACCTGATTTAACAAACCCTTCCTCGTCAAACTCCACTGATGGACACTGACGAACCATCTCATCTATAGCTGCCTTTGCAACTTCTGGATAATCTGAAGCATGGGAATAATTACCAGCCAACGATTCATCCATATATTTAAAATCAGGCAAATACACATCCACTATTCCTTCTAGAAGCCTCAGTGATTCCACCTTCTCATACCCACTGGTATTGTAAATAACCGGAATTTCAAGGCGACTTCCATCATCTAAACCAGCTTTAGCTAGCCTTACCGCCTGAGCAATCTGAGGGATATAGTGGGTTCCTGTTACAAGATTTATATTGTTTGCCCCTTGTTTTTGAAGCTTGATAAACTGATTGGCTAATTCTTCTACAGAGATTTCCTTCCCCACTTTTCCATGGCTAATCTCTTCATTCTGACAAAACACGCAGTGAAGATTACACCCTGAAAAGAACACAGCTCCGCTACCACTTTCCCCAGAAATACAAGGTTCTTCCCAATAGTGCAAAGCTATTCGGGCTATCTTAAGCTTATCAGAGACCTGGCATATTCCCTTTGAATTTGTTCTATTTACTTTACAATCTCTAGGACAAAGCCTACATTCATTCATATTTTCCATAATAAACAAAAAAGTGCCTGGCATAAAACCAGGCACCATATCTTTTAATTATTTATTGTGACCCTTTGTCTTGATTTCATTAACAATAAGCTCTACAAACTCATCAAATGAAACTGTTGTAGTGCCCTGCTCACCGTGAAGTCTGTATGAAACTGTTCCCTCAGCTTCCTCATTCTTACCAAGTACAGCAAGATAAGGAACCTTCTGAATCTGTGCTTCACGCATCTTGTATCCGAGCTTCTCTGAACGAGTATCAAACTCAACACGTACATCTGCATCGTTAAGTGCATCAACAAGCTTCTGTGCGTATGCATTAAGCTCTTCATCATCATTCTTTACAGGAAGCACCTTAACCTGTGTAGGTGCAAGCCAAAGTGGAAGATTTCCCTTTGTCTCCTCAAGAATGTAAGCCATGAATCTATCAAGTGATCCAAGGATAGCTCTATGGATAACTACAGGTGTCTGCTTGTTAGACTCTGCATCTGTGTATGTAAGATCAAACTTAGCTGGTAAGCAGAAGTCAAGCTGACATGTAGAAAGTGTAATCTCGTTACCAATAGCTGGCTTAACGTTAACATCAAGCTTTGGTCCGTAGAAGGCTGCCTCACCGATTTCTTCTGTGAACTCAATACCGATTTCTGTAAGAGTCTCACGAAGAGCCTGCTCTGCTGTGTTCCACATCTCATCATCCTGATGATATTTCTTTGTATCAGCTGGATCACGAAGTGAAAGAACACATCTGTAATCTGTAATGCCAAAATCCTCATAAGTGCTGAAGATAAGGTCGCATACGTTCTTAACCTCA
>JAEEGF012360525.1_pt1 | contig 11036 bp, 6 predicted proteins | sample 9134171 | NCBI WGS metagenome assembly JAEEGF01 (sample SAMN16246542, study PRJNA631951) | gut metagenome | biome: gut microbiome; feature: rumen; material: AP-attached | host: Bos | place: Iran: Karaj | collected 2018-10
CGGAGATGTTCTCCTTATCAACGTCATCAGGCAGTACATAACTCTGTTCGTAGTTGCTGTAGCTGAACTCACGGCGCAGGTAATGTTCCTTTTTGTCTTCGTTCTTGTGCTCGAACTTCTGTTCCATCTTGACATTCAGGTTTCCTTCATCGTCAAGATTGATCCTGCAGAATTCCTTCTTCAGGCCAGGAGCAGCAATCTCCATTTCGTAAACCTTCTCGTTTTCCTTCACGTTGACTGCTGGTGCTGTAGAATCCATACGTGTCATCCAACCGTCATCAAAGAAATCACCAAATAGTTTTGACATCCAATTGTCGCTGTTGTTTCTACGTGCTAACATCATAATACTTACCTCCTAATTATGTTTTAAGTTTAAGTTTCTTCTTGAATCCTTATTCGCTCTTCTCTTCATTGAGCTTTCGGATTACACTTGATTGGATGCAATGCTTGTGCCAAATCGATTAATGGAAAAAATGGCACAAAAAATGATGTCGAAGTGGTGACAAAGTGACGCAAAGTTTAAAAAAATTAATCTTTCAGTCAAGATTTCCTTTTTGTATCATGTCTTTCAACAGCAAAAGTAAATCAAATGGACAAATTTCAACAAGAGCAGACAAAAGACAGTCATATTCTCTTATTTTATCGCAAAGTCTCGACTTTCTTAAGGGAAGGTTTCGCCATGACTCATTTTTTTTGTACCTTTACACATCAAAATTGAGATATTGAAAAGGTATCAGATTGTAGTAAATCATTAAAAGAAAGAAAACCCAATAGTATTTTGCCAGCTATGAAGCGAACGATATTCCCTTATGATTTCTCTCCCTACTATCCGATAGGGATTCAGCCCTGCCCGATGTATGTGGATGTTGCAAACCGTATTTACGAACGACTAAAGTACTTGGAACTTGATTTGCCGGATGCTGATGAATTGAAGAGAGAGATATCCATCAATGTGGCTATCTACTATGAAGACAAAATGTCAGGAATAAACCTGTGGAATGCATTCGTTGCAAGACATCTGTGCATGTATTTTCATTCCTTGCCATTCTTCGAAGATTTTGATGAACTTGCCAAGAATGATGTAAATGCTAAGGAAGTGGAATTGTTGGTATGGCTTGTGTTATCAAGGAATTTTGATGATCGCTTCCTCAATCCCCTGACTATGGGTGAAGATGTTGCAAATATCATCATGGAGGTGCTGACTGAAGATGATGAGGTGGACGTGAATGATGATTTATATGATTTCATTTACGATACAGATAAGACCAATGACTATTTCAAACTGAAGCAGGTGCTGATATGGCTCAGACGCTCATACCTGCTTTGTTCGCCATTGTCTGATGAGAAGTTTTACGAGTTGAAAGATGCATACTCGAGACAGTTCAACAAGAGTGAATCCGTCTACTATGCAGAAACGACTTTCAGTATGACCACAGAAATTGGTCCCTTGGCAATATTACCTCATCTGTGCCTGGCTGATATGTATTACGAGAATAATATGAGTAATGAAGCAGATAAGCTTATGAATCTGAAGTATTGCCAACAAGATGTTTTTGAAGTAGTAGAAGCCGATTCCGACTTTGCCATATTGAAAGATTCCAAGGGAGATCAGTACAAGTTAAGAAATACATATCCTGATATATTTGGTAAATATTCCTACATCGGCACAGCACTTGTTAAATATGGAGATAATGATTGGGAGATAAACGGGCTCCTTTTTAATTCTAACAAGGAGGCTTATGACAGAATGTGCGAACGTAAGAAAGAATTGAAACTATCATACGAACATGCCTATCCGTTATTCATGGAACGTACAAACGGAAAACGTTTGGCTTTCTTTCAGAATACAGATGAGCTTAAGGACTGGTTAATGAAGATTTCTCCAAAAATGGACATGACGGAGGTAATCTATCAGTTACCAAGTGGCTCACAAGTTGCTTTTATCTCCAAGAAAGCAGGCATCGTGTTTGCGCCACACATGATTCATGCCATAAAATGCGAATACAATCCGTACTATGGAAAATGTGACGCACGTACCATGCAAATAGAAACAATGGATGCTGTCATCAATATTGAAGCAATGCATCCAGAATTACTTCATTATCTCCTCGAGAACAAGATGCTACAGGATGGCGACCTGAGCGGCAAGTATCCAAGTGAATTGGGTAAGGAAATCTTTACTCGTAACATCGACTTTATTGCCAGGCACCATCGCAGACATCATTACCATGACCATGATTATTAATAGTTGTGCCCTCGACTCCCCAAGCAGCTCCGTTATTGGGGTATAAAAATTGAGAATAAAAAAAAACTGCTGTACAGCAGTTTTTTTAGCGGAGAGAGAGGGTGTTGTTGGGTAAGCTCTCAAAGACAACTTTGACGCATCCGATAAGAAACAGCGCATGACTTCGACCAAAAATCTGATGGAAGAATATCATGGAAGGGAACGACCGACCAGTGGTCTTGCTCAGACACGTACCAAGCAGTTTTGCGAAGAAATGAGTGTCACCAAGGAACTGATGGCTACGCTACTCCACACCGCTGGTGGTCGTGGCGGTGTAAGCTTAGGTGGCGATGGTGTCAGCGGTGAACTCACCAGCTGGGATGGCACCAAGAAAAAGGATGGTTGGGGCAATAACAGATGAAGTCACGCTTTCAGAGCAAAGCGGAGCAAGAATGTTACATTGAAGCCGGTGTGTGGTGTGTCTGCCAGTTCAAGCGAACCGCCTTGCTGAACCATCATACGCCGGCTGAGCGACAAACCGATGCCGCTGCCCGTTCGTTTTGTAGTAAAGAAAGGAACGAAGAGAGACTGACGATTCTCTGCCGGTATGGGTTGACCATCGTTGCTCACTTGCAGACTGATGTTGCTGGCGATGACATTATCAGATGTGACAGTCAATTCCATCCTCTTTGTTCCAGCCTCGATGGCATTTTTTACCAAGTTAATCACCACCTGGCGTAGCATTCCAGCATCGGCAAGTACTGTTGCATCTGTTGGGATGATCACGGCCCAATCCAACCCAGGATAGGCTCTGGTCACATCGTCGAGCAATGTGTTGAGATTTACCTTGGCTAAAACAGGCTTCTCCAACTCCGACATCTTGCGATAGTTGGTGACGAACAGGCTTATATGCTGCGAAGTGTCGAAAATAGCACGGATGCCGTCCTCCAGTGGGGTACCCTTCACATCAGGCCGATTAAGCAACAACTGGCTGATGCTGGTGATTGGTGCTGTAGCGTTCATCATCTCGTGAGTGAGCACACGGGTAAGCCGTTCCCATGACTCCACCTCGTTTTGGTTGACTTGCTGACGGATAGTCTCGCCCAGTTGGTTCAAGGCTTCTTGCATAGCACGCTCGCCAGATGGAAGCCCTTTCGTTGGTAGACGAAAGGTGAAGTCACGATTGCGCATAGCCTCCTGCATCAGATGGGCGCGCAGACGCAGCCGTCGTTGAAGATGGAAGAACCATGCAGCGCAAACCACAATGCCTATACCTATTATAATATGTAGCCACCAATTCATAGTCGCTTCATCTTGTTGTACAATGTCTGGCGAGTGATGCCCAGCAGTTCAGCTGCCTGCGTGAGGTTGCCGTGACAGCGGTCGATGGTACGGCGGATATGGTCCTTCTCCATCTCATCGAGAGTGGCAATCTCGTCTGCCGAGTCAAGCACGTCCTTCAATTTGCGCAGCAGATCGTCGTTGTCCCACGGCTTGGTAATGAAATCGGCTGCACCGTTCTTCAAGCCTTTCACGGCAAGTGAGATGTCGGCGTATGCCGTCAGCAAGACCACCGGCACATCGGGATGGTGCTTGCGGATGACGCGAAGCCAAAAGAGTCCTTCCTGACCAGAGTTAACACCAAGTGAGAAGTTCATGTCTAATAGCACCATGTCTATCGACTGCTGTGCCATCAGCTTAAGGATGTCATCTGGCTGGGTAGTGGTCAGAACCTCTTCGAAGATGTCGGCCATCAAATACTTCATCGCCGTCAGTATGGCAGCGTTGTCATCAACTACAAGTATGGTTCCGTACATGCTCATTTTGCTTATTTGTTTGCAAAGGTACAGCTTTTCTGTCTAATAATTAGACGGAAAGGTGTCTAATAATTAGACAATCTGCCTTTCGGGGCATGAATATGCTTGCGGGCGAGTCCAAAAGCACCTACCTTTGCACCCGAAAACATCATAATGTACATGAGATATCAAATTGTTTTACCCTTGTTGATGAGCGCACTGACGGCTATCGGGCAGGAAGCGTGGACAGTGGAGCGCTGCATGAAGTTTGCCGTGGAGCATAATCACGAAGTGAATATTCAGGCCCTTCAGCTCGACAATCTCCGCGCAGACCGGGTCCGGGCCGTTGGCGCATTCCTGCCCTCAGTCGGTGCCAGTATCGGTGGGCAGTACAACTTCGGTCGTGCCATCGACCCCGAGACCAACACCTATACCAATGTCAACACCTTCTACAATGGCTACCAGATGTATGCCGCATTGCCCGTGTTCGATGGCTTCAACCGTCTGCACGCGCTTCGGGCGGCAAAGGCCAGTGTGCTGATGGGGCAGTCGGCACTTCGGCAGCAACAGGACGAGACGGCACTGGCCGTGTTGCAAGCCTACACCAATGCGCTGTACTATCAAGGCACGATTGCAATGGCCAAGGAGAAGGTGGAAGAGACCGCCTTGCTGCTGAAACAAACAAAACTTCTGGAGGAGGTGGGTCGCAAGAGTGCAGCCGACGTGGCACAGGTGGAATCGCAGGCAGCCGAGGCGGAATATCATTTGACGCAGCAGCAGAATCTTTATGAATCGGCATCATTTGAGCTGAAAAAAGCGATGGCATGGCCGTTAGCGTCCGACTTGGTGATTGATTCAGACGTGCCCGAGCTTCCGCCAACCGACTCTGTGGACTATTCCCTTTCGCCCCGGCATGCCTCATTAGAAGCTTCTCGACTACAGACCGATGTGGCGCGCCATGAATGGCATCAGGCCCGCAGCGCCCTCTATCCCTCCGTCTCATTGAATGTGGGGATGAGTACCACCTACTACAAAACGCTTCGTTCGTCCACGGCAACGCCGTTCAGCGAACAGTTCCGTAATAACCGGGGCGAGTACATCGGAGCCACGCTTAGCATCCCGCTTTTCAACCGTCTGCAGTCCGTCAATGGCATCCGACGGGCAAGGAACAACTACCGTATCGCCTGCGAAACCTACAAGGAGAAACAACTGGAGTTGGAGAAACTAAGCCGCGAGGCATGGCAGGACTGGCACGCCTATCGGACGCAAACCGCTCAGATGGTGCACAAGGTAGAGGCCGACAGCATTGCCTATCAGCTGACGAAACGCCAATTTGAAGAAGGACTGAGTACGGCTATCGACCTGCGCTCTACATCCGCGCAGCTGCTGCAGTCGAAAGCCACGCTGCTGCAATGCCGGCTGATGGCGATGGTAAAGGAAACATTAGTAAGATATTATAAAGGAGCACAGATATGGACAGAGTAATAGAAAAAACACGCACACAGCGCCTGATGAGGTATTGGCCGTATGGGGCTGGAGGCATCGGAGTGCTGACAATCATGGGGTGGCTCATCTTCGGCAATCATGCAGCAACACTGAGAGTGAATCGCGAAGAACTGACCGTCAGCGAGGTATGCCAGGCCGAGTTCAAAGACTATGTGCGGACCAATGGGCGGGTGCTGCCCATTCAGGTGGTGCAGATTTCGCCCGAGGAGGGCGGCATCGTGATGGAAAAAGTTGTCGAGGAGGGTACGATGGTGAAGAAGGGCGACGTCATCGTGCGTCTGTCGAACAGCAACCTCGACCTCCAAATCTTGAATGCCGAGGCCGAACTGGCCGAGAAGCAGAATCTGCTGCGCAACACGCAGGTGGCGATGCAGCAAGACCGGCTGAACAACCAGACGGAGCAGGTCCAGCTCGACATGGACACCCAGCGCAAGCAGCGCACCTTCGAACAGAACAAACGACTCTACGGCGAGAAGCTTATCAGCAAGGAGGATTATCTCCAGTCTCAGGAGGACTATCAGCTTTCAGAAAGGAAACGTACCTTGGTCTCAAAGCGCCTGAAGCAGGACAGCATCTATCGCACCGTTCAGATGGACCAGATGGAGGATAACCTGCAGAACATGTGTAAGAATGTGGTACTCATCCGTCAGCGCAAGGATAAGCTCGAAGTGCGCTCGGCCATTGACGGCGAGTTGGGGCTGCTCGATGTGGAGCTGGGCCAGAGCATCAGTCCCGGACAGAAGATCGGACAGCTGAATGACCTCAGTGACTATAAAGTGCAGGCCAGCATAGACGAACACTACATCGACCGCGTGCGCCAGGGACTTACTGCCACCTTCACCCGTGGCGACAAGACATATCAGTTGCAAGTCCGCAAGGTATATCCCGAAGTTCGCGAGGGCAAGTTCCGCTGCGACTTCATCTTCCGAGGTGAGCGCCCGGAGAATATCCGCACAGGCCAGACCTATTACATCGACCTCGAACTGGGTCAGCCCGAGCAGGCTGTCATCATTCCTCGCGGCACGTTCTTCCAGACCACAGGCGGACAATGGATCTTCGTGCTTTCCGCAGACGGGAGCAAAGCCTACCGCCGCCCCATCCGCATCGGCCGCCAGAACCCTCAGCACTACGAAGTGCTTGAAGGCCTGGAGCCAGGCGAGCGCGTAGTAACCAGCGGCTACGAGGCATTCAAGGACAATGAAGTATTAGTAATGAAATAAACAACGATATGAACATATTCAGAAACATGCTTTACATGGCACGTCGCTTCAAGACGGCGACGGTGCTCAACTTCATCGGACTCACAGTAGCCATCGCAGCTTTCTACCTGCTGATGACGCAGGTTGTCTATAATCGTTCCTACAATGCCTCCATCCCTGATGGCGAGCGCGTCTTCCGCTTCGAGACGAAGATGAACCCCGATGCACAGTGGGACATCAACTGCAACCGCCCCATCCATGCCCTCGTGGCCAAGTTGCCGCAGGTGGAAGCCGTGTCGGAGCTGGTCACATGGGGAGGCAGTATGGATATACAGGTGGGTGAGACAACCGTGAAGCAGTATTGCGCAGCCAGCAACCTGACACCCTTCGGTGCCGTCGGTGCCCGCTGCCTCGACGGCCGCCTGTCGTGGAACGACTACGGCGAGCGCACTGCCATCATCCCTGCCTCGCTGGCCCGCAAGGTCTATGGGCGGGTCAACGTGGCCGGCGAGACGCTCTATGCGAACTCCGACACGATGACAATCCAGGGCGTCTATGAGGACTTCCCCGACAACTGCTCGATAAAGAACAATCTTTACTACGCCAGCCAGGAAAACCTCGACAACTGGAGCGAGTGGAGCTCCAACCTCTACGTGAAGCTGGCCGAGAATGTCGATGCCGAAGCCCTGCTGAAGGACTTCCCCGAACAGATACGTCAGCTGATATGGTGCAGGCAGTGGGGACAGGCAGTTGCTTCCGGCTTGTATGACGAGAGCCAGGAGGCAGATAGAAAGGCGCAGTTTGATGCCCACTTCGGCTACGAGTTCCGCCTGACTCCTATCCGCGACACTTACTTCTCCGGCGTAAGCTCCGACGACAAGGGTAACCCCGCCATGCTCTTCATCCTCGAGCTCGCCTCGCTGCTCATCATCGTCATTGCCGCCATCAACTTCCTCAACTTCACGCTGGCCGAGAGCCCCATGCGCATCAAGGGTCTTAACACCCGCCGCGTCTTGGGCGAAAGTCTTTGGCATCTTCGCTTCGGGCTGGTGGGCGAGGCCGTCGTCACTACCCTGCTGGCCTGTGCGCTGGCCTTTGTCCTGTGTGTTGCTGTATCGCGCTGGCAGACGGAACTGCTATTGGGCGACCTCAGCCTTTCCGCCCACCCCTGGCTCACGGCCTTTACCGCCCTGATAGCGGTTGCGGCAGGTATCGCTGCCGGCACCTATCCCGCCTTCTTTGCCACCTCGTTCCAGCCCGCCCTCGCGCTCAAGGGCTCTTTCGGACTTACGCCAAAGGGAAGGCAGCTGCGCACGGCACTCGTCTGCCTGCAAATCGGCATCGCCCTCTTGATGGTCACCTACATCGGCATCCTTCTCCTGCAGAGCCGCTTCATATACCACTCCGACTACGGCTTCGCGAAGGACGAGGTGCTCTACGCCCAGCTCACTCCGGAGCTGTGGCATAAGAAAGACGCCGTGCGCACGGAACTGATGCAGATAGGCGGTGTAGAGGAAGTAGGCTACTCGCGGTTCGTGCTGGGCTCGCAGGACGGCTACATGGGCTGGGGACGCGGCGACGACGACCACAAGATTACCTTCACAAGCCTGCCCGTAGATTACCACTACCTGCGCACGATGGGTATCAAGGTCATCGAGGGCCGCGACTTCAACGAGCACGACGGCGACGTCTATATCATCAACGAGGCCGCCCGAAGGCAGTGGCCGTGGGTGGAGCTCGACAAGCCGCTGCTGCAGAACGACCTGACCGTCATCGGCGTGTGCGAGAACGTCCGCTATGCCTCCACCCGTCAGGACCGCACGCAGGATCCCGTCGCCTTCGTTATTTTTGGCGAGAAGTATAGCAGCTGGGGCGACCAGCTTGGAATAGTGAACATACGCGTGGCAGCCGGTGTTGACAAGCTGGCCGTACGGCGGCAGGTCTGTGAGCGGCTCACGTCTATGGGCAGCGGCGAGGAGGTAGAGGCGAAGTTCCTCGACCAGGAGTTGGAGCGCCTCTATCAGGAAGAGTTTCGCTTCATCCGCCAAGTGCTGTGGTTCGCCGCCATCTGCCTCATTATCACCCTCATCGGCGTCTTCTGCCTGACGATGTTCGAGACCGAGTACCGTCGCAAGGAGATAGGCATCCGCAAGGTATTCGGCTCCTCTACGGGCGAAATTCTAACGATGCTCTGCCGACGCTATGTGTGGCTACTCATTGGCAGTTTCATCATTGCCGCCCCTCTTGCCTACTATATCGGTCGTGAATGGCTCCAATCCTTTGCCGAGCGCACACCCATCTATTGGTGGATCTTCCCGCTGGCCCTTCTCACCGTTGGCACCATCACCCTCCTAACTGTTATCATCCAGAGCTGGCGCACGGCCAACGAGAATCCCATAAATAGTATCAAAAACGAATAAAAATATGAACGTTTTACAATCACTCAATCAACGTGGGCAGCACAATTGGATAAAAATTGTGTGCCTGGCCGTAGGATTGGCAACTGGTATTGTGCTGATTGGCAAGGCCGGCTTCGAACAGTCGTGGGATAAATTTTTCCCAACGAGCGACCGCATCTATGTGGTTTGCGAAGATTTCATCCACAATGGCGAATATAAACACTATCCGCAGACGGCTGGTGCTGTGGCTCATGGACTCAAGCGATATTGCCCTCAGGTTGAGGCTGCCACACGCTATACTGGCTTTGCACACGATATGCCTGTCGTGACGGATGATGATAAGCGGGTGCGTACCAATTATGCAGTCGTCGATAGTTGTTTCTTCGATGTGTTCCCTTTCCGTGTGTTGGTGGGCGACCCGAAGAAGGCACTCAGTCAGGTAGATTATTGTATGATTCCTCGTTCATTGGCAGAGAAGTTAGGCGTTGATGTGGTGGGGAAGAAACTCTACTATAATAAACGAGGCGGCTGGGAACTAACCGTTGGCGGCATCTACGAGGACATCCCCCTGAACTCCAAACTGTATGGAATGGAGGTGATGGTCAGTATGCCAACCATTACCAAAATTATGTTTGACGGACGTGATAACTGGGTGGGCAATGATCGGTACGAAAGTTACGTACGTTTGGCAAAAGGCATCACGCCTGATGACCTGAAGCCACAGATAGAGAAGATGAAACAGGCCAATCTGCCGATAGAAGATTTGAAAAAGGCTGGTATGGATTTGGGGTTCTCTTTACAACCTTTGTCAGAATATCATGCCAAGGACGACGGCGTGCGCCGTATGACTTGGATCATCTCTATTCTGGCAGCAGTGCTGGTAGGTTGTGCCTTGATGAATTACCTGCTTCTCGTGATAGGCGGCATCAGTCGCAGAGCCAGGGAGATGGCTGTGCATCAGTGTTATGGTGCTGAGGCTCACCATATATATGGTAAGGTGATAGCCGAGAGCATTGTCCACCTGCTATTGTCGTTACTATTGGTCGCACTGCTACTGTTTGCATTCAAGGATACGATAGAGGAATTGGTGGGCGCACCCTTAATGGTGCTCTTGCTGACAGGTAGCAACCCCTGGATGATTGTGTCAACCTGCCTTGTCGTACTCACCATAACAGGGCTGGTGCCTGGTTGGATATACACTCATATCCCTTTGGCTGCCGCCTTCAAGAACTATAGTCAGAGTCATCGCCTGTGGAAACTCCTGCTGTTGGGCTTGCAGTTCGCATCGGCCACCTTCTTGATTGTGCTGCTACTGGTGGTGGGGCGCCAGTATCGTATGATGGTGAACGATGACCTGGGCTACGACTATTCTACGCTGGGTTCGGTCCTGGTAGACGGCGTATCTGTTGAACAGCGCCAGTTAGTGGTTGATGAGCTACGCAAATTGTCATCTGTGAAGGGTGTCACGATGGCTTATGCCAACCTGACTGAATATCAGAGTGGTGATAACATCTATTTGCCTGGCGACGACCACGAATACATGAATATTGCTGATCTCTATTATACTGGCGACGGCTACTTCGATGTGATGGGTATCCCTGTGGTTTCAGGCCGTACCTTTACTGAACAGACAGATACCCTGCGCGAGGTAATGGTAAGCCGCAGGTTTGAGGAGCGAATGAAGGAACTGGCTGGATGGAATCAGGCCTTAGGTAAGCAGATTATCTGCACCTCGTTTGAAGGCCCTTACACCATCGTCGGTGTGTATGAGGACCCCCGCATTGGTAGCATCACCGATCCTGATACACGTGGCAGCGTCTGCTATTATAGCCGCAAGCCTGACTGGATGCACTATATCCTTATTCGCTTCCAGTCTATGGAGGGTTTAGAGGCCGCCAATAAATTGGTGAAG
>JAEEGF010718475.1_pt1 | contig 11034 bp, 11 predicted proteins | sample 9134171 | NCBI WGS metagenome assembly JAEEGF01 (sample SAMN16246542, study PRJNA631951) | gut metagenome | biome: gut microbiome; feature: rumen; material: AP-attached | host: Bos | place: Iran: Karaj | collected 2018-10
CCAAGACCAACCTTGCGATCATCAGCTACAGAACCAGGGAGACAGAAGGCCTGCAAGCCTTTTCCAATATTTGCAGCAGCTGTAGAACCAGTTTTATCACCAGTTTTTTCTGCTTCTTTAATTGCAATTGCTGAACCTAAAACATAAGCCCATTTTGCATCTTCAAAACAAATCTGCTGTGTAGACTGACAGATTTCGTATGGATCAAATCCACGATCCTGGCAGAGTTTGCGAGCCTGGTTCAAACCTTCTTCGCCTTCTGCAAATCCATATTCTTTAAGAGCCTTATTCACCTGAGGAATGCGGCCTGCGTAATCTTCAAATAATGCCATAGTATCTATTCCTCCCTACTCTTTTCTTGGGTCGATAAGTTTTACCATACCCTGATCTGCTGTTACACGACCATAGTGTGTACGTGCACCTGCGATTGCTTCTTCTGCTGGTTTTCCAGCTTTGAGAGCGTCCATAAGTTTACCAAAGTTGATACAGTTGTAACCGATAATCTGATTATCTTTGTCGATTGCACATGTTTCAACATAACCTTCTGTCATTTCGAGGTAGCGAGGACCAGTTTTGCGAGTAGCAAACATAGTTCCAACCTGAGAACGGAGGTTCTTTCCAAGGTCTTCCAAAGAAGCACCAACTTTAAGTCCATCCTTAGAGTAAGCTGACTGTGAACGTCCGTAAACAATCTGCATAAAGAGTTCGCGCATAGCTGTATTGATAGCATCACAAACTAAGTCTGTGTTCAAAGCTTCAAGAACTGTTTTTCCAATAAGGATTTCAGAAGCCATAGCAGCTGAGTGAGTCATACCAGAACAACCGATAGTCTCAACGAGAGCTTCTTCAATAATACCGTTCTTAATGTTCAAAGAAAGCTTGCAAGCACCCTGCTGAGGTGCACACCAACCGATACCGTGGGTAAAACCAGAAATATCTTCAACTTTTTTTACCTGTACCCATTCGCCTTCTTCAGGGATTGGTGCAGGTCCATGATATGCGCCTTTTGCCAAAGGACACATATGTTCCACTTCTGCAGTGTATGTCATGATTTGCTCCTGAGTTATAAATATATATTTATAGATAAAATATCATTTTTTAGTGAGTATAGCAATCCCAACCTGATTTATAAGTCTGACTACTTCTTCTGCATTTGATGCCACCAGCCCGGGATTATTTTTTTGCAGGGATTCGGCAGAATTAAAACCCCAGGAAACAGAAACAATTGGAATATTATTTTTGTGACAAGCTTCTATATCTCTAAGCTCATTGCCAACATAAATAAACTCTCTTTTAAGCTGGTGTTTTGCTTTTTTAATTGCTTTTTTCTTTTTAAAAAGCGGAACTTTTGTTCGGATGTATGAAAAATATGACTCTATTCCATTTCTTTTAAGGAATTCTGAAACATTTTCAAAAGAATTTGAAGTTAAAATACCAAGCTTATAACCGGAAGTTTTGAGGCTGTCGAGCATTTCGCGTATACCTGGATTCATTTGAATTTCAGAAGCCCTTTCTTTAAGAAGTTTTCGCAGAAACCAGGCAAGGTATGGTAATTTTCTGAGTGGAATTCCCATTTCTTTAATTAATTCAAAAGCCGAAAGACCACTATTTTTTTCGCGATCTATTTTGTTGTATTTAAATTTTTCTGAATAAGAATTAATCAGAACAAGACCAAGAGAAATAGTGTCAGCAATAGTTCCGTCAAAATCAAATATAATCATAGGGTTAATATTTAGATTATCATGTTTTTTTATATCTTGCAAAAATTTTGTGTATAATTTTTTATTATAATCAATCTTGAGAATGATATCCATAAATTTTCAGCACAGATTCAGCCTGTTTAATCATTTTTTCTTTTACTGATTCTGGAGAAAGAATTTTTATATCTGCGCCAAAACCTAAGAGCCTTTCGTAAATCCACTCAAAATCAGGGATTGAAAAAGCTGCAATAACACTTCCATCATCTTGAGGAATTACTTCTGAGCAGATAAAGGCATCGAGAAGATATGGAATTTTTGGAGAAGAAATCTTTGCAGTAATCTTTATAAGTGAAGGTTTTTGCTGAGAATACGACAATTTTCCTGCATCAGGCTTTTCGACTGAGTTTTTTGAGTTGATAGAATCTTTTGTAATTGTTACCTTCCGACTGGTCAAAATAAGATTGCGCATTCGGGTGAGCTTGAAAAATCTTTCTGAATTTCTTGAAGTACACCAGCCGTACAAATACCATGACTGTCCTTTGTAAACCAGTTTCCAGGGATGAACCACACGACTTTCAATTCTTCCATCGCCAGAATAATAATCAAAGGAAACCTGTTGCTTCTTTAGGATTCCTTCACGCAAAGTTCCAAAAATTTTGCTGACTTCATTTCCTTCAGAACTCCACGGTTCAAAATCAACCTCAAGCCAATCTGTATCTGTTTTTGTAAACCCAGATATTTTTTCCAAAGTTTTTATAGCAGAATTAGCCGTTTCTCCATTTGAAGTCAGAGCATTTAGGGCCTTTACACTGGAAACAATCGCAAGTTTTTCTTCTTCAGAAAGAAGGGTTTTATCAAGCGTATATTTTTCTGAAATTGCAATTCCACCACCCCGCCCTTTTGTTGAATAAACCGGCACACCCGAAATAGAAAGTGCGTCCATCCAGCGGTAAACCGTTCGAGTCGAGATTCCAAAATGCTTAGCCATCTCTCCAGCTGTCACTTGTTTTTTATCGATGAGAATGTAGACAAATTCAAAAAGCTGGTCAATCTGCATTAGTTGTTCTCCACTGATAAATTTATAATAACTATTTTATCTTTTGTCAGCAATATTGTTATTATAAAATGTAAATCCATTATTTATCTTACCTGCTAATATATGCTAAAATAATCCTAACTTGATTTTAGAGGAACTGAATGATAATAAAAAAAACTAATGCAGCTGACATTGAGGCTTTAATGGATATTCGTCTTGAAATGCTCAAAGTTGTAAACAATCTTGATGAAAATGCAACCTTTGAAAATGAGCTCATAGAAAAATCACGTGAATATTTTTTGAAGGGAGACCAGACAACGGTTTTCGCTATGGAGGATGATAAAATTGCCGGCTGTGCAACACTAAGTTATATCACAATCATGCCAACTTTTTCTCATCCGACAGGAAAACGAGCACATCTTATGAACGTCTACACTAGAAAAGAATTTCGCAGACAGGGAGTTGGTCGCCTGATGATTCAGTTTTTAATGGATGAAGCCCAAAAACGTGGAGTTACAGAAATCAGTCTTGATGCAACAGAAATGGGACATCCTCTTTACAAGAGTCTTGGTTTTAATGAAAATAATGAAGGAATGACAATTTCACTGAAATAATAAAAAGTTTTTTTTGAAGCTATAGATTTTATGTTCGGATTTTAAAGATGAATATTTATGTAGATTTTGATGATTGTCTGTGCGAAACTGCACGTTATTTTTCTGGTCTTGTAAGGGAACTTTTTGGACTGGATTATCCTTACGAAAAAATAAAGTATTTTAATCTTCAGCAGTCTTTTTCTTTATCTGATGAAGATTATGATAAAATGATGATTTATGCCCATCAGCCAAAAGTACTTTTATCCTATGATGAAACTCCGGGCGCAATTGAAACAATTAACAATTGGATTGATAAGGGGCACAATGTAAAAATAATAACCGGCCGCCCCTTCAGTGCTTATGAGGCATCAAGAAATTGGCTTAATCAGCATGGATTAGAGCGCGTGCCACTTTTTTGTTTAAATAAATATGGGCGAGATAATTTTATAAAGGGCAGCAGTTTTAATCTTGAACTGGAAGACTATTACAAAATGCATTTTGACTATGCCGTAGAAGATTCTCCACATGCCTTTAAGTTTTTTAATCATCTTCCAGAATTAAAGGTTCTGGTTTTTGATCGCCCCTGGAATCAAGATTGTGATTTTCCTACCCCACACTACAAAAGATGTTTTGACTGGAAGATGATAAATAAACTTGTTCAATAATATATCTGAAATTTAATAATCCTTAAGCTTCATGATAAAAGCCTTTTTAGATTCACCGTCAAAGCCAAGATTTTTATAAAACTGATGAGCTTCTTTTCTCCAACTGCCACTCTGTAAAATCACTTTGTAACAGTTGTTTTCGCGGGCAAAGTCAATTGCCATTTCCATGACTTTGTGGCCGAGTCCCTGCCCACGATATTCCTTATCGGTAACAACATTTTCTACAAAGGCGATGGAAGAGCCTAAACGGGTAAGATTTGGAATTATCATACAATAGCAGGTTGAGATTACTTTTTCGTTTTCAACTGCTCCGAAATATTTAATTTTCTTGTTTCCTTCGATTTCGCTTTCCCAGATTTTGCGGGCGTCTTCTGCCGAGAAATCACCGTTAGCGCCGTCTAACTGCTCGTATAATTTTATGAGAGATTCAAGATCGTTTTCGTTTAATTCTCTGAGTTCCATTTTTACCTCGGTTTTGTATCTGTGTATTTTTTTAGGAATGCCGTATGCTTAAATTAAATAATATGTTAGAAAATGTTTATAAGCAAGGGGCGGTGAGTTCCCGGGTCGTGCAAACATTGAGTGGTATGGAGATGGAGCCCCGAGTGCTTCAGATTATCGCTGTACTTATAGTTTATATATTTCAACTCTTCTCTACTAGGCAAATACCAGTCTGACTTTCCGCCACCGGGTTCTGTATCACCAATTTTTGGTTTTGATTTTGACTGAGCAAAAGCTGTATTTGAAAAAATAACTGTTGCAACAAGTAAAGCAAGAATAGATTTAGAAAATAACTTTTTCATTACCTCTCCTTAAATTAATAATTTTATAAAATCTTATGGCAAGCTCTAAAAATTGCCTTCAGTATAAAAAATATTGTAAAACGATATTTTTTTTAATAAGCAAATATTATCAAGAATCGGAATGACAGCGGTGGTAGAATCATCGTATAATCTTTTGAAGGAGATGACTTTATGGATGATTTTAAACCGCTGTTTGAATATGTTGAAAAGAACATTGAAAACAAAATGGGCCTAAAGGAACTCGCAGATTTTATGGGCTACAGTCCTTTTTACATCAGCAGAAAATTTATGGATATTTATGGCATTCCGATTACCGCCTATGTGCGAATCAGGAAGCTGCAATATTCTATAAAAGATTTGCTTGCTGATATGAAAGTGATTGATGTTGCCATGAAATATTCCTTTGAATCTCACGAAGGTTTTTCAAGATCATTCAAAAGTCTTTTTGGTTCTTCTCCAAAAGATATCAAAAAATATTTGCAGAAGTACGACATTCCGGAAGCTGAACTTTTTGCAAACTGTAAAACCAAATCTATGAAGGAAGAAAAAATGACTTTGAGTGATGACATGCACAAAATGATTTTCACGATTCTTGGTAATTCGTTTGAAGAAATGGCGGCAGGCTTTTGTTCAAAAATTGAGCTTAGCCTGCTGCCGGACAATTTCCTTAAGATTTTTGATGATGGACGCGGAATTAAACTGGATGACGATGGAGTGGTTCACGAGGAAGTCCTGCAGAATCTTTTTTATGGGAAGCCGATTACAAAGCTTGAGTACGCCCATATGGGTGACCTGCCCTTTGATGATCTTAAGCTTGTAAACTCCCTTTGCGAAAAGCTTACAATAACTGTCTGGCGTAATGGAAAAATCTATGAACAGTATTATATACGCGGAGTTCCTCAGCATGCAGTTATGAGCAAAACTAATGATACAAAAATCACGCACGGTACACAGATTGTTCTTAAACCGGATAGCTCGATTTTTGAAGGCGCTTTGTTTAGTAAGGAAAAGCTTGAAAACTGGATTAGCGAAAATTATTCGGGCTTGATGGGGACGGTTTGTATAAATTAAAATTATTCCCTGCCACAATCAGATATTTTCTCAAGCGTGATTTCTGGAATTATAAAATCAATCTGGTTGATGAGTCAAAAATTGCTGGTCGTTATACAAAAGGCAAGAAAACAATAGCTGTTTTCTGTTATTTTGGCTATTCTACAATTTTTTTGGCATGAAACGTGTGTTTAGTCTATAGTGAATAAAAAAAGTCTGACAGATAAGTGGAAATTTTCACTATGTTACGGACTAATTTGCTTTTTGTTGATATTTAGTCCGTAATAAAATAAAAAGACTCTGCTTGATAAAGGAAAATTTCCACTCTGCTACGGACTAACTGAGTTCTTTTTGATATTCAATCCGTAGCAAAACAAAAAATATCTGCCAACTAAAGGGAAAATTTCACTTTGCTACGGACTGCTTTACATAATTATTGTATTAAGTCCGTAGTCTCTATGGAAAACAGGTGACATAAAAGTAAAATTATCCATATACTACGGACTTTTCTAACAAAAATGGTAATTAGGTATGTAAGATTCATAAAAAAGCAGTTGGCTGGGGGTAACGACCCTCCAAAAAATGCTGGTCGTTATACCTATGTTTTTACTTAATTATATCATATTTTTGGAGTGTTTATAACATAATATAATCATTTATTCCCACGATTTCTTCCTGAAAGTCTCTGGCGGCCTGGTAAAGTCCCATATTGCAGAATTGTTTTTCGGTTAGGCGTAATATTCGTACAGTATACTTTCCGCTTTTTCTTTGGCACAATTATTTGTTCAATTGTTAATTGATTTGAAGTAACATGTATTTCGCCTGGTTGTGTTATTTCAAGAAGTCTAAATCCTTCCATAATTAAATCTAGTTTAAGCTTCTTTTAGCTTCTTAATCTCTTATTCACTTTATCCATGTAGCGTTCCTGCCACTCAACAATTTTTATGCGAAATAATTTCCAGTCTGATTCTTTGCAGTTTGTCATAGTATTCATAGTAGCGGCGAAAGAGCATAATTGCTATAGTTTGATTATGCAAATAAAAGATTATCTGAACTCTCTTTCGAAAGATGAATTGATTTCTTTGCTAATGCAACTTTCGGAGGAAGAAATTGCTGTAAAAGACTCTCTCGAAAGTAAGTTAGCACTAACAGCTTCTTTTGATAATAGTAATTCTGAAAAATCCGATTTTAATCTTTCTTCAGATAATCAAAATCTTGTGTCTCGGACAAGTTCACCCCAAGAAAAAATCAATCTTTTTAAATCTCTTTTTGTTGGCCGTCAAGATGTGTTCGCTTTGCGGTGGCAGCACTCCAAAAGTAGGAAAAGCGGATATTCTCCAGTCTGTGCGAATAAGTGGTTGATTGGAAAATGTGATATGAAAAAATATTCCTGCAGTTCATGTCCATTTAAGCTTCCTGTTCGTTTGGATGATAAATATTTTTATAATCATCTTGCTGGAAAAGACGAGCTGGCACGTGATGTTATAGGTCTCTATCCCTTGTTACCAGAAAATCTCTGCCGCTTTCTTGCAATTGATTTTGACAATCATAAAGAAAATGCCGCTCTCTGGAAATCAGATATTCTTGCTGTTCACAAAACTTCTTCTGAATTTAATATTCCAAGTTATATGGAAATATCTCGTTCCGGAAATGGTGGACATTTGTGGTTTTTCTTTGAAGATAATATTTCTGCCCGCTTAGCAAGAAAGTTTGGAAGCGCAATATTAAAACTTGCAATGCAAAAAAGACATTCAATTTCTTTTGAAAGCTTTGACAGAATGTTTCCAAATCAGGATGAAATCCCCAACGCTGGGTATGGAAATCTAATCGCTTTACCTTTACAGGGGAAGGCTGTAAAAGAAGGTCACTCTGTTTTTGTCGATGATGCTTTCAAGCTTTTTGATGATCAGTGGCGATTTTTAAGTTCAATAAAAAAAATTGATGAAAAATCTATCAGAGGTGCAATCAGAGAAATAGAAAATCTGTTGCCAGATTTTGTTGAACAAAATGAAACCGAGTATCATGCTCAAATTACTTCGACTTCTATTGATAGTGAGATTCCGAAATACACGACCGTAGCTAGCGTACGGTCGTGGCGAAGCGTTCGGAATGACAACTTATCTAATAAGAATATTTTAAGTAAAAACGATTTTCCGACACAGGTCAAAATCACACTTTCAAATTATATCGAGATTGAAAAAACTGGAATCTCGGAACGTGCCTTAGGTATTCTTAGACGTACTGCCGTTTTCTTGAATCCAGAATATTTTAAAAATCTTAGAATGCATCTTCCATTGTATAATATTCCGCGTTTTATAGACTGCTCAAAAGAAAATGAAAAATCTCTTCTTCTACCGCGAGGCAATCTGCAAACGGTTGTTGATAAAATCAAAGAAGCTGGAAGCATATATGAAATTTCAGATGCCCGTGAAACTGGTGATTCAATTGAACTAGAAAACAAAATCTCTCTTTATGAGGAACAACAAGAAGCACTTACAGCAATGCTAAAATCAGACACAGGAATCCTTTGTGCAGGAACAGGTTTTGGAAAAACGGTGGTTGCTTCAGCTCTTATCGCGGAAAGAAAAATCAACACACTTATTCTTGTCCAATCGCATGCGCTCCTTGAACAATGGAAAAAATCCATTAAACAATTTTTGAATTTCACACCAGGCACGATTGCAGCTGGCAAAGATAAATCAACGGGAATCATAGATATTGCGATTGTTAATTCTCTTGTAGAAAAACAATCTGATGAAGTCAAGCCTCGCTCATATAAATACGGAATGCTGATTGTAGATGAGTGTCATCATGTCTCGGCATTTACAACTGAAAATCTTGTGGCCAGTTTTAAATCAAAATATGTTTATGGGCTTACAGCTACCCCAATCCGCCGCGACGGACATCAGAAAATTATTTTTTATCAATGTGGAAAAATCCTATATTCAACCACAACAAAACAGATGAATGCTACTCAGTCTTTTTCTCATTATTTTATTCCCCGTTTTACAAGCTTTCATTTTCTTGCAGAAAAAGCTGATAATAAAAATCCGTCTATAAATCAGTACTATGAAAAAATAATTGAAAACTCTGCACGTAATGAATTAATTATTTCTGATGTAAAGTCCGCAATCGACAATCAACGAACTCCACTTATTCTTTCAGAAAGACTTGAACATCTGGAATTTCTGCAGGAGCAATTAAAAGATTGCGCTCAAAATGTGATACTAATTACAGGCAAAGGAACTCAAAAACAAAAACGTGAGCAGCTGGAAAATCTGAATAATATTCCAGCCGAAGAAAGTTTGATAATTCTTGCAACCGGAAAATATGCAGGGGAAGGATTTGATTATCCAAGAATTGATACCCTTATGTTAGCCATGCCTTTTAGCTGGAAGGGAACGCTTTCGCAATATTGTGGCCGTCTTCACAGAAACTTTACTGGTAAAGAAGAAGTAATCATTTATGACTACGTTGATTTCCGAATCCCTGTTTTTGACAGAATGTATCAAAACAGATTGAAAGGATATAAGCAGCTTGGTTATACAATCAAAATGAAAGAAAAAGATTTTGAAAAAAGTACTTTAACCGAGACAACTTCCAGACTTTATTCGAAAGAAGAATATCTCCATGATTTTGAAAAAGATATAGTGAACGCAAAATCAAAAATCATAATAACTGCGCCATATCTTTCAAAAACAGAAACACAAACCTTCGCCCTGCTTACTGCAAAAAAGATAGCAGAGGAAGTGTCAATAATTGTCTATGTCAAAAAAGCAAGTGACGAAACAAAGAACAATAAACTGCAGGCTTGCATTCAACTTTTAGAAAACATAGGAATCAGGGTGGAAGAAAAAGATGATTTGTCGCAAAAGATTGCAATAATAGATGAAAAAGTTTTGTGGTATGGAAATATAAATTACCTGGGATATACAGAAATTGAAGAATGCTGCATGAGAATCGAAGATGCTAAAATTGCTTCGGAGATTGAAGGGGAAGTGATTGAATAAAAATCATTAAGCAAATTATAATTTATAAAAAATAAATTATCAGGAGTTCCCATGTTGGCCCAATTACCCGAAGAAAAACGAGATTTGATAAAGCCGCTCTTTCAGAAAAAGCAGCCGAATAATTCTGCGCTCTGGTGTTATTTGGATGGGAAGATGACGGGCAAGACTTTTGTAGATGACATAGCCGCTCCCACAAAAGCAATCTGCAGGCTGGACATGAGCTGGACTTATATCAGCGATGATGCGGATTTACCTTGGATTGAAGAGGTCTTGGGCGAAGTTATAAAAAAAGACTGGCTTCAGGTAATCTGGGTTCCGGAGCGGAGAGGTACATATCCTCTAAAAGAGTTTACAAAAATAATTCCGCGCTTTGAATTTATAGAAAGAAAAGAAGCTTTAGAAAAACCCTGCAATGTGGAAATCACGCCTTTTACAAGTGAATTGTTTGACAAACTGCCGGAAGATTATAAAAACTGGCATTTGCAAAATTATGGCTCAAAAGAAGCATTTCTCCAGAAAGCCTTTGGATTTTATGCTGTAGAAAACGGCGAGGTTTGCTGCGAGAGCGAGGCTGCCTTTACTGCCCACGGATTTACGGAAATTGGGATTTACACTTTTGAACCATATCGCAAGCGTGGTTTTGCTTTTGCAACTTGTCTTAAGACGCTTGAAGAACTTGAAAAGATGGGCTTGAAGGCAATCTGGGCATGTGATGAAGAGAACGCAGAATCTGTCAGGCTAGCCAAACGGCTGGGATTTGTAAATCCGATTGAGTATGATTTTTTGTATTTTCCGACACGGAATTAATTAGAGACGGATGCGCAAGGGTATGGAAGGGCGGCGAAGCCGGCCACCGCAACGAAACGAACTAACGATAGTTAGTGAGTGAAGTGAGGAGGCTGAGCGTTAGCGAACCCTGGAACACCCGACAGGCACGTAACATAGTGAAGTGCCTGATGCGCCCAAAACGAAAAAGGAATTAAAAAATGAACCTTAAAGATTGTTACATCGAAGAAGATCTCTTTCCAAAAATCTTTACGAACTATGAAGAGCGGGATTATGGGATTCTTTTTTATAATACGGAAAATAAAGATTCTTTTGACTCTAATCATGCGGTGATTTACAGGGAACGGATTCAAAATCTGCAGGCGGTGCTTTTGGATATTGCTGACTTTTA
>JAEEGF010085211.1_pt1 | contig 11033 bp, 9 predicted proteins | sample 9134171 | NCBI WGS metagenome assembly JAEEGF01 (sample SAMN16246542, study PRJNA631951) | gut metagenome | biome: gut microbiome; feature: rumen; material: AP-attached | host: Bos | place: Iran: Karaj | collected 2018-10
AGTAACGGCATGGTCTGGATTTCCCTTATCATAGAAAGGAGGAACGGGGAGGACCTTTTCAAAATATTCGCGCTGCTTCCAGTATTCGGCGGTTTCTTCTGGTGTGAGGATTTTGGCATCTACAAGTTTACCGACTGTTGTAAAAATGCCGCGTGGCTTTTGAGTAATCCAGGCGATGTCGGAAGTGTGTACGCGAAAGTATTTCATTTCAGGCTCCTCTTATTTTTTATTTTGCAAAATCATTTTTTTCAAGCTTACGAGTTTCGGCTTCTACCCAGGCAGGTTTAAAACCACTTGCAAGTGCAATTTTCCAGGAACGAAGATTTGAAAGACTTGTACCGTAATAAGGAATTGCTCCACGGCGGAAGGTTTCGTTGCGTAAAAGTTTTACAAGTGTTGTACCAATTCTCCTTCCACGATATTCAGGTAAAACATCAATTCCAATCTGCCAGAACTTTCTGCTGTCTGCAGAACAACCTGCCATACCCATAATCTTTTGTTCGCCATCGGGTTCGTTAGACAATGCTAACACAGCCAGTACATCAGGACGTTCTGGTTTGTAGCAGTCACAGATTGCATTCGGTAATTCCGGCCGTCCGTAGTACTGCATGATTTCTTTTGTTTCGATAAAGCGATATTCAAAATCTGGTTCAACAGGAACAAGCTCTGGTACAGGCAAAAACATGTGATGGGTGAGTGCCATTTTATAATCAAACTTTCTTACCTGGTTTTCAAGTTCAAAATAATTGTGCTGTTCAAATAGCCAGAACCCTGATTTTTCTTTAACCCATTCCGTTAACCATGGATGAAGTTTTTCATCAGCAGAAATTACAGCGTTGTCTCCAAGCGTGGCAATTTGCAGAAAAAACTTTTCGCTAGAAAAAACCCGGCGGCCTTCGTTCAAAGCGGGTAGGGTAATTACATTTTCTGTTTTATCAAAATCTTGTGGATTGCAATTAAAATCAAGAGCAAGCTGATTTTTCAAAAATGAGTAGATCTCATTGTTAGTTGGAATTAACATATTTTAAGTCTCTTTTAAAAACTAAAAAATCCTATGGTAAGTTTTTGCCTTAAAGGTTTCGCTGTCGTCGAGTTTTGTGTATTCTGTATCTTCGTAAAAAGTCATTCCAAGTTTTTCCATTACCCGCATTGAACCATAATTTCCAATGGCAAATGTTCCGGCAATTGCGCGCACAGTATATTTACTTTTAGCGTATTCAATTATTCTTTCGATTGCTTCAACTGTGTAACCGTGCTTCCAGAAATCAAAGGCAAGATTGTAACCAACACTCCAGACATCTATATCTTCGTGATAGTAAAGTCCGCCGCTTCCAATCAACTCGCCTGTTTCTTTTAATACAAAACCATAGTCTAATTTTTTTTCATCCTCATACAAAGTTTCAACCCACGGCTGTACTTCATCAACACTTTTGTAAAGAGGATAAATCATGTATTTGTTTACGCGCGGATCACCAGTCCATTTGAAAATTGAATCTGCATCATCAACTGTAAGAGGACGAAGAATGAGGCGGGAAGTTTCCAATGTCGGTAAAATAATTTTTGACATGTTAGTTTTAAATATCCAAATTAGCGTAGCTTGAGTTTTCTTCAATGAACTTTCGGCGAGGTTCAACTTCTTCACCCATACATACACTGAAAATCCTGTCGGCTGCCATTGCATCTGGAATTGTTACGACACGCATTTTTCTGTGAGCTGGATCCATTGTTGTTTCCCAAAGCTGTTTTCCGTCCATTTCACCAAGACCTTTGTAACGCTGAACATCGGCTTTATCACGCTGGTCACCAAGAGCTTCCAAAGCAGCATCTCTTTCTGCATCACTGTAACAATAAACAGGATCCTTCTTTCCAAGCTGAACCTTGAACAGCGGAGGCATAGCAAGATAAACATAACCGTGCTCAATAATCTGCGGCATATAGCGGAAGAAGAAGGTGAGCAGAAGTGTACGGATATGAGAACCGTCAACATCGGCATCGGCCATGATTATAATTTTATGATAGCGTAATTTATCAATGTTAAAGTCTTTTCCAAAACCTGCACCAAGCGAAGCAATTACAGGTTCAAGCTTATCGTTGTTCATTACTTTTTCCGGGCGAACTTTTTCTACGTTGAGCATTTTTCCCCAGAGAGGAAGAATAGCCTGAGTTTTAGGGTCGCGGCCTTTCTTTGCAGAACCACCCGCAGAATCTCCTTCGACAATGTACACTTCACAAAGCTCAGGATTTTTCATAGAACAGTCAGACAATTTTTCCGGCAAACCAAAACCGTCACTCATTGTCTTCTTGCGCATATTGTCTTTTGCTTTACGTGCAGCAATACGAGCCTTAGCTTCATCAATTGCTTTTTTCAAGATTGCTTCGAGAACTGCAGGATTCTGTTCAAAATAAAGAGTGAGCTTTTCTTTTACAATCTGATCTACAATTGTGCGGACTTCTGTGTTTCCAAGTTTTTCCTTTGTCTGTCCTTCGAACTCAGGCTCGGGAACTTTCATGGAAATTACAGCTGTCAAACCGCTGCTTAAATCTTCGTAAGTAAGCTTTTCTTCTTTATCAAGATTTTTCTTGAGCTTTTCGTTAGCTTCGAAAAACTTATTCAAAACAAAACGCACTGCACTGCGGAAACCTTCAAGGTGAGTACCGCCATCTCGTGTGTTAATATCATTTACAAAAGTATGAACGTTTTCTGAATAACCTGAATTGTAATGCATTGCAATTTCAGTCACAACTTCATCACGTTCTTCACAGATATAAATTGGCTCTTCTGGAACAACAGCTTTACCTTCATCAAGTTCTTTAACAAACTCGTTGATACCGCCTTCGAACTTAAGTACTTCTTCTTTTGGATGTTCAAGTCTTTCATCACGGAAAACAATTACAATGCCACTGTTCAAAAAAGCAAGCTCACGTAAACGGTCACGAAGAACATCATAATCATAAGTTGTTGTTTCAGTAAAAATTGTTTTATCTGCTTTCCAGCGAATTGTTGTACCATGTTCTTCTGCACCACAATCGCCGATAATTTCTACTTTAGTTTTTGCAATACCACGTTCGTATTTCTGCTGATAAATATGACCATCGCGGCGAACTGTTGCTTCCATCCAATCTGAAAGAGCATTAACGCAGGAAACACCAACACCGTGCAAACCACCGGAAACCTTGTAAGATCCTTTATCAAACTTACCACCGGCATGGAGGCGTGTTAATACCAGTTCAAGTGCGCTAATTTTTTCTGTAGGGTGAATATCAACCGGAATACCACGTCCGTTATCTTCAATTCGTGCAACATCATTTTTTTCAAGAGCTACAATAATTGTATCGCAGAAACCGGCCATTGCTTCGTCAATTGAGTTATCTACTGTTTCGTAAACAAGATGATGAAGACCTCTTGGTCCTGTTGAACCAATGTACATACCAGGACGTTTTCGTACTGCTTCAAGCCCTTTTAAAACCTGTATATTACTTGCACCATAATTATCAGCCATTGTTTTTTCCTATTATTTTGTACTTATTAAAGCTTTATTTTACCCAAAAAGGAACTTTTTTTCAATGCAACAAAAAATGACCCAAAATGACATTACTTTGTACTTGAAGAAAACAATGAACTCTATGATAATAGACCTATGGGAAATCAGTATTACAAAGAAGTTTGGCAGCATGCAATGGATCAGCTGCATAATGAATATAAATCACAAAATAACGAAGATGAGTTTACAATCTGGTTCAATATGAACTACGTAGAAGATACTGTTGATACAATTACTGTTTCTGTAGCAACAACTTTTATGAAAAACATGATTCAGAGTAAAGGATATTTTGATAAGGTCCTTAAAACTATATGTGAAATTACAGGGATGAATAATCTTAAGCTCAATGTAATCTCATCTAATTCATCAGAAAATCAGTCTTCCGAAAATTACAGTAAAGATTTTGAAAGTCCTAAGGATTTTGATAAAAATGTAGAAAAGGATAAGGCTTCTGATTCGGGTAAAGATGATAAAAAAGTCAATGAGACTCCCGGTAAAAATAAGGCTGATGATCAAACTGAATCTACAAAGGTGGCTTCATCATCTTTTAAAAAACACCAATTGTTAAACGAAAAATATACGTTTGATAGTTTTGTACCTGGCGAAAACAGCAGCTTTGCTTACAATGCTTCTCTTGCTGTTGCAAAAAATCCTGGTAAACAATATAACCCGATTTTACTTTATGGTGGTTCTGGTCTTGGAAAAACTCATCTGATGCAGGCTATTGGAAATTACATTTATAACAACGGTGGAGAAAAATTAAAAATCTGCTATGTGTCTGCAGAAACTTTTACAAATGAGTTTACCGCTTCCATATCTTCTAAGAAGACAAATGATTTTAAAAATAAATACCGGAATCTTGATGTTCTTCTTCTTGATGACATTCACTTTTTACAAAATAAAACAGGTATTCAGGAAGAGCTTTTCTATACGTTTAATGCCCTGCATGAAAAAAATGCTCAGATGGTTTTCACCTGTGACCGTCCAATTAAAGAAATTAAAAACATGACTGAACGTCTTGTGAGCCGGCTTTCAAATGGACTTAGTATTGATATTACTATTCCTAATTTTGAAACACGCTGTGCCATCTTACAGAAAAAAATAGAAAGTACCGGCCAGACTCTAGATCAGGAAATTATAGATTTTATTGCAAAGAATGTTGAAACAAACGTACGTGAACTTGAACATGCACTCCAGCAGGTTTTTGCTTATTCAGAAATTATTGGTGTAAAGCCTACTCTTGAGATGGCACAAAATCAGCTTAAGGATTTCCTTTCTTCCGGCGCTTCTGAAAACATTTCTCTTGATGTAATTCAAAAGGTTATTGCCAACGATTACAATATTTCTGTTTCTGAACTTAAATGTAAACAGAGGGACAAAAAGTTTACAGTTCCACGTCAGATTGCAATTTACATAGCCCGTGAAGTTACAGAGCTTTCTTATACTGAACTTGGAAACGAGTTTGGTAAAGATCATTCTACAATCATGCATGCTTACAAAAACATTTCTGAAAAAATCAAAGTTGATCAGAATCTTGATTCAAGAATAAAATTATTGATAAAGGAAATTAAGGAGTATAATAATAAAGGATAAAAAAATGTTGATAACTTTGTGATATTTTGTGGATAAATTGGGAATTATGAAGTAAAATGTGGATAAGTGGATAAAATGTGTATTGAAACCGCTTATTTATAAACCATTTAAATCTTTATAATTCAAGCAGATAAATCATTTATACACATTATTCACACGCTTATTATTACTACTATTAAAATTTATAAATTTAATAAATATAAGGACTGCTAATAAAGTTCATATCAGGAGATAAAAAAATGAAGTTTACATTTGACAAAGATGCAATGATTAAGGAAATTGCTATTGCTCAGGAAGTTATTACAAATAAAAGTCCTGTTTCAATTCTTTCTAACATTCTTTTGATTGCAGAAAACAATTCTTTAACAATCAAAGCTACAGATTCTTCGTTGAGATTTACGACTTCTGTTCCTGTTGACATTATTGAAGAAGGACGCACTACAATTTTCTGCGACAAATTTATGAGTATTCTTTCTTCTTTGCCATCTGGAGATGTAGAGTTCATTCAGGAAGATATTGGTGTAACAATCAAACCGATTTCTAAAAAAGTTACTTTCAAGCTTAAGAGCCAGACAAGTGATAAGTTTCCTGAGCTTGGATCTTCTGAAAATGTTCCATTCTTTGAAATGTCTGCAAAGGATTTTAAAGAGATGATTCGCCAGACAATTTTTGCAGTTTCAAAAGAAAACCGCAGCCGCTCTTTTATGACTGGTGTATATTTTGTAAAAGAAGGTGATGTAATTTCTATGGTTGCAACTGACGGACGAAGACTTTCTTATATTAAAAAGGAAGTTCCAAATGCTCCTGATTTTACTCCTGTAATTATTCCTACAAAGATTCTTTCATGTGTTCTTAAAAATATTTCTGATGAAGGAAATCTCCAGCTTGCAGTTATTGATAAATCTGTTTTTGTAAAATCTGGTAACATGGAATTCTCAACTAACTTAATTGACGGTCAGTTCCCTAATTACAAGAAAGTAATTCCTGAAAGCTTGAGTATGTCTTTCCAGGTTAGTAAATCTGATTTGGAAGCTGCCCTTAAACGAACAAGTATTATGGCAGATAAAGAAATCAATAAAATAATTTTCAAGGTTATTTCCGGTAATTTAAAAATTATTTCGCCTGAAACTGATAACGGTGCTGCCGAAGAAGATATTCCTTGCCGCTATGATGGTCAGGATATTACAATGTCTTTGAACTTTGTTTACATCACCGAACCATTGAAAAATATTGATTCTGAATACGTTACTTTCAATTTCAATAACGATGAAAATATTGGCGACGAGATTGTTGTTACAAAAGCAATTATAATGAACTCTGAACCAGCCGGTGATTATCTGCATGTAATAATGCCACTGAAAGGATAAGATGCCGTTTCTTTATCAGACCTTTTATAATTTTCGAAATCTGAAAAATGATACAATAGACCTTTCTTCGCGAGAGGTCTATTTTGTAGGCGAAAACGGTCAGGGCAAAAGTAACATTCTTGAATCGCTTTATTATTCAGCTTACGGAAATTCTTTTAGAACTTACACAGATTCTCAGATTGTAAAAAACGGTGAAAAAAATTTTAGTATTAATTCTCTGTTCAATAATGAAAAACAGGGAACACAAAAAATTTCCATCATTTATGAAAACAACAAAAAACGAATAGAAAAAAACGGAAAGCGTGTTCAGGATAGAAAAGAAATTATTAACACAATTCCGTGTATTTTATTCAGTCATGATGATATGCGCTTTGCAACAGGAGAACCGGAGTGCCGGCGTTTTTTTGTTGACCAGTCGCTCACACTTTACGATTCAATTTTTATTGACGATTTGCGCAACTACAAAAAAATTTTAAAAAGCCGTAATACAATTTTAAAAAATCATGAATACGAAATGCTTGATGTTTACGACAGTCAACTGGCGCAGCTTGGCTTTGTTATTCAAGACAAACGTAAAAAAGCAATCTTCCAGTTCAATCAGATATTCGGAAAAATCTTTGAAGAGATTACCGGAATAGGCGGATTGAGCATTGTTTACTATCCTTCCTGGAAAGAAAAAATTGAAGATAACGTTAAGAGAAATCCAAGTGTGCAGGATATAATTTCCATGCTTGGTGAAAAACGCGAAAATGATAAATATATGGAAACTACAATGTCTGGTCCGCATCGTGACAGAATAAACTTTGTTAGGGATAACAAACTTTTTATTCCAACAGCTTCAACAGGGCAGTGCAGGCTTGTTTCACTTTTACTTCGCGTTGCACAGGCTGTTTATTTTACAAGGGTAACCGGTTTAAAACCCGTCCTGCTTATGGATGATGTTCTGCTTGAGCTTGATCCCGATAAACGCACAAAGGTTACTGCGCTGCTTCCTGAATACGACCAGCTTTTCTGTACGTTCTTACCGGGCGAACCTTATGAGCGTTACAAATATGATACGACAAAAGTGTACACAATTAAGGGCGGCGAATGGGAGGTTTCAAAATGAACAACGATATAATTTCCTGTTCAGACATGATAATGAAAACCGTTGACTTGACGGCGTTTGATAAGGCTAACGAAGTTTCTTCTGTGTGGAGAAGTGTACTTTTAAAAATTAAAAGCTACGAGGATAACGAAGAAAATGAGCGCCACATGCCGATAGGCGAACGCCTGGCCGGTAACACACGGGTGGTAGATTTTAAGAAGGGTGTGCTCCTTATAGAAACTGATCATTCAGGCTGGATTCAATATCTTAAAATGTACCAGAAGTTTATCATCAACGGATTAAAGCGCACTTTGCCGAATCTTGAAATAAAGTCCTTTGCTTTTAGAATGTCCGGCACCCAGGTCCGCCTGAACGACGATTACGACGAACAGCTTTCTCAGGCCCGCCAGAAGCTTTCTAAAGAGTTGGACAAACAGGATGCAGAGCTTGCTAAGTTTTATGAGGCTAAGGATAGCAAGAAAGAAGCTGATGCTGGAAAATCTCCTGCCGAAAATCTTCCACCCGAGCTCCGGGCAAAGTTTGCCGAAATGCTCAAAAGAGAAGACAATTAAACGGGGCGTTGCGGGGTGTCCCCGCTGGAAGGGGTAGGGCGCAACGGAGTGCGACCGCAGGGGAAGGCTTTCCCCTCTTTGAAACTCAAAAGTGCGTAGTTTTGCTTAGCAAAACTACGAGCCAAAGCCGCAAAAATGAACAACTACCAACAAACAGAAGCTTTGGCTTGACCTTTTCCGAAAAATAATGATATATTTTATTACTATTTTCTAGTATTGTGAAAGTAGTATATCAATTTGAAATCATTTTAATTATATAAAAGGAGCGTTCCATGAAAAGAACATATCAACCAAGCAAAGTAAAACGCAATAGAAAATTCGGCTTCCGCGCAAGAATGGCTACAAAAGGCGGACGAAAAGTTCTTGCAAGAAGAAGAGCAAAGGGAAGAGCAAAGCTCACAGTTTCTGACGAACACAAGAAGTACTAATTTTTCAGAGATGGAAACAGATTTAAATAAAACGGGATTTTTTAAACGGAATGAACGTATAAAAAATCCCGCAGATTTTAAAAAGCTGTTTAAGGACGGAAAAAAAGTCAGTGTTCCAGGAGCAAAATTATTTTTCTTGGAAAATAATCTGGAATACAATAGGGTTGGATTTCCTATGGTCCGTGGCTACGGTAACGCGGTTCAAAGGAACTTATCAAAAAGATACAGCCGTGAAGTCTATCGTTTACTAAAATCACATCTGAACACCGGTTACGATATGTTGATTTTGATATATCCCGGAAATGATTCGTTCCACTCGCGATGTGATATGATTCGTTTGTTGTGTAAAAAAGCAGGATTAATCAAAGAGTAACTTATGATTAAGACTATTATTAACGTATTTAAAAAAGCATTGTCTGTCTTTTTTTGTACATTAATTCGTATTTATCAAAAATGCATATCGCCTTTGCACAGGCCTTGCTGTCGGTTTACGCCGACCTGTTCTGCCTATGCGCTGGAAGCTATTCAAAAATACGGTCCTGGTAAAGGGCTTTTTCTTGCAATTAAACGAGTTCTCAAATGCAATCCATATCATGAGGGCGGGTATGACCCTGTTCCATGAAAATAATAAGAGGAACCTTTAAGTGGATAAAAATACTATTTGGGCAATTGTCCTTTCAACTTTGGTAATAATCGGTGCCTATCTTCTTATGCCTTTGATCACTGGAAACAAGAATGCAGAGGTACAGGATACATCGAATGAAGTGGTTATTGAAAACGGAGATGAAAGCTCTGCAAACTCTGGTAGTACAAACGCCGGTAATGCAGCTTCTTCAACCGAATCAATTTTTAGCGAAAATGAATCTTTAATCCTTGCAGCAGAAGATGATGAAGTTCCGCTCACAGAAGAAAAAGTTACAATCAATACTGGTTGTGCAGAAATCATCTTTACTACAAAGGGCGGCGACATTATCAGTTACAAGCTCGTTAATCATCTTGATATGGATACTAATGATGGTATTCAGATTTCGGACAGCATTAACGACATGAACAGAACCTGTGCGCTTGCTTTAGGTTCAGCTGGAAACACAATCATCAACGAATACTTTTCTTATGAAAAACTCGATGATTACACAGTTTTCTTCAAACGCAATTTTGTAACAAAAGACAGCTTTGGAAATCAGAAAACATTTATGCTTGGAAAAAAATATTCGTTCAAGCCAAACGAGTATATGTTCAAGCTCGATATTATGATTCACACAGATGACAACACAGGTCTTGATTTCAACGGTGCAGCTTACACAATCAGAACTTCACCACAGATTGGGCCTCACTTTAATCCAAAACAGAACCGTTACGAAAACCGTCAGTTTATAGCTTACAATGGAAAAAAAGCAAAACGTCAGGTGCTCAGCAACGGTCAGTTCCAGAAGTATAAGAATGATTTGATTTGGGGCGGTATTGGTGGAAAGTACTTTGTTGAACTTGTAGTACCAACCGATTCTTCAATCTGGAATGCAGCTTACTATTCATCACAGGTAGAAATAAATGATTATGCTAACGCTCAGGCACTTTTCGAACGCCGTGCATTCAGCGGTTCAGATATAATGGACACCTACTATATGTACTTTGGTCCACGCAACGAAAAGGATCTTCAGATTTACAACATTCCAGAAAATAACGCCTGGAAGTTTGGCGGCTCAAAGCTTACCGAAAGCTTACAGTCCAGCGGAATCTTAAGCTGGCTCGAAACAATCTTAAAGTTCTGTCTTGAAATGCTTCACAAGGTGATTAAGAACTGGGGTGTTTGTATTGTAATTCTTACAGTTATTCTGAAGCTTCTTTTGTTCCCTCTTTCAATCAAACAGTCAAAGAGTACACAGAAGATGCAGGAGCTTCAGCCACAGCTGCAGGCAGTTCAGGCTAAGTACGCAAATGACAAGCAGAAGCTTCAGACAGAAACTCAGAAGATTTATCAGGAAGCTGGATATAATCCGGCAAGCGGATGTCTGCCTCTGGTTTTCCAATTCCTTATTTTGATTTCTATGTACAACCTCTTTAACAATTACTTTGAGTTCCGCGGAGCTATGTTTATTCCAAAGTGGATTCCGGATCTCTCAACAGGTGATAGTGTTTATTCATTTAAGTTTAATATTCCGTTTATTGGTAATCAGCTCAGACTCTTGCCAATCATCTATACACTTACTCAGATTTTCTCAACAAAATTAACTCAGCCGGCTAACGCTGCAGGTGCGGGCGGACAGAATGCAATGACTATGAAGTTTATGACTTACGGTATGCCTATTATGTTCTTCTTCCTGTTCTACAATGCTCCAGCTGGACTTTTGTTATACTGGCTTACAAGTAACGTATGGCAGGTTGGTCAGCAGATGATTATTAACAAAAAGATGGCAAAGGAAAAAGAAGCAAAGGCTGTAAAAACT
>JAEEGF010914526.1_pt1 | contig 11033 bp, 6 predicted proteins | sample 9134171 | NCBI WGS metagenome assembly JAEEGF01 (sample SAMN16246542, study PRJNA631951) | gut metagenome | biome: gut microbiome; feature: rumen; material: AP-attached | host: Bos | place: Iran: Karaj | collected 2018-10
GTCGACGGGTGGATAAGGTACACACCCTCGATGTTCGGCGGTGTGCTTCCGCTGTAGATGGGCATGTAGGCACTCATCTTCGTGAGATACTCCTCGGGGATGTCCTGGGTGATGCGCTCGTCGAACTCCACCTCGAAGGTGGTGATGCTGAGCAGCTCGCTCTCCATGTAGGTGTCCTTGGTGCCGTCGGTCTTCCACACGTCGACGCCCCGTTTCGAGCCTTGTGTCATGGGAGTCACCTTGTCGAAGATAGCCTTCGGATAGGCAATGATCTCGCCGTTCTTCTTGTTCACATAGATGCCCTGCGCACTCATTTGCAGGCTCATGAAGGCAAAGAGTGCCAGCATGAGGAATCTGAATAAATTGTTTCGTTTCATCGTTTTGCTATTTTAATGGTTATACTTTCTGTCTTTACTACATACACGCCGGCGGGCAGGTCGGCAATCATCACCTGTGCGTTGCCGTTGCCGTCGGTCTTGTGGCTGGCCATGAGCCGTCCGCCCACATTATATATATGTATGGGGCTGTTGGGCTTGCTGCCGCTGATGATGACGCGGTCGGCATGGCGTTCCATCGTAGGCTTGCTCTCGGCGAAGGCGGGCATTTCTATGCTCGACGTGCCGTCTTCCAGCCCCAGTGTGAACTTCATCACCTGGTCGTGGTTATAGGTGGCCGTGGTGTTCATCGTGGTGATGGTGAACTTGCCGTTGGCCATGGTCACCATCGGCTTCTCGCTGAGGGCATAGATGTGTTTCTCCGTGTCGCTCAGCCAGACGATGAAGTAGATGTCCTCGATGGGTATGGAGCCGTCGGCCAGTCCCAGTGTGTACTTCAGCACGTCATCGTGGGCGTAGGTCACGGTGGTGTTCATCGTGGTGAGGGTGAACTGGCCGTTGGCCATGGTCACCATCGGTTTCTCGCTCAGCGGATAGACATGCTTCTCCGTTTCGCTCAGCCAGACGATGAAGCACAGGCCGCTGTCCTCGCCATCCTCGTCCACCTTCTCGTTGCCCAGGGGCTCCACAGGCTCCACGTCGGTGAGGGCGGCATTCACGGCGATGCGGTAGTTGCCTTGCCCCTCTCCGCGCTGCACGCGGATGGCATATTTGCCGGCCTCCACATCCTTCGTGGTCATCGTGCCGAAGTTCCAGCCGGGGTTGAAGTAGTAGGTGCTTTGGCTGCGCTGCCACACGTTGATGGGTTCTCCCGCCGCGTTGTACTCGTAAGTGTAGAGGCGCACGTCGCTGATGCGCAGGCCGTTGCCCGGCTGTACGTTGATGGTCAGGTCGCCCTTGGCAGCCAGCTCCACCTGATACCAGTCATAGTCATCCTCATTGCCGTTGGCGTAGCCATAGCCCAGGTGTCCTGACAGTGTCTTCCCGATGGGCAGCTGGGCGGCCTTTTGCCATTCGTTGTTTGGCTCAGCATCGTTGGGCAGCTCGTTCTGTTCAAACTCATACTTCAGCGAGTAGGCACCATAGCCCTCGCCGCGCTGCACGTGCACCAGGTATTCGCCGGGTGCCATATTGGGAATGCTCAGCGTGCCGGAGTTCCAGCCGGGATTGATATAGTAGGCGTTCGACGAGCGCTGCCACCAGTTGATGGGTTTGTTCTCCTTGTCATATTCTATGTAATAGACGCGCACGTCGCTCACGCGCAGGCTGCTGTTCACGTTGCTAGGCGTGTAGATGAGGTTCACCTTGCCGTCGCGCACCACCTTGAAGCGATAGTAGTCATAGTCATCCTCGTTGCTGTTTGCGTAGCCATAGCCCAGATGACCTTGCTTCTCCTGCCCTCGGGCCAGGTAGTTGTTGGCCAGGCCAGTGTCCCAGTTGTTGTTAGGCTCGTTGTCGTTCTTATACTCCTGCGGGGTGAAGTTGCAGGTCAGCTCGTAGCCGCCCTGGCCCTCGCCGCGCGTCACCTTGATGAGGTAGAGGCCCGGTGCCAGGTTGGGAACATCCATCGAGCCGGCGTTCCAGCCGGGGTTGAAGTAAAAGGTCGTGGACGAGCGCGACCAGTAGTTGACAATCTCCCCGTCCTTATACTCGTAATAGTAGAGGCGTACCTCGCTGATGCGCAGGCTGCTATCGTGCGTAACGCCGATGTTGACGGCACCGTCCTCTTTGACGGTGAAGGTCCACCAGTCTTCGTTGTCCTCGTTGCTGCCGGTATAGCCGTAGCCCAGGTGTCCCTGTTTGGGCGTTTCCAGCGGCAGGATGCTGGAGTTGTTCCAGTTGTCGTCCACCTTGTCGTTGGTGTACTCGTTGGCAGTAAACGTGCATTTCACGGTGTAGGAGCCTTCGCCTTCGCCACGTGCCACCTTAAAGAGGTAGGTACCGGGTGACAGGTTCAGCACATCCATGGAGCCGGCGTTCCAACCTGGGTTGAACCAGTAGGTCGTGGACGAACGCTGCCAGTAGTTGACAACCTCATCATTATTATTATACTCGTAATGGTAGAGGCGCACTTCCTGGATGCGCAGCCCGCTGCCGGGTGCCACGTAGATGTTGGCAGCACCGTCCTGTGTGACGGTGAATTTCCACCACTCCTCCTTGCGGTCATTCGACAACGTTCCGCTTTTCTCTTGCCCCAAGGGCAGCTGCGTGGCTTCCTGCCACGACGCTCCTTGTGCCAGCATCCCCAAGGGTACTGCCAGCAGAAGGGTGAAAAGAATGAATAGTTTTCTCATTTTTAATTTTTTTTGGGTTATACTTTTTTCTTGATTTGATGGTCTGATTTAGCTTCTAGGCATATTCAGTCTGCAAATATAGGAAAAAAATTAGAATCTCCACCATTAAATCATAAAAATCGACTCTCAATTTATGAAAATGAGAGTTTTTTCGCGTTTTGAGAGTCTTTTTCGTTGTTTTTCGCGCGCATGCGTGTGTATAATGCTTCATGTGAAAAAAACTGCGCCCCAGCAAACCCTGCACTTAACCAGGTTTTTCCTAACCTTTCTTCGGCTGCGCATAGTTTTTGCAATTTAGAAAAATTGGCCTTATGTGCGTCTACGGCGTAACGCAAATACATGTATATATATATACATTTTCAAAATTTTGGCGCTACAGGCGCTACTTTGACATCTAACCTGTTGGCACGCAAGACGTTGTTTGTAGCTACAGCACTCCAAAAGGAGCTACCGGAGTAGCTACAGGAAAGAAGGCGGGGGGAATGGGAGAAATTCTCTAGAGAATTTTTCCAAACGGCGGCAGTATTTTCCCAAACGGCGGCAGTATTTTCCCAAACGGCGGCAGTATTTTCCTAGACGGCGGCAGTACAGCCTGTAGCTACTAAAGTAGCTCCAAAAGAAGTCCTGTAGCTACATTTAACTAGCTGTCAGTCAGCGTGATTGGTGCCAAAGTAGCGCTTGTAGCGCCTTTTTTTGCGCGTCTTACGCGCGCGCGAGGGTTTGCCGGCTGGTTTATGACGTTGCGGCTACTCCTCAGCGTCAGGCACGTAGTTCATCCGCTGGTTCAGCTGGTAGAGGGCGGGGATGAGGATGCAGAGCGAGAAGAGCAGGGCGAGCAGCAGGGGGCGCGTGCCTGTCCCGATGATGTCGGTCAGCGACTGCGGGTTGTGGTAGACGTGGTACATCACGTAGGCCGCAGTATTGTTGGCCCAGTGATAGGCCACCCCCGGGATGATGCTCCCCGTGCGAGCGTACATCCATCCCAGCAGCAGGCCGATGAGGAAGGCGTGGGGCAACTGCGCAGGGTTGAGGTGAGCAAGGGCGAAGATGAGGGAGGAGAGGAAGATGGCAGGCCATACAGACCTGGCAGGCCTGGCTTCTCCACTCACCCCAGGGAGGGGCCGTGGGAGGATGCACTTCAGCACTGTCCCCCTGAACACCAGCTCCTCGACCACGGGCGGCAGCAGGGCGATGACCATATAGCCGCCGGGCACGCTCATCAGCCCTTCCAGCTGCTCGTTCGTCTGGTCGGCAACCTCTTTCAGCCAGCCTGTCCATTCGGGAAGGATGCCCTGCACAAAGAGCGACGGCACGATGGCTCCCATCGATGCAATCACGCTCCACAGCAATACATCCCACGGGCGCGACCGCATGTAGGTGCGCGAGGCCGTGGCCCAGCCCATCTTCAGAAACAGCGCGATGGTGGCCACGCTGAACAATACCATGATGGCGATGTTGCATACAGGGGGCATCGTTTCTACCGCCTGGCGGGTGATGACCATATAGGTCATCGTCACCAGCAGCTGGGCCAAGAACTGTATGGCCAGGAAGGCGGCAGCGTAAAGCAGCGCAAGGCTGATGTTCTTTCTTGTCATCTTATGCTTCTAGGATAAACTGGCGTATATAGGCACGGTGGCCGTAGTAGGCTACTACGAGGAAACAGACGAAAGGCACCACAAACGAGAGGTTCACACTGCTGAGGCCGCCGAAATGGTGGTTGGTGCCGATGATGAGGGTCTGAAGCAGGGGAAACACCGAGCCGCCGAGGATGGCCATGACGAGGCCGGCACCGGCAAACTTCACGTTGTCGCCTGTGCCGTGCAGGGCGATGCCGTAGATGGTGGGGAACATGAGCGACATGCAGCCGGAGATGGCCACCAGACAATAGAGACCGTTGCGGTCGGGGAACAGGATGACGCCTGTCACCAGCACGGCGGCCAGGATGGCCAGCACCGACAGCAGGCGGCAGGCAGTGACATATTTCATCATCCAGGTGCAGACGAAGCGGCCCACGCAGAAGAGGAGTATGGCCAGGATGCAGTATTTCTGCGACAAGGTCTCGGCCGCCTTCTCGGTCATCCCCTCCTGCAGGAAGATGCGTGTGGCATACTGGACGATGAACGTCCAGCAGGCCACCTGCGCTCCCACATAGAAGAACTGAGCGACGACGCCCTCGCGGTAGTTCTTCATCTGCAGCAGTTCGCCGACGGCCTGGCGCAGGCTCTTATAGCCGCGCGTGTCGCCGTTCAGGGGCATCTTCTTCTTGCGGATGAGCACCAGCAGCACGATGCAGGCAATGCCCAGCACCAGATAGGGGGCGATGAGCATGCCGAGGTCGTGGTCCTTCAGCGCGTTGAACTGCACCTTGCCCAGGTTCATGCGGTCGGCCGCAGACATGGGGCTTATGCGCGACTGCACAAACTGCATGGCCACCCACATGCTCAGCAGGACGCCGGTGGGGTTGAAGGCATGCGCCAGGTTCAGCCGCCGCGTGGCCGTCTGCTCCGTGCCCATGCAGTAGATGTAGGGGGTGCACGAGGTTTCCAGGAACGACATGCCGCAGGTCATGATGAAATAGGCCAGCAGGAAGGGGAAATACACGCCCGCCATCTTCGCCGGCAGGAACATCAGCGCGCCGACGGCAATGAGGGAGAGGCCCACCATCACGCCGGCCTTGAACGAGTGGCGTTGGATGAACAGCGCGGCAGGGAAGGCCATGGCGAAGAAGCCCAGAAAGAAGGCCACCAGCATCAGCGCACCCTCGGTTACGCTCAAGCGGAATGTTTGGGAAAGGGCATGCACGGTGGTGCCGTTCATGCCGTTGGCAAAGCCCCAGAGGGCAAGGCAGCAGGTGAGGAGGATGAACGGTATGACGTAGCTGACACCGTCTTTCGACAGCATCTCGGAGAGCCGCAGGTTGAATTTTAGCTTCATGTTCAAGGTATTTCTCGGAATAACGGGACAAAATTACAATTTTTTCTTTAGAAACGATGCGTTTTCTTGAAGAATTTATTAAATTTGCACGTCAAAAACTGGCGATAAGCATGAAAAGACTACTATCCTTGCCCCCGAATCTGGTGAAAAAGGGCGAAAAAGCACAAACGATGTTCCATGAAGTGACGGGTCTCTCCTGCCAGGAGTATTTCTGTACCTGCGACCCCGAAGGTCGGCGCGTGGGAAGCGGCGGCGGCACAGCGTGGCTGCTGTGGCAATGCTTTAGGAATGAAGCATCAAGTGGCTCTTCGTTTAAAAGCTGGCTGAAAAAGGAGAAGCGCATACTGCTGCATGCCGGCGGACAGAGCCGAAGGCTGCCGGCCTACGCCCCGTCGGGGAAGATACTGACGCCGATTCCTGTGTTCCGCTGGGAGCGGGGGCAGCGGCTGGGGCAGGATTTGCTGTCGCTGCAGCTGCCGCTCTATGAGCGCATCATGCAGATGGCTCCCGAGGGGCTGAACACGATGGTGGTCAGCGGCGATGTGTTCATACGCACCAGCAAGCCGCTGCCGCCCGTGCCACAGGCCGATGTGGTGTGCTACGGCCTCTGGCTCGACGCCTCGGTAGCCAGCCACCACGGTGTCTTCGTCTCCGACCGCCACTCGCCTCAGGTGCTGAAGCAGATGCTGCAGAAACCCAGCAAGGAACGGCTCAACGACCTGCAGCGCCAGCACTTCTATCTCACCGACATCGGCATCTGGCTGCTCAGCGACAGGGCAGTGGAGATGCTGATGAAAAGATGCCTCACCCCCGACCCCTCTACGAGGGGAGAGGAGCCGGAGGTGAGGCTTTATGACCTCTACTCCGACTTCGGCCGCGCCCTCGGCACCGACCCCGAGCTGGCCGACGCCGAGCTGCGCAGCCTGTCGGTGGCTGTCATCCCCCTGCCCGGCGGTGAATTCTATCATTTCGGCACTTCTGCCGAGATGATTTCCTCGATGGTGACGCTGCAGAATGTGGTGAGCGACCAGCGCCGCATCATGCACCTCGACCGCAAGCCCCATCCTTCCATCTTCGTGCAGAACGCGGTGCTGGGCATACAGTTCACCAGTCAGAACAGGAACGTCTGGGTGGAGAACAGCTGCATAGGCCCGCTGTGGGTGCTGACCGAGGACAATATCGTCACGGGCGTGCCTGAGAACAACTGGCAGGTCATCCTTGCCTCAGGACAGTGCCTGGACATCGTGCCTGTAGGGGAGGAGGACTACGTAGTGAGGCTTTATCACATCACCGACCGCTTCGACGGCGTCGAGCAGCAGCGCGAGCAGTTCCCCGTGCTGAAGCTTGAAGAGATAGAACCCTATCTCTCTAACCCTTCATGCTTCGCCCTTCACGCTTCACAAGTGAAGCGCCTCTCTGCCGAGCAAATCTCCGCCCAGGCCAATCTGGCGCGGCTCTTCGAGCAGCGGCGGCAGTTCCGCAACCGCAACTGGCCCATGCTGGCCGCCAACTGGCAGCACAGCGTGTTCTACCAGCTCGACCTCGACGATGCCGCCCGTGAGTTTGCCGTCAGCAACATACCTCTTCCCGCACCCCTGGGCGACGATGCGCCGCTGATGACGCGCATCCACGATGCCATGTTCCGGGGTGAGCACGACCAGGCCTTCGGGCTCTTGCGTCAGGCCATCATCTCTCAGCTCCATACCGACAGGCAAATTCCGAAGCTCTCGGTGTGCCACGACCAGATAGTGTGGGCACGCAGCCCCGTGCGCATCGACATTGCCGGAGGCTGGACCGACACGCCGCCCTTCTGTCTGCTGGAGGGGGGGACGGTGGTGAACCTGGCCATCGACCTCAACGGGCAGCAGCCCTTGCAGGCGTACATAAAACCTTCGGCAGACTACAGCATCACCCTGCGCAGCATCGACCTGGGAGCTACGGAGGTGGTGACGTCCTACGAGGAGCTGATGCAGTATAATAAGGTGGGGTCGCCGTTCTCCATTCCCAAGGCGGCGCTGGCCTTGGCCGGCTTTCTGCCACAGTTCTCGGCCGGGTGCTACGCCTCGCTGCGCGAGCAGCTGGAGGAGTTTGGGGCGGGTATCGAGCTGACCCTGCTCTCGGCCATCCCCGCCGGCAGCGGCCTGGGCACCAGCTCCATCCTCGCGGCCACCGTGCTGGGAGCCGTCAGCGACTTCTGCGCCTTGGCATGGGACAAGAACGAGATTGGCCGCCGCACGCTGGCCCTGGAGCAGCTGCTCACCACCGGCGGCGGCTGGCAGGATCAGTTTGGCGGCGTGCTGGGAGGCGTGAAGCTGCTGCTGACGCAGAGCGGGCTCGCTCAGGAGCCGCTGGCACGCTGGCTGCCCACCGACATCTATACCCAGCCGGAATACCGCCAGTGCCACCTGCTCTACTATACCGGCATCACCCGCACAGCCAAGCATATCCTGGCTGAGATAGTGCGCCGCATGTTCCTCAACAGCCACGACCAGCTGCTGCTCTTGCGGCAGATGAAAGAGCACACGATGGAGATGTACGAGGCCATCCAGCGACAGGACTTCCAGCTGGCGGGGCGGCTCATCAGGCGCACCTGGCAGCAGAACCAGCTGCTGGACAGCGGCACCAACCCCGAGGCCGTGCGACGGCTCACCGACCTGGTCGACGACCTCTGCCTGGGCTATAAGCTGCCCGGTGCCGGTGGCGGTGGCTATGTCTACATGGTGGCGAAAGACCCCGAGGCGGCGGCACGCATCAGGCAGCAGCTGACGGAAAACCGCCAGCATGCCAATGCCCGATTCGTGGACATGACGCTCTCAACGACGGGCCTGCAGGTGAGCCGCAGCTGACGTGGGTCAGGGCATCATCATGCTCTTCACATTTTTCACTTTGCGAATGCGGGCGGCGTATTCGCGTACGATGTTGTTGCCGCAGACTTCCTTGACAAGAATGGAGGGGGCGTTGAGCAGTTCGTCGGCCGTCTCCGGACTGATGTCGCGGAGGCGGAGGTTGCTGCCCCAGTCGCGGAAGAGCAGGGCGGTGTCGCCGCCGTCGCAGATGAGCATGGGGCCGTCGGGTTCAGTGTCTTGCGCGTCAATGATGAGCGCAAGGTCGTTGTTGTTGTTTTTCAGAATCTGGTACATAGTTGTTTGGTTTAGGCGCTGAAGCCCAGCACCCGCAGGCGGGGCTTCAGTTCCGTAGGATGAGGGGCAAATTGCTCATAGGCAGTCTTGACGTCGCCGGCCTCCACCTGCTGGTAGTCTTTCCGGCTCAGTTTTCTCAGTGTCTTAGCATCGGTCAGGCGGTTGGCCAGGGCAGGGATGATGCCGTTGCGCACCAGCTGCTCTACCCAGCGGGCATTTCCGAAGTGGGCTGAGCGGTGTTTCAGTGCCTGTCGGATGGACGCCTGCAGCTCGTTGCGTGCTTCAGGCGTAAGTTCATACTCGTCTTGGGCGAAGATGTGCTCGGCAATCTGCATCAGCTGCTCTGCACTGTAGTCGTCGAATTGGAACCTTAGGGGGAAGCGGTCGTGCAGGCCGGGGTTCATCGTCATCAGCCTGTCCATCTCCGCCTTGTAGCCGGCGAAGATGATGAGCATGTCGGGGTTCGTGTCTGTCAGCGAGGCCAGCAGGCTTTCCACGGCCCGCCGGCCATAGTCGTTGCTGCCGGCGTTGTCGTAGAGGGTGTAGGCCTCGTCGATGAAAAGCACGTTGCCGCGGGCTTCCTTGAGCAGGTTCTTGACGTTGTCCTCGGTGTCGCCGATGAAGCGGCCCACGATGCGGCTCCGGTCGACGGTGATGACCTCGCCTTTGGAGAGGACGCCCAGGTGGTGGAAGATTCTGCCGAGCATCTTGGCCACCGTGGTCTTTCCCGTGCCGGGACTGCCCGTGAAGACGGCGTGGAATATCTCCTTGTCGTTGGTGGTAAGGCCCTGTTTGCGACGCTCGGCGAAGATGCTCACCTGATGGGCAATGGTGGCAATGCCTTTCTTCACGTTGTCCAGGCCGACCATCCGGTTGAGTTCGCCCATACATTCTTCATAGTCGGACACGTGGCCGTAAAGCCGCGAGAAGTCGATGTCCTCTACGCGAAGCTCGTCCTTGGTGAAGGAGGTGGCCGTCGTGGCCAGGCGGTGCAGGTAGGCCGGGAGCACCTGCTCCTGATAGAAGCGGTTGATGTCGGCCGACGACCAGTTGGCAATGGTTCCGTCCTCACACCCCTTCCTCACGGCTTCTGCCAGCTGATGTGTGGCTTCCTCCGTAGGGCGCAGGTCCCAGAAGGCCAGCTGGCTGAAGAAGCTGTGAACCATTTCCCGGGGGGAAGGTGGCAGCAGCGTCAGCCGCTTCGCCTTTGGGAAGAGGTTGCCTAGCGAGGGGTAGGCGTTGAACAGGGAGTCAATCTCCTGGCGGGTGCCCGCCAGCCAAAGCTGGTATTTGCCCTTGCGCACCTCGTCGCTGAGTTGCCTGACGATGAATCTTCCGCCCGTTCCTGTCAGCATGCCGACCTTGTCCAGGCAGATGGTGCAGCCTTCGCGGGTGCTGTCGAGCAGACGGTTGAAGCCGTCGAGCGGGTTCTGCAGGGTAGCATCGTAGAGCGTCGTGCTGTCAACGACTTCTATGGACGACTTCAGCGTCAGCTCCTCGAAGAAGCACTTGATGGCCGTGACGGGGCGCTCCTGTCCGGTGCATGTGAAGACATAGCCCGAGGGCTGGCGGGCGCTGTCTTTCACGTCGATGTTGAGGACGTTGCTCCACAGCCGCATGCGGTTGGCCTCAATCACGGCCAGACGGAGCTCCTTCGTGCCTGGCAGCGTGGACAGCGTGGCCCACGAGGAGTCGGAAGCCAGAAGCGACGAGGCGACGTCTTCCGGGGCGAACACCTCGAACGGCCGTATGCTCGTCACATGAACGGCCTGCCTGTCGTCCACCTCCAGTTCCATGACACCCATGAGCGAGTCGCCAAGGGAAAAGATGAGCTGATAGTCGCCCGGCAGCCAAAGGAAGCGGCTGTTCATGCGGAGGTGGATGGTTCCCTTTCGTACCTTTGCTGCGTTGTCGTCGCTGTCGGTACACATCAGGAAGTAGTCATCGGTGTAGATGCAGCACTTTAAATCGTTGTCCTTCAGCTCCTTCCTGTCGGTGACGATTTTTGCTACGAAACACTTTCCTTCAATACTTGTTTCCATGGATTTGATCAATAGGCCGTTTTTTTCTTGCATGTGTTGTCATATTTCCGTTGGTAAAAATTGATGGTAAAGCAGACAGCCACTGGGGGGACAGTGACCGTCATGACAGAGGGATAGCGAATCAAGAGGCTGGCTCGCAGCCTCCTCTGCAAACAAAAGAACCAAGAGCTGTGCCAGTATGTCAAAGAACGACCGAGAGGGTAGGGGAAGAGCGCGCAAAAGCACTGG
>JAEEGF010505138.1_pt1 | contig 11032 bp, 11 predicted proteins | sample 9134171 | NCBI WGS metagenome assembly JAEEGF01 (sample SAMN16246542, study PRJNA631951) | gut metagenome | biome: gut microbiome; feature: rumen; material: AP-attached | host: Bos | place: Iran: Karaj | collected 2018-10
GACCTTCCCGATCTGAAAGCGGCGGAAGGGGAAGGTAAGCTCGCCGTAATGCAGCGCGACGTATTTGGCCAGCGGCACGGTCAGGTCAAAGCGCAGCGCCAAGTCGCTGTCGCCTTTTTCAAATCGGTAAAGCTGCTTGTCGGTCTCCCCTCCGCCCTTGGCAAGAAGCACGTCGGCCGCCTCGATGATCGGGGTGTCCAGCGGAGTGAAGCCGTAGAGCGCGTAGCTTCGGCGCAGAGTGTCCATAAAGAGCTCCATCTTCTGCTGCTCGGCCGGCAGCAGTTCCATGAAGCCGGAGAGGGTGTGCGGTTTGATTACGGGCATGGAGATCCATCCTTTCAAAAAGGAACGGACGGCCGTTTCCGGCGATCCGTTCCCGGTGGGTGTGTTCAAACGGGCGCGCGCCCGGATTGAGAAAAGGGTACGGTTACTTGTTCTTTTTGGGGTTGACGATGTCGCGCCAGTCCAGATCACCCCGGCGCAGTCCCTGCACCAGTACCTCTGCGGTGGCCGCATTGGAGGCGAAGGGGATGGAATAGCGGTCGCACAGACGGGAGATGGAATCGACATCGCGGGTGTTTTCCTTGTCCGGATCGCAGAAAAACAGTACCAGGTCGATCTCGTTGTAGGCGATCCGCGCGCCGATCTGCTGGGCGCCGCCCTGCGCGCTGGACAGATAAAGCGTTACGGGAAGCCCCGTAGCTTCGCTCACCAGCTTGCCGGTCGTGCCGGTGGCGCAGATGTCATGCCCGGCCAGGATCCCGCAGTAGGCGATGCAAAACTGTACCATCAGTTCCTTTTTGCCGTCATGAGCCAGAAGAGCAATGTTCATCCGGGCATATCCTCCTTTTCCGGTTTTCGGAATGAAAATATTATAAACACGCGTTTCGAGGTTTGCAAGGGAAAACCTAGGGTTATTTGAGCAGCGTGTACGCGGCTTCCACCGTATTCAGCCTTGAGTGGAATGAGAAATAATAGTCCACGACCTGCCGCGCGACCGGAGAGAGCGTGGCGCCGGCGCCGCCCTTTTCCACCGCGATGGACATGGCGATCTCCGGGTTCTCATACGGCGCGTAGAGGATGAACATGGCGTTGTTGATCAGGCCCTCGCCGCGCTGCGCGGTCCCCGTTTTCGCGCCCACGATCTCGGAGCAGTCCAGCCAGGTGTCGGTCAGCGTGCTGGCCGGGTCATAGATCACGCCCCACATCCCGTAATGCAGGCCGTCAAAGATGCTCGGGTCCACGTCCACGACGCTGAGCACCTCGTCCTCGCGCTGATGCAGTACGCGGGAGTAGTCGTAGCTTCGCACTTCCTTGAGCAGGGCGGCGGAGTGACGCGTCCCGTTGTTGGCGATGGCGGCGCAGTACTCCGCCATCTGCAGCGGAGTAAATTCGGTAAAGGACTGGCCGATGGCGCTCTGGAGCGTATCGCCCTGGAACCACCGGATACCGGTGTACTGCTCTTTGAAGCTCTGAGTGGACATCTGCCCGGTGACCTCGGGCAGCTCGATGCCCGTGTGCTCGCCCAGGCCGTAGAGTTTGGCGTAGTAAGCCATTTTGTCTATGCCCAGCTGGTCGCCGTAGTAATAGAAAAAGTAATTGCAGGAATAGGTGATGGCCTGTACCACGTTGATCTCGCCGTGGGTGTATTTATAGGTGGAGAAGATCCAGCACTCCGGGGCGTAGCCCTGGTCGATATACTTGGTGAACTGGCCCATGGTGACCAGCGTGTTGAGCGGGGAAATGATCTTCTCTGCCAGCAGGGCCGTGGCCGTGCAGGGCTTAAAAGTGGAGCCGGGGGCATATACGCCCATCAGCGCGCGGTTGTAGAGAGGAGCGTTGGTATCGGCGACCAGCTCCTCGTAGTGATCCAGCATGGTGGCCGCGTCGTAGGTGGGCCAGCTCACCAGAGCCAACGGCTCGCCGGTATCCACCTTGACCACGCACAGAGCGCCTCCCGTGACCATTTCGATGCTCTCGGTGCCGTAGAGCTCCGCCTCCAGATTGGTCTGGGCACGGACCTCGTTGATGGCCTCTATATGGGAAGCCAGCGCCTCCTCGCACACCTCCTGAAGTCCGATGTCCAGCGTCAGATAGGTATGCTTTCCGGGGTCCGGCTCCGTGGTATAGGTGGTAGCCACGGTGATGCCGTCGAGCGTGGAGGTGACGACGGCCTCGCCGTCCACGCCGTGGAGGTATTTTTCAAAGGCGTACTCCACTCCGTCCTTACCGACCTGGGCGTCGAGCTCATAGCCGCCGCCGGAATACTGCTCCCATTCCTCCTGAGTGACGGGGCCGGTGTAGCCCAGCAGGTGGGCCGCGTACTGAGTCTTGTATTCGCGGACGTAGGATGTGGTCACCTTGAAGCCGGGGATGTCCTGCTCCATCAGATAGGTCAGCAGCGGCATGGACACATCCTCGGCATAGACATAGTCGGTGGTGTTGATGTTGTAGCGGTTGTTGATCTCATAGCGCACGCCCACGACGGTCCGGGCATCCTCGGCGGAGTACTCGCTGCCCACGCTGTAGCGCGCGCGCATCGCGGCCATGATCTCCACGGCGGTGGCGTCGCGGGTCATTTTGTTGGCCTTGAGCCAGGCGTCGAGCATGTTGCGCTGCAGTTCGGACATCTCCGTATACTCAAAGGGCGGGGCGGCGGTGATGGGGAGAGTGTCGATATAGGTGTCGCCGAAGCGCTCCACAGCGCGGCAGAGCTGCAGGATGACGCCGTTGGGGTCTTCCTGCTCAAAGAGCTCGGTCACGTTGATCGACAGGTTGTTGCAGGCGGAGTTGGATACGAGCAGCCGTCCGTAACGGTCCAGAATGTTGCCCCTGGCCGCGGGGACGCGGACCTTGGTCTCCACGCTGTTTTCACCCTGGGCGTAATACTCGGCGCCGTCTATGATCTGCACCTTGTACAGAGCCACCAGGTAGATAGACATCAGCACGGCAAAAACGACGGCAAGCACCACCAGCCGCACGGGTTGGATCATTCTTCGCATGGGATAGCCTTTCTTAAATAACTACAAATACAAAGACGCCGCGCAGGCAGTGTCCTGTATATATCGGTACTCAGTAGGGGGAGGGCGCCGTTCCGGCGGCCTTCCAGGGAAATATCTTGCAGATATAATAGGCGGGAAAGATGAACGGGAGGCTCCAGAGCGTCTGGAGGATCGCGCTGCGCCAAAGCATCCAGGAGCCCTGTCCGCGGTAGACCAGGAGAGAAAACATCTGGGCGAAGGCGGACAGGAACAGCGCGGCGGCGGCAAGCACGGCGTAGCTGAAAAACCGGCGGTTCAGGTAAAAATCCGCCAGCAGCCCCACCGTGAAGCCGAACACGGGGAAAAGGATCGTAAACAGCACGGTCTGCCCGGAGAAGAAAAGATCGCATACGATCCCGGCCGCCAGGCCGAAATACCCGCCCGTGCCGCCGCCCTCGAACAGGGCCACGGCGACCACCAGCGCGGGCATGAACATCGCGCGCACCCCGAGAGGGGCGATATGGCTGAAGATCACGTTCTGCAGCACCAGCGCGCCGAGGAGATACAGCGCGTAAAGCACTCCCCTGCGGCTCCTCTGCCAGAACACGTCCAGCTTCAGGTCGGAAAGACTGATCTTCATTCTATGACCTCAAAGTCCTTGATGATGAATACCTGACTGAGCATGTTCAGATCCACCGACGGCTGCACCACCGCGTAGTAGGTCTGCCCGCCGGCCTCGCTGCGCAGCTCCGTGACCGTGCCCACGACAATGCCCGCGGGGAACGCGCCGCCCCGGCCGGAAGTGACCACACTGTCCCCGGTGAACAGGGTCGTATCCTCTGTAAAATAGCTGAGCTTGCACTTGCTCTCCTGCATGAGCGCATAGTCGCCCACCAGCATGGCGGCGACGGAGGAATCGCCCACCAGCACGCCGGCGTCCATGTTCACGTCGATGATCGAGCGGACGGTGGCCCAGTTGGTCCCCAGCTCCGCGATCTGGCCCACGAGCATGCCCGACTCGGTGATCACGCAGTCGCCCTTCTCGATGCCGTTGTCGGAGCCTTTGGAGATCGTAAAGGCGCTCACCCAGTTGGAGGCGTCCCACGATGTGATCATGGCGCTCTCGGTGACGAAGGTGGTGTTCTTTTCCAGATAGCCCAGCAGCGTGCGCAGACGAACGTTTTCCTCGGCCGCTTCTGCGCTCTGCCGCACCTGGTCCTGCGCCTCTGCCAGCTGCTGACGCAGGGATTCGTTCTCCGCCACGAGCTTGTCGTACTGGTAGATATAGCCGTATATGCCGCGCAGCCAGTCCACCACCGAGCCCACGGCGCCTTGCACCGGTATGCGCAGGGAGTTGGCCGCGCTCGGCAGAGGCCCGGCAAGTCCGTCGTTGCCGGAACGGGCCGCCAGGCCCACGATCAGCGCGGCGATCACGACCACAATGGCCAGCCGCACGCCGTTATGCTTCAGGTACTTTTTCAAAACACGATTTCCTCTCTTTGCGCCGGAACGCGCTTCCCGTCTTTACAGCAGCGCTACGCCGAATTCGCGCAGCAATTCTCCCAGACGGCACAGCGGCAGTCCCACCACATTGAAATAGTCGCCCTCGATACGTTCGACGAACAGGCTCGCGAGACTCTGGTATCCGTAAGCGCCCGCTTTGTCCAGCGGCTCTCCGGTGGCGACGTAAGCGTCGATCTCCGCTTCGGTCAGTTCCCGGAACAGCACGTCTGTGCGCTCACACGCGCAGCGTGTTTCCTCCCCCCGGCGCACGCACAGTCCGCTCCATACCCGGTTCGTTTTTCCGGAAAGAGCCGTGAGCATGGCCTTTGCCCGTTCCGGGGTCCCCGGCTTGCCCAGGATCCGGCCGTCAAGCTCAACCACCGTGTCGGCGGCGATGATCACGGCCCGGCTGTCAGAAACGGTACGCGCGACCTCGTCTGCCTTGGCCTCGGCCAGGCGGCGCACCAGGTCCCCGGGCGGGAGCTCCCCGGTCACGGCTTCTTCGCCCCTGGCCGGGATCACCTCAAACGGGAGAGCGAAACGCTCCAGCAGCTCTTTCCGGCGCGGTGAGGCGGAGGCCAGGATCAGACGCGCTTCATTCGACGCCACGAAGATACGCTCCTCTCGTCATGCCGTTGGGCCGGTAAGCCGCGCCGTGGATATAGGCCTCGGCCACATCCACGCATTCCCGCGGGCTTTCGGTGGAAAAGTTGAGCCGCACCGCCCACAGCCCGCAGCGGATCCATTCGTCCGTAAGGTCCTCCAGCCACAGCTTCTTTGCCATCCATACCGTATTGCGGCAGCCGAAATCCTTTGTTACGGGCCAGACGCCGCCGTGGGTGTCCGCCATCTGGGCGGGAGTGGTGCAGGAGCAGCGGCCGGCGCTTTCCTTTATGATGCAGGTTTCGGATATCATGGCCGGCAGACGGCCGTAGATCACGGCTTCCGCCGGGATCGGCTTGTTCATGGCCGCGATCTGGGCGAGAGACAGCTCGGGCGAGAGCGCGGCAGAGATGAATCCCGCGGTTCCCAGCGCGCGCAGCGCGTAGGAGTTCATCACGGCAAGATCCAGATCGCCCCGGAGTTCGTACCCTTCCTGGCTGGCGATCAGCGCCAGACCCAGATTTCCGGTCAGCGCCTCGGCGACGCCGCTCTCGCGCACTTCGGCAAGCATTCGCCGCAGATCGCCGCACTCCTCTTCTCCGCATGCCACGGCGGGCAGCGCCGCGGCGACAGCGCAGCCCTCGTCGAGGAACGGGCGAAGCTTATCTCCGTGGCGCCAGAGGACCTCCAGCGGAACGTACAGAGTCGCCGGACGCAGCGCGGCCAGCTCGGGCGTGAGCTGCTCGGCGTTCTGAACGGAAAAGTTGATCGCCGGGACCACGGTCGGGACCGAACGGAAGGGTTCGGCGGGAAACAGGCCCTCCTCACGGGCGGGAACGGCGGCGCGCTGCTCGGAAAGGGCATAGAGAAGACGGCGGCGCGCCTCGTCCAGTTCGATGCCGGATACGCGCAGCCCCTCGCCCAAAGCGGTTTCCACCTCTTCGCAGCGAAACGGCGTTCCGGCGGTGCGGTACATGATCTCCTTCAGACTTTCCTCCGTCAGCTCCGTGTCCCCGACAGGATCGGGATACGGGCCGCGAAGGACCGTCTGATGTCCGTCGTAATCCTGCGCGCCCAGAGTGATCGGCTTCTCGCCGCTCTGAGCCACCACAGCGAAGCGCACGCCTACCCGGCGGATCTCCGTATCGGAGTAGGAACGGCGCAGCGCCGCGCAGTAGCGCTCCACGGCGCGGGGCTCTTCCTCGTGAGGCTCGGCGCGCTCGTACACCCGCCGCTTCGCCACACCGTAAGGCGCGAAGACCCGCTCCATGGTGTCCCGGTCGGCGTCGGCGGGCTTCTGGCCGTCCTCCAGGGCGTTGCGCGCCTCGGCGGTATAGGCGGCCACATATTCTACCCGGCGCTCTCTGCTGCCGATCACCGCGCAGGCCACGCCGGCTTCCTTCAGAGCGGGGATGTCCCCGAGCAGCGTGCGGTCCTTCCAGCTCAGAGGCGTCGTGTCCCACCGTCCGCCCAACGTGTACGTCTCGCGGCACAGTTCGGCGCACTGGCCGCGGTCCGCGCTGCCGTGTCCGGCCATGGAACTCATGCGGCAGGTGCCGGCAGCCGCGGGACACAGAGAGCTTTGGACAAAGACAGCGGTCTCTATCTCCTCTGCGGCCATACGCCTGATTTCCGCGAGGGGCATCTCGGGGGGAAGAAATATCCGCCGGAATCCCAGCGCGGCGGCCGCCTTTGCGCTTTCGGGCGTATAAAAGCCCATTCTGTGGTCGGCAAACAGCGGCATCTCCGGCAGAAGGCGGCGCAGCACCGCGAACAGCCCCAGATCCCGCACGATGATCGCGTCCACCCCCGCCCGCTGGGCGCGCAGAGCCAGCCCTCCGGCCTTCTGCATCTCATCGGAACGGATGGGCACGTTCATTGCCAGATACACCCGGCAGTCGCGCACGCGGCAGTAACGAACCGCCGCCTCAAACGCGTCGTCCGAAAAATTCACGGCGCTGCGGCAGTCGTTCAGGTCATCAAAGCTCAAATATACGGCGTCGGCGCCGTTTTGTACCGCGGCGGTCACGGCTTCGGGCGACGGCGCGGGCGAGAGCAGTTCTATCATCTGTAGTCGGATCCCCCATGTGGGTACTTCTTCAAAATAGCATTATACCACAATAGTCCGGAGCTCTTCAAGTGAAAAGAGCTCCGGGAAGCAAAAACCGGACCCCGAAGGGTCCGGAGGAGAGAGCGGAGCTGTCATTCGCAGTAGAGAAGCGCGCCGAAAAGCGTAATGGTTTTGTAGCCGTGGCTGTATTCGATCCCTGCGTGCTCGGCCAGCTTCATGATGTTGAAGCCGTAGCCCTCGATGGAATGGTGCAGCCGGTCGGGGAAGCGGCAGGGCTCCGCCGGCCAGGCGCATTTCGGGCAGTTGCCGCAGGCTCCGTTGGCCAGGAACAGCTTGCGGCTGAACAGCGACCCCACGAACCAGTCAAAGCGGTCCACCGTGTGCCGGAACATCTTCATGGAGTCGTACATCCCCTCCAGATCGTAGCTGTCCCGAAGGGTGTAGATCTTGTTGAACAGCAGCATGTGATCAAAGCTCCGGCAACGCTCACGGCACTCCTCCAGCGTCCCGACGGCGGGCGGACAGGCCCAGTTGGTGCTGTAGTTGCGGCAGGCGTTTTCCTCGCACAGCTTTCGGACCCAGCCCTCATGCCGGAGAACGGAGATGTCGACCTCGCCTATCTCCGAAAGGCCTGCCCGCCGGGCGTTGCGGAAGATGGTTTCCTGTAAAGTGTAAACGCCCATTCCCCTACCTCCTTACCGGTAAGTTGAGGGCAACTGCCCGGTCTCAGTATATATGCGCGGCGCCCTTGCGTCAATCCGACGGATTGTGCTATACTGTTCTTCCAAACAAAGGAGAACCGCCGAACGGACGGGAAGCGAACCATGGCTGAGTCGAAATATTATCTCCCCGGAGCGGACGCGCTGAGCGTTCCCTCCGCGGACGCGGACGCGCTGATCTCTCTGCGGGACGGAGAGTGCGCTCTGCTTTATCTTTATATACTGCGTTCCCGCGGAGCGCTGGACGAAAAGCGCGCGGCCGAGGATCTCGGCCTCGCGGAAGACGGCGTGCGCGCCGCGGCCGAAAGGCTCGGGAAAGCGGGGCTTCTTCGCCGAGGCGGCGCGCGCCCGCTCCCGCCTGCGGAGGAGCTGCCGGAATACAGCGTGCGCGACATCCTGCAGCGGTCCGAGAGCGACCGGTCCTTTCGCGCCCTGGTGACCGAGGCGCAGCGGGTTTTGGGTCACGCCCTGTCCGGCGCCGACCTGAAAACGCTTTTCGGGATCTACGACCGCCTGGGCATGCCCGGGGACGTGATCATGCTGATGATCAACCACGTTGCCGCGGCGCTTCGCCGCCGTTACGGAGAAGGGCGTCTTCCCACCATGCACGCGGTGGAGAAAGAGGCGTTCCGCTGGGCCAACCGGGAGATCTTCACCGCGGAGCGGGCCGAGAGCTTTATGGCGGAGCAGGACCGGCTGGAGCAGGAGGAAGAGAGGCTTCGCCGCGTGCTGCAGATCTCCGACCGGAACCCGACATCGGGGGAGCGGAAATACATGGAGAGCTGGCTTTCCATGGGATTCGGCAGCGAGGCGCTTGCTCTTGCGTACGACCGCACGGTAATGTCTACGGGCAGGCTGACCTGGGCGTACATGGACAAGATCGTGCGCAGCTGGTATGAAAAAGGACTATTCACGCCCGAGGATATCGAAAAGGGCGACAGGCGCCCGTCCCGCCGGCAGTCCGGCGAGCGCAGGGAGCCTTCGCGGACAGGCGGAAACATGGGCGACGATCTGGACAAGCTGGCCAGTATGTACGGAGTCGGCGCGGAGAAGGACAAGTAAACGCGTCCCGGCAGCGCCGGTGAGCGAATGAGGTGCATTCGATGGAAGGACGACTGCTGGCCCGGGCGCGGGCCAGGCTGGAGGAGACACGCAGCGCGAACCGCCGGGAGGAAAACCGCCGACGGGAAGAGATCGCCGCGCGCATCCCCGAGATCAACGATATAGAGGCGCAATTGCGCCGCCACATGGCCGAACTGGTCGGGCTGGCTCTGGGCGGGCGCGGACGCGGAGCGGAGGAGCTGAAAGAAGAAAACCTTGCCCTTCAGGCGCGCCGCGCCGAGCTGCTGCGTCAGCACGGCTATGCCGAGGATTATCTCTCGCCGATCTGCTCGTGTCCGAAGTGCAGGGATACCGGCTGGCATGAGGGCGAGATCTGCGAGTGTCTGCTCCGGCTTTACAAACAGGAGCAGACGCGGGAACTGGCCCCGCTGCTTCGTGACGGAGCGGAGACTTTCGACGCCTTCCGGCTGGATTATTACAGCAATATTCCTTTCGCCGAGGGACAGCGCGCGCCGCGGGACCGGATGCGTACGGTGCTGGCCGTTTGCCGGACCTGGGCCGACGGCTTCGGCGACAAATCGCCGAATCTCCTTTTCACCGGCGCGCCCGGACTGGGCAAAACCTTCCTCTCGGCGGCCATCGCCAGAGCGGTGGCCGAAAAAGGCGCCGGCGTCGCTTACGACACGGTGAGCGGGCTCCTTTCTTCCTTTGAGAAAGAGCGATTCTCCCGTGACGGCGATGAACAGAGCGACGCCGCCTCCCGAGTCCGCCAGCTGATGAGCTGCGATCTGCTTATACTGGACGATCTCGGCACCGAGATGTCCACAGCCTTTACCCAGAACGCGCTGTACACTCTGCTGGACGGCCGGCTGCGCGCCGGGAAAAAGACGATCATTTCCACGAACCTGAACGCCGAGGATATCGCCGAGCGCTACGGCGCGGCCCTGGCCTCCCGGCTGCGCGGCGAGTACGAGTGGCTGGAATTCCTGGGAAGGGATATTCGCGCCCAGAGAAAGGAGCGGCGCTGATATGGCCGATGAAACGGGCTTTTTCGCCCTGCTGAGCCGTATGCGCTATATCTCCCGCTGGGGGCTGATGCGCAGCAGCATCCCGGAGAACATCCAGGAGCACAGTCATGAGGTGGCGGTCTACGCTCACGCGTTGGGACTGATCCGTTCGGAGATCTTCGGAAAAGAATGTGACGCCGGGCGTCTGGCGGTGCTTGCGCTGTTCCACGACGCCTCGGAGATCCTGACCGGAGACCTGCCCACGCCCATCAAATATCATGATCCGGTCATCCGGGACGCCTATAAGGACGTGGAGAAAATGGCGGAGGAAAAACTGAACGCCATGCTGCCCGAACAGCTTCGCGGCGCGTACGCGCGCGCCATGCGTCCGGCTTCGGAGGATGAGGAGCGGCTCGTGAAAGCCGCGGACAAGCTCTCGGCGCTGGTAAAATGTATCGCCGAACGAAAAGCGGGCAACAGGGAGTTCCTCTCCGCGGAGGCGCAGACCCGTGCCGCGCTCGAGGCCATGGCGCTTCCGGAGGCGGACTGGTTTCTGGAGCACTGTCTCGGAGCATTTGAAAAGGATCTCGACGAACTGGGGGCTATGGGATGATCGAGGAAAAGCTCAAGCGCATCAATGAACTGGCCCGACTGAGCCGGGAACGGGAGCTGACGCCCGAGGAGCTCGCCGAACGGGACGGCCTCCGCAGGGAATACGTCGCCGAGTGGCGGCGCGGCGCCGAGCAGGTCCTGGAGAATACCTATCTGGTGGATGAAAAGGGACGCAAACGCAAGCTCCCGAAAAAGAAACCGGGAAACAGCCGATAATATCGAAAAAGCCGTTCCGGCCCGGACAGGCCGCAGCGGCGCATAAAAAAAGACCGCCCGTCCGGGCGGCCTTTTTTGGCTGCAGATAAAGTCTCACAGCACTCACCACAAGGCAGCGAATATAATTATACTCTTTTTTTTGAGGCAGCTTTGCCGCCCTCAAAAACACCATATGGCGAGCAAAGCGAGCCCTCGCGCCGATCAAACGCGGCGGCTCCGGCGCGGCGCCGCGTGCGATTGCGCGAGTACTCTCGATTG
>JAEEGF012246923.1_pt1 | contig 11032 bp, 4 predicted proteins | sample 9134171 | NCBI WGS metagenome assembly JAEEGF01 (sample SAMN16246542, study PRJNA631951) | gut metagenome | biome: gut microbiome; feature: rumen; material: AP-attached | host: Bos | place: Iran: Karaj | collected 2018-10
GTAAGTTTTAAAGACAACTCAATCAACTTAAACAACTCTTTATCTAATAATTGTCTTTCTGGTATTTCTTATTGTTAGATCAAAAATTAAAGACAAACTTGAACAACCGTGACAACTATAATAAGTTGTTGGAGTTGTTCAAGTTTGTCTTTAATTGAAATCGCCGTCGCTGTCGCCGCGGGGAGGTTTATTTCCCTCCCATGGCGGTCTTCTCGGGATTGAGCTCGCCGATGGGCATTCCGCTGGTCACCGATGAGCTGCGGCGCATGATGTCTTCCATGCTGTCGATGACGTTGACGATGAAGTCGCCCAGTTTCTCGGCCTCGCAAACGATGTCCATATAGAAGATACCTGCCTTGTAGGGGTACTTCTTCTGGTTGACGTTCTCGATATTCTCGGTGCGGCACGCGTTGCGGAAGTTGTTGATTTCGCGCTCCTTGTTGTAGCTGCGCATCAGGTCCTCGGCCGTCACGTTGTCGATGTCGCTGAGCACGGCATACATGTTGGTCATCGCCTCACTTACCAGACGCAACATTTCATCAATGTTGGCATAGTTGTACTCGTTGAAGTGGGCATCGGCCTCCTCCTTGCGCACGAGGGCCTTGGCGATGTTATTGCAACTGTCGCCGATGCTCTCCAACTCGCTGATGATACTCAGCAGGCTGGCCACACGGGCCTTGGCCTGACTGCTCAGGCGGCCGTCAAGTACCTTGTTGAGGTAGCTGCCGATTTCAAACTCCATGCGGTCGGTGATGTCCTCGTACTTCTGAATACGCGACAATATCTTGTTGAACTCGGGCGTGCCGGTTTTGGTGTGTACCAGTTCCTTGACCATGCCCAGCATGCGCTCAACACGTCCGGCAAACACGACAATCTCGCGCTGAGCCTGGTCGATGTTCAACTCGCTGGCGCTCATGAGACCACCCTGGATATACTTGAGCTGGAACTCCTCGTCCTCTTTCTTCTTGCTCTTGATGAGCACATTGAGCAACTTCACATACAACTTGGTGAACCAAATCATAATCAGCAGGTTGCAAATCTTGAAGATGGTGTGGAACATGGTCATGCCGATAGACATGGCCACCTGTTCCTGGGCCAAGGCATTGCCCTCGACACTGGCACCGGCTTTCACGCTGTTATACAATGCCAGGGGATCGCCCAGGCTGAAGAGGTCCCTCACTACCCAGGTCACCATCGATACAAACGGCTGGAAGATGATCAGTACCCACACGGCACCGAACAGGTTGAACAGGGCATGGCCCAATGCGGCCTTCTTGGCCTCGGCATTACCGCCCAGCGACGCCAGCAGCGGCGTGATCGAGGTACCGATGCTGGCACCCAGCACCATGGCACAGGCGATGTCAAACGAGATCCAGCCCTTGGCAGCCATAATCAGCACGATGGCAAACGTGGCGGCACTCGACTGGATAACCATGGTCACAATCCAGCCCACAAGCGTAAAGAACAGGATGGACAGGAAACCCATAGACGTGTACTGCTGCAACGAGGCGAACACCTCGGGCGACTTGGACAGGTCAGGCACATTGGCACTGATGGCGTCCAGACCCATGAACAGGAATGCGAAACCGATGAGCAACTCACCGATATTCTTGTAGTTATTCCGCTTGATGAATAACATCGGCACGGCAAAAGCCAGCAAGGGCAGCAGGAAGGCCGACATCTTGACCTTGAAGCCGAAGATGGCGATAATCCACTCGGTGAACGTTGTACCCAGCGCGGCACCAAAGCTCACTGCCAGCGACTGTTCGAGCGGCATCAGGCCCGCATTGACAAAGCTGACGACCATCGATACCGAGGCCGAGGAGCTCTGAATCAGCGCTGTGATGACAATACCCGTGATAACGGCAAGAACACGATTCTTGGTCATCCAGGCCAGGATGGAACGCAAGCGACTACCGGCGGTCTTCTGCAAACCTTCACTCATGATTTTCATACCATAGAGGAAGAGGCACACCGCACCTATCAAGGCAAGAAAGTCAACAAAGGAGTAATCCATGAAACGTCATGTGTTAGTTGATTGATAAATATTCGGTTACAAAGTTATAACAAAAAATGCAATTAACCGAGAGTTGGAACTATGATTTTTCGTAAACGGGAACGATTTCGATTGCATAAAAGGCCGTTTGGGGGCCTGTTTAGGGTGACTGGCCGCGGTTTTGGTGGGGTTGATTGAAAAAACCGCAATCAACTGCCATGATTGTTCATAAAAATGACTATTTTTGTACTTTCCCATTGGGCAATGCCTACTCTAGTCATTCCCAATCATCTAATAATCAATAAACTATAAATTTATGAAGAAATTTTACGCATTCCTGCTCATGGCAGCCATGGCTGTTGGAGCAATGGCCGATGAGTTCGTGACCGACGGCACCGGCAACGTTTACACCTTTAACTCCCTGAGCCAGATCGAGGGCACCGGCGTGACCCTTCAGGACGACGGCTCCTACCTGGTGAGCGCCGACTTCACCATCGCCGAGGGCGACGTGCTGCAACTGCTCAACAATGACGTCATCAAGATGGCCGATGGCGTGAGAATCACCCTCGATGGCGATGCCGACTTCACTCCCGCCGACACGGCAGTCGTTACCCGCGACGCTGTGGACAGCAAGCCCAAGGGCTTCTGGATGATGGGCGAGAACGGCAATGCCAATATGAAGAACGTCACCTTTGAGTATGTGGGCGTTGTCTTTGGCGGCCTGAACAGCAGCCTGCATGCCGACAACTGCACCTTCACCCTGCACAACGGCAAGTCGTCCAGCTCGGGCGCCCTGTCGTTCAACGCTTCGTGCGGCGGCAACATCGTCGAGAACTGCTACTTTATCGAGAACACCCTCAACGCTATCGGCAACGGTGCCAGCAACCCCGTGGGTATCATCATCCGTGACTGCATCTTCTGGCACAACACCACCGACAACCGCAACAAGCCCCAGATCAACCTGACCTGCGCCGGCGACTATGACGTTTACATCACCGGCAACGCAGTGATTGGCGGTCAGTTCACCATGTCGGGCGGCATCGGCGTGAGCAACATGATGGGCATGGGCCACACCGGCAAGGTCTATATCGAGGACAACTACATTGCCGACAACCGCTATGGCATCACCACCATCGGCTCGATAGACGCTATCATCCGCAACAACACGATGATCGACAACTGCTACGAGACCAACCCCAACAACGGCGGCAGCTGCGTCAGCATCTATGACAGCAGCAGTAGCAGCAACATCTACATGGAAGGTAACTGGATGGAAGGCGGCCTGTGGGGCATCACCGTACCCAGCGGCGCTCCCAACATCAACCTGGGCAAGGTCGAGGACCCCGAGGCCGAGGACTACAACCCCGGCAACAACACCTTCGTGAACAACGGTAACGGCGGCGTACTCTATGACCTGTTCAACAATGGCACCGGCACCATCTGGGCACAGGGCAACACCTGGAACGTCGACGAGCAGACCGAGGAGAAGATCGAGGAGGTTATCTACCACCAGGTCGATGATCCCAGCAAGGGTCTCGTCATCTTCATGCCCGCTCATCAGGATGGTCCCTCAAGCGTCGAGGAGATTGAGGCAGCCCAGCAGACCGACGGTTTATACTACAACCTGATGGGTCAGCCCGTCAGCGCTCCCGCCGCCGGCATCTACATCCACAACGGCAAGAAGATCCTCGTGAAGTAATACCCTCACGACAACGAGTCTTTCATAAAAGGAAGACAATAAGTACAATAAAATACTAAGCCATCCGGATTGTAACAGTTATTAAAGACAACTCTCACAACCTGAACAACTTAATCATTAGGTAGTTGTTACAGTTGTGAGAGTTGTTTTTATTATAAAATAATGTCGCTTTGACAGAACGAATGGTCATTAATAAATATTTTTGGACATTCATGGATATTCGTGGACATTCGTGTTTAAACCCGTGGCGACAAACCGATATCGCTGGATTCAATAACACGAATGACCATAAAACCCCACGAATGGCCATTAAATAAATATTTTTGGGCATTCGTGTTTTAAACTGTGGCGGGGGAATAAACGAGTGGGCCGGGGATTGAGTTCCCGGCCCGCTTGTTGTTTAGGATGGCAGGTTATTGTTTACCTGACGCTTACCTTGAAGGCCTGCTTGCCCACGGTCACGATGTAGATGCCGGGAGCTACGGGCAGGGTGCGGTTGCCATTGGCGATGAATGCGCCTGCCTGGCGGCCGTCGATGGTGTAAACGCGTACTTGCTGGCCCTCAAAGCCCTCGATGCTGATGCCGCCATTGACAGCGGTAACCTGCTGGGCCACGTTCAGCTCGTTGACGCTGCTGGGCTTGTCCTCGCTGGTGATGCGGATGTTATCCAGCCAGATGCGCTCGCTCACCATGCTCATGTTGCCACGGAAGCATACCTTGACGAAGTTGCCCAACTCGGCACCGGTCAGCGGGAGTTCAACGAGAACCCACTCGCCGTCGCCCTGGGTAACGTCGATTGTGGTCAATTCCTCATAGGGGTTGTCATCGATGCTCTGCGATACCACCAGGGTGGGCATCACGGTAGCACTCGAGGTCGTGCCCATGTAAACGTAGAACGACAGCGTGTACTGCTGGGTGGGATCAACCTTCACCTTGGGCGATACCAGGTCACTCCAGTGATAGCTGCTGTAATAGTTGCCGTTGTAGCACATGGCATAGCCATTGTCACCGTCCTGCGAGGTCATCTCTTCACCGTCGGTCATGATGTACCAGATGGTGCCATAGTTGGCAACGTCGGCATCGGCTACCCAACCGGTGGTGGAGAGTATGCCGTCGGTAAACGACTCGGCGAAGGGCATCTCCTTCAACTGGCCCAGGACGATATCGTCGATGACTGCCTGGCCAATGCCGGCACTGGTCGACGGGATGACAGCGTAGTAGTGCATCTGCATCTCGCTGGTGGGCTCACGGTCAACGATGAAGGTGGTCTCGGTAGTCGTGCCGATGATGACCATCTGCTCCTCGGGAGTGTTGGCATCGGGGAAGTACTCGACGATGGTGTACTGGAGCGAGCCGTCGAGCACGCCGCCATTGACGGCCTCGGCGGGAGCATCCCACGTCAGGATAGCCTTCTGGTTGTCCTCGTTACCGCGAATCCAGTAGTTCTCGACAGCCATGGGCACGTCAACACCGGCAAAGACGGTAGCCTCACTCACCTTGCCGCGACCATACTCGTTCTCGGCCACGATGATGTAGGAGTTAGTGCCGTGCAGGGGCTCCTCGTCAACCCATTCCAGGCTCTGGCCGGGCTCAACGTTCTCGAACGTCTTCAAGGGGATGGCCGAACCGCTGCGGTAGATGTAGACCGTCAACGGGCCTTCGAGCGGACGCTGTGCATAGTCAACACTGGGTGCGTTGAAGGCAAAGTTCACCTTCAACAAGCCGGTCATGTCGTGCTCGACAACCAGGTTCTCGACACTGTAGGGGGCAAAGGCCGAGCCCACGAGGGTGATGCTGATGTCGTCGATGCTGGGCGAGATGTAGCTGCTGGCCACATCGGCAACCATGAGGATCGAAGGATAGTACTTACCCGTTTCGCTGGCAATTACCTCGTTTTGAATGAGCACCTTCTCGCCATAGTTGGTGAAGGGCAGCTGGTCGGGATAGATTGCCTGGGCCGTCGAGTCGGGAGCCATACCGATGCCGGCATAACCCGGACATACCTGGTTGTAGGAACTGTAGGTCCAGTTGAAGGCGTAGGTGTAAACCATGTCCTTCTCAAGCTTGATGGCGGGCATGTAGAGCCAGATCTTCTCGACGGGATGCTGCACGAAGTAGCCGTAGCCGCCCAGGGCCAGATTCTGGTTGTAACTGCTCCAGATCCAGCGGTACTCGTTGGTACTGTAAACCGACGAGTCATTGACGGTGATGAAGTCGCGCGTGTCGGCCTCGGTATCAAACGCGTTGGTATAGGGAGCGGTGTAAACGCCGATAAAGGCCTCGGCACTCACGCGCTTGCCCTCGCCAGCCTCATTGCTGACGCCCACGGTGTAGGTGTGTACACCCACGCCCTCGACAGTGTTGTCGGTCCACAAGGCATTGCCACCCACCTCAACGGGAATCTGGGCCACAGCCACCTCGCCGCCGTCGCGGTAGATGTTAGCGGTCAGCGGGCCTGCCAGGGTGTTGCCGTCGAGCGTGGTGGCGGGAGCAGTGAAGGTTACGTCGGCAACCATCTCGCCAGCCTCATCGGGGGTGATGGTCAGATTGGTGACCTCGGCAGGAGCCTCGTTCACGCCCAACTTGTTCAGTGCCATCGAGTAAACGAAGATACCCGAAGCATTGTCCTCTCTGTGGGTAAATACATGCACAGCAAAGTAGTAGGTACCTGTCTCCTCGACCTGGAAGTCAACTTCCCAGTCGGCGAGGGTGCCGTTCACATCATAGTCCTCGTTGACATCCAGCACGCTGAAGGTGGAAACGTCGGTGGGATCGGTGCCGATCATCAGGCTCACGCGCTCCTTGTAGTTGGCAAAGGTGTTGCGCATGTTCATAATCAAGGCATAGGAGATGCCCTGCTCTACAGCGATACCCGGAGAAATCAGGTAGTCGTCGGCAGCATCCTGATCATCGCCCATGCTGTAGGGACCCGTGTTGATGCCCCAGCAGCCGTTGTAGTCGTTGAAGGTCCAGGTATAAACCGAACCCCACTGGCTGGCGTCGTTGTTGGCATTGACAACGGTCCACAGGTCGCGGGTCGATGCGTCGCTGAAGTCATCGAAATAAGGAGGCATGAAGGCGTTGCCGGTGAGGATGGCGTTGGAAACAGCCTGCTCGCCCTGCTTGCCGTCGGCATTGAACGGGGTGACGATGTAGTAGTAGCGCTCCATCTTGGTGGGCAGGGTCTCGCTGAACTCACAAGCGCTCAGGCCCTCGGCAACCAGGACGTTGCCCGGCATGCGCACCACGTTATAGGTCACGTTCTCCAGGTAACCGCCGTTGACACCGGTAGCGGGAGCATCCCACGTCAGGTGGCTCACACCGCCCTCGACGGTGAAGGTGAGGTTGGCCACGGGCAGCGGAGTGTCATAGCCTGCAAACGTGTACACATAGTTGACGGGTGAATAACCGCCGGCATTCTCAAGCAGCACATACACATAGTGGTTGTCGTTGCTCACCTCGCAGTTGAACGACTGCTGGCTGCCGGGAGCTGCAGGTAAATAGTTGGCAATGGGCTCACCATCGAGCCAAACGGTCATGCGCACATTGCCGCTCAGGGCACTGCCGTTAACGGCCGTCGTGGGCACGGTGAAGCTGATGACGCCGTTGGTCGAGCTGCCGTCGAAGGTGAAGGCCAGGTCGCTGATGGCTGCGGGAGCCAGCTCGGGAGCCTTGTTGCCCTCGAAGAAGACGGTAGAAGCCTGCTCATTGCCGGTCAACTCCTTGACGAGCGTCACGCTGGCATCATAGGGGTCGATGGCATAGATGCCCGAGCCCTGCTGGGTAACGGCCATCCACAGGAAGCAGCCGCTCTGGGGCTCATAGCCCATACCCTGGACATACAACGTGGGCATCACGCTGAGGGTACCCACCGAGCGGGCCTCGCCCATGTCCTTGTCCATCTGGTAGAACTCACCGTCGCTGCCCACACAGTACATGTCACCGTTGGGCGTGAATCCCAGCGTCAGAGGCTGGAACCTGTTGGGCCAGGGAGCGATGGTTTCAAACATGCGGGTCTCGGGGTTCCACACGGCCATGTTGAGGCCCGTGAGGTCGCTGTTGTACTGAATCGAGTAGAACTTGTCGCTGGTCACATCATAGGCCATCGTCGAGGGGATATAGCTGTAATCAACAGGCTGATAAATCTGCGACCAGAGCTCGTTGTACCCGACGCGGCTCAAGCCGTTATACTCAACGCCGTTGAGCGTGCCGAGCATCTCCATGGGCCTTGCACCCACCAGCTGGTCACGTCCCATGGCACTGGCCATGAAGTCATAGCGTAAATCGGTAGCAAGCGCCTGGAAACCGGCGTCAGCACCGATAGTGTAAGAATAGATGCCGTAGGGCACCGAACTGATGCCATAGCCAGCCCAGTCGTCAGAGTTGGTCAGATTGACAAACATGGTCAATCCCTCGAACTGATCGGCAGCGGGTGCCTTCATTCTGGAGTCGGCCTTCTTGACAGGGAGCATCTTGGCCCTCTGCTGGGTCTTCACAACCTCCTTGACTGCCTTGGGGGCTGCCATGTAGGTCGTGTTTTGCTCGCCGGCCGATGCCATCATGGCCACCAGCGCGAGCAACGCGAGTAAGGTTCTTGGTCTTCTCATGTGATCCTATAAGTTTAATGTTGATATTGCTGCCGCCTCGAGAGGACGGCAATGAATTACACATCGCAAAAATACTATTTCCCCGACACTTGTTCACGGCATCGGGTAGGGCAAATTGTACGAATTTCGGCAATTCACACAAAAAAATTCTCGAAAACAGTAGTTTCGGGCAACATTTTGTACATTAGGAGCGATGGATGGGTCATTGGCCGCCCTTACGAGCCAAGCGCTGGTACTGTGACGGCGTCAGGCCGGTGATGCGCTTGAATGACGTGACAAACGTCGAGCGCGACTTGAAACCGACGCTCTCGCTGATGGCCTCGATGGTGTAGTTGCCATAGTGCTCAATGTCGCCCATGCGCTTGCACGCCTCCTTGATGCGATAGGAGTTGAGGAAATTGTTGAAATTCTGCTGATAGTGCTCGTTGATGACCTGGGACACATACTTGTACTTGGAACCCGAGAGCATGGCCAACCGTTCCAGTGAGAAATCGGGCGAGAAAATCTCGTCGTTGTTGTCCATGACCTCGAGAATGCGCGCCAGCAGTTGCTGCTTGTCGGCATCGCTCAAGTGGCTGCTCTTGTATTTGACAGCGGCATCGGTATCGGCGTCCTCGTCGCCAGCGCCATCGGTGGTATCGCCGGCATCGGCTACGGGCCGGTTGTCTTCCTCGACATGCAACTCCTTGTCCTGCAGTTGGCGGCGCATGCGGCGCTCTTCTTCCTCGGCCCGCAGCATCTCCACGTTCTTTTGGTACAGGGACTGGTTGGAACGCGTCAGTTCACCGTTTTTCCTGTACACGAGGTAGAGCATCACCAGCAACACCAGCAGGAATGCCAGCGAGATAAGTGTGACGATGTTCATCACCTCGCGGTGCTGCTTCATCGCAGCCATCTCCTGCTCCATGTCCTTGAGTTCGCCACGGAATTCCATCTCGCTCACGCTGGCCAGTTGCTGGTAGTTGGTGAGCGTGTCCTTAAGCATCGTGTAACGGTTATAGTAATGTTCGCGCGCGTTGCGGTCACCCAGCTGCTGGTAGTACTGCGACAGCATCCCGTAAACCTCCAGTTTGCAATCCTTCATCTCCAGGTCTACGGCGATTTTCTCGCTCTGCTTCAACGCCGCGATGGCGCGCGTATAGTCGCCTTGCATGGCATGGACCTTGGCCTTCTCGACATGGGTGAAATAGATCAGGCGGGAATAGCGTGTGGTGTCTATGAGCTGCAACTGCCGGTCATACATGGCAATGGCCTGGTCATACTGCTTGTGCTCGACGCTCTTAAGGGCCTGATAGAGCATCTTGTTGTAGCGGCGCAGAATCCACGTCGCATTGTCCTCGGGCAGTTGCAGGTAGTGGCTCCACATGCTGTTGGTCTGGTCGAGGCCGCCCTGGGCATAGGACATCGACAGGACGTCGGTGCAAGCCATGTCGGTATGCTCATCGTCGTGGGTCCTCAAGCCCACGGCCAGGGCCTGGCGGTAGTAGTCCAGCGCCGTGGTGCCCAGCTCATAGTTGCCGCACTCCTCAGAAATGGTCTGGTACATGCACCCGAAGCCCAGATAGATGTTGGCATCCTCGATACCGGCCTGGGTAGCGATTTCCTGGGCACGCGTCAGGCAGTCAAAGCACTTGGGATAATCGTAGAAGTCATAGAAGTAGATGGACCACAGCCTCATGTTGGCATCCTTGCAATGCCGCTTGTGGTCGAGCGACATCGATTGCTCGTAGCGGTTGGCGACGATGGTGTAGCACATCAGCGCCGTGTCCTTGCTGCCCCCGTTGGCAAAGTCCTTGTCGGCCATGCCGATGAGACGTTCCAGGGGCAGGTCAAGCCACTTGCTGTGTTCCCGCAGGGCAGGCAGGGCAAGGCTAGGCAACCCCACCATCACGGCAAGAAGGCATACTATGGCTCGAACGATTGTGCTCATATCTCATCAACTGAGCTACAAAAATAGTAAAAATTTTCCTTACCGTTTCAAAAAGGGGCACTAAACAACAACGACGGCGGGGGCATTCCCCGCCGTCGCATACAGATGGTCTGTTAATGGTATTGAAGTATTATTTATCAGCCCAGTCGTTTGAGCTTCACGGTGAAGTGGCGCATTAGGGGAGCTTCCCACTCGATGGCAACACCGCGCGTGATCTCGTTGCGACGGTCATATACATTCTTCAGGGCAGCGGCAATCACGTTCATGTGGTTGTCGGTGTAAACGCGACGGGCGATGCACAGACGCAGCAGGTCCAGGCCGCCGAAGCGGTTCTCGCGGGTCACGGGGTCACGGTCGGCCAGGATGTAGCCGATTTCGCAACCACGGATGCCAGCCTCGAGATAGAGTTCGCAGGTCAGGGTCTGAGCGGGGAACTCTTCCTTGGGAACGTTGCACAGCACCTTGTCGGCATCGATAAACAGGGCGTGGCCGCCCACGGGACGCTGATAAGGAATGCCATACTCGTCGAGCTTCTTGGCCAGGTACTGTACCTGGTGGATGCGGGTCTCGAGCATCTCAAACTCGGTATTCTCGTCCAGACCGACAGCCAGAGCATTCAGGTCACGGCCGTTCATACCACCGTAGGTGATGAAGCCCTCGAAGGGGATGCAGAACAGCTTGGCGCCCTCGTACCAGTCCTCGCGGTTGGTAGCGATGAAACCACCCATGTTCACAACACCGTCCTTCTTGGCCGACATCGTCATGGCGTCAAAGTAGGAGTACATCTCGCGGGCATTCT